>Ga0307509_10006069_pt1 | contig 16457 bp, 15 predicted proteins | sample 10_EM_MG_FD_202245 | JGI IMG/M metagenome (GOLD analysis project Ga0307509, IMG submission 202245) | Populus trichocarpa ectomycorrhiza microbial communities from riparian zone in the Pacific Northwest, United States - 10_EM | ecosystem: Host-associated > Plants > Roots > Unclassified | place... | reverse complement strand
CCCTTCATAGGGAGGAACGTAGTGTACTGTATTCGGTCTCGGCATAACCGGGACCATCCTTATCACGTTTGCCCCGGTCAAGGTCAGGAGTGTTGCTGAGATGCTTTGATAGCCTCTTTAGCTTATTTATCTGACCAATATTATCATCTTGTGTCGACCCCCTTTTTATGTCTCGAATCTCTTGACATAAGTGCGTGATATCGTTAGGGAGCACTTGAGTTCGTGACACAGAGGCCACTCAGAGTGACATTAGGGTTATCTTGATCTGAGAGCATACACCAGGATGTTCATCCTATTTTATTTTTAGGTGGTGTTTAATTATTTAAGTTACCTTGACATGATCATGTTCAAATTGCAATGGATCTCCCCTATAATGGTCGTAGCTGTGCAGTTTTTTTATTTATAGTCACTGTGACCACTAATGCATGTGGACCATTCTTTCCAGCTACATTCCCACTGTGCTACACCCCAGTTCTCATCCCTTTGCAGGTTTTCCTCTATATAAGTTCTCCTTTCCCCACAATCTTTGTAGTTACAGCAGTATCACATAGTTTGGTGTTTTGAATGTCTATCCCCCCTAATCCACATGCCATCCAGCCTGCATGTGGATCAATTTTGGCAGGGACCAACAAATATAAACAATGCCATAGGAAGTCATGCTGGCTGCCCATCCCCAGTGGGAAAGACAGTTTTGCTATATCATACAAGAGCTCAGTAAATTCTCACACCATAGGCAAAGAGCTATATAACTGTTGAATAAATCTTGATTTTATGCTGAAGGGTGAACCAATTTCTTCAGGACAAAGGGAATTGAGCAAATGTTAAAAGAATGCAGAATAAATAGTCAGGAATGAATCTCATTGGTTGGCATGTGGGTAACTTTATGTTTCCTTTCCATTTCTTCACCCACACTATTTTGAAGATAAGTTCACACTTTAAGATAAATTCATGGTTTATTCAACAGACATATTCTCTGCTGCCTGCAGTGTCACCAAACATGTGATACATGACCCTGAATTCGAAGTCCATGAACCTGGACCACCTCCTGAACATAGATTCTTTGACCTTAGGTTCTCTGAACCTGAAACCCCTTACTATGCATCCCCTGAACCTGAACAAACACATCTCAGACAAGCATATTATGCTCTTCAACAGTATGTATGTAATAGATATTCTGCTCCTTGTGCCAGGGTGACCCTCACCCCACTAGGAGATTTTGCAACTTATGACTACTCTTTCAATCATTTCCAGTAAAGAATACACCTGGCCACCCACCAGACCCCACCCTCCTATCCAAGAATGATTTGCCCATAAGGTGATCTCTCATGTTCAAGGCACTTGCTCCCCGCTCACTCCTTGACCTCGTGTGGCCCCACTAGTCCTTCACCCCAGGGTGTCAACACTTCCATCATTCCACAATCAGCCATCACTTTCTAGGGTGATTGTGATCAGTCAAGATGAGGTGGAGAGGTAGATCATGCATTGTGATGTTTTGGGAGAGCAGCAGGACCTCCTGCAACAGACTGGAGGGGAGACATCTGAGGATTCTATACCACGTCGATAACTGTCTTCGTCGAAGTGCACACAATATATTTTCAACTTGGCCCAAGTCCGCTCCCACTTACGAACCTTTGACTGAGGGTGCAATTTCAGAACTTAGAACACTTTGGTGACCTGAGGTTAGGTGTGATCAGATGCGGGCTTGCCTGCGAATCACAGCTTCTTATCCGAATATACGAGCGAGTCGAAGGTGTGTGTTTCGGAAAGGTGGAGGGCCTTCCCCCGAGATCTGATTCTGCCGGAGGTAGATCCAACAGATAGACTCGACTTGCTTCGGTGGAGTATGCTTCGCTCTCGATGATTTCTGTGGCAGGGGGAGAGGAAGCCACACAGCTCTATGGGGTCACGAAGCCGACGGAGATGGAGTTTCTTTGGCGGAGGGTGGGATTCGCGGCATTTGTTCCGTTGCATATCGACTCAGCGCGGTAAGACGTGGTAGGCGGAAAGCCTGGGTCGGGCGGTACGGTCCGATGATCGGTTATGGCGACAGAAAGGTCCTGGCCGTTTTGAGTCTGACCAGCATGAAGACATCTTTCCAGAAGCTCGTTTGGCTCGGGGCCCTGGCTATCTCTACCACCGCATTTACCGTCGCATCCGAAAATTCCCAAATCATCATTGACGGTCCTGAGAAGCAGGCGCCGTACCGATGGTTGGCCCCTACTTTCGACACGGTGGAGGACGTTGTGGACCAATGGACCGAAAACGATCGGGAGTTCATGAACCGTAATGGCCAAAAGTGTGCGTATTCTCGTCGCGAACTTTGGAGGTTGGAGAGTTTCTGATATCGGACCTTCGCTACGCGTGCATCGGCTACCACAACCCAGTCGAGCTGTTTACCCACCCCAGTTTCACTTCCTACCGGCTTCGAATCACGGAACCGACGATCTGCGACCCGGGGGTTAAGCAGTATTCGGGATATTTGGACATCACTACCGGCAAGCACCTCTTCTTTTGGTTCTTCGAGTCGAGACAATCTCCAGAGACTGCCGACCTTATCTATTGGACCAACGGCGAGTGCAAATGCTCACCATTCCTGAGATTATTGAACCTCCTGACGTCGGTATTCGCCCACCGTTCATTTCGTTCATTTCGCTAGGCGGACCTGGTGCTTCCTCCGCCACGGGTCTCTTATTCGAACTCGGACCTTGTCGAGTTGCAGCCAAAGATGGGACTGTAACTGGGAACAAACATTCCTGGAACACGCACAGCAATATCCTATTCCTCGACCAACCCGTGAACGTTGGATGGTCCTACTCCGACGACGGGTCGAGAGTCAGCCGGAGTTACGTCGCTGGTGAAGACGTCTACGCGTTCTTCCAACTCTTCTTTGCCCGATTCCCAGAATACGCGGGGGCCAAGTTTCATATGGCTGGGGAAAGCTACGGAGGGACGTATGTCCCGAACGCTGCAACCGTCTTCCACAAGAAGAACATTGAATTCGAGGTTGATCCCGTCCCTGGAACTATCAAGATCAACTTGGCCTCCGTTATTCTCGCGAATGGGTGGACGAATCCCCTCGAGCAGTACTCTTCTATCCCCGACTGGATTTGCGAGGGGCCTTACGCGTTGTACGAACCTGAGAGTCGCGAATGCGTAGGCCTCAGACGAAGTGTCCCCCGTTGCCGTAGAGTCGTTGAGACTTGCTACAAGTTTGATACCAGAGTCACTTGCGCCCCCGCTGAGGTTTACTGTTCGCATGCTCTCGAGGGTTCAGTTTCAAGTGGGTTTTGTCTTGCTGGGTACAATACCCGGAATGCTAACCTCCCCACTCCTTCAGAGCTGGGGTTGAACCCGTACGATGTCCGCAAGCCGTGCGTAGGGGGAGACACCTGTTACGAAGAACTCGACTGGGTCGACACCTTCATGAACAACGCCACGGTCAAAGCGCAACTAGGCGTTGACCCCGCGCGAAATTTCACCGGAGGCAGCGCGTTGGTGTACCTCAGCTTCCGGGCTTCGGGCGACGGTATGCGTAATAGTGCCCCGTTGCTCACCGATCTCGTAAACGATGGCATTCGATTGCTCGTGTACGCTGGGAACGCGGGTATGTGCGGCGGGGCGGTCGAAATTCGCGTTGTTGTTGGACTGAATAACTCGCAGACAGCGTTTGCAACTACATCGGCAACGAACGGTGGTTGGAAAAACTCGAAAGTGTTTTCCAAGAAGAATTCCTAGCGGGAAAACCCATTCCTTGGATCACCGAAGACTCGCAAAAGGTCGTCGGTAGCGTAAGGAGCGCAGGCGGAGATGGGTTCACCGCGGGGAACGTCACCTTCGTCGTCGTGCATGAAGCTGGGTGAGGTGGTCGGCAACAACTCTGGGATTCTAGAGCTCACCAGCCTCGTAGACATATGGTACCATTCGACCAGCCCGAGGCTGCTTTGGTTGGTTGTTTGCATCGGCTGCTCGCGAACACCATACGCTAACCCGACGCTTTCATCCGCAGGATCTCATCACAAGATGGGTCAAGAACGTCCCTCTCACGAATTGAGCCGTTTGTTTTTCGGTATTAGAAGGGATGGATGCCACGGTGTATACCACAGGGATGGAAGCTACCATAAGCTTGTCGATGTTGTAGATGCCCATGCCATACCCAGGCCGTGGGCGGTTCCATACGTACAGGTGCAAAAGTCACTGCGTTGCCCAAAACAACTCGAGAGATATAACGATAAATACGAGATTCGTGGCAAGAATACGCGTTGAACCACGGGGATCATCTCATTTTCCTGTCGTCGAAGAAGTGCTACGAAGGAATGTTAGGAAGGGACAGAGGAAGCAGGATATCAAAAAGCTGACCTTTAAGTGCCTCAACTGCCACGCGCAAGTCACAATCAACACAACGATCTGAGCGACGCTATACCACACCGCTCTCGAATTTGTAATCTCGCTCAAATCCCTAAAATCAGTCTCCCTCTCCCTCTGATACTGCTGCTCCCTCCTAATATCCTCGAGCTTGACGTTCAGCTCCCGAACTTTTGCAGCAAGCTCCGAGACGTGGGAGCGGTCGTGGTCGAGGTCCGCGCGGGCTTTTCCGATTACGATGTCGAGGTACATTCGGATGTGGGAGGAAGAGGAGAACCAGGTCGTGTCGGCGTAAGAGGGCGAGAGGCAGATGGTGTGGTCACCGGAGTCGTGAGAGGTGAAGGTGAAACGACCACCGGTTGGGCCACGGGTGTTCACTAATGAAGTATCGTGGTTCATTTCCTACAGGAAAAAAAAAGCAAGGATTTAGTGTAGGACACCAGGTTTTTTCTTCGTTGTGAAGGGGGAGATCGAGAGGGTAAGTGAACGTACAGTGACCTCAACGAGAACACCCATCTGAGGATTCTCCTTATACTGTTGCTCCCCCTCGTGCCATTCGAGCGCACGATACTGTCCTGGTTCGTTCCGAGTCAACGAGACGCGTTCTGCGAGTGGGGTGTGCATTTACCTTCCACGACAGTGTCAGTTGGCAGCTCCTCGATGAAGCATCGCCTGTCTTTGAGATCCATGTAAAAGTGTATTGCTGAAGTCGACCATGCGAATAGAACCAAAGTCGCCAGCGAGAGTAACGGTGAACGGAACGAGCGCGCCATGACTGGCCGGCGGGTGGGTGGGGATGGTGAGCTGTCGTGTCCCTCACACAAAGTCCGATCACACTCGAAATCCCACCTTACAGAACGAAAAATCAAAATTAAGATGGTGGTATATTCACACAGGTACACTAGATAGTTGTAGGCCGTAGAGATATCTGCATCATTACGTCTCCCCATCCATTTCCTCGTCGCCACGATCGTCGTCGTCGTCTTCCTCAACATCGTCGTCCTCTTCACTGCTCTCATTAAATGTGTTGAGAGGAATGAAATCGTCACCAAGTTGGGCCTCCTCGACTGTGGGAGGCTTAACGCTATCAGTACCAGAGACGGAGGCAACAAATTCAGGGGTCTTGGGGACCGTGGGAGACGAGGGAGTCGCCGCTCCAGGACCAGGCTGTCGTTTCCGGTTGGCACGGATAACATGAGGAAGTTTGCAACCTTTGGTGGTACAAGTACCCTTCTCGGCAAAATCAGGGCATTCTCGTACATGTTGTTTGGGACAGTCGAAGCCAGCTGCGCAATAGCCTATCACGGCAAAATCGCGACAGACACCTTCACGTGGCCCAAGACGAACATGAGGGAATGGACAATTTTCGCGGCTGCAGCGGCCGTTGTTGGCGAAGTGCACGCAGGTAGGCGTGCGTTCCGCAGTCGGCTCGTGTGAAAGGTTGCAGGTTTCGGCGCTGTTAGGACAGGTTCCTTGGGTGAACGGCCAACAGAGAGCGATCTTGTCGGGGTCATGTTGATAAGGACAGGTGAGACCTCTGCTGCAGCTGCCTAGAATAGCAAAAAAAAAAACGTGATCAAGTACCACGGTTCAGAAGGGCAAAGAGGGGTACGAGAGAACAATAGGATCATACCGGTGGTGGTAAACCGAGGACACTGCTTGTCGGAGAATTTCATGCGCTTTTGTGTCGCTTTGTATCTGAGAGGGAAATAAGTGGTGAGGGAGTTGTGGATGCGGAGCACAACGGACGAGGTTCGACCGGTCGCGAGAGTCAAGTTGCGTCCGGGCCGTGCACGTTGTCGGGTCGATCGGGGCTTGGTCGGATACCTAGGGGTGGCCTTGAAGATGCTGGGTCCAGGAGCCGGGGGTGTCGGTCGAGTCGATTGAGGCACTGAGGCACGAGTCAGAAACACGAGGACACCACACTTACCCCACGTGTACTCACGGTCCTTGCGTACGAGGGACAGTCCAGAAGATTTGAAAGCGACGCCGTTCAGAACGACATCGCGCTTCTCCCCTGTATCCTTTATGGGAGCTGGTCGGTGGTATGGGGCCGGACGAGGTGGAACCTGAGTGGAACGGGGCGGAGGTTTGTAGTTCGGGTTAACGTAGACGTTAGTTCTCGATGGAGGCTTATACGAAGTCCCCTCGGATTTGTGTCGGTCGATAGCGCCTAATCCGGTTTCATCAAGCCAAGTTTCGGTGATTCGCCCTCGAGCGGACTTGCCTGAAAGTCTTGCGATTTCGAGTTTGAGAGCTGCAGCGGAATCCATGGCGGAGGGGGAGAGATGGGAGTGGGGGAGAGAGAGCACCGGGATCACCTTCCAAACTTGGACAAACACCGTCAGCTATGCATCTGCTGACGTAATTTGGCCGGCAGTATCCGAGAACCGAATAAAGCAATTGTAGTGGCGGGATCTTCCCACAGTTGTGGCACGAGGCATCCGTGCGGAAGCGGGGCTGCGTGGTGCTTGGCTGGTTTATAGAACTATTCTGGACGAGTATACCCGTTTCTCGCTTTTCTCTTACGGCTTACGATTGCACGACTCGCTATGTGGTTTTCCGCCTGCTTATTGGCTACCGCCGTCCTTCTACCCCCAGCAACCAATGCGTCACCCGCATCAATCCTCCCGTCGTTCTTGGCTTCCTGGTCGGAAGGCCTCAACCCGCTGCGGAGGGAGCCAAACTTGAACGCGGACGACACGACTCGGCTCGAAAGACGACAGGCCGCTAATGCCTTCGATCACAACCCGGATGGTTCACAGTTTCTATGGGTTCTGCAGGATACATATGAGGGGAAGACCTTCTTCGAGTGCGTGGCCGCCCATCGTGCCAATTGAATCCGCTCACTCACATTCTTTTCGACAGCCGGTGGGAGTTTTTCACGGGGAAAGATCCAACCAAGTAAGTCACACCTCGTGTTCGACGGAGATCTCGGCTGGTAACACGGATACAATCCAACCCGCCAGCGGAAAAGTAGCGTGAGTGCAAGACGTGCCTCCGTTTTGATGCGAGGCTTATCACCTCTCCAGTTACCAAGATCGAAACAACTCTGTCTCGAAGGGTCTCGTCTACGTCCAGGACAATGACAAGGTCATCATGAAAGGAGATAATACTACCCGGTTAAACCCAGGAGTGAACCGAGCGAGGTAAGCTTATCGTCCGCCTTGATCGCGTTCGTCCGGCGCTAAGCTTCGCATAGCGTGAGGATATCCAGTTGGGCGCAATACAACACTGGTCTGTTCATCTTGGATCTTGACAAGGTCCCGTGGGGTTGTGGTCAGTAGTTCCAATCCCGTTCTGGTCTAAAAATGTCCTAACGGTCAGCGTAGCAACTTGGCCCGCCTACTGGTATGGTCCACGAAAAATCTTACCCATCTGACGCGCTAAGTCCCTCTCCTCTAACAGGCTGCTGGGGAATGGTCAATGGCCAAACGTAATTCGCCTTTTACACTGAGCGCCGTCCACAGACGAACTGACCGCCGGCAAACAGTACGGAGAAGTGGACATCATCGAGGGTGTCCACGATAATTCTCACAACCAAGTGGCATTCCACACCAAACCTGGTGCGTTCCCAATTCAACTTCCCAAAGCAACGAAGGAGGTTCCCAGACCAATTCCAGGATGCTATCTCGACCCGTCCGCGAACATCACGGGGACCATTCTGGTACACGTGTCATTTTAAACTCCGTTGATACACCCTGCTCACCAAACTCCACAGCAACGCAACGGTCAGCCTAACCTTGTGTGTGATGGGACCATAAACGATAACAGTGGGTGCGGAACTCTCGAATGGAGTCGCGCATCGTACGGGGAGTACTTCGACTCTCAAGGTGGGGGCGTTTTCGCCACGAAGTGGGATGAAAATGAAATTACCGCTTGTACGCGCGAACCAATCGAGACAACCGACCACACTTGAATCTCACCTTGGGATGTGTAGGGTCATTCTATCGCGCTGCGATCCCACAGGACATTCTCGCTGGCACACCGAATCCGTCGTTGTGGGGTACACCGGCCGCAAAGCTGCTGCCAACCAACTGTCACCCACTAAGCAACTACTTCATAAACATGTCCATCATTTTCGGTGGGCCATTTTACCGAGTTGGCAACCACACATTTCTCAGCTAATATTCCGCTCTAGACATCACGTTTTGCGGTAAGCGATCAGAAAACTCCCAGAATTCGACGACGACGGGGTCGTGGCTCAACGAAAACGGCACAGGTGACTGGGCAGGGAATTCCTACGCGACTTCTGGCTGCCCTGGAACCTGCGACGACAGGTTGCTGGACCCAAGCAATTTTGTGGTGGGTTTCTCAATAAGTGATCGCTTACGTACGTTGGTGGGCTCAAACCCGATGCAGAACGCAACCTGGATTATCAACCACCTCAAGGTGTACAAGAAACGACTACTCAACGGGCAGGTTGGAGGCGACTCAGGGAGCTTCGTTACTCCATCCGGCCTCGCTTCCATGTTTTCCCTTTCGCTATTATTCGGCATTGCTGCCACATCCCTTCTATAACCCAGGACATCGCGAGTTATATCCGTCCTAGAGACTTACATACAGGATGCAAATGGACTTATGCATCTATGACTTCCAGCGGTTGTCATTTCGATAGACCGTTTTTCTCCCAACTAATTTCCGTGACTGCAAATGAGGTATACGGTGACCAGCGGCAGAGCCGGGACGGGTTTACTCTCCCCATGACAGCGGACGACCCTCACTCCTCTCTGTTGGGAGCGCGCGAGGTTCTAAGGAGTTTTGAGTTGGTAGATTGGCTATCGACAATACAATGTCCCACCAATAAGATTGCTCCGACGACCAATTTGAGTGATCCCGTGCACACCGTGCCGATTCTCAATGAGGACCACCCAGTGGACGAATATGAACGAAGACCTCCCCCGCAACTGTGTGGAGGTGGTACGGGTTGGGACGAAGCCTGGCAAGGCTTGCACTATTTCACACAAACGTGGTGCTATAGATGGGCCGCCGCGAGCACACTGTATTTATCACCGGGTTTTTCACGTCTTGCTATTGCTCCGAGTCATGCCCGGCCGAGACGCCTCTTCGCATGCATGCAGACAGAGCCCGCGACACTTCCGCAGTACAATTATTTACTACCCTGGAGTCTCGCAAGCTCGGCTAATAAAATGCTTGTCTGCCCGGATGCTTTGATTGTCTCGTCACTTTGTGACCGCCACGTTCGGAAGAACGGGTACAAACAAACTTGGCCGTAAAACCGACGGTCCACACAGCATAAAATTTCGACAAAACCCGGAGCTCACGTCCCGGGAATCTCCCAAATCAAGCGGTGGTTAACTTTTTTACATGTATTTAGGACTAGATGAACCAACGACTCCGACCAAAAAGGGAACAACGATTAATCATCTCTGATTACGCCTTCTCCCCACCGGTTCGGATTTATCAGTTCCACACCCTGTGACCATCCACGGGATGTGGTCTGCCCGTGCCGCCTGTCATTACCCTTGTCAGGGGGGTGGGCGTGCCGGGCCTTGGGATCGGGGCAGGGTTAAATTTATCCGGGTTTATGGTGGGGGGCGGGGGGTTGCCGATGTCGGGGGCAGGGGGGGGAGGGGTGGCGGGTGGTGGGGGTGGGGGCGGGACAAGCGAGGGACGGCGAGGTTCGCGCTTCGCCCATTGGGCCCAATCCTCAGGCTCACGCGAGAACAGCTCGTCCAGAGCTTGGAGCTCACGTGAGAACAAGTCGTAAGAAAGATCGCGCTTGAGCATCCAGGCCTCGAGTTCTTGGGCTGCTGAAGGAGACCGAGGTCAGATCGTGGTGCGATGCGATAGAGAACGATCGGGGAAGCTCACACTCTGGCTCAGGAGCAGGGGAGCGCGCGACCGGGATGGTCATGGCGTTGACGGAGATGGCCCCGACGGCGAGGAAGGTGAGAACAGCTTTGAAGAACATGGTGATACGGAGTGTCGTGACGAAGAAGAAATGACAACGGCGCCAGGCCTGAAGTCTGGGAGGTGTGAGAGAACTGGGGTGAGCTGCACAGCGGCTGAGAAAACCAGGGAGTGCCCCTCGGCCCTTTTGTAGATTTCAGTGAAATCGTCAGTGTCCAGTTCCGACCCACCGCTCATGGTTGACAACGAATACACGGGCTGAGTGCACTCCATCTGATATCATATCAGATCTGTTCGCTCACCACCGACACCCCGTAGTTCATCACAGTAACGAGGCGGACCTCGGGATTGACGTTGGCGAGCCAAAAACGCGGAGCGCTGATTACGGGCGCTTCGCACACGGTCCGATCATCCATAGTAATTTAAAAGTCGCCCTTGAACAAATCAAGGCAACGCGGGGGTCCTCGTGGCCAACCTGTGTCCTCGGGGGTCATTGGGGCGTGACACAGGAGACGAAGGCCCCCCAAAGTTGAGGTGGACTGCGGTCGCCTTGCGGGTGATCAGAAACATGGTGGTACCCGTAGATCTTGGCGACCGGTCCGTTCGAGGTTGGATTCCAGCCTACGCGTTTTGAAAGGATCCGATCGTCTCGGGCCCAGGGCTGTGAATGGGCGAAGACCCGGAGCTTGGCAGGGGTACAAAGTCGATAGAAACCCAGTAGGGGGACAGTTTACCAGCCTGAGCAGCTGACCGGTGACTAGGTATGTCGCTCAAGATCTCAACGGCCGTAGCGTGCACAATCGAAATTTCGAGCCTGCTTCCGTGTAGCCTCGACGTAAGCCCGGGTGTTTGGAACGAACCTAAGTGCTAAGCAGGGCCGGACGGTTTGCTGGTGCGATTGAAGAAATCCACAAATTCCCAGCGATGGAAAATGTGTGATTCGTCGTCCCGGACACCCTCGGAAGGATCCTCCAACGACTTCCACGGTATACGTACCGGGACGAAAACCCAGCCGGTCCTATCCCCCCGTTTTCGAAGTGTCATGGGATCAACAAGTTCAATTACGATTGTGTATTACAGTAGGTTACGGAGGGGGAAAGGATGTGTCAGGTTTATTGTCCTTGTGAAAGGGTACGGGGGTTCTCCAAGCATATACCATGTCGTACGTACCCCACCAGACTCGAGAACCTGCCCTACGAACCGAGCCTATCCAAAACCAGGGCTGCCCCATCAGCCTTTCTCATGCCAATCATGTCTTTACGGCGTCCCCGGACATAAACCTATCCCCTGAGGGCCGAGACTATCCCCCCACAAGCTTCGCTGGTTCCATCTGTCCTTTCGATTCCACCTCTCGTGATCCCGACTTCTGCGTAGAAGCGATGCGGCATGCGGTCTGGAGACAAAAGTCAATTATCAACGGCGCCTTGTCGGTCTGATAAATCACGAATCGGGCATGACATCCTCTCACCCACCTCCGATTCTTCCTGGTCGTCCATATGGTGCATATCGTACACAATCCCTGAGATCCCAGGCTTCCCAGTTTTCAAACGTTCCTTATCTTGGTTTCACTGCCTCAAGAGAGATTAGGATAAAATGGGCCGGGTCCGGTACCAAGATCCCTTCGTTCTCTCCTTAGTGAACATCTTCCCTCTTCTCTGCTCGCCCACATAACTTCGCGATGGTCGCATTTTCTTCCATCCTCGCCGTTAGTACTCTCGCCGCTAGTACCCTTGCTGCACCCCTTCGCTTCTCCGAGTTCGATCGTCGTGCGTTGCCGATCGGAATCTCCGTCGCTACCGCAAAGACCTACCTCTCCCAACGTGGGTGCCCACACTCGTAGTTCCCAGCTACGACACCTCAGCGTCATACCCTTCATAGTGACGGTTGCGGTGCCATCCAACTCTCCCGCATACAACAGGGACTATTTCAACCACTGGATCACCAGTAAGCTCTTCCCCGTATACCCGACTTTCTTCCGAACAGCTCAAGCGCCCTGCTACCTTTCTTAGTCAGCGGTCCGTGCAACACCAGAGAGAGTCAGTTTCCTATTCAATTCCACCGACATCTTACTGACCGGTCGGTTATCGCTATACCCAGCCGTTCTGAAGAGGGACGGTACGAACGTCGTCACCGATTCCAGCTGCGCCGCAGTCTCCGGTAACTGGGTTTCGCCCTACGACAACGTTCCCACCACCCTAGCTTCCGATCTCGACATCGTAAGTGCTCCTAATACACCCTCCCCTCGAATCGGTTTGATTAAATCCCGATTGGGTTTGTAGGACCATGTGATCCCTTTGAAGGAGGCATGGATTAGCGGAGCCCGCACTTGGACTGCCACTCGTCGTGAACAACTGGCCAACGACCTCGTCCGGCCCCAGCTGGTCGCCGTCACCGATAACCTTAACCAAGCCAAGGGCGACAAGGACCCCGCTACCTGGCTCCCCCCTCTCAACTCCTTCAAGTGCGAGTACGTTGTCGCTTGGATCCAAGTCAAGCAGTACTACGACTTGACCATCGACACCGCTGAGAAGACTGCTCTCAGTGACACGCTCAACGCGTACTGTTAGAGCGGTTGTATCCTAGTCAACTTACCGTGTATTTGTAAAACGAGTCAAAGTGTGGTAACACGCGCGAATACATGCCTCATTCAAAATCAACGGTGTTACAGATTGAGGTCATGTATGCACCTCCGGTCGTGACGCAATAATGGTGTTGGCCCTGCTGACCGACTTGACGAACTTCCTGACAACGGCCGCGACCTCGTTGTCCACATCCGCCAAACTACTCTCCTTTCTCGCACTATGATAAAAGACCGTGTTATCCGTGGTCCGACCTTCAGAATCCAAAACGTTCCCCTGCCGGGCGATATGCCAGTGCTGCGGGTTCGAGTCTCGAGAGAAGACCTCTACAATGTCTTGATCACTGCGAATCTACGAATCAGCCAAGTTGGGATGGAATAACCTCTGGATGTAAACTGACCTTTCGAGGAGCTGTTGCCCGCTATACAGATACTCAGAATTCGACTTGAACCCTCCCACGCTGGTGACCGTATAATCCCCTTCCACCGAAAAGATGTGAGTGTCCTTCGGTTGTAGGATCTTGGCAGCGGTCACAGGCGTTCCGTTGATGCTAAGAAAAATCGGTTTGTGGAGCACGCGGCAGGACGGCTCGTCTTACCTTCGTCGCTCCTCGTCAAGGATAGTGGCTCGCAAGTTCTCCATAACCGTTAGTGCCGCCTCTGCTACGGACTGTAAATCTTCCTGGACCTGAAGGCTCAAACTTTCGTTGTCAGCTACAGCAACGGTGATGTCCCCTTTCTGTCCGTGCCAACCAACGCATCTCAGTTCAGGACCCGAGGAAAAACACACACGGAGCGCGACGAACCGTCAGGTAAAATAAACTCCGCTTGGTCGTTCGTGAAGGGTGTCCTGGAGGTGCCAGATGAACTGGTGTTTGAGAGAATTTCACGAGTGGCGGTGGGGGCTCTGAAATTGTGGGCAGTAGCTCTTCCTCAGGGCTCGACAAAGGGGGTGATATGGAATCAGGCTCCTGTGATACCTCGTCAACCCCTTCTCGAGATAGGGGGACGGGATCGGTGGGTTGAACCGCTGTAGGTGCTGGATTCTCGTCAGGTGTAGGTCCAACCGTTCCAACAGCGGGTGGTGCCTCGTTTGGGGTACCAGCACCTGGTGAATGCTTATTAGAGCTTCCTCCGGGACCGCTCTCCTCCATTGCATCAGCCAACGATACCGTGTCGACCTCAACCTCGACCTCCACTTTCTCTTCTTCTTTCGGTGGCTCAGAATTAGGAATATCGCCCTCCGCCACGGGTGTATCCGAGGGCGCCCCTCCCTTCCCTCCAATATCCGGCTTCGGCTCCAGTTTTGGGTCAGGCTTCTGCTGATCCACGGGAACTTTCGAATTCTTACGCTTCTCCTTATCCTTTGAATTCTTCCCAAAGGTCAGGTACCCCGGCCAACTCCACCTCATGTTCCGTACATCGACATTGAGGGTGACCGCGGGCATAGGAATCGTCGGTAGAGAAAAACCCGACGTTGGCTGTTGGCTTGAGTTCTCGTTGGAAGCGGTGCCCTTGACGGTACTAGAGTCCGATTCCGGGTTGGGAGATGGGCCCGGGTCGCTAGGCACATATTCAGGCAGAATAGAACGCAGGTGTTGAACGAGAGCGGGGGAGGGACTGAACTCGGAGAATCGCGGTGACGGGATCAAGCCAGAGGGGGAAAGCGCGAAAGGGATGGTCCCTGTCGGTAGAACGTCATCCAGGGGCTCGAACTGTGAAGCCATAGCTTTGTAATATGGCTGCAAAGGTCTTCCTGTCCAGAACAGAATCAACACACCGATGACCGATGAGTTGGAAGCGTTGGGTGACCCACCAAGGTGCGTGCCGAAATCAGGCTGCTCTTCCGTATCCCAAGACCACGCCCAAACAGTAAAGAACCTTTCCAGCTGAAGTTCGAGGGCTTGTTGACCTAAAGTGTCCAAGATCGAGGTGAAAGAGCCGTGCCTTATCTGAGCCACGCGTCAGTCCATTTCAAGAGCAACACGGGTAGCCGGAGGGGGGCACCTTGAATAGTTCGTACGCTCGTTGCAAGTGCGCCTTGAGAGCGATATCGTGAACCAACCCCTCGTGGTAGTCGAACAACGGCTCCTGCTTGACGGGTTCCGATTTCTTGCCCTTGCTTGGAGACTTGGCCGGTTGACGAGGGGTCTTGGGTAGTTCTACGCACTTGTGGCACGCGTCAGGAAACGAAAGTTACGGAACATGGGAGAAATCACAGTATGTATCCAGAAACAAGGCTCCGGAGATATCATGACCATCCGCCTCGTCTGCGAGTGCACGTTCTCGCAAGGTTCCCCACCGGGATTAAACATCCTAGGATCCACGTATCAGACCTTCCCCATCTGCTCTCCATCCTAATAAACGCACTCTGTAAAGTTAACCAACGCCTTGGCTAGCCCAACCTGCCTCAACATCCTATCTCGCGACACCGCCCGTTCTTTGGAGGTATAAAAGAGGATCTGAGCTTGTTCCTCTGCGTCTTCATCGCCATCGGGTATAGGTCCAGTTGGTTTGAGAGTCGGATTGTAGACGGTCAGGTACAGCAGCGACGCTGGAATACGACTCATCGGCTTCGCCGTGGTCGTGTTTGTAGCCGTCCAAGCGATCGACTGGGTGGCTGCCTATAACACTACAAATACCTGTTGCAGGAGCGCACCAGTTATTCACCATGTAGGTGGTGGTGACAATCTCCCTGAAGGGTGGTCGTGGGCGGTCCAGACGGCGCCACCAGATTTCACCAAGAGCAGGACTGAGCCTATTTTCGGGATAATTGTACTTATTCTTTCCCCCTCCTCTACTACCTGCTGACTCCTCATGTATAACTTGCAGTACGAAGGGCTGTTTCTCACCTTTTCCTACGAACGGGTCCCTGAATATCCCCGTTGCCGTCAGTGTGAAAATGGTTGAATGGTTTCCTGATACAAAAACAGGTCGTATGTATATTACATCTGGTCCTCTACGATATGGATTGGCTTAGGGAAGCTGAAAATCGGAAAAGCATGGGCCTAAATATCGATATCGTTCAACGTGGTCTGAGTAGCGGTCATCGAGACCTCGTCGATCTCTACGGAAACCAATTCTGACCCGTCCTCGTCGGGGTGTTGGAACGGGTTAATGTCGTCGCCGTTGGAGCTGCTCGGTGGTGAGGGTCGAACAGAATCGCTGTTGTCTTCCGCGAATTTCGCAGACAGACCGCGATTCCACCTATTAACGTTCTCTCGGCTCGTCCCCCCCTCCTTGTATCCTCCATCGCTCGGCGGTGTGTGTGGATTCGAGTAATATATCATTGTGCCATCGTGAACCTGATCTGGGTCCGGGAAGTCTATGAAACCCGTGCTCATGAGTTCTATCGCCGGTTGCTCCTCAAGAGCTGGGGGTGTTGATTGGGGGCTGCCAGCGCTCCACGCTCGGGTGACAGGCAAGCCGTTGAAGTTCGTCATGTGGTCAAAGAGTCCACCCTGCTTCTCTGTTCGTTCGGGAGTCGCCGGGCGGACAATGGCGTACTTCGGTGCGGTGGATTTCGTTTCTGGTCCTGGGCCCCTCCACACGCCATCGGTCTGTAATCCAGACGAAGCGATCTTCTCGTGCGTTTTGCCTCCGAGAGGTCGACTTGTCCTCCTCCTGTAGAACAGGAGGTACG
>Ga0307509_10006068_pt1 | contig 16457 bp, 13 predicted proteins | sample 10_EM_MG_FD_202245 | JGI IMG/M metagenome (GOLD analysis project Ga0307509, IMG submission 202245) | Populus trichocarpa ectomycorrhiza microbial communities from riparian zone in the Pacific Northwest, United States - 10_EM | ecosystem: Host-associated > Plants > Roots > Unclassified | place... | reverse complement strand
TCCTCGAACGCTTTCTGATTTACTATTGGTTGAACTATCTATTCACGGTTTCTATTGGATATTTGCCACTTTAGCTCATGCTCAGAATAAATCCTGGTGTTCGCGGACTAACCCTGGTATCCGAGTAGCGCCAAGACACAGCCCCATGTACCTGGAGTGCTACGGGAACTTTGCGGAAGCGAGTGTAGTATGCTTCGTTGAGTTCCTCATCAAGTGATCGTTTGTTTTATAATCAAGATTCGCAGCAGTAGTTACACAATTATAATATTAGGGGAGGAGAGTCCGTTATCGTGCGATTGGGGAAGATGGCTGTGTAGAGACGATCATTTCCTCTTTTGGCTCGGGTAGACGGCCGCTTTGTGGGGCAGCTAGTGGTAGCGTCTGTACCGGTCTCGCTCATCCTAGGAAGAGCCTACCCTTTCGTACCGTAGTTTTTAAGCACCTGATTTATGACAATAGTGTTGCTGACCTGTGCGGGGTTGAGATACTCGAGTAGGGTATGTACAATACTAAGCGGGGCATTCGCCACAAGTGGTTGTGTCCGAGCCTGGTGAGTGAGGTTTGCTGAATTTATGGGAGCGAGGGTGTGCGGGGGTTGCGGGGTGGAGGGGCTGAGCAGCTGAGGCTGGCACCATGTATCGGCAGGTATCGGTGTGATACTGCTCTCGTAATTTTGTCGCCCTTGCGAACGCGGCCACTATTACATACTATCGAAATCCTGAGGCTCGGCCCTTATAGCTAGGGCAGAATTTATTGGATTACTAGGGCTCCGGAGGATTTTCTACCGGAGTGTAATATTAGCTGTACTTAAAAACGTCAGAAAATTACGAGTGTAATATGATAGTTTTTTTTTTTTGGAGTTCGTGCAACTCGAATCGGGTTATTCATGCGTGTGCTCATCTGACAGAAGGGAGGCTAACTGCGGTTGTACAGTAGCAATTGCGGTAGGCGGCCGGACGATCTTTTTTGGATAGTGTAATGATTTTATTTACGGATTCGCGCTAGTCTGGGCAGTACGTGATGGGCATACACACTTTTTTCTGCTTACAGGCAGGCGGTCATACCACCCGCACTCACATTCCATCGTAAACTGAGACCTCTCGGGCCGGTAGTGCAAAGGGATCTGGTGGGGTGAGGGAGGGGGGACAATTTTGAACCACATTCAAGTAATGACTCGACTATCGAAGGGTACTCGTGATTTTCTAATGTTTGTACTAGTAAACACGGCTATTATTACCTGCCGCCAAAATCCTGAGGATCCGGCGGATTGTTCGCCCGGATGCGATGGCAGTGCTCCTACAAGCATCCCAAAGCCATGAGCGGAGTTAATGGAGGAAAGGAAAGAGGATAAATAGCCCAGGTGTATCCCTCGATATCAAAAATTTCTTCACCATCCTCCTAGATATCCAAAGTCTCCAGCTACTACTGCTACTCTCCTCCTCCTCACTTTTATATATCAACCAATCCACCGCTTTCCAAGCAATAAAGCTCCTTCACCCCCTACCAATCATGAAGCTTACTCTCATCGCTGCCGTCTCCATCCTCTCCACCTTGGCCTCCGGTTTGGCATTGCCAGACCTGACTCCCCGCGCGACCACCGTCCGCCCAGCAATCGGTATCGTGATCAAAGAAGACGCCCCAAACACTCCATTCCCTCCAACCAACTCCGTCGAGGTCTCCCGCAGTGGCGGGAAGCACACTGTCAAGACCCTTCTCGGATTCCCTGTCCCCGGCTGTACTGGAACGTGCACCTTTAGCTTCATCGGTTCCAACCCCCCCAGCGGGAGTCGCACTCTGCAACTCTTCACTTCGGGCAGGTCCCCCGTCAATGGGGATACTTGGAATTCGCATGCTTTCACGAATAATCATATAGGCACCTTTTTGGTTCCGGCTAATGGCGGCCCGGCGACTGTGGTGGAGAATCATGGGTTGACCTTCGATTGCCCTGCGACTACTACCGGCTATGAGGTGCAGCCAGTTGGTGATGATGACTCTGTCACTTGGGATATTACCACGCAAGGGTTCATCCTTACTTGCACCTAAGGGTCTTTTCAGTTGGAGGGGGAAGCATTAGGAAGGAAATAGGATGCTGAAGGGTCGCGATTTCATTCAAGGATATTTCATTTTTCTTCTTTCATCCTCTCATTCAAGCTTCTTGGGTATTTTTCTTTTCTTTTCTGGTTTAGCTACGGTCCTTAACTTAATATTCGTACATTCCCTCAGGAAATGTTGGCATCACGATGGGCATATATGCTTGGAGGGCCTGTTTAATAACGCTTAATGGCATTTTATATACTCGCGATATGTTTCGTTAGGTTTCTCGCCTAGTGATTGTTCGTCATCAATAGCGCAAGGGTTAGGTGTAGCAATCGAGCACACTTTAGGGTTTCGCCAGTTTTTAAAGATTTTGGTTGGCAAGCTGCTTTGGTGTATGTAAATATTTTATGCCTGTCCCTTGCATTTGCAGACGCGGTTACGTAATTATGGTCTTGGGGAATATTGTAGGGGAGTCCATTGTCAGATTAGGGAAGTGCCAGTTCAGAGCCGATCATTTCCTCTTTTGGTCCGGGTATATAGCCACGTTATATAGGGTAGCGGTAGCGTACAAGTATGTGCGGTCTCGCTTATCCTAGGAAGAATAAGCTTATTCATTTCTACCGTAGTTTTCAACCATCTGAATTAGCAGCGTTGCTAACCTGTGTGGGGCTGGTGAAATATGTAGGGTATGTGCGCGCCACAAGCAGTTGTGTCCGAACATGGGGCTGAATTTGTGGAGAGACCTTTGTGGAGAGACTTTTGTGGAGAGACTGAGGGTGTGTGTGAGAGCTGCGGGGTGGTGGGGCTGAGAAGCTTGGCTTGTACCATGTATCGGTACCGGCGGTATGGCACAGACTCCTCTCGTAATTTTCTGACGCCTGTGGGCACGGCTACCACCGTAAAATCTCGCTTTGAATGAACCGGCCTGGACTAGGGCTTTTTGAAATATCCGGTGCTAAAAAAACTAAGCCCCTGGGGGCCTTGGGGGGGGTAAGGCACTTGGCCTATCATCAGTTCCAGGAACTTGACCACTTGTAAACTGTCCTAGTTCATTAAACGGGAGATTTTACGGTATTGCGTGCTACGAAAATCCTAACGTTCATGGCTGTGGTAGTGTATTTCATGTTTTTGTTTTGTCAGTGGGGGCCGTCTTGGTGTGGTTAAGAGAGGATTTATTGAATTATTGAGGTTCCAGTCGATTCTTTGTCTGTATGCAGTACTTTTACCGTAAGGACGGGAATAATTGAGAATAACTATGGGACGCCCAAAAATTCCCCCTTCCGGTTAAAGGGAGGAGACACGTGGAAAGATTCCCTTTCAGCCCCCAGTTGGGACAAATAAAAAGGGAAAACGCAGCAAACCCTACAATGAAGACCCGATGCCCGGTTAGATTCTCAATTATTCCAGTTCTGGCGGTACTCGAATAGCAGCTGTGTCAACAAAGGGCAGAAAATTACGAGTTCAGTATGATAGTTTGTTTTTCGGAGCTTGTAGGACTTGAATCGGGTTATCCATGCATGTGCCCGTCTAACAAAAGAGAGGGAGGGCTAAGTGCAGTCTTGCGGTAGTGACTAGGCAGCTGGGTAATCTCCTTTGGATACTGCAATGATTTTATTTACGGACTCGCGCTATTCTGGGTAGCACGTGGTGGACATACACACTCCCACTCACATCCAACCATAAAGTGAGACATTTCAGGCGGGCGGTGCAAAGCTCACTGGTGGGGAAGGGAGGGCGCACGGCTTTAATTCAGATTGAAGAAGTGACTCGACTGTGGAGGTGTGGAGTTAATGAAGGAGAGGGAAAGAGGATAAATAGCCTAGGTCTGTCCCCCAGTATCGATATTCTCTCCACCATCCCCTCGGGTATTCAGAGTCTCCAGCTATTACTACTGCCACTGCCACTCTCCTCCTCCTTACTTTTATATATCAACCAACTCACCACTTTCCAAACAAAAAACACCTTCACCCTCTACCAACCATGAAGCTTACTCTCATCGCTGCCCTCTCCGTCCTCTCCACCTTGGTCTCCGGTTTGGCACTGCCAGACCTAGCCCGCCGTGGGTCTACCATCTACCCCGATATCTGCATCGTGATCAAGGAGGAGTTCCCAGACACCCCCTTCCCCCCAAACCCTATCTGCGAGGTCTCGCGGAAAAACGGATCCAAGAACGTCAAGACCCTTCTCGGATTCACTATCCCCCCCTGCACCGGATCATGCACCGTCAGATTCAACGATGCCTTACCCACCCCTACTGGCAGTCACAGAATGCAATTCTTTACATCGGGCAGGTACCCCGTCGACGGGGATACCTGGAATAAGAAGCCTTTCACGAATAATCACATAGGCACCTTTGTGACTACGGATGCTGGCCCGGGCCCGGCGACTGTGGTGGAGGATTTTGGGTTGACGTTCCCGTGCCCGGCGACTACTACCAAATACGGGTTTGAGGTGCAGCCTGTTTGGGATAATGTTTTTGTTTCTTGGGATTGTACTAAGGCAGGGTATTTCATTACGTGCACTTAAGGGTCTCTTTTGTTGAAAGGGGAAGCATGAGGGGAATGCGAGGCTAAGGAGTTGGGATCGCGTTTAAGGATCTTTTTGTTTTTCTTTATTTCAGACTCTCATTAAAAAACTTTGGGTATTTATTTTTCCTTTTATTCCTTTTTCCTTTTTCATTTCATTTTCTGGTCTCGCAACGGTCCTTAACTTAATATTCCTACATTCCTTCAAGTGCCTTTGGCGTCGCTGTAGACATATATGCTTGGAGGGCCTATTTAATAACGTTTAATGGCATTCTTATGTACTCACAATATTTTTCGTCAAGTTTCTCGTCTAGTGACTGCTTCGTAATTAATATTTGCAGCCGTAGTTACACAATTATGGCCTTTGTGGGGAGGAGCGCCAGTGCGTTATCAGGAGATTGTGGTGGGGGTTTGTTTGGAGCCGATCATTTCCTATTTTGGCTCAGACATATAGTCGTTCTATATAGGGTAACTAGCGGCAGCCTATGTGTTAGTCTCGCTCATTCCGGGAAGAATAAGCTTATCCGTTCCTACTGTGGTTTGTGAGCACTCGGACCAATAGCGCTTCTAACTGGTGCGGGGTTTGTGGCATGCGTCGTATGCACTTTACTGGACTGGGTCACACCACAAGCAGGTGTGTCCGAACTTGGGGCATGAGATTTGCTGAATTTGTGGAGAGACTAAGGGTGCATGGGAGCTGTGGGGTCGCAGGGCTGAGAAGCTTGGCTTGTACCATGTATCGGTATAGCACATACTGCTCTCGTAATGCTCTGACACCTGCGAACACTACTACTATTTCGTATCGTCAAGATCTTGAGGCCCCAACGGATTTCCTGCCCATAGAACTTAGCAGCTATGTTCACAAACGCCAGGGAACTATGAGCTCAGTGTAATAATTTGTCTTTCGAGGCTCACACGGCTCCAATTGAGTTATATGCATGTGCTCATCTGGCAAAGGGGAGGGCTAACTACTGTCGCATGTAATGATTTTATATTCGGACTTATGTTATTCCGAGTAATTATGTGACATACTTTTTCACTTTTCTCAGGCAGTCATGCGCACTTGCACTGGCATTGAGTCGAGAGATGTGAGACTTCTCAGGCTGGCTGTGGAAAGAGATCTGGTGGTGCGGGGGGGGGGGTCCGATTTTAATTCGGATTGGAGCAATGACTCGGCTGTAGGAGTGTAGAGTTGATGGGGGAAAGAGGATAAATAGCTTAAGTGTATCCCTCAATATTGACATTTTCTTCGCCATCCTCCCGAGTATCCAAAGTCAGTTACTGCAACCACCACCACTCCCGAGAATCCTCCTCACTTTTATATATCTACCGATTTCTACATACTCTCATCTCCTACCAACTATGAAGTTTGCTTTCATCGCTACCATCTCTATTCTCTCCACCCTTGCCTCCGGTATGACGGTACTAGACATATCTCGCCGCGGGCCGGTTATCCGCCCGTCGTTCGGGAAAATGCTCTGGGAAGGCGGACCCTTCACCGAACCAATGAACGCCATCGGAGTCTATCGTGGGGCCAAAACGGCCGTTGTACTTCTCGGATTCATTCTACCCGCCTGTACCGGACATTGCACAATCAGCTTCTCCGATGCCATCTTCGCTGCCGGTAGTCGCAAACTGCAACTGTTTACTACGGGCAGGTATCCCTCGAGGTGGGATGATTGGGATCACAGACCTTATAGGGATGTTCATAAGGGAACGTTTCTGGTGCCGGTTACTGGCCTGGGCCCGGCGATTGTGGAGGAGGATTTTGGGTTGACGTTCCAGTGCTCTTCGAATATTACCAATCGAGGGTTTGAGGTGGTGCCGGTTGGGGAAACTGACTATGTTCCTTGGGATATCACCAGGGGAGGGCTTAGTATTACTTGCAGCTAGGGACCTGTTTGTCGAAGGGGGGGGATTATGAGGGAGAAAAGAGGCTGATGATTTGGGATTCCATTCAAGCGTCTTTCATTTTTCTTCTTCTGTCCTTATTCAAAGGGTTTTTGGGTATTTCCTCACCTTTTCCCTTCTCCTGGGGCTTGGCTATGCTCCTTGGATTCATATTCTCGCCTTCCTTCCGGAACCTTTGGCACCATGGCGGGCATATATACCTGGAGTGCTTATTCAATATCATCCAATGGCATTCTTATTCTTATATGCTCATAAGGTGTTTCGTTAAGTTTCTTATCTAGTGACTGTTTCGTAATCAATATTTGCAGCAGTAGTTACACGATTATGGCTTTGGGGAGAGGAGAATCTATTCTGGTTTGATTAATAAAGATATTTGTTTGGAGCAGATCATTTCTTCTTTTGGCTTGAGAATATAACAGTTTTATGTAGGGGAGCTAGCGGCAGGCTATGTGTCGGTTTCGCTCGTCTCAGGAAGAACAAGCTACCCATTCCTACGGTAGTTTTCGAGCATCCGAAACGGCGGTGCTGCGATTGTGTGGGCACTGTGGGGTTTGTGAGAGACGTAGGGTATATGCTAGGCTGGCTGCGCGCCGCAAGCAGCTGTCTCCAAGCTGGGGCATGGGTTTTGTAGAATTTGCGGAGAGATTGAGGGTATGTGGGAGCTGGGAATGGAAGGGCTGAGATTCTTTGGCTAGTACGATGCATTGGTATGGTACATATCTCTCGTAATTTTCTGACACCTGCGAACGCCGCTACAATTGCTTACCACCGGGCCGAGGCTCCGGTGGATTTTCTGTCCGTATACAGAATTAGCCATGCTCACGGACCCCGGAAAATTGTGGGTTTAGTGTGATAGTTTGCTTTCTAGGCTCACATGGCTTGGGTCTAGTTGTAGATGCACATACTCGCCTGATAAAATGGAGGGCTAACTGCAGCCGGATGTAGTAATTAGAGAGCTAGGAGATCTTTTTTGGATACTCTAATGATTATATTTGTGGACTTACATTACTCCGGGCAGTAAGTGGTGGGCGTACGCGCTTTTTTTTTACAGCTAGTCATACACGCTCTCGCTCGCGTTTTATGGCAGAGTGCGACTTCTTAGGCCTGCAGTGCGAAGGATCTAGTGGGGTGAGGAGGATCACCATTAATGGAGATTGAAGCAATGGCTCGACTATGGGGGTGTGGGGTTGGTGGAGGAAAGAGGATAAATAGCCCAGGTGTATCACTCGGTGTTGTCAATTTCTTCACCATCTTCCCGAGTATCGAAAGTTTCCAGCAAGTGCTGCTCTATAGCCAAAGCTACTGATCCTGCTCCTCACTTTTACATATCCACCGCTTTCCAAGAAAGAGACATCTCCACCTCCTACCAACTATGAAGCTTACTCTCATCGCTGCAATCTGCGTCCTCTCCGCCCTGGCCTCCGGGTTGGCACCACCAAGCCTAATTCGCCGCGGGACAATCATTCGCCCCGAAATCGGCGTCGTGGTCAAGGAAGGCGTCATACACTTCCCCACCCCCCCCAACAAATATCGTCGAGGTCTCCATTAAGAACGGAGCTCAAAAAGTCGAGGCCATTCTCGGATTCGTTGTCCCCCCATGCACCGGAACATGCACCATTAGCTTCTCTGATGCCTTACCCACCCCTACCGGCAGTCGTGGACTGCGACTGTTCTCTACGGGTGGGTATCTTTCGGCCGGGAATACCTGGAATTCAAGGCCCCCCCTAAGTTCTCCTAAGGGAACCTTTACAGTTTCGGCTACCGGTGCGGGCCCGGCGGTTGTGGTGGAGGACTTCGGATTGACGTTCCCATGCGGGACGACCACTACCAAATTAGGGTATAATGTGGGTCCGGTTTAGGATAGTGATTACGTTATTTGGGATATCACGAGGGGAGGGATTGTCATTACGTATGGCTAAGTGTATCTCTTTTATTGAAAGGGGAGGTATTAGGGGAGAAAAGAGGGGCTAAAGAAATGGGATTCCGTACAAGGATTTTTTGTTTTCTTCTGCCGCCCTCCTTCAAATATTTTCGGTATTCCCTCCCCTTTCCGTTCTCCTCCGGCCCTTGGCAACGGCCCTTCCCTTAATATTCTGACACTACCTTAGGGACCTTTGGCATCACGGTAGGCATATTTGCCTTGGAGGCCTATTCAATAGCATCTAATGGCATGCTTATATACTCACAAGGATTTTCGTTGAGTTTCTCCTTTAGTGACTGTTTTATAATCAATATTTACTACTATAATTACACAATAACGACTTTGAGAAGAGGAGAGTCAATTATGATTTGATTCGGGAGGATATTCTTTTGGGGATGATCATTTTCTTGCTTTGGCTCCGGTCTATAACAATTTTATATAGGGTAGCTAGCAGTAGCGCGGGTGTTGATCGCTCGTCCTAGGAAGAACAATCTTATCCCTTCGTATCATATTTTTCAGGTACCTGGACTAACAACGTTTCTAACCTCGGCAGGGTTTGTGAGATACATGGGATATCATACATGCTGGGCGAGGTCACACTACATCAACTGTTTCCTAACCTGAGGCATGGGATTTGCTGAATTTGTGGAGGGACTGAGGGTTTGTGGGAGTGTAGGGTGGGGGGGCTGAGATGCGTGGTTGGTAGCATGTGTCGGTATGGCACCTGCTGCCCTCGTAATTTTTTGACACTGCGATCGCCCTTACTATTACGTATGACACATGATACCACCAAAATCCTCGGGCTCCGGCGGATTTTCTGCCGATATACTTGGCAACTTAAAAAGTTTCTGGATGCTTTTGGCAAAGATAGGTGCTGATAGGTGCGAAGAGTCTGGAGCCTTTTAAATGGCTAAGTACAAGTACTCGAGTACTGTAGTAGCTGTGTTCACTGATAGAAAATTATTAGTTTAGTTTAAGAATTTGTTTTTCTAAGCTCACATGACTCGAATCGGGTTATCGGTGGCATGCGCTTATCTAATAAACGGGAGGTCTAACTCTATTCGTATGTAGTAATTTGGTAGCTTGGTGACCTTTTTTTGTGTGATGTAATGATTTTATTTTAGGACTTACATTATTCCGAGCAGTAGGTGGTGGGCGGACAAGCACTAGTCAAGATGTTTTCGTAGAAGGGTTTCTAAGTAAAGCCATTTAGTGGTAATGGGAGAAGCAAAAACACCGAACAGGAAACAATGTGGTCGCATGTTGCGGTGTTTTCCTATGCAATAAAACTCCATGTACTAGAAATCCCTGCTATTTACACCTTGTGCGAAAACATCTTGCCTGATGCTTGTACGGTATTCACTTTTTTCTTTTATGGACTGTTATGTACACTTGTACTCGTATTCTATCGCAGAGTGAGACTTCTTAGGCTGGCTGTGCTAAGGGATCTAGTGGTGTGGGGGGGGGGGGAGGTGCAATTTCTCTTGGGGTTGGAGCAATGGCTCGACTATAGAGGGGTAGAGTTAATGAGGGAAAGGGGGGGGATAAATACCCCAGGCATACCCCTCTATATTGAAATTCTCCTCGTTATTCTCTCTTGCGTTTGCAGTCTCCTGCTAGTGCAGCCGCCATTCCTGCTGGGCCTCTTTCCTCACTTATATCCCCCATTTTGTGAACAAATAAATACCTTAACCTCCTACCAATGATGAAGTTTACTCTCATCGCCGCCATCTCCATCTTCTCCACCCTAGCCTCCGGTTTGGCGATACTAGACTTAACTCGCCGGGGGAGGGTTATCCGTCCTGCAACCGCCATCGTGGTCAAAGAAGACCTCCCAAACACCCCCTTGCCCCCTACCAAAATCGTCGGAGTTTCTCGCGTGGATGGAGCTCACACTGTCAGGACTCGTCTCGGATTTGTTGTCCCCGCCTGCACTGGAAAGTGTACCATTAGCTTCTCCGATGCTATGTCGGCTACCGGTAGTCGCAGACTGCAACTGTTCGCTACGAGTAGACCCTTGACGGCGTGGGATACCTGGAATACCGGAATTTATAGGGATCTTCATAAGGGAACCTTTCTGGTGTCGAGTACTGGTGCGGGCCCGGCAACTGTGGTGGAGGATTTTGGGTTGACGTTCCCGTGCCCTTCGACTACTACCAATCGAGGGTTTGAGGTGAAGGCGGTTGGGAATAATGATTATGTTATTTGGGATATCACCAAGGGAGGGTTTATCATTACGTGCGGTTAAGGGTCTCTTTTGTTGAAAGGGGAAGGATGAGGGAAATGGGAGGCGGGGGAGTTGGGGTTTCATTCGGAGGTCTTTCGTTTTTCTTCTTTCGTTCTCATGTAACGGGTTTTGGGCATTTCCCCACCTTCTCCTTTCTCCCCTCCTTCGCCGGCGTCCTCTGTTCTCACACTCCGTCAAGAACCTCTGCCATCACTGTGGAATAAGTGTGGATATATATGCCGGAGAGCTAATTAAATGGCATCTACTGGCGTTCCCATACACTCAAAATATTTTTCGATAAGTTTCTCATCAAGTGATTGTCTCGTAATCATGACTATCCAAGGGATGGGCGTGTGGCGATCGCACACAATTTAGGGTCTCGCCAGTTTTTAAAGATCTTGGTGTATGAGACGATTCTACTCCTGTCCCTTGTGTTTGCAGCAGTAGTCATACAATTATGGCCTTGGAATACTAGAGCCTATTGTTGTGATTAGGGGTGTTTGTTTGAGCTGATCATTTCCTCCTTTTTCTCGGGCAGCCGCTTGAGATAGGGTAGCTAGCGGCAGCGCACGTGTCGGTCTCGCTTATCTTAGGAAGGATAAACTCACCTCTTCGTACGATGCTTTTCAACCATCGGAACTAACAGCGTTGGGAACCTTTGCGGGGGTTGTGAAAAATGTAGGGCATGTATTAGGCAGGACACACGCTATAAGTACTTGCGTCTGAACCTGAAGCATGGGATCTGCTAAATTTGGAGGGAGTGAGGGTGAGTGGAAGATGCGGGGCTAGGGGGCTGAGAAGCTCAGTTGGTTCTAGATATCGGTCTGCTGCCTCACTAACCTGCGTAGAGTAAAAACTGGGATAATTGGACCTCGCGGTAGGACGTTGGGGTTGCCTCTCCTAGTAAGGTGGTCCTTTTTTTTCTTTTTATTTGTCTCAGATGAGGGCTGAAATGAAATATTTTCGTCCTGTTTTTCTTCGTCTACTTAAAAAGCGGAGGGAGATTTAGGACATCTTAGAATGAGGTCCGATCATTCTGTTTTTTTTTAAGGTAAGAGAAACATGTCTTGGGATGTTTTGTTTGGCTGGAATTTCTCCGGCCCTTAAAAATAGGAAAATCAAACGCTAAGGGAGATTTTTCTCTTGTCCAAGTTAATATGGTACTGTTCTCACAATTTTCTGACACTTGTGAACACTGCTACCATTGGACACAAAAGTCCCCAGGCTCCGGCCGACTTTCTGCCCTTAGGCGATGGTAGCTCTTTCTCCGGGGATCAGAAAATTAGCAGTTCACCTTGGTGGTTTGTTTTTCTGAGCTCAGGTCGGGTTATTAATGGATGTGCCAATCCAACAAAGGTAAGGGCCGAGCGCAATCGCATAGTAGTAATTGGGGAGCTGGGTGATTTTTTTTCCAATAATTTCACTTACGGACTTACACTATTCCGGGCAGTAGGTGTTGGGCACACAGGATCGCGCTCATATTGAATTCTAGAGTGAAACTTTTCGGGCTGTGAAAAGGTATTTGGTGGGGCGAGGGCGAGATGCAGTTTTCATTCATATTGAAGCAATGCATCAGCTATGAAAGCGTAGAGCTAATGAAGGAAGGAAAGAGGATAAATACCCTAAGTATATCCTCAATTAAAAAACTTTCTCCATCCTCCCAAACACCTAAAGCCCCCAACCACTACCACCGCTACTACTCGGCCTCATCCTCCTCACTTTTATACCCGCCCCGTTTGAAACAAAAAATCACCTTCATCTCCGAATCATGAAGTTTACTCTCATCACCGCCGTCTCCATCCTCTCCACTCTGACCTCTGGTTTTGCACTACCAGGCCTATTTCCCCGCGCGACAGTTATCCGGCCTTCGATCGCGATCGTGGTCAAGTCAGAATCCCCAGACACCCCCTTCCCTTCAGCCAACACCGCCGAGGTCTCTTTTAGTCAGGAGGGTGGCGCGGTTGAGACCCTTCTCGGATTTGTTGTCCCTCCCTGCACCGGAAGATGCACCATCAGCTTCTCCGATGCCATCTCCGCTTCCGGCAGTCGCATCCTGGTACTGTTCTCTACGAACAGGAACCCCGCTCCCGGGGATACCTGGAATAACAGGCCTGAGCCATATCTTAATTGGGGAACCTTTACAGTTTCGGCTACCGGTGCAGGCCCGGCCACTGTATTGGATGAATCTGGGTTGTCGTTCGATTGCCCGGCGACTACTACCGACTACGGGTTTGATGTGGTCCCGGTTTTCGATGATCACGTTATTTGGGATATCACCAAGGGAGGGTTTATCATTACTTGTGATTAAGAGTCTCTTCTGTTGAAGGGGGAAGCATCAAGGGAGAAATGAGAAGCTGGGGAGCTGGTATTTCATTCAAGAGTATTTTGTTCTTTTTTCTTCCATCTTCTCATGAGAAATGCTTTAGGGGTTTTGGAGAATTTCCCCTTTTCTAGTTTGGCTACGGTCCTTAGCTTAATATTACATTCCTTCAAGAACCTTTGGCATTATTGTAGACATATATCCTTGAAGTGCTTGTTTACTATCGTTTAGTGGCATCCCTTTATACCCGGGACCCATTTCGTCAAGCCTCTCATCTAGTAACCGCTTTACAATCAAGATTTGCAGCTGTTGCGCTATTATGGCATTGGGGGGTGGGAGGGCCCATGTTCATGAGATTAGGGAAGATCGTTGGATGGAGCCGAAAACTTCTTCTTTTGGCCCCGGTGTACAGCCGCTTCATATAGTGTGACCGGAGGCAGCATATGTGTTGGTCTCGCCTACCTTAGGGGAAAACAAACAAACCTACCGCTCCATAGCGTAGTTTCTAAGCAGGGGAGCTATGAGATTAGCATTGCTAACTAGTGCGGGGTTTGTGAGATACCTGTGCTACTAGGTAGGGCGTAGGCCGGGCGGGGGAAGCACCACAAGCAGTTGTGTCCCGGGAGATCTACTGAATTTGTGGGGAGAGTGAAGGTGCGTGGAAGCTGCGGGATGGAGGGGCTGTGAAGCCTGGTTGGTACTATGTATTAGTATGGTACTGTTCTCGTAACTTTCTGACACCTGCGATCACCGTAATTTTACATATAGTACCTCCAAAATCCTCAGGCCCCGGCAGATTCTCTCTGGGCGCTTTTGGGAAGGCAGGATACTGATAAATGCGAAGCGTCTGGAAACTTTTTAAACGGCTAAGTGCTGTAGTAACCGTGTTCACTGATGCTATAAAATTGTTAGTTTAGTTTAAGAATTTGTTTTTCTAAGCTCACATGACTACTGCAGGAATCGGGTTATCGGTGCATATGCTTACCTGATAAACGGGAGGTCTAACTCTATTCGTATGTAGTAATTTAGCAGCAAGGTGATCATTTTTTTGGATAATGTAATAATTTTATTTACGGACTTATGTTGTTCCGGGTAGTAGGAGGTGGGCGAACAAGCACCAGGCAAGATGTTTTCGTAAATTTACAAGGGTTTCCAAGTAAAGCCCTTTAGTGGTGATGAGAGAAGAAAAAATCCTGAACAGGAAAACAATGTGGTCGCATGTTGCAATGTTTTCCTATGCAATAAAACTCAATGTATTAGGCGTCCCTGCTATTCACACCTTGTGCGAACACATCTCGCCTGATGCTTATACAGTATACGTATTTTTCTTTTATAGGTTATCATGTATGATTCTCTTGCGCTCGTATCCATCGCAGAGTGGGACCTCCTAGGCGGGCTGTGCGAAAGGATCTAGTTGTGCGAGGGGGAGGTGCAAGTTTGCTTCGGATTAGAGCAATGACTCGACCATAGAGATGTAGAGTTAATGAGGGAAAGGGGATAAATATCCAAGGTGTATCTCTCTATAGTAAAATTTTCTTCTTTCCCCCTCGTGTTTGGAGTCTCTCCACCCGAGCGTCCGGTTTGGCGATACTAGACTTAACTCGCCGGGGGGACAGTTATCTGTCCGGCAACCGCCATCGTGGTCAAAGAAGACCTCCCAACCCCCCCTACCAAAATTTCCAAGGTCTCCCGTGTGGATGGAGCTCACACTGTCCGGGCCCCTCCGGGATTCGTTGTCCTCGCCTGCACTGGAAAGTGTATCATTAGCTTTTCCGATGCTATGTTAGCTAGTCGCAGATTGCAACTGTTCGCTACGAGTAGACCCCTGACGACGTGGGATACCTGGAATACCAGACTTTATAGGGATCTTCATAAGGGAACCTTTCTGGTGTCGAGTACTGGTGCGGGCCCGGCAACTGTGGTGGAGGATTTTGGGTTGACGTTCTGGTGCCCGTGGACAACGACGAATCGGGGGTATGAGGTGGGGCCAGTTGGGAATAATGATTAGTCATTTGGGATTACAAAGGGAGGGTTTATCATTACGCGCGGTTAAGGGTCTCTTTTGTTGAAAGGGGAAGCATGAGGGAAATGGGAGGCGGGGGAGTTGGGGTTTCATTCGGAGGTCTTTCGTTTTTCTTCTTTCTTTCTCATGCAACGGGTTTTGGGCATTTCCCCGCCTCCTTTCTCCCTCCTCCCTCAGCTTGGTGTTCTCACACTCCTTCAAGAACCTTTGCCATCACTGTGGATATACATGCCCGGAGAGCTAATTCAATAGCATCTAATGGCATTTTTATATGCTCGCAATATTTTTCGATAAGTTTCTCATCTAGTGAATGTCTCGTAATCATGACTATCCAAGGGATGGGCGTGTGGCGATCGCACACAATTTAGGGTCTCGCCAGTTTTTAAAGATCTTGGTGTATGAGACAATTTTATGCCTGTCCCTTGTGTTTGCAGAAGTAATCACACAATTATGGCCTTGGAATACTAGACCCTATTGTTGTGATTAGGGAGCTGTCTGGTTAGAGCCGATCATTTCCTCCTCTTTCTCGGGTAGCCGCTTCAGATAGGTAGCTAACGGCAGCACACGTGTCGGTCCCACTTATCTTAGGAAGGATAACGTAACCCACCCCGATGTCGGACAAGACAGGGAAGTCGGACACCAGGCAACCGTAGTCAAAAATGCAACAACTCAACCAATTCTTAACCAAATTGGACAAAAAAAGATGATAAAAACTGAGAAAGGATAGGTGATGGTGGATTCGGATGGATTTCCCGGTTGTTTGGGCGAGGCTACCTATACTAGTACTAAGTTACACTGATTACCCTTACCCTACATGACGCTAACCCTACATCCACCTCCCGCTCAAAAAAAGAAAAATCCAAATTAAAGTTCAGAAAGATATACATATATTTGTTAAAGTAGTAGTCAACTGCTGTAGTTTGGCATCTACATTGTACCTACCAGGGGTGGGCATCTAAGGAACAATGACCTTCATTGACTGAATACGAGAACTGCGTCGGCTGGGTGACTTTCCCTTTATTCGGTCCTTTCGCGCACGGATAGAAGGAGCCTTGTCGTGAGTAGTAGCCGTGCGTGGCCAGCGCAGAATATGGGCAAGTTCAGCATTCTGAGGGAGCGAGATAAAGTCAGAAAGTGCCTCCCTAGCCCCCGTGAACGCATTCTGCTTCTCCCAAGTGAGGTCGTTCTCTGCATCAAGTCCGACCCACTTGACAAGAAATTCTGCTGTCCCTTTCAAGTTGTCATCATGTCTCCACTCAAGTATCTTCTCAACCTCATACTCCACAGTTGGCGGTGATCCAGGATGTGATACTACACGAACCGGGGGAGGCTTGGGCTGTGAGCGTGAGTGATCAATCTGTGAAGGTCTTAGTTGATCAACATTGAATGTCTCAGCCATTCGTGAGTTCGATGGTAGGTCTGCTATCTCAAACGCATTTGCCCCACGCTGCTCCCCCAAGGTGAATTCGCCGATAAATCTTTGCTGAAAAACT
>Ga0307509_10006066_pt1 | contig 16463 bp, 15 predicted proteins | sample 10_EM_MG_FD_202245 | JGI IMG/M metagenome (GOLD analysis project Ga0307509, IMG submission 202245) | Populus trichocarpa ectomycorrhiza microbial communities from riparian zone in the Pacific Northwest, United States - 10_EM | ecosystem: Host-associated > Plants > Roots > Unclassified | place... | reverse complement strand
CTCCTTCACCGCTAAAGAAAGGCGGTTTAGGGGGCTTAGGAGGGGGCAACCTGGCCGGACCTGGGTCTGCCATGGTGCCTGTAGGTGGGTCTGGGGCTGGAGGTGGTGGGTCTGGTCGTTCAGGGGGTTTTCTGGCGCTCCTGGATCTTGAGAGTCTTTCTGGTGTGTCTGGGATGAATGTACCATGTAGTGATTGTTCTCTATGCTCTCTAGAGGGCGCTCTAGTTGGTGTCTGACTTCCAAAGACTGCTAGGATGCTGGGTGCTCGCCACCTGCTTGTGGTGGGGCGTTCTGGTGGGCGTTCAGTTTCCTAAGTTTGCTGGGCTGCTGCTCTTGCTGCTGCTCTTTCCTCAAGTCGCCGGGCTTCTCTTTGGATAAGTTCCTCAGCTGTGAGGTTGTGGTCTTCGTCTGAGTCTGTATCTTGATCGCCAGGGAGGAGGTGACTGGTTCTTGCTGGTGTATCTGCTGAGCCTGGGGTGGGCCCAGGTGTTGGTTCCTGTGTGGTTGGTTCTGGAGTATCATCTGTGGGTTCTCCTGAGGGACGATTGTAGGCCCTACCGGACCTAGTAACGCTTCTGCTCCTGCGTTCTGCTATTGTGAATGTAGCACCTGAGCCGGGAGTTCCTTTCCCTGCCGCTCCTGTTTCTAACTAGTTATCAAGATACTGGGAGGGTGATCAATCCTACCAGGCTGTTCCCAATCCTGGGAACAAAGGGTTTTCACCTGCTGTAGGCAAAAAAATGTAACAGGTTTATTCCTGTCTAACGAAAGTACAATAGGACCGGTGGTAGACCTGCTAGCGCTGGTGCTAAGGGAGGCTTCAAGGGACCGGTAGCTAGAAGGATAATAGTTGAAGGACAAATTGGGCTAAGGGACTCAGGGATTGCCGTTCAACCAAGTGTATTCTTAGACTGAAGGTCTGTCGAAGTCTGCTGTCTCCTGCTAGCCAGGAGACTGGTTTAAATACAAAAACCCAAGAGTGATAGCCTTCCTGCAATCACGATCATTACCAGTAGCTGCGCACATACCGGAATCCTGTAATCCTGCAAGACCAAAGAAAGCAACATAACTCAGCTTCCACCAGTGCTACATGACCATTCCATACCCGGAATCCTAAATATAAACTTCCAGCAGAACAAACTAAACATAGCAATACGATAGCATGGCCTATCTGACTCAGAGGCAGTGGCGGAGCTGAAATCAAATCAAATAAACCAAATATAAATCAACTAAACATAGGAGATCCTGCACTGCCCGCTCCTGTGTACCGTTACCGGATCATGTACACATGTTACAACGCCGCACCTATCATCACATCCAATCACTCGAACAGGTTTCTCACACCAACCCCATTCCTTAACATTATAGTAATCGAACCCGTGATTCTGCAGCAGAAACAAGGCCCCGACTTGTTCCCCCTTCCTCCGCCCTGCCGCCTTCCTGCTTTACAGCTACCCACCTCCACTGCCTATCACCGCTCCAACCCGGGTTCTCAAAATCACCCTTATCTGTGTGCATGCCCCCTCCATCCGGTAACCCGTTCCTCTTACCCAGGATGAACGGCTCTACCAGGATCCCAGCGACGCCCACCGCTCTGGTCAAGTGGTAGACTGGTGCAGGATCTTGGATATCCACGGGCGGGGCGTGCTTGGTACTTGTTTGTCAAGAATAAATTAGTGACCGCTGGGGGGAATGGTAAGGGGTGAGCGCTTAGCGAGCTATGTTCATAATATCCTTTAATTCCCCGTTCGGATGTAGGTATTCCATTTTCTCCACACTTTGGGGGGGGGGGGTCTTTTGTCAGAGGCTGTTGTGCTCTTGGTTTTCCTGAGGGGGTTCTCGCTGGTTCAATTCCAGGCTGCGGTTGATGGCTCTTTCTAGGTCGAACATCCGCCGCAGGGTCCACCCTGCAAGGTCTCCTAGGTGGCCTACCTAATCCCTCTGGTAGCCAGTGATTCCGGTGAGAACGTCATAGTTGCGGTCATCCGTGATGCCCCCTTGGTGAAGGAGGTTGAAGCGCGTGGCATCCACCTGAAATCCGGAGATCGCGATGAAGTGGTCGGCACCGCCGCAAGTAAAAAAGTTTGAGCTATGATGAGTTGAGAGTTTCTTTGGATTCTTATTCTTTTCTGCGTCTCCGGACGTGTCCTATATATACACAATCTTGTGTTTACAGAAAGAACCTTTCTTCCACAACATGCTCCGCTATTCTCTCCTATCTTCCCATACCATCCAACTCCTTAGAAATTTCCCGAAACTTATTTCCCCTATCTCCATCAATTTCGTCTCATCCTCTAACACTACTTCTTCAACCTCCTGTGATCCTGCACAGTCCTGATACCACCGGTTGTTTCCTATCCTTCATAGTCTGATCCATATGCGTTCCAACTCCTGGTAAATCTCAACCACTAACTACTAGTCTTCCCTAGTGCCAATTCCTAAAACATCCTAAACGTTCCTCCTTAAGCTAACGTCTCAACCAAACATATCATTACTCCGGTGATACCATACTAGCTCATAGTGCAACCGTTATCAAACCCGATTCCCGTCAGCCATGTCCCATCAGTGTTCCGACTATCGATCAGGTATGGAACCTTCGTGAATTTTAACTGCAAGTGCCTTTGCTCATTTTCTGGGGGTTCATAGCCCAGTGCGCGTGTTAGGATGAGGCAAGGTAGGGGGAGGTTGGGGGCGAGGAGGAAGGCAGGCGAGTATAATGCATAGAAACCAAAGTTGTCCTTGCCTATAGAGTGTGTGTTTGCAGGCCGGAAGGAGATTGAAGGAGGAGGGGGGCGGTTTGGGTATTGTGGTGTCCGTGGAGTAATATTTCGGCGGTTTGAGCCAGAAATAGATCTTGTGAGTGGGAGTCCATGGCCATTGGGGTGTCCTAGTGAAGGAAGGAGCTCGGGCGCCGGATCGATAGATCCTCTAGGTAATCTTTCACCGGTGGGGTGATTTCCTTGACTCGGTGCAAGGCACAATCTAGTGTGGGCTATTCCGGTAGAAGTCTAGGAGCCATGGAGCGAGGGTTGAGTAGCGGAAGTGGTATTTTGCTTTTTCCGTTCCACGACTTCCTGCGTCCTGATGTAGATCTGCTGGCTCCTGCCTCATTTTGGATCCAATTAAAGCTAGGCCGTTGCATAGCGAGAGGGTTCGACCAAGGTGGAGTATCGCTCCTGATTCTTGCAGTATGGTTATAACTACTGTCCTCCAGTCAGTGCCAGCTGTTGTTTGCCCGGCCAGTATGTGCCGGGGCAGATGCGAATGAAAAGGTTGTAGAAGAAATCGGCTTCAGATCCAAGGTTGTATCAAGAGTGTGTGAAGGGTTATGATGAGGAAACGGAGGGAAAGACCTAGACTGTCGGAAATTACGTGGTAGAAATTGACCAGCTAGGATAGTGTCATTCCAGCGGGTTGGCTGGATTCTTATCACTTGCTCGTCTGTACCTGCACTCTGTTAGGATTTTCACGAAGGTTCTATACGTATGACATGGATAACTAGAGAAACGAAAAGATGTGATTTAGCTAGAATAGGACAGAGAGGGAAGTGAAGTGTTAGTGTATATGATCAGAGGGGTTAGCTCTGGATCTGGTTACGAGTGGTTGACCTCATAATATACACTTTGTATATAGAAGCCGAGATGAGGACACGAGTACTTTCTATTGTGACTGCGTTCTGGTAGTATATTAGACCGCGGTTTTAGCAAAACATAAGAAGGGGACGTGGGAAAACTACAGTTGTAAAAGTTACTTTATAATAGGTCATGAGCCCGGACCGTGCAAGACAATAACCTTCTCACACTTCGATACACGGAACCAATATCCTTGATAACGGCCACCACACGAGCTGCGGCTGCTGCACCCAGTACCTCTACTCAGGCTGTTCCAGCAACGGTTACTGCGCCATATGGGAATCCGTTCACCTGCCTAAGCCACTCCATTGAGAAACTCGATGGATCCATGGCGACGGGCAAGAGTAACTATGTCGCATGGAAGTTTCATATAGTTCGGATCTTAATGGAAAAAGGCCTTGATCAGTGTAACATGTGTACATGTTCCGGTAACGGTACACAGGAGCGGGCAGTGCAGGATCTCTTATGTTTAGTTGATTTCCATTGGGCTTATTTGATTTAATTTTAGCTCCGCCACTGCCTCTGAGTCTGATAGTCTATGCTGTTGTATTGCTATGTTTAGTTTGCTTTGTTGAAAGTTTATATGTAGGATTCCGGGTATGGAATGGTCATGTAACACTGACGAAGGCTGAGCACTGTTTGTTTGTTTCTTTCTTTGGTCTTGCAGGATTACAGGATTCCCGTATGTGCGCAGCTACTGGTAATGATCATGATTGCAGGAAGGCTATCGCTCTTGGGTTTTGTATTTAAACCAGTCTCCTGGCTAGCAGGAGACAGCAGAGTTCGACAGACCTTCAGTCTAAGAATACACTTGGTTGAACAGCAATCCCTGAGTCCCTGAGTCCAATTTGTCCTTCAACTATTATCCTTCTAGCTACCGGTCCCTGGAAGCCTCCCTTAGCACCAGCACTACTAGCAGGTCTATCGCTGGTCCTATTGTATTTGCGTCAGACAGGAATAAACCTGTTACATCTTTTTGCCTACAGCAGGTGAAAACCCTTTGTTCTCAGGATTGTGAACAGCCTGGTAGGATTGATCACCTTTCCAGTATCTTGGTAACTAGTTAGAAGCAGGAGCGGCAGGGAAAGGAATTCCCGGCTCAGGTGCTACATTCACAATAGCAGAACGCTCGAGCAGAAGCATTACCAGGTCCAGTAGGGCCTACAAGTGTCCTTCAGCAGAACCCGCAGACGATACCCCAGAACCAACCACACAAGATCCAACCCCTGGGCCCATGCCAGGCTCACCAGATACACCGGCTAGAACCAGTCACCTTCTTCAAGGAGATCTCGATACAGATTCAGACGAAGACCACAACCTCACAGCTGAGGAACTCATTCAAAGAGAACCCCGCCGGCTTGAGGAAAGAGCAGCAGCAAGAGCAGCAGCACAGCAAACTTCCGAAACTAAACGCCCACCACAGCGCTCCACCCCAAGCAGGTGGCGAGTACCCAGCATTCTAGGAGTCTTTGGAAGTCAGACACCAACTAGAGCGCCTTCCCGAGAGCATAGAGAGCAACCATTACCTGGTACATTCATCCCAGACACACCAGAAAGTTCTTCAAGATCCAGGAACGCCAGAGAGCACCCTGAACGACCTGACCCACTACCTCCAGCCCCAGACCCACCTACAGGCACCATGGCAGACCCAGGGCCAGCCAGGTTGCCCCCTCCCAAGCTCCCCGAACCGTCTATGTTTAACGGCGAAGGAGAAGACCTGCAGCCAGACAATGTCAAGCGAGCGCTTAGAACTGTCAAGACGCACCTGGCCAGATCAGGACTCAATGACGACTCCCCTTGAGTGGCGGACTATTATGGCGCCTACACAGAAGGCAAGGCCAACAACGTATATCAGACATGAGACAGAGACGTAGAGTACCTCAACCTTGCGCAGTTGACACAACGCCTTCAGCAGTTATTCGAAGCCTCTACAAACACCTATGATACCTATCACAGGTCGCAAAATGTCCGCCAGACAGCAGGTGGACAGCCAACGCGCATAACGAAGATAGCTGGAGAGCTAGTGGACTTCAAAGGATCGCTTCCACCTGGATCCATCTCAGACTATGCAGAGAAACAGGGATTCCTCAACACTATAGACTCTAGACTACGCCGCAATGTTGAGCCCCAGCTCAGACCAGAAGATACCTGGGACCAGATGGTGGCTGTGGCAGAACGCTATGACGCTGCCATGTATAGAACTGGTGGCAACACAGGCAGCAATGGAAGCGAGGCTTATAGCAGCAAAACCCATACATCAAAGAAAGAGAATACCTACCGCAAGTTCTCCACTACCACAACGCCCAGGAATACAGGCAAAAGAAAGGCCCCGGTCAAGAAGCGCACCTATACCAAATCCCACAAGCCCAGTAAGGCCGCAATGCATCGCCGCAAGGCAGAAGAAGCCTGTTTCTACAGTGGCGAATGTAGACACATGGCAAACAAGTGCCGAAAGAAAGAAGTTAAGACCAACCATGTTCGGCTCTATCATGAAAGCCCAGACAGCAGCGAAGGCGAATATGAGCCCGATACAGACAGTACAGAGGAGCTCAATGGTAGCGGCTCTATCAGAACCTACAAGACAACCCTAGGCACACCCAAGGACAGGCCATTCCAGGCACTCGAATTCACTATCAACATCAATGGCGAACCCGCCAGAGCCCTCGCAGATACAGGAACCATTGGCGGTACCCTAATATCCAACAAATTCGTTACAACACACTACATCCCCTACACCGCAAGGAAGAATCCCGTCACTCTAAAGATGGCAGTTAAAGGATCGAGATGCACTTGCAACTTCTCTGTTGAGGTTATGATTCAGCTAGGCAAGAGGAGAGTCGACAAGGTGCCTATGCTGGTCACCCCAGCATGAGACTAGGATATCCTCATGTGTATGGACGATCTCATAAGGCCAGGAGCGGTCATCGATTGCCAAATGAAGAGCATTTAGTTCTCCAAGTACAAGGTCAGAGTTACCTGTGACGGAAAATCTAGAGAGTCTACATCAGCCATGACGAAGCAACAGGAAGTACGTGACTTGCTGGCGATGTTCCCCAAGGTATTTGTCAATGAAGTAGCTGAGGAACTGCCCCCAGCACGCAAGATAATGCACAGGATAAGGCTCATAGACCCGCCGAAGCTGTTGAAGACACCCATCTTCAAAGCACTACAAGCCTTGATGCCCAAATACAAGGCAGGGATCAACAAGCAGATGAACGTCGGTATCCTCCATATGACCAGTGTGCCCGGAGGAGCCAGCATCTTTGTAGAAGCCACTGGCAAAAGCGATGGCAGAATCCGACCCCTGGTAGACCTCCGTGTCAGGAATGACAACACCCAGGCCGATCACACACAGATCCCAGAACCGAATACCATATTAAAAGCGGTAGCCAGAGGGTGATTCCGCAGCAAGATAGACCTCAGTGACCCCTACTTCCGGACCAGAGTGCATCCAGCTGCTGTGAAGTACAACACTATCAAGACCCCCTTCGGCGGCATTACCAGCCAGGTCATGATGCAAGGAGACATGAATGCTCCTGGAAGCTTCATGAGGACTATGGAGGACCTATTCCATGACGAATTAGGCAAGAACATATGGGTCTACAGGGATGATATTTTTGTCTTCAGTGACACCTTTGAAGAGGATGTTAAGGACGTTACGAATGCCTGCGGTAAGCTGCAGAACGCCGGCTATTATGCCAACCCAAAGAACTGTGTTTTCTTTGCCACTAAACTAAATATCCTAGGCCATATGATAGATGCTGATGGCATCCACCCTGCACCAGAGCACATCTGGACCATAATGGAGTGGACAAGACCAGAGAGCCAGAAAGAACTGCAGCGATTCAATGGAATGGTTAATTATATCTCGTAGTTCATTCCACACATCGCCAGCATCACAGCCCCGCTCACCGAGCTGAGTGGGAACGCTGAATGGCTGTGGACCGATCTGCAGGAAGCTCCCTTCGGAGCAGTCAAGCAGGCAGCAGATACGCACAAAGTCCTTAGACTGATCGACTATAATAAGCCAGATATGATATGGCTTTTTCCCGATGCGTCCCCTATAGGTACGGGCGCTTGGATAGGTGAAGAACCAACCAGAGATGCCGCCAGACCTGCAGCGTTCCACAGCAGGATGCTGACGCCATCAGCAAGCAACTACCCCACACACCAACAGGAAACGCTCGCAATCATTGAGGCTATGCAAGCATTCACTCCCCATTTAGTACACAGACAATTTACAGTAGTTACAGACCACGAAGGTCTTCCTAAACTCATGACACAAAAGAATCTGAATGGACTACAGCAGAAATGGCCGACGGATATCAGTCGCTTTGAGTTTGATATAGAATACCAACCAGGAGCGAAGAATTTCCTAGCTGACTACCTATCAAGAATCTATGAGGGAACCCCAGGGCCGTTAGATATAAGTTTCAAGGACCCCACTATCCATTATGACCGCCTTGAGCCACCTGACCCTACCCAACCCCTACAGATCAATACAACCTACACCTACTCTACTGATTTTAGCATTGAATCAGACCACGCCAGATACCACTCGGGCGAAGCCCAAACCTCTCCCACCCTTACCAGCAGTGACTCTATCAGTCGCTGCCGCCCTGAATACCTTATGGATGAAATTACTAGCAATGCAGTAACCCGTTCCCAGAAGCGCAAGGCCTCTGCCTCCTCGCTAGCTACATCAAGCGCAGCCAGCAACGATAGCAGAATATCGATTGGAAACTCTTGGGGTGATAATAGAACTCTCCCAATCTCTAGTGAAATAGAACGACGACACTCAGAAATGAGTTGAATGTCATGCACAGATGATGGGTGTGAAATACATAAGAATGAAAAACAAGGTGCAGGCTACTGGCCAAAGGACCCTAAGGTCCGGAAGCAGAGCAAGAAGACGAAGAGAAAAGAGCAGGATAGGACTTCAACATCGAATACAGCCCTTGAGGAAGGCCAGGCCTCACACCCCGATATCTCATACCACTCAGAATGCCTCCCGCCTTTTCCTATGAATGATACCATTCGAGCCACACCGCCCATGGCCTCGCCGGCCTTTAGTCCCCTTTACAGCCAGGGAGGCTATGACTCCGATGAGGCAACCAATGCCAACCAATTCCTAAGCACCCTACACTCCCGCCTTATGGGTATCCTCGCCCAGCGAGTTAGAGCAGCCTTCAGGACTGACGCCCTCTACACTAGGGTCAAGGAAACTGATAACAAATTGCACTATTCTATCCGGCATGGGAGGAGGGTAGTGGGAAGTGACGATGATTTCTTGTGGTGTTGAGATTTCAATCGGGGGAGGTGTTGTTGCACTGGTTCGTGGCCTATCTGCTGGTCGTTTTTTTTTATTTCTTATTTTTTATTTTTTATATCCTGAATTCCTTGTTAAGCTACAAGAACTTGCATGCAGCGCTAGCTATAGCGTAAAGAAAACTACAATCCCAAACACACCCGCACTTCACCTCTTCATAGGAAAAATCAAACACCACTAATCCATCGGAAAAGTCTCTCGCGCCTAGCACCTAAGATAATATACCGCAGACACATAAGGAAACAATTCAAAGAGACGTACAGGAGAGAGACCCAAACCCTGACGAAGGGTCCCCTTAAAACAAAACAAATGATTGATTCGCATAGGGCCGACTGGGCCTGCGGCGGAGGATGTTTGATTAGTATTCGTTACGGGGCTGGGCCGGGCGGGTTTTCACATACCAGACCCCGCCTTTACACGGGGCTGGAGGTATATTCTTCGGGTAATCCCCGCCCCGCCCCCGTCTGTGGCCCAGGCCCACTCATTTCCTGCACGGGCCCCGTTTGTTACCACCTATTTTTAACGGGGGCCCATCTGTGGTATGCGTGGGGTTGGGGCCTGAGCAGGGACAGGGGCAGGGAATGCCGAAAAACACACCCCGCCCCAGGCCGTTGAGTGGGGTGGGGCGGGGAAAAGGGCCGGGGGCCCGCATTTTTCGGGGCCCCGTCCGCCCCATAACGAACTCTATGTTTGATCGCCGTGATGTGACAAAACCACAGGACTTGTGGGCCGACATTTGTAACCATAGACCTACGGTTGCGCCGGTTATTACATCAATCCAAGGGCTTAACAACAGGCAGAGAGGCCGGGAATAACATGACTTGGCGTAACCGAGGAGGGGTCTGACAATCAGGGAGGAGGATGAAGCAGTAAGGTCCCAGCTTATGTAGCAGTAACGGTGCAAGTGGACAGAACCGAAAGGTTGGAGACGGAAGGATCGCGAACAAGCTAGCCACAACCGACAAACGGGCCATAGCAAGGGTGTTTTGGCGACAACCAAACCGAGGCAGGACCGAGGTGTTACTAACCGAAGCTTTCCCCACCAGAGCTACAAGCCAAGCAAGCCCTACTTCGACCGAGAGTCCGACACGGTGAGATGATACATATGGGAGCAACGCTCGAGGCCTCTTGTGGGGCTTTGTTAATCATATTGTACGGGAGGAACAAGCGTGCAAAGCACAGATTCTATTTTAAACCACGGAGAATCTCTCATTAAACACCTAAGAGGTAAAAAAACACCTCCGTTGAAATATCCCAGAAACTCCAAGTCGGGGGAAGAGACACACTACCCACCCATTAAAATCCCGAAATCAGGCTTCCAGTAGGATAAATATGAGTTCCCAGGTTTACCTTTCATGAAATACCTAGCTGGCGCAGTGGTTAACACTCCTGTGCAATTAGCGGGAGCCCAGGAGTTCAATCCATGCTGACAATCAGTGATTATTGAACGATCCGTCATATAGGGCAGGAGAATTAAAAGACTCCTGCCCTATGGGGACTGGGAGATTGAAGAACTTGGCCCTCATCAATAGGGCTGTGGGGTTTAACAATCCTGCTACGAGGTGGTAGAATCCGGCTCTAGACCTTAAAGGTTGGCGATCGGCGGGTAGCAGTAGCACATGGGACGGGGGTTGGCAAAGAAAGAAATATGCAAAAGATAAAAATAAAAAAAGTAAAAATAAATAAAAATGAAAATGAAAATAAAGAAAATATTTTTTTTTACCTTAGGAAGGCAGCTGTTGCACCTCTCCCTATTTATTGCCTTGTATGCATAGCTTTTTTCCTTAGTAAAGCGAGGTAGTATTAGTAGTTACTGTACGAGAGGAATTTTTTTTTTCTTTCCCAGTGAGTTGATAACACCTCGGTCGATAGCTCCACCGGGACGGTGTATGCTACTGTGACATTGCTATGTCCACGATGCAAGTCAGCGCTTGGAATTGACTTACCGGGATAGGAAGAACGGAAGTTAACTGCCGTGTTGGTGCTATACCGGTATCCGTATGCAACAGTCCGCACCTGCGGAGGGGTAGTGTTTTCAATATCGGGGATGAGAACACCGATTGACGGACTCGTCTGAGGAACACCGCTTGCGTCCCTGGCCCAAATACAGCGATTGGTAACTTTTTACGAGCTCCTCGACGGCTCAACACCTCCCCCCCAATAAACTTGCCTATGGGGAAAGCTATTGGGGACGGGAATAGGGTCGAGTTAAGCGCGCTGAAGCTATCCACGAACTCGGGGTGTGAGGTGATCTGTTAGTGGATTGTCTCTTTGGGGCGGTATTGGCGGCCGGCTGCGGGTATTTTGCAGCCGTCCGGTTTCGGTAATGCGCCTATTGGTCACTGCAGAGTGAGTGGAATTGTGATGAGATATCGGGCTGCTAGCGATACATGGATGTTCCCTCTCCGAGGATAGGGTCGCCTGTGGTGTTGTTCGTGATAACCTGTGGGGAGCCTGGGTATGTTATCACACCCCTGGTAAACGCTTCTAGATAATGAAGACTTCTAGCGCCCGGTAAACTTAAGTCTGGGGAATGGAATATCATACCAGAGTTTGTCTTCGCACAAGTAACTCCACATTTCGCCTTCGCTGGGGAGTCCCCCCCCCCATCGTAGAACGGGAATGCCTGGAGCCCGTTGTGATAAAGTAGTAACCTGGCGCAAGATCAATTACTGTTCGTGCGCTATGACGCACGGCGGCGGCACAAAAAAGAACACCATTATCGAGTGACAATCCATGGATAGGCCAATGAGGTTGATAACTTTCTAAACCCTTCTTGCATCGTCTATTTTTCCGTCGTTAACGCGGCGCTTGTGCCAGGAAGGGTTAAGGCGAAAAAAAGGTTCGGAAGCGAGGAGCCAAGATTGATTCGCCACACAACTGGCCAAGGCGCAACCAGCTGGCAGTTGCCGCGCCTATCATTCAGTAACCCACTTGGCAACCAAGGCAACCTTGCTCGATGACTGGGTGCTGGCGGCGGTGGCAGGACAGCAAATCTTCCGCTCTATAGTGGCTCCCCAAATGATCTGGTAAAGGCCTGAGCCCTCCCCTGACGACTGTATGACTGTTCCCCTACCGGCGAATCTAAATCCTCCAAGGCGCGGAAAGAGTTGGAGGGGTGGTGGAAGAAGCCGTGGTAGCGGTGAGAATTAAAATGGAGCGAGGAGGGCAACAAGAGAGTCTTAAAATGCGCAGAATTAGGAGTCATCCGATAGTTGGGAGCTTGGGAATTTTATCCAGTTATTGATTATTTTTTTTCGTATAGTGGCGTTGATGCCTTATCTGTATTCTAGATTGAGCTGATTTTTGCATAGTGAGAGGAGTTTTGTGGGTGGTGTTTGGTAATACAAGATATTCTTTCCCTCTTCTTCTCTCCTGGAGAGTTGCCTTTGTGAGCAGCTATATGATACAAGTATGATATTATGACATGTTTTTTCGCGCACGCTCTGTTTACACCTCCCAGCGTAAAGTTACAAACCCCTCACATGACATCACAACCAATCACTCGAACCCGAGCCTCACACCAACTCTATTGCTTAACATTATACTGATCGAACCCTTGATTATGCAGCAGAAACAAGACCCCCACTTGTTCCCCCATCCTCCGCCCCGCCCCCTTCCTTCTTTACAGCTACCCACCTCTGCTGCCTATCTCCGTTCAAACCCGCGTGCCCAAAACCGGCCCGCTCCCCCTTATCCGCACGCATGCCCCATCCATTCAGTAACCCCTCTATCTTACCCGGCATGAACGGCTACAGCAGGATTCCAGCGACGCGCACCTCTCCGGTGGAGAGGTAGACTGGCAAGTCCTCTGCAGGATCTGGGATAGCCCCGGGTGGGGCATGCTCAGTACTTGTTTGTCTAGAATAAAATTAGCTACTGCTCGGGGGGATGGTAGGGGGGAATCACTTCGTGAACTACCTTCATAATATTCTTTAATGCCCCGTTCGGATGTAGGTATTCCATTTTCTCCCCTGTTGCGGGGGGGGGGTCTTTTGTCGGAAGCCGTTGTGCTCTTGGTCTTCCGTAGGGGGGTTCTCCCGGCTTGAATTCGAGGCTGCGGCTGACGGGTCTTTCTAGGTTCAATTTCCGCCCCAGGATGCGGTTGGCTAGGTTTCCTAGGAAGCCTACACAACCCCTCTAGTAACTAGTGATTGCGGTGAGCATGTCATAGCCGTCGTCGTCCGCGATGCCCCCTTGGTGAGGGAGGTTGAAGCGCGTGGCATCCAGGTGAAATCCGGAGATCGCGAAGAAGGGGCAGGCGCCGCCGCCGGTGCCTTTTCTCGTTTTCCGGAGGTTCATGGCACAGTGCGTGTGTTAGGATGAGGCATGTTAGGGGAGGTTGAGGGCGAGGAGGAAGGCGGGTGAGTATAATGCGTAGAAACCGAGGATGTCCTTGCCTATGGCGTGTGTGTTTGCGGGCCGGAAGGAGGTTGAAGGGGGAGGGGGACAGTTTGGGTATGTGGTGTCCGTGAAGTAATCTGCCGGCGCGTTGAACCAGAAATAGGTCTTGTGTGAGAGGGAGTCCATGGCCATTGGGGTGTCCTAGTGAAGGAAGGAGCTCGGGCGCCGGATGGATAATTTTCCACCGCTGGGGTGATTTCCTTGTAGTTGGCGCAGGGCACGATCCAGTCTGGGCTGTTCCGGCAGAACTCTAGGAGCCGTGGAGCGAGGGCTGAGTGGCGGAAGTGGTAGTTTGCTTTATCCGTTCCACGATTTTCTACGTCGCGATGGAGATCTGCTGCCTCCTGCCTGATTTTGGATCCCCAATTGAAGCTAGGCCATTTCATAGGGAGAGGGCTTCGTCCAAGATGGAGTATCGCTCCTGATTCTCGCCGGCATAGTTTTAACTACTGTCCTCCACCCAGTGTCAGCTGTAGTTTGCTGCGCCACTATGCGCGGGGGCAGATACGGATGAAAAGGTCGTAGGAGAAATTGGTTTCTGATACTAGGTTCTATTAAGGGTGAGTGATGGGTTGTGATGAGGAAAGGGAGGGGAAGACCTTAACTGTCGGAAATTACGTCGTAGAAATTGCCTAGCTATGATAATGTCATTCCGGCGGGTTTTCTGGATTCTCATCCCTTGCTCGTCTGTACCCGCACTCAACAGGGCCTTCAGGCCGAGAGGAAGCCGTATGCCTTTCAAAACATCGGCCCGTGCCGTCGGTTTATAGACTAAACGCCCGATATGTGGATCTGTCTTATTGTCTTAGCTGGCGGACCTCATAAACTCGAGATAACGAGGGGGGAATGAGTACCGGGATCGACGAATAGACGACATCATACAAAGAGCGCTCCGGCACCAACCAATGCCATCGCCGCCAAATAATCAAACCATCATAAACCGCAATTGACCAATTTGTGTGGTGAATACCAGGGGAGCGGCTCAAACCAGAATCCCGAGAGAAAATCCACCGCCTGGAGGGGGTGAGTATCCCTTGAGTCGACTGCTTTTTTTTCTAGGTCCCGGTAGAGGACTGATTCTAACTGTTGGATAAAATTCCTCCTTGACTGAACCCGCTCCCTCCACTATGGGGCGAGTTTGCCCCCTGGGAGCTAAAGAGGCCACCCCCGGCGGCAGCTGTAATAAAGCTGCTCATGTATTGGAGTGGTGTGGGAGAGGGTGTGCTCCTATCAAGAGTAGCGGTGGTAGGAGGGGGCTTGGCTAATTCAATGGCTTTGGATTCCACGATTTTTTGGCGATTGGTAAGGTTTAGTACACCCGAGACCGGAAGCGCCATTCTTCGGAAAATTGGGAGCACATGTCACTGAGCCTTGTGCTGCTCATAAAGGTGTGGTCAAAAACTCGATCCGATGGGGCCTGCTTGTAGTAGGGTCAGGACGAGGACACTCCCTCTGGCGATTAGAACTTTGCCGGAATCTTGAACGTGGGCGACTCTATCACCCAAGTTGAACTACCGATTGTGTTATCCGTGCTCCACATCGCTCGGATTTAAAAATGGTTTGCGGGGAAGGCCCTTAGTACTCCTAGGCTTCGGTCTTCCGATTTTCGCAATTATTGATGGGAAGCTGGCTCAATCTCTCTGACAGCGCCGCCATCAAGCTGCTGAGCCTCAAACGGTACCTTCTCGGAGCTTCTGCTCAGAATACTCTTGGACAGATCCTGGATTTCATTAACCTTGCCCCAGCTGTCTGCTGAGTCGTAAAAGTCCTTGTTGCAATAAAGATCTCCCCGTTGGTTTCCCCGAATCGCCATGAACCATTGAGGGAACTTGGCGATATACTCTTTGACAATGTCGGTTGCTTTTGCGAGACTCCCATCCGTTATATCTGCGGCGAGAATGCCCCGAGAGTTTGAGTTTCTTAGCCTCGAATTTCCAGTATAGCCATGGGTTAAGGCGGTTATTGTCAGCGACCGCTATAAACTTGATGTAGTCTTGCTAAGAACAAACTGATTAAGTTTAAGCACACCAGCAATGGCATATGGGCGTGTGTGACGACGGATGAACTGCTGGCTTTATAACAATATCTCCACCAAAATTCGGCTCCCTCCCTTTCTGCACACCGTTAGCATCATTCTCATGCACCCACCCGAAAAATAACCACCCACCATAGTAGATATCCACGCTATCGGAATCATGCCTAACCGTTCTAAAGGCTTACAGTAGTTGAATTCTCGGAGGAAAAAAGGACGAGAACCCTCGGGAAACTCTTCTGCGGGAGGAATGGCAGATTTCTCCAAATTAACCTCCGATGTTCACCAAAACCCTCTTCGACAACAGTCTGGGCAGCGTAGTCAGTTCCAACAACGTTTAGCCAGGACACATTACTTGCCCATAGCCCCTTCACCTGTCCAGGCGCAATTACCGCGCTACTTCTTGTAACCCGTTACCGGCTGGCCCCTCTACTCCTGAGAGTGCGCGAGGTCAAACGACTACTCTGTGTACGCGGCTGCGGGTGGGAATTCGGCAGACCCTTGGGGATCCGGTGGAGGATGTGCGGTGGTTTGGGAAACGCACGCAGGTTGTTTTGACGCCGACGGTTTGCTTGCCAGTTTCGAGTTTCTAGATGGCCTTATATAGGGTTTTCAGGCCGGAGAGGCCGGTGTGACAGCTACTATTTCAATTGGTTTAGCGGCTTCGGCATAGAGGGCTATTCGTGTAGAGAACGAACTTGAACTTAAGATGCGATACCAAGCACCGCCCTGTCGGTAAGATGGCGGTGACGCTTATTCACAAACTTTACTCCTGGATCCCCAGTTCGCCCCAGTGCCTACTGGCACCTCCATCCCCTGTGGGGATATCGCCACAAGCGCATATTCTGCTTGCTTTAATTACCCGTGAAATTCTATGATGGTTTTCTCCATGACCTTTCATTCCACTAAATCAACGCAATGGCCCAAGCAGCTTCCCGTCCCAGCCTCCCGGCTGCCAGTGATCTTTCAGCGTGGGTGGGGGCGGGGAAGTAAATCGTCCTTTGTATAAACCTCCCGGGCCAACTTCAAAATGACCAGCACAGCTTGACGAAAGTGTCAGCGGAGA
>Ga0307509_10006065_pt1 | contig 16464 bp, 10 predicted proteins | sample 10_EM_MG_FD_202245 | JGI IMG/M metagenome (GOLD analysis project Ga0307509, IMG submission 202245) | Populus trichocarpa ectomycorrhiza microbial communities from riparian zone in the Pacific Northwest, United States - 10_EM | ecosystem: Host-associated > Plants > Roots > Unclassified | place... | reverse complement strand
CATGCTGCTGACCTCTATAGGGATGTAGACGCTTTGAGACCTATACCATTCGATTCCCCTCAGCGAGCGGATTTCAACGCACCCTGTCCCGACGATGTGCGACCGCTGGTTGAAATGTTATCCAAAGTTTTGTACTTGAGTTCCCGGGGCATGTACTTTCAAATTGGCGGATACTGGGTGCTATAGGCATGCGGACACTTAGAGACCTATACCATTCGATTCCCCTTGGCGAGCGGACTCCAATGAGACCCTTCCCGACTCTGGCGGACATCTGCCCGCAGAGGTATCTGCCTTTTTCATCCTGCTGATATCTATAGCCATGCGGACGCTTTGAAACCTATACCATTTGATTCCCCTCGACCGGCGGATTCCAACGCACACTGTCCCGATGCTGTCCGACCACTAGCTGAATGGCTATGCATACCTTTTTTCCTAAGTTCCCCGGGCAAGTACTTTCAAATTGTTGGCTACTGGGTGCTACAGGCATGCGGACGCTTCGAGGCCTATACCATTCGATTCCCCTCGGCGAGCGGACTCCAATGAGACCCCTCCCAACTCTGGCGGACATCTCCCGGCTGAGGTATCTGCCTTTTTCATGCTGCTGACCTCTATAGCCATGCGGACGCTTTGGAACCTATACCATTCGATTCCCCTCGACCAGCGGATTCCAATGCACCCTGTCCCGACGATGTCCAACCGCTGGTTGAAATGTTATCCAAACCTTTGTACTTGAGTTCCCCGGGCAAGTACTTTCAAATTGTTGGCTACTGGGTGCTACAGGCATGCGGCCACTCAGAGACCTATACCATTCTATTCCCCTCGGCGAGGGGAATCCAACCCACTGTGTCCGGACCCTGTCCGACCGCTGGTTTAAGGGTTATCCATACTTTTGTAGTTTTGTTCTCCGGACAAGTACTTTCAAATTGTTAGCTACTGAGTGCTACTGTTTACTAGACTAGCTTTAATAAATATATTCCTATATTAGTATCTCAATGACTCAAATAAGTAAACATGAGTAATACTGGATGGATCTTTCCGGACAATTTGGATATTCTCCACAGTTTTAACTAACTCATTCATAGTCCTTGAAGGTAGAGTTGTTGACTTAGCAGGTATTAGATGATAGCCAGTTACACCTGACCACTTCCACTATTCTACTATCCTATAGGGTTGCGTCCGGAGAACCTTTTTGCGTCCGGAGAACCTTTTTGCGTCCGGAGAACCTTTCTGCGTCGGGTGCCTTTTGAGTCCTTGGTTGCGTCTGGTGCGTCCGGGCGGCATGGACCCCTGTCCACCAGCACCCAATAAAAGACCGCACACCCAGAACGCGAGTTTACGTTCTATGCGCCTGGACCGCCGGACGCACAGGGAGTACAGGGTTCGTCCGGGTGTAACATTTTTTTTTTGCTGATGCACCTCACTGACCAGGGGTAGACTTAGAAATCAAACTGGAAGAAGGAGAAGGACTCCCGACCAAAAAGATATACACACTTGCCCAGGACGAGCTAAAAGAACTCTGGAGCTATATTAACAAAACGAAGAAAGAGGATAGATAAGAGAAACCTACGCCGACGGGGGATCTCCCATCATGTTCGTCAAAAAAGGATGGGAAACTCCGACTATGTGTCGACTATCGGGCACTCAACCACGTTACCAAAAAGGACCGATAGCCCCTACCTCTCATAGGGGAAGCCTTGGACAGGCTACAAACAGCCAAATACTACACCAAACTGGACATCAAGGACGCATACCACAATGTCAGAATCAAGGAAGGAGACGAATGGAAAACAACTTTCACCACGAAATACGGCACTTACGAATACTTCGTAATGCCTTTTGGGCTAACCAATGCGCTAGCAGCATTCCAAAGATGGATCAACAGAACCCTGCAATCATATATCGACATATGCTGCATAGTGTATCTGGACGATATCCTAATATACTCAGACAACCTGGAACAACACCAAAAAGACGTGGCTGCCATCCTCCGCGCCATACGGCGACAAGGAATGAAACTCAAGCCTTCAAAATGCGAATGTCACCAACCAGAAACAGAATACCTAGGATTCATCATCAATAACGAAGGAGTCAAGGTCGACCCTATCAAAACAGCAGCAATATGGGACTGGAAGGGACCTACCAACAAAAAAGGAATTCAGGATATCATGGGCTTCTGCAACTTCTATCGACCCTTTATAAACGGATTCAGCAGAACAGCCAAACCACTCTACGATAGAACCAAGAACGATGTCACCTGGGAATGGGGGAACAAGGAACAAGCCGCCTTTAACGAGCTAAGACAGAAGTTATGCTCAACCCCGGTGTTGACATACTTCAAGGCAGGAAGACCACGGCTTGTTGAAACTGACACCTCACAATATGTCTGCTCGGGCATATTGTCCCAACAGGAAGAAGACGGATAATGGAAACCAATAGCGTACCGATCAAAAACAATGAAACCGGCCGAATGCAACTTGAACTACGACGTACATGAAAAGGAACTGTTAGCAATGGTTCAAGCGCTCAAAGAATGGAGACGATACCTTAAAGGAAGCAGACAACACTTCAGAGTCTTAACCGACCACCAGAACTTGATAAGATTTATGACCACTAAGGAGTTAACTGGACGACAAATCCGATGGAGCGAGGTTTTGAGCGGCTTCGACTTCAAAATTGAATATCGACCGGGAAAAGAAGGAGGCAAGCCAGACGCCTTGACTCGACGAAAAGCAGACATGCCCCAGGAAGGAGATGAACGACTTACTCAGAAAGAAAAGATTCTCCTACCAAAAGAAAAATACTTCGATACCAGCATCTAGGAAATGGAGACCATGAGATTCGAAGAAACAAGCGACGAAGAAATCGGCCACGAAACGGCCCGAAACGAAGAAATTCAAACAATATGAAAAGCTTTGGACAAAGGAGACAAAGAAATGAACGGAGTGGCCCTCGGACTATGCCAATGGAAGGTCCAATACCTATGGCACCAAGGAAAGATTTTGATTCCCAATAAAGAAGGAATTCGGACCAACCTTATATGACGACAGCACGATATTCCGCAAGCATGACACGGAGGAACGGCAAAAACGACGGAGCTCTTACAACGCAAATACTATTGGCCTCATATGCACGATACGATAAAACAATACGTCCAGAATTGCGACATTTGCCAAAGAACGAAGGTGGTAAGACATGCACATTATGGCCTGATGAAGCCAAATGAAGCCCCGGATCGACCGTGGAAATCAATATCAATGGACTTCATCACCGATATGCAACATCAGAAGGAAATGACGCAATCCTAATCGTCATCGATCGACTCACCAAAATGGCTCATTTCCTACCATGCACTAAGGAAATGAATGCACGGCAATTCTGGGAACTTTTCCTGAGGGAAATATTTCGATTACACGGACTGCCTAAGGACATCATAACGGAACGAGGATCCATATTTACTTCCGATCTATGGAAAGAAACCACAAGACAACTAGAAATAGAAGGAAGATTAAGCACGGCATTTCACCCTCAAACAGACGGACAAACGGAACGTACTAATTCCACTTTGGAACAATACCTCCGAGCATATGTCAACTATCAACAAGACAACTGGAAGGAGCTCCTACCGATGGCAGAATTCGCCTACAACAATGGATATCAAGAAAGTATTAAGCGCTCACTCTTCTTTGCAAATTACGGAGTCAACCCCGAATATCAGACCATCGGGCACCTAATGCAAGGAAAAATCAAACAACCGGAAGACATGAGTCAATTACACGATACCCTGCGAACGGAAATGACGGAAGCGCCACTAAGACACAAGGAATACTACGATGCAGGAAGAAAGCCCAATCCGAATTTACAATCAGGAGATATAGTCTGGCTATTGCCAAGAATCATACAAACAACAAGGCCATGCAAGAAACTGGATTACAAGAAAATAGGACCCTTCAAAATCTTGGCAAAAATAGGAGGAAGCGGTTATAAGCTCGATCTTCCACCCTCAATGACGATCCACAATACATTCCATATCTCTCTACTGGAACCTTACAACAACAACAAGTTTCCCCCACAGCGAAAACAACCACGACCTCCAATTATCATCGAAGGAGAACCGGAGTACGAACTCGAACAAATCATCGATTCTCGAACAAACTACGGAAAACTACAATACCGGGCCAAGTGGACCGGTTATCCTCCTGAACACGACAAAGTCTGGTACCCATACGACGATTTCGAAAATGCAGGCATCGCAAAGCAACAATTCCACCAAAAGTACTCCGGGAAGCCCTCTCTCGATCAAGATCGATGAACAAGAAAACGGGGAGATTTGGGTCTCCATAACACCACCACCGCAACTCAGACCACCACCACCTCCACCACGAATGACAACCCCAAGACCCCCCACACCGAAGACCGCCCAAGGGCGCTGGGGAACTACCTTGGGATTACCCACGAGCCTCCCATATCGAGCCCCACACGAATGGGAAGAAGCGGAGAAAAGGGAGAGGGCTCGGCAAGAACACGATGTGCTGTCATGGACAGCATGTTACGACGACGGGTGCCAAGTACACTTCAGAAACAAGGAACCCTCGGGATAGTTTCCCCAAGACCGATCTCGGTCTGTGCCATCAGTACCGGTATCGCACCGGAACAAAAAACAACAGAGGAAACTCCACGGACAGAGCGTGACATGGTACAAATGCTTCGACGACAAATGCTTCGTACATGTGCAAGAGAAGATCAAAGCGGAGTACTAGCCCCAGGAAAACGGCGAGAGGAAACCCCTCTGAAGATGGCATGGACGACACCCTGAGCCAGAACAACAAAGGACATTCGGTGCCGTTAGGACATGGCAGGAGAGGGAGGGGAGCGAAAAAACTCAACCAGACGTCGGAGCCCTACAAAGGCAAATTCAGGAATTGCTAGACGAGAAGCAACATACACTGGAGAAAGACGAGAAAACCCGACACTGGCAGGAGCTAGCCAACTACCAGACCACGATAGGACGAATGCGAGAAGAAATTCAAGGACTTCACAGAACGGTCACGGGATCTGGTTTCAGCATAGAGAGGTTGAGGAACGAGATAGACACCAAAAGAAGAGCGAATGAGGAGCTCGAACACAGGAACCACGGCCTCCGAAAGGAGCTCAGAAGAGCTGGGCAGAGGTTGTTGGACCTGGGTAAGTAGCATCGTGCGACCGATGGTAGAGGGAGACGGGAGATAATGTCACAAATCGTGACTAAGCAAGGCAGATTTCACATGACTAATACTTATTAGTCATAAGGTATGTTGGTTTTTACATTATGACGTCACTTGACTCATAGTTCTCACATGACTGCGCACTTGCGAGTCCTTGTTATATGTTTATTGGTTAATGGTTTCATGACTCACGATTGTGATGTCATATGATGTAATGACTTTCGCACATGACTCATAATACGAGTCATGGGTTTCAGGCATGTGACTCATTTGAGCACATGACTTTGTGTATGGGTTTTGATTGGCTTACGGTATGTTACGCAATGACTCGTATGAGTCATTAATGGATTTCATGCTATGACTCAGTATAAGTCATAGAGGTTTATGTAGTACAAGGTGATGAGTCACCAGGGTTAGAGTTGTGAGAAGACGCCTATATAAGGCGCTTGGTTTCGACCAAGAGATAGGCCACGAGCCATCTCTCCTCCACCTCCGGCGATTGAAATCTCAAACCACGGGAAATCATCGTCACTATCCCCCACCCACCTCTCTTCTCCCACAATGGCTGCTGCCTGGGAGTTGACGTTAAGCCATCTACCCCCCTCCTCTGTGGCCTCGGCCTCCCCTCCATGGGGTTCTCGTTCCTGTTCATCGTTGACTCCCGCTCATGATGTTCGGTTCTCCCCCTTACCCCGCACTTCCTTCGCACCTCACTTAGGATTTTGCGCGGTCGGAAAGCTTCTCGCTTCGCTCACGGTCGGCGTTACGGTGTCGGACTCTCGGTCAAAGTAAGGCTTCGGTGCTGCTGGGCTTGTACCTCTGGTGGGGAAAGCTTCGGTTAGTAACATCACGGTCCCGCTCGGTCTCGCTGTCGCCCCAAAAGCCCTTGCTATGGCCCGTTGGTCGGTTGTGGCTAGCCCGCTCGCGATCCTTCCTCTACCCCCCTCCCGGTTCTGTCCGCTGGCACCGTACTGCCCAATAAGCTGGCACCTTACTGCTAAAAACTCCTCCCCAGGCTGGCACCCTACTGCTCCCCCCCCTCCAGCTGGCACCCTACTGCTAATCACCGGCTGGCACCCTACTGCTCATCATCGTTGGCTGGCATCCCCTCTGCCCTGTGGCTCCGCTCGCCCATCTGCCTCTCTCCCTCCTGCGATTTACTCTACGGTCGCAAACCTCGCTTAGGTTACGGTTGATCATGGTATTGCACTGCCTCCTTGGTCTCTCCTAAACGCCGACGCGTCGCCACCTTCCAGTCACTCCCGACCTTTGAGCCGCCGCCCCAACCGGATTTCACCTTACGGGTTCTTGGATTTGGCATATTGGCAATTGTAGTTGTATCTAGGCGTTTCGTTGATTCTTTTCTTAGTGTTACCTGGGGGCCTGCTGAAGGGTTTGGGTCTCTCTCCTGTACGTTTCTATGAGTTGTTTCCCTACCTGTCTGAGGTGCGAGTCTTAGGTGCGAGGCGGGGGGAGTTTCCTCTATGGTCTCGGGGGGTTTGATTTTTCCTATGAAGAGGTGAAGTGGGCGGGAAGAAGTTTGCTTATAGGTTTTTTATCTCCATAAGCTAGCGCTGCATGAGTCTTTTGTACCTTTAAACATAATAACGATTTGATTACAAAAAAAAAAAAAAAGAAAGAACAACGACCAAGAGATAGGCCATGAACGATTGCAACAACACCTCCAGCGATTGAAATCTCAACACCACGAGAAATCATCGTCACCTTCCCCCACCCACCTCTCTTCTCCCACGATGGCTACTCCCTAGGAGTTGACGTTAAGCCATCTACCCGTCTCCTCTGGGGCCTGGCGCCCCCCCTCACTGGGGTTCTCATTCCTGTTCTTCGTTGACACCCGCTCATGAAGTTCGGTTCTTCCCCTTACCCCGCACTCCCTTCGCACCTTGCTTAGGGTTTTGCACAGTCGGAAAGCTTCTCGCTTCGTTCACGGTCGGCGTTACGGTGTCGGACTCTTGGTGGAAGTAGGCCCCGGCATGTCGGGCTTGTACCTCTGATGGGGAAAGCCTCGGTTAGTAACATCAAGGTCCCGCTCGGCCTCGTCGTCGCCCAAAAGCCCGGGCTATGGCTCGTTAGTCGGTTGTGGCTAGCTTGTTCGCGATCCTTCCTCTATCCACCTCCCGGTTCTGTCCGCTTGCACTGTACTGCTACACTCCACTCCCTGGCTGGCACCCTACTGCTCCCCGTCGGCTGGCACCCTACTGCTACTCTCCCGCTGGCACCCTACTGCTACTTTCCGGCTGGCACCCTACTGCTCATTGTTGTCAGCTGGCATCCCCTCTGCCCGGTGGCTCCGCTCACCCACCTACCTCTCTCCCTCCTACGATTTACTCTACTGTCGCAAACCTCGCTTAGTTTACCGTTGATCATGCTATTGCACTGCCTCCTTGGTCTCTCCTAAACGCCGACACATCACCATCCTCCGGTCAGTCCCGACTGTGAACCGGCCTGCCCCTAGCGGTGACCTTCCATGAGGCCTTTTGGTTAGGCATTTTGGCAAGAGTAGTTATATCTCGTAATTTCCTTGATTCTTTTCTTAGTGTTACCTGGGGGCCTGCTGAAGGGTTTGTGTCTTTCTCCTGTACATTTCAATGAGTTGTTTCCCTACGTGTCTGAGGTGCACGTCTTAGGTGCTAGGCGGGGGAAGTTTCTTCTATGGTCTCGGGGGGTTTGATTTTTCCTACGATGAGGTGAAGCGGGCGGTTGTTATTGGGCTTATAGGTTTTTTTCTCTTCATAGCTAGCGCTGCTTAAGGCTTTTTGTACCTAAAACAAATAACGCATGATTACAAAAAAAAAAAGAAAAAAACGACAAAGAGATAGGCTCTTCACGCAACCATCTAAGTACTTTTCTATACTTCAGATATTGCAATACAATCACGCTTTCTTCTCTCTACATACTTCTCTCTACGAGAGCCTACGATCAACCAACCTGGAGACTATTATGCTAGTCTCGACGGGCCGCTCTAATATAGGACTTTGTGATAGTTCTATCAACCACGATAATCACTTAAGACGGCAAGCAAGTTCGGTACCATCTGAAGCGATAGTACACTTCTCTTCTGAAACAAATTAAAGGATTGCTTACGCGTATGACAACTGTCGTTGCCCCTTGCATAAAGGCTTATCAATAGGATTGTTACACTACCCATGGCATTATCCTTCACTATACCTGCTGCTACGCTCCTTTCACCTCGGAAGCAACTCAGATAAGCACAAGGCAGGATGCAGAAGTAAATTAATTGGTGTAAAGATTCGTCAGGCGCAGGAAGTATGCCAAAGAAGGTTCTATCACAGGAAGCATATAAGGAAGCTCGTTCTTCTATTGTTATCTTTGTCATTTAACTTATCTATTTTACATCTAGTCCCCTTCCGTTCCATCTCGTATCTCTTTGTCTGTCATTCGTTTCTTACTCTTTTGTTATCTTCAACTTTGTTTGTTAGAAAAGGTGCTCCCTCATCATATTTGTTCATACCAATAAAAGCCTCGTTTTGTTCGTTCGGTCATTGATGATTGGGATCCACTGTGCCCAATCGAACCCATAGTTGTCCAAGAATAGGATCTGCGGATCTGGATTGGGAAAATGTCCTTGCATTGCTGACACTGCTAGCATCTTGTCTGGGTCCTCCTGTAATGGCTGAGGTGTCTTCGTCCACTGTCCGGCTGGTGCAGTTTACTCTTATGGAGCATCTCTCTCCTTATATGACTATATTTCACAGTCCTCACTGAAAAATTCACGAAGCTTTCTTGATATGCTTGAATTTTGGTGTATGAAGGAGCTTTCGCCAGCTCTTGGCTCGACCCCGGCAACAATGAACCTTTTAGACATCCTTCTGTTTACTTGGGTAAGCATACATGGGGAGGACGTAAAAAGCCAAAATGTGCATACACGGAGGCTTCTCAATAGATTTAGTGGAAATATATTTACCTGACTGCTGCTATTACACCACAGTCGAAATTGCAGCGGGGGCTCATGCTTTAATGCGGTGGAGAACTTACGGGAGACTACGGAGCAGCATTTCCTGGGATCTTCAGATTGGTTTCTGTAGTATTAGAGATGAATTAATGGGATGCTAATGTAGACGATTGCGTGGGGATGGCGGCTCTGTCCTAGGCCGCTAGTGGAGAGAAGGAGGTCGTCAACATGATTTTGGCACAAGAAAACGTTAATCCCAACCTGGCAGGTAGTAAATATGGCCCGACACCACTCTCACGGGTAGCTGAGAAGGCCATGAGGGAGTTATAATGATACTTTTAGGAAGAGGGCCCGTCAGCCCCGACAAGGCGGACACCAAATACAGCTGGGCACCTTCATAACACTAATAAATCCACCCAACCGTGCGGCAGACCCGACATCTAAAAACCCACAAAATATACTCTAGCAAATCTACCACGGTTGATCTTAGTTTGAAAGCCCCAGCACCACGTCAAGCTGTCAACCACGCTGGGGTCCCACGAGCCATCCACTGAGTAGCCAACTCTTGTTGGACGGATGATAGCCGAACCATGGTAGAACCTGTTTGGATATAACTGGTCTGTTCCGTTATCCCATACAAATGACCGCCCTCCTCTCTGTTTCAAACCGGAGAGAAGGTCATTTTCCTACCCGAAAAGGTCACCCAATGGAACGGTCCCATTTTTTCCAAACAGGCTCTTATACCCTGGCCTAAAGTATCCTTCCTGTTAGGCACCCTCAGTACGAGGTGTGTTACCATGCTCTTGAGCAACAGTAAATACTGCTCGTGGGAGTCAGGACACTCCTAGCAGGCAGGCGCTCTGGCTGTCGTCACAGTCGCAAAGCTCCTCCGCAACAGTAATGCAAATTCCATGGAGAGGAAAGAAGGTGATTTGGGGAGAAGGTGGCAGTATTTATAGCGAATCGGAGAGGGTGCCAAGAAGTTTCTCGTACTTACGGCTTTGTGGGAGATTAGATGTTCAGGTCCCTAGTAGGGTTTATGAAAGAGTCTTAGTATGATACATAGTATTGTCACGACTGTCCATGCACAGCACAACACCACGGTACACTCAATCAGTGACCCCTTGGCAAGATCTAGCCTTAGAAAGCTACAAGCTAGTCTAATTCCCATCTGTGGATTTTCTTTTTCCTCCCCCAAATTAGGCTCTGTTGGGGATATAAACTTCCCTAGCTTCCCTACCAATCCCTACACTATTTCTACATCCAGCCAATATTTTTGGATGGAATACCATGGCCTGAACTTCACATATTCAAACGATCAGGATCAGTGACGGCAATTCTCACTGCTGCAACATAATAGGGAATTCCAACACAGCCTTCTCTAAGACCGACGAGGGTGATCTAGTTATGCATTGGCTCTCTCCACCGGAGCCAACTAGCCGACACCCAGGGGTACGCACTGACCGCTTCCACTGTGTATGGAATTTGATTTTGGAGACGAGTTAGTATTGGGAATGGAACGGCAGTGAGAGTGGAGTTGATAAGGCCGTCCTGATTGGCTCGGGCATCTGAGAGTGAGAAGATAAATTTGGGGCAAAAGGCGGAATTCTTTAAAGGAAGGAAAAATCACTCACGACTAGAAAAACTAGTTCCTTAGTGATCGATAGCCTGTGCGATTAGGCAAAGGAGGAAACTATCGCTGTTGCAGGCTTGTTCAGCGACTTCCTTTCTCACCAAGTGCAGATCCTCACCAACGGCATGAGCGCTATACTGAATTGATTAGATGGCTTAGGGGGTGTCTCTTTAATGACCTGAGCTTGAGATTTCAAGGAGGGGACACGGAGTTTGGCCTTAGATGGCTATGAATTCCAGATCTAGTGGGTGTATTGAGGATTACTATTGCTTAACTGCCCCGAATTTTCATCTATATCCATAGCTTGGACCAATATTTACCCGAGCACCTGCTCAAACTTCCTGAATCTCTGAGGGATATTGTTCGGTAATTCCTCACTCCAAGTTGTCGACGTCCGCTTGAGATACCTCAATTTTGAGTTTGTCGGGAATCTTTCGCCCTCACTCCGCTTAGAAATAGGGGGATGGCAGAAAATATCAAAATGCTTGCACTAAGGATTCATAATTGATTTAGCAAGAATAAGTGGTTTCGATAAGGGAATTTTTCCAATTTCCACTAGCTATCTAATATTTGTCAATTTCTTTGCTTTTTCTTTTTCTCCTTCTTCAACTTTGCCTCTATTGGAGTTCTAGTCAGACCTGGCGTTATGGCGTTATTCTTATTCACTCCTATTGTTCGTTATGTTCTCAACAACACATGTAGATGTACGGTGATAGTGATATTCAATGAGTGGATGGTGGGAAACTCTGGATGGGTACAAACGGGTATGATAGCAGGGAGCTGGGAGGGGGGGGGACATGGAAGGAGAAAGTTCAGATAACGAGTTACTGATTTGCGGGATACTGGTGGTCAAATAGAGCAAGAACGAATGTGGTATAATTGGGTGACAACCTATAAAGGAAGGACAAAATGCCTTTTATCCTTTTGAAAACAAAACTTTCCTCTTCAAGATACTCCCTGCTTATGCCCAATGGTTCATGACATTCTCCCACATCACTATCTTTTCATATTTCCCACCGAGTTACTTCCAAGGGCCTGCTAGTTGAGAAGACTTCCGGGGGTGGAGAGTCTGCCTGAAGATGAGGTTGGTGTTCCACTATCATCAGTGTCTGAGTTAGAGAGTAAGTAAGTAGATATTTGATGTTGTCATACCAGGTGTGCAAGGACACTCTTGAGGTCTGCGCGAAGCTAATAGTAGGTAAACAGAAGATCGCGCCAAGGTGGGTAATGAGCGGTAGTGATTGCATTCCTAATTGCTGGGTAATGTTAGAGTATACAGTGAGCAGCTGGAAAAGGTCTCTGTCTAACATCATTGGATAAGTAAGATTCCTGGAGGTTGTTATAGCTCCCTGGTCGATTCATGTGTTTAGAGAAACTTACAGTATATTTTTATACGATTGAGATGAGATAAATGTTTAACCTCTCTTATAAAACCAGTATGATAGAGAAATTCCACTGAGTATGCTTTATATTACCAAAGTTCTCTAAATACATTAGATCTATTCCCAACCAGCATGTCACAAACAAATTCACCCAACAGTCCACCAGATCAGACATCTAAGAATAAATAAAATACACCTTAACAAATCTACGATGGTTGATCTTAGTTTGAAAGCCCTAGCACCACGTCAATGTGTCAACCATGCTGGGGTCCCATGATCCATCCACTGATTAGCCAACCCTCGTTGGGCGGAAGATAGCCGAACCATGGTAGAGCCTGTTTGGATATAATTATTGTGTTCCGTTCTCCACTCCAAATGACCCCCCCTTCCTCTGTTTCAAACCGGAGGGAAGATCATTTTCCCAGCCGAAAAGGTCGCCCAACGGAACGGTCCATTTTTTCCAAACAGGCCCTTATACCATGGCCTAAAGTATCCTTCCTGTCATGCACCCTCTGTACGAGGTGTGTTACCCTGCTCTTAAGCAACAGTAAATACTGCTCGTGGGAGCCAGGACACTCCCAGTAGGCAGGCGCCCTGGCTGTCGTCACAGTCGCAAAGCTCCTCCGCAACAGTGATGCAAATTCCATGGAGAGGAAAGAAGGGAATTTAGGGGGGAGGTGGTGGTATTTAACTGTATAGAGAACTGGAGTGGGTGCCAAGAATTTTCTCGCGATTGGTTTTTGTGGGGGATGCGAGGTTTAGGTCTCCAGCAGGGTTCATAACAGAGTTTTGATATTTTGAGTATCGTGTGATAACGTAATTTACGGGGATGCGGCTCACGACAGGGATCCGGCTCACCAATAGCAACTATTGGAAAATCAAATCTACATTTGATTATCACAACAAATAAATGAGATACTACCCTGAGAATCAAGCCACAGGTACTTTGAAATATAGAGAATCTGAAAATCTAGTTCCTATTTCCTGGTGATAAATTGTTATTCTGATATAATGGTTTAAAGATTGTCTATTTCATATATAAAGTGTGGTTTTTCATAAGCATAAAAAAATTGAAACCCCTGGAAGAATTACATAATAAAATAGATAGAAGGATAGTATAAGTCTTACATATTCAGAATAACCAAATTTTAATTTTCTTCATAATCATTTTTGAAAGCCACAGTGATTAAAAAAGAGGTAGAAAATACGTGCAAATTACATACAAATTGCATCTATTTTACCATGTAATATCTACATATGAGGTTGGCCTATGAACTCCATATCTTGGAATAACATTTATAATGATATCTGAAGTTAGTATATGAAGTTTGAAGTCAGATAAATATATCCTTCTATATTTCATACAGGTTCTTAAAGATGATTGTTATTTAACTAAAAAAAACTCTATATTAATCATAAACTAGTTGAAATTAAATGGTTGGGCTAACTGCAAGTCAATTAGCAATAAGATCAGGTTTAGTGAACTAGAGTAGACAGTATTGGGCATAGTTTGGAGTGTATATTAATTATAATAAGTAGTAAAAAGAGTATTATTGATTGTAACTAAAGGCAATTAATATAGGATCTGATCAACAGCTATTATTGAACCTAGTTCTAAACAGTGCTGCTAGACTCCCTATCACTTATAACTTAATCTAATAACTCAGTGTTGGTTTAAATAAGTTATTATAGCAAAATAAATATATGATAAGAATTTGTTTTAACTATTTGATAGTTAGATAATGATCAATGCACAAAGTATGTAAAACTTGTTTATTTACCTTGAAAATTTATATACTATCTTAGGATATGATAGTCAACGGGATTCCAAGATATTGAGTTCATAGGCCAACTACATATGTAGATATTACATGGTAAAATAGATGCAATTTGTATGTAATTTGCACGTATTTTCTACCTCTTTTTTAATCACTGTGGCTTTCAAAAATGATTATGAGGGAAATTAAAATCTGGTTATTCTGAATATCTAAGACTTATACTATCCTTCTATCTATTTTCTTATGTAATTCTTCCAGGGGTTTCAATTTTTTTATGCTTATGAAAAACCACACTTTATATATGAAATAGGCAATCTTTAAACCACTATATCAGAATAACAATTTATCACCAGGAAATAAAAACTAGATTTTCAGATTCTCTATATTTCAGAGTACCTGTGGCTTGATTCTCAGGGTAGTATCTCATTTATTTGTTGTGATAATCAAATGTAGATTTGATTTTCCAATGGTTGCTATTGGTGAGCCGCATCCCCGTAAATTACGTTATATCATGACTGCTGGAATTTCGAAACCATTATATCTTTATTTCTTTGTTGTCCGCAGGCTTCTGGCGATTATGAAGGGTTTAAATTATCATATCCCCCCCCCCCCCAGCCAGTAGCCTGATCCTTCCTAATTTTGTGTCATTGGGTCGCAGGAGCATACATAAGGCTAAAAACGATGGGTATTTCCTGCAGGTGGCCGTCATTGTTCGCAAGTTGTGGTGTACCTCGTGTGGTTCTGTGCCATGCAACGAAAAGACACTGTGACGATCTAGTGAACAAGATCATCTTCTTTTGCACTCCTTCCTTCCTTCTGTCCTATCTTCTCCCGCCTGTCAACAACAATACATACCTGGAAGGCAGGACAGAGCGGGCGAAGGAATAACAAGAGCAAAAATCGGAAATAATAAGCACCTCTAGCTATTTGGAAAATATAAGAGCAAGCCCAAGACCCTTTCAAACCGAGTAAATAGTTTCCAATTCCCTTGAGATGAGGAAGCCCACCCTAGTTAAACATTGCCTCAGTAGACAACCCTAGAGGCTATAAGGAAGTCTTTTCCCTGGTATTACCCGGTTGGCGGGTCTGGTTGGTGCCGCTGTGGGGTGTGCGGTGCTGTGCAGGTGCTCGGGCCAAGTTATCGAGGGTGTTACGATGCAGAAGGCGTCTGCGGGTCCAATGCCAGAGCCGACGAGGACGACAGTTAGCATCGAGTCGCAGATAATCATGGAAGCTATAGGAATAGTACGGGTAGTCTCTTTTTCTCTGGGGTTAGAATGATTTATTCCGAAATTTCTATGATCGTGGAGCTTTGTTATCACAGGGGGAGAGCAATGGAACGGGGACACACAAAAAAAAAGGACAAGTAGAGGCATTGATGGAAAGATTAAGACGATTTCGTTGTATTTCATACTCCTGCCCCCGCTGCTTGCTCAGGGAGAGGATGAACGAGAGAACCTATTTCACAATTATATCTTTTCTACAGTTACGCTATATTCTGTTCCCCTCAGCCCCCCGCTTTGCCATTCATGATTTATCTTCTAATAACGAGGTGGCGCTCCTAAAATCAAGTTCACCACCTTGGACTTACCCTCAGACACGACAGTTGGATAGCCCATTGCAGCTAACAGCCTACCAGCGCACATAAGAGCCACATTCTCGACGTTTCCCCCAATACCTTTATTTGGCTCCCACCTGCTGGCCTCTCTCCCTCTTTATATCATAATCACCAATAATACAGTATTCTCAATCTACACCGGCCTTGTAGAAGCTAAGGGATCCTCCCTTGTAATCCAGGGCGCAAACCGGGAGAGTGAGAACACTATCGCCTCTCATCTCTGCGAGTAGATAAGTTACACTATTGGCCAAGTTTATCATATGACTGAAATAGCCAGATACTTTACGCAAGGAAAAATGGATAGGAGAACCCCTAGTGAGTTACTTAGGGATGAGGTGGGTATCTAGCACAGGCATTTGACTAGCCTATTGTCGTGAAATTTTACTGAAATGGTATGACAGTCACCGGTATCGAAAACCCTGTCTCCGGGCAGAAGCTTATGACGTTTCCACATCTTCCTAAGTATTTAACAAAGAGCTATTTAACAAAGGACTATTTCATGAAGATGTGGGGATACCTTATGAAAAACAAGATTTTTTGTACAGTATCATACTAAGAACTAAAACTAGCTCGCTTTACTAAGAAAAAAAGTTATGTGTAAAAGAAACAATTATTTTACTTTATTTTATTTTCTATTCTTACTTTTATTTATTTATTTATTTAGTATTTATTATTTATTATTTTTCCTTCTTCGCCAACCCCCCCCCCCCCCTCCCATTCACTTCTGCTACCCGCCGATCGCCAACCTTTAAGGTCTAGAGTCGGATTCTACCACCTCGTAGCATGATTGATAAACCCCACAGCCCTATTGATGAAGGCTAAGTTCTTCAATCTCCCAGTCCCCATAGGGCAGGATTTTTTAATTCTCCTGCCCTACATGACGGATCGTTCAATAATAACTGATTGTCAGCATGGATT
>Ga0307509_10006064_pt1 | contig 16470 bp, 9 predicted proteins | sample 10_EM_MG_FD_202245 | JGI IMG/M metagenome (GOLD analysis project Ga0307509, IMG submission 202245) | Populus trichocarpa ectomycorrhiza microbial communities from riparian zone in the Pacific Northwest, United States - 10_EM | ecosystem: Host-associated > Plants > Roots > Unclassified | place... | reverse complement strand
GTGCTGATCTGTGCCAACTTCCCCGACTCTCATCGTCCACATGTTGTCGCATACTTCTGCTTGGTGGTCACCTCGTCGGCCCTGACACTGGTATCTATTCTCAAAGGTGTATTTTCCAGGGTATATTTACAGGTACAGTTCTCAGGCTTGACAATGCGAGATCTCCCCCTTTTCCATCTGCTCCTGGACAAGGGACTGCACCTCTTCCCATGCTGTGCCTGTCTCTGTTGACCCGGAACCTTCTTCTAACGTCAGTGGGAATGGTGCCACATATTTCCTCAGCTTCAGGTAGTGCTGGGAATTCCATGAGCATTCGCGTACCTGCTGAACAGGGGTTGTCCATCTCGTACCAAGATGTAGTTCAGATCGACTCAAAGGGAGAACAACCTGTCCTTGTTGACCAGTGTTTGTTTTTTAACTTGGTTGATTTTCTGTAGCAGTCTCTGCCACTCTGTTTTGGTGGTCCTGATGTAAGATAGCAGTGTAACTGGGGTCAGAGGCGGACTGACCAAAGAACTTCACTTTGTGGTATCGCACAGCCAATGCCCTCTCCTTATTTGCAGTCTCAGCCTTCTCCAAGTCTCCTTGAAGCAATTTGAGCCTTTGTTCTGTTTCCACTCTCACATCTGCAGCAAGGTCATCCTGGATGGTTGGGACTGGGAAAGTGGACATTCAGTTTGAGACTACTACATACTTTGGCCAGTAGCCTCCTAGTCTGCCACAACTGAGTTCACCTTTTTGGGAAGATTTGTCTTGTTTTTCATCACCTGAAGCTGGTTGAACCCATCTCAGGATCCCATCTACACCTTCCACGACTTGGTGTTTGTCTCCCTTCCCCCTTTATAGTTGTCACTCTCTACATGTGTCACTCCACGTCTAACTACTCTGTACCAAGAAATAGTGATGATGTTGCGTGCACCTGAATAAGAGGTGTGCATAAATAAGTGCAAAAAATGCTCATCCCATTCTCCACAATCAACAACCACGGGATTTCGAACCAACGTGAACTCCTGCACCAAACTGGCATATACCTGAATCTTATCTGAACTTGAGGTTGCACTAGCCGACCTAAATCCCCTGGCCACATCTTCGTTCAGTGTCCGGTTCACGTTTCACACCAGATGGGTGTCTGAGTTAAGCAGCTGCTCTCTACTTCCCCCAGACCACTTCAGGGTCGGTCATCATCAATATATAACCTGCTTGCTATTATTCTACAACATCCTTCTGTTTGTGCAATGGTCTCGCTGACTCCTGAGTGCTGGTTCTTCCACCCAGCCACTTGATCTGACCAATGCCAGTTTGTGACAGCCAACTTGAAGGTATCTGTGTTGGAAAACTGGCAGCGGCTGCCAGGTTATGGGTACAGATTTCGCTGGTAAACACGGCTGACAGCCGCCTATCCGCTGCACATCTCGGACCAATAACCACCACCAGCCCCTGGCGGCATGGCTACAACAACTGGGTAGCGCTTTCCTACTCTTGGTGCCTGCAGTCCCAGTGTCCAGTACTGACACATCTCCAGAAATCAATCATACCAGACACCAAGGTTTGGCGCTTCAAACATCAGCATGGTCCAAATCCATGTCCTCATACATGGGCTCCAAAGGGAGAAAGTGGCTGGGGCTCTGTGAACAAGTGAGCCTGCGACAACTCAATGTTCAATGACAGATCAGCTCCCATAGCTCCCAGTGCTGGGTGGCTCATGTTTCATTGTTTCCCCTGTTCATGAGGTCTCGACAAGGAAATCGGCCAAGTTACAGCCATGGGGGGGGGCAGATTTTGCAAAGCAGAGTGACTGGACTGCTGTGGGGATATTGGGGTCAGCATACCAATCAATGTTCCAGGTCTTGGTCCAGGGTGTTGACAGTGGGGGAATCTATTGGATGGGTGCTCCAGAAGGGGGTTATGACAGATTGTCATGGTGGTTTGAGCTGTTAAAACAGTATTGGTGCTAAGGCACCCTTGGACTTGTGTTTCAAAGTGTGGGTCTGAACTCCAATAGGTTTCACAGATGCTAGGGGAGGGTGTCAAGTGATAACTTCTATTCCACAAGACAGTACAATAATATGATAATGTCCAATGTAGATAATGTCCAAGATAGATAATGTCCAAGGAAAATGATGAGATATTACACCTCTCCTACTGGCCTGCTGCCTGGTAAGGAATAAAGGGGTGGTTGGGCCAGTATAATTTATATACAGGTGGGATATGGGTGAGAGAACAATGGGCAAGCATTGTGGACATGCAACTACACACTTGGGAGAGGGATTACCCAAACAAGTGTTGAGTGGATGTCCACCAAGGTGCACTATTCAAATAAGTGAATCAACCTAGAGGGTACACCAGTTAATACCCCAATAACAGCTTCCTGAATTCTCCATATCTTTCCTTTGTGACCTGGATGTCAGGTCCACTGATATCTGGGCTATACTGTTGGAGATATTCCAAACCCTGATCCAACTGTGCTAGAACATGATCTAGCTGTTGAATAAGCTCCCTCCTGTGGTGCTTCATCTCCATTCCACTGAAGTCCTCGCTGATTGAGGTGCACATTGCAGCAAAACCCCAAGGGGGATACCAATCTGACCATACAAGGAGGAAATATGACTTGAGAATTTCAATATCCTCAAGTGATTGAATGCTGCGGACAACGGGTCCAGATGTTTCAAGTGTTCGTCCCAGGGGTTTATGTGGGAGAGATAGTTTCTTCTTCAAGAATGCCCAAATGGCGATGGGAATGTATGGTTGCAAGGAGTCAATGGATGCAAGCCGCAGCAGCACAGCAACCACACTCTGGCCAACCTCCTCTGAATATGGGACTGCCAAGGATGCTGCTGCCCACTGGGTGACCATGTGTTCATTAAGGCTCCATGTTTCCAAAAGCACATAGGGTGACACAAGTGTGATAACCCAGTTCAAGGAATCAGGGTTGGTCCCATCATATAGTGTGCTGATGAAACACCTGATTGCCTTCCACATGAATTTATCCCAGTCAATCAGTTTTCCCATGGGATTGAAGGCCCTGGCAGTACTGAAGAAGGCATCCAGCATCTTGTGATTCCCACATTTCTCCTGCCAGACTGCATATGGGAAGAATGTAGTAATAGCCTTGCGCTTGGATCTGATTTGATTGGCATTCCCAGCATGGCTCATGTCTCTGAGTTTTTGGGTTATCAGGAAGGAAACTTTATCTTGTTGTGCACTAGTTCTTGGTCAGAAAGGTAGATAACTATCAGTTGTAGACATACCTCTCATCTGGTGTTGCAGTCTTTGGGACAGTACAGCCCAGGTCAATTGCAATGATTGACAGGCAGCTGGTAACAATTGGGGCAGGAGGAAGGGGGGTGTGGGATAGGTGATGGAGTGCAAAGCAAAGGATCCAGCGGGGCACCTCATGTTGTCTCCTTTGGTATTCAAATTGTGCAAGCTGGGCAAGAACAACATGCTCATTGCTGGGCAATTCAAAGTCCTTCCATTGGAGGGTCTGCCATTGAGGTAATTTGTGGGATGGGTAGAATATGCGATGGATGATGACAAAACAGTGGTAAGATGGGAGTCCCTCAAAGTTGGCTGCAGATGGGAGGGTCCTGGTATACAACTGGCATACATCATCAAGAACACTTGATGCTGGATCCATGGTTGCAAGGTGGGAGAATGTATGGAGGCAACAAAGAGCAGAAGCTGCTATGAGCTCCTCTGAATCTTGGACAACCACCACTTTGTTGCCAATGACTACCGCACAGCCCATGAGAATATCAAAGCAAGTTGAAACAAGTTTAGGGTTGAAGCTGCCCAGTGTTGTAATTGTTGCAAGTAGTTTCAGGGCAAATAGGTGGGTAGATTTATCCAGTGATTCCTGGAGTACCCAGGTGATGCATTGTACATCCAATACAACAACCTGTGGGTTCCTTTTGTATAAACTGTGGAACCAGCCATGGACGTTATGAGGGATGGCAACAAATGCCCTCGCCATTGCTTTCATGAGGAGGTAGATGTCAAGAGCCAGATAAACTGGCAGCAGGAGGGTGTCCATGAGGAATGAAGACCACTTGAGTCCCATCAAATCACCCCACCAAATGGCACACAGACCAATAAATTTTGAGTTGTGGATGAAAGGGGAGGAGGCTGAAGAGATATGACAAAGGATATGTGCACCAGGGGTTTGATATGGACAACTTGCTGAAACTGCACCCATAATGACAATGAAAATGTAGAAGGCTACACCAAATGAGGTGACACCCAGGATAACTGATGCAACAGCTTTGTTGATCCCCCACAGGTAGCGTGAAAGAGCACAGGCAAAGAGCAACAACGCGGATTGTAGCATCAATGGTAGTGACACCATCGCGTGGTCCAAGTACCAGGCGGTGATGCCGTCGAGCTTCTGCTGCCGGTTCTGGCTGCGCTCTATGACTGACCCTCGCATCCCAGTGGAGGTGTATCGGTTCAACCATTGCTTCAGGAATATCGCGAGGGAGGCGGAGAGGAGCGAGATGGCGAGACTTGTGTAGAGGATGGCTTGGACTTGGATGATCGCGCGTGGGGGACCAGTCCATTGCGGGACTGTCGAAACGTCGTTGCCAAAGGTAGTGTTATCGATCTTGTGGATGAGAACACGTAGAAGAGTGGCGGTCTCACCGTTCGGGTCCGGCTGGAGCTGGGGTTGGATGTGGATGATGAACGCGGAAATCATAACGGAGAAGAGACCACCCTGTAGTACGCCGGGTTAGCACATAGACACATGAGTGGCATGGAAAGAACCCACAAAGATGAGCGTCGTGTTCAGCTCTCCGTCGTGCGCCTTGACGAACTCTAGGTCATATTCCTCCGCTTCATGGCGGTACTTCTCGTAGAACTTGGTCCGGTGATCTTCCTGGGTTGACGGCGGGCCCCGCTCCCGACTGCATGAGGGTTCAACGACCAACGATCTTTCGAGGGCGCAAGGCCGAGCTTACCTATCCACTGCCGGTTGCCCATCCCGCTCCCCATTTCCGCTTTCCGTTGTCTCCCCAGGATTTTGACTACGGTTGATTAGAATCAACCATTGCATAAATGGCAGAGACATAAAGCCTACCCCAATAGAGGGATCTGGTCAGAGCCATCCGAGGCACTTGAATTCCGACGTTTTCTCGACCTGAAGCCCAACGCTCGGCGAAGCGAAAAGCTAACAATGTAATGCGACGCACCTCCTTCCTCTGTTCTTTCTTGCACCTGCCGATGGCCTCTTACCATCCCTTTCTCGACTATGAACATGGATCAGAAACTGGAGTTACAAAGCAACCGGATTTCCCACCTCTCTATCCTGATTTCCTCTAGACTGATCGTGTCGTTCGAGGACATTGTACCGGGCTGATTCGTTGGGTAGATGGGGGATAAAAACAAGAGGGAGGAAATAGGGGGCTGTCAAGCGGCGCCTGCCATGCTGCAGACACGTTCCCAACTAGCCTCGGGTTGTGAATCCCAACTATTTTCGCGGGCTGTGGGACCTAGCCATGTCTTGACACCGGCGGATTTCATCTCGCCCCGCCCATGGCGACGGACTGGAAGCTCATTTTGAGCTGGCCCAACCCGGCGTGACGCGTGACATCCTGTCTACACTGAAAACGACTAATTTATCAAGGACTCTTCGGGGATTTCACCGACCTGATCTCAATCACACTACGCTTTGAAAGCGCACCGTGCGTTGTTTGATACCTAGTTCGCAGTTCCTCTTCCCCGCCCACTCTTTCGCTTTCCTTTCCCACCCATACGACTCACGAGTGACACCTTACACCCAGATACTCGACCCTGTGTTCACTGCCTACGACTTCTCCATCTCTTTTATCCCCACCCCAGTCTACTTCTTGCTGAACGCGATATAGCCAATTTCGGCCATCTCCGCTCGGCACTACGACAGCTTGCACACTCTGTTATTCCCATTGGCCCGAACAAAGGGTCGCATTCTGCGATCTCTTTGTTACCGAGAATGTGTACGCTGCCCGAGGTTTGACAGGTGATTATTACAACTGGACCCGGTTGACACGCGTCTCTCACTCAGAGACAAGGTACACTCTCACCTCAGAGAGTCCTCGCTCCTACTCCGATTCTATGAGTACTACCCCAAGGGTCAACGCGGATTCGTGAAGAAGCGGAGCGAGGACTGGGATATAACTCTCTTACCTGTGGGTCCTACGAGGTGTGCGGGCGCGTGTTGAAACAGGGGACAAGTTGATCGTGACCCCGCGTTTATCGCTGCGTCTACCGCAAGCTTCAGACGGGCGAGGAAACCGCGGCGCTTCCCGTGTCACTCTGAGAGATGGCAACACCGCTTTCAGGAATGACGTCCTCTGCCAAGTTCTCCTGCACGCCCCCCGATGGACAGATCTCACGTGGGCTGTACGATTCCTCTCTACCTCCGCTGAGACCGATGCCGCAGTTCTCTCGGTCGTGGCTCCTCACTCTTGATCTCCGTTTTGTTTTTCCGCCGCGCCAGCGGTATCTACCTCGGTTAATATGGCCCCGAATATTGCAACCCGCCCACCGTCGACGATCTCGAAATCGAATCAGAGTTGGAAGTTCACCTCACCCCTTCGGGGTGCCTGAACTTCGATTGTCCGATAGGCCACGAGGAACGCGACGCATGGTTACAGGTTCTGTGCTGCATCTAGGTTACGATAATGACGTTGTACGATGCCTTCATTCTACTCGTACGTATCTAGACTCAATCCCTTGCTGGTAGTTCCCAGGTGACCGGAGCGACGTGAAAACGTCCTCTAGCACACAAGTGCCCGACCACCGCAGCTCCTAACAGGCTAAGGAGATGGATTGTGAGCTGGTTTATCCAACCTGGTTGACTAAGGCCATACCCGGAGGATCGGCTGTGGGAACACAATCTCCAAAGGTGGTGTTGTCCATCCTTGCAATGGACACGGGGGAGAGGCGATCGCTTTGTTTGGGACAGTTACCTCATTTGATGCTCTCAAATGGCTCGGACTGCAATCAGGTATCACCAAAAGATGCCGTTGACACGACTACGAAAAGTGTCCGAGTACGCAGCCCCCGCCAGGGCTGTTCGAACCATTTGGATACGGCGCTCCTTGGATCTAATGTTCAAACAATCGGTGAGCGAATCCATGCGCGTGGGTTGATATGACTTGCAGCCCATCTGTACTACGCGCTCTTCCACCGACTACGGGTCGGTTCTTCCTTTCAGGCCTGCTCTGTGGGTTCCGCACTTTCGACTGTCGGCGAATATGAGTCGGAAAAACGGGATTGCAGAATCTCGAGGGATTCACCTTCCCATGCGGCCTCTTCCAGACCCGTTATACCAGGGAACCTCGTTGTAGCTCACCGGGATATCTGCAAGGGGTGACAGGAGGGGGAGGCAGGGTGGGGGACGTGAAAGCGCAGAATGAACAGATGACAGCCGGTTACAAGCTAGATATTCTCGCAGCGCCCGTCCCATATGACTAGGAACGTGCACCTGAGAAAGGACTGAAGGTTGTCGATGATGGATAGACAAGTTCATGCCGGACTCATAGGTCGTTCCCCAGCGATCCTAGTCGGAGTCGTTGAAATGGCAAGCGACAAGACGGGATGACTGCGCTGGTACTCTGGTGAAGTTGGTGACAAGCCGGGGTTGGGTGAGGAGTGAACATGGTACGAGCCCGATACCCACACGAGATTGTGATCTCAACCGCCCTGTAACGTTCAATGGGAGGGGGAGTAGAGACCGGAGCGTGGTGAGGGATCGCAACAAGTCCCCCTGTCAGTCTCCTGGGCCCGAACTAATTCCATTCCCTTCCCCGGCCCCAGGGCCCCAACGGTTTGTCCGGTAGGTGCACGAACGTCCAGAATCACCCATTGTTTCCACCATTAACCCCATAACTCCCACATCCTCCCCGCCCAACCCACCCGTCGAGCTCTTCAACTCCTCTTCACCGTCGTTAGCCTTTCCGATCGCTCTCATTTCTGCTTGTCCTGCTCCTCCTCCGTTGATCCACCTGACAAGATCCTACACGAACACAGACGATAGAGACCTAGCGGGAAGTGGAGAGGTCCAGGGCTGAGAACCGGCGTGGATGCGAAGGTGGGATTCTGTCGGTATATCTGAAGCATGTATATAGTAGGGTTGTAAAAACCTGACTTGATGCCGTGGTCAAAGGTGAGACGACCGGGCCGGGTTTTAACCAATAGGAGACGTTGGTCCAAAACTCGCCGGTCAAGCCCGAAGCAACAATCTCACCATTCACCACGAAAATTTCGATCCCGCCTCCACGCCATCGATATCCATGTTCGACTCGGGTGAAAAGCGGACGAAGGGAAGTTCCAATGGATAGTCCTATTCCCCCAAGGTTCCGGTTGAGTTCAATCTGTTGGTCTCTGACTGGGGTTCCCGCTCCTCAAGCAAGATGTCCCGGGTGAGGACGGAGGGGTGCTGAGACGAACGCGGACATGCCGTAGACGGAGAGGCCTGGTAGTGGATGTGACCAGTAGGTGCTGCGGCCGCCCGGGAAGCTGAGGTGGGGGGATTCAATCGGGGGGTAGTCAATGAGGAGGGAGATCTCGTCCAAGTAAATCATGATTCAATAGGAGGCGCCCGTTCGTAGCTTCGTCGACTTCGTAACCACCAAAACTCGTGTCCGGTCATGACGTGCGTTCCTTCGATTCCCGTGCTTACGAACACATCCGCTTGTGAGCCAACGGTAAGATCCACCAAATACGCACCAGCCCAAAACAGTTTTCCTGTGCCTGAACTTGCCCCGAACGGAAATGCACAGCCAACGTCAACACCCAGCGCGGGATAGTTGAAAACATATTATCGTCGACGCCCAGTGTTTTCTCCGTTTTCTGCACCTCCCATCCCTCTTGTTTTCACCTCTCATCCCTCCAGTGAAACAAATCGATACCCAAGCACCATGGCCGGTCTAGGAGAGATCTCGATCAGGGTGGAAGGGTGAGGCGTCCGGTCACCTTACAATTTCGCCTTCTCTGACGCGCCCATAGGCGAGAAGGCGAGGGCGAGGATCCCGTATATTTGACCGAAGAAGAGCCGTCTACCAGTGCCGGAAACGATGGGATAATAAGGTACGCATCTCGTACCACAGCGCTACCATTCGCCCCACCAAGCATCGGGGCGTTACGGTTCCCCGAAGCTAGACCCTTCTAATATCCAACCATAGCCAACATCCTGAAGGAAAACCAGAGAATGGAAGTGGAGGACCGGATACGCACCCGGTGGACAGGTCAGCCCAACCTCGCAGCTCCAAACCACCCCTGAACCCTTGTGCAGTCAGAAACGGATCTCGCCGTCGACCCTGGAGCATTTCCGGACAAGGTTCTACCAGATGTATCACCAGGAGGCGGAAGAATACGATAGGGAGTTTATAAAGAATAACGACGAAGACCTGAACACCACGCTGATCTTTGTAGGTTTCCTCGTTCCTCCAATCTGCGTGTGCTAACTCGCCTTCAGGCTGGTCTGTTCTCCGCCGTGACTTCCGCATTCGTCATCCAGGTCCACTCTCAACTCCAGCCCGACTCAAACGTAGAGACGGCCGCTCTCCTTCGCGTCCTCGTCTACAAGATGGACAACACCACCTTTGGTGGCGACGTTCCTAAGGTCCCACCACTTTGGACCGCCCCCCCAACCACAATCATCGTGGTCCAAACCTTCCTTTATGCGAGTCTCGCAACATCCCTCTTCTCCGCCTTCCTCGCGATGCTCGGGAAACAATGGCTGAACCGATACTCCACCATCGACATGCGGGGGTCAGAAATCGAGCGCAGCCAGAACCGACAACGGAAGCTCGACGGCATCGTCACGTGGCACTTCAACCATGTGATGGAATCCTCACCGCTGATGCTGCAGTTCGCCCTCCTGCTGCTCGGCTGTGCACTCTCCCTCTACCTATGGGACATCCACAAGGCCATCGCGTCCGTTGTCCTCAGCGTCACCTTGGTTGGTGTCGTCTTCTATGCTTTCATCCTTGTCGCGGGGACCATTTCCGTGAGCTGCCCGTTTCAAACCCCGGGTGCACATATCCTCCATTATATCATCCCCCTCATTCTGAGGGCGCTTCGTTCCGCATCCTCTTCTGTCGTTAACGGCTCCGTGTGTATTGAACTAGTTGCCGAGTGGCGGAACAACCTAACACGACCATGGCGTTCAACAAGAAGTATCACCGAATCACTCCTAGCCACCCTTCTGTTACCAATTTGGCTAGGCTGCGACGCCTACCTCCTCGCGCGAGAAGTGATCGGCCTATTCGTTGCCTTCGCTCGTAGGGTCCGCGGCTGGTTTCGCGATGCGCATTCCGCACAGGAACGTGGATTGGACCAGCAAACTGCCGCATTGGACTTGCAATGCATCACATGGATACTCCAGACGTCCTTGGACAAGGCTATCCACCTCCTGGCCTTGAAATTACTTGCAGCAATGACAACACCAACCTATCTCAACCCTGCACTTGTTTCGGCTTGCTTCGACATTCTCGCGAGTTGTGTGTCCATTATCGGTGGCAGAGCGGTAATTACTCAAGGATCGGAAGAGCTCGCGGAGTTATCCGCCCCGCTCTGCTTTCGCATGTTGTCCCGCCGCGCGGCCGAGGACCCCACACTGAGTGGTCTTAAAGATGTGCGCAAGCGGTACATCAGGGCTTTCCCGCCCGAGACCAACTTTGAAGGCCTCCCGGCTGCTCGTAGTTTCGGTGCAATCCACAACTTATTCCATTCTTCCCAGCAGAAAATCCGATGGGAGGATTACCAATTATTCACCGAGGATCAGGTCGTCCTCTCGGACAGGCTCGCCAAGTTTGCCGCCCACAGTCTCGCCAAACTCGCCCACAGTCGTGCGCCTAGCGTGCCCCGTTGGATCCTCCGCTTTGCACTCCACCATCTATCCCAGGACCCTCTACCTCCTCCCTCAATCGTCGCAAACTGCCTGTCAATCATTGCGATCGATCTGGGCTGTACTGTTTCGGACACAACGATGAGGTGCGCACCTACCTGATGGATGTTCCCCTTTCTGACCAGGAGCCAGTACACCACCGGAGGATATCGCAAGCCTGATAACCCGCAAACTCGAAAACATGGCCCAAATTGAGACCAAGGAGCAAATTTCGTCTAAACGCAAGGCTGCCACTGCGTTCTTCCCATATGCGGCCTGGCAAGAGCGAGATGGGGATCACACGATGATTGACGCGTTCTTAGGTGTTACCAAGGCCTCGATGTCGGGGGAGTTCGTGTGGAGGAAAGTGTTACCATTCATCGTCACGTTATTTGACAAAACCACCCCTGACAGGCCTGACCCCTTGAACCGGGTTATAGTGCTTATGTCGCCCTATGTACATTGGGGCGCATTTGGCGCTAACAAAAATATGGTCATCCGGTGGGCGGTCGCGGCGTCGACAATCTCGTATACGGCAGAGGTTGGTCAAAGTGTGGTTGACGCTCTCTTGCAAATCGCATCCATTAACTCCCTACGACAACACATTCCTCCCGACACTTGGGCCTGGTTAAACAAGCGACCATCTCTCCCATCTGTATGCCGTGGACGATCAAGGGGGAGCACGGCAGATGTTGTTTACGCGGTTCGAGCACTTCAAGAGGTCGAAACCCTCAAGTCATACCTGCTCCTTGTCTGGTCGGAGGGCGATTACCTTTGCCCCAAGGATCTCGCCGAAATGATCTACTCGGTTAAGGAGGACTTTAAAGGGCTTAGGATGTTGCACCGGGAAGATCTCCTCAAACACCTGAATCATCTGCTAGCAGATTACAGAGTCCGGCAGCATCCCCCACCCCGTTGGTACCCGCTCACCCGGCGCGCTGAAACGCAATACGCAAGGCTCAGGGATGTATTGCAAGAGATTATGAAGGCGGAGAGTCCAATCGAAATCTTGACCCGTACGTTCTCCAGATCAATCAACCTCCTCGATTTTGCTCACCCCAGTGGGCGCAACCAGAGTCACACTCTACATTCGGGTGTGCAATCCCTCTCCCGTACCCATAGATGCTCGTGTTCGATGCTCGCTCTTGGTTCCCCGACTCCATAATTTATTCGCATGGCATGGCCTCATCCCCTCAACACCCCTTCAAGCTTCATCGCTCAACCCTTCACTTGCGCGTCCCTCGTTATCTCCGGAGGGCGCTTATACCCATGAGAAATGCGCTACCCTGATTTCTTCCATAGACCACGGATCGGCGGGGAGAGCGCTACACAGGTGATCGGTTCATCTTGGACGTTTTCGTTTTCGCACTGCCCTGTAATACTATGTACGATCCCCACCCAGCGACTTTCTTCCCGCGTGAGCGGTATCTATTTAAACACCTGGATTTATCCGTTCATGGTTTAAATTGCAAGTTCGTCGGCGCGCCCGTGTGTACCATTACTTTGTTTACGTCGATTGTGTCGCACGCGACGAGTGTCTCTAGCCACGGCTCTCTGAACATAACCCCGCTTCTGAAGCACTCCTGACTGATCCTTTCAATGAACTTGGTGAACTAAGACAGCTGGTTGAGTACCGTTCATCCTCTACGTGGGTTCGAACAGTCATCGGACCTGAATGGATTAAGGAGATAGATAAGTTATTGATCCCACTTTTACTAACGCCTGTGGTATTCGCAGACCCGGAAACAGAAGTGAACGTCAAGTGCGGTGTCCCACCCGAGTACGAAGACACAAGTCGGGCCGCAAGGTGTGGGACTCGGTCGGCTGGGTCGCCCCCTCGTCGGAATGTCTTTCTACCCCCTAAAATGCAGACTCGTGCGTCCAACGAAGGGTCGTCCCTTCTTAGCCGCAATTATGCATCTCTGTTGGACGGCGGGACTCGTCGGAGGGACGGCATGGATCAAAGGGTTGATTGGCGTGAACCCCATTCCGTGGCCATCACGGTGCCCTGGCAAGATAGGGACTCGAAACGCGAGACCTCGGCGCGAGTTCTTTTGGGCCGCACGCGAACACCCACGGAGACATACTCGCAGGCCCGGTAGGAGGGCCATGGGGCCGCGTAAGGCGGTCGAGAATCAGTTGAGCCGTAATCCTCTTCGTGTATCTGGGCCTGAGCCGTCCACCTGGTTCCGGGCCAGCTGTTAATGATACTTAGACCATGGGCCAACCGTTCTCAACTTGTCGCTCCCGAATGGAACGGGGCGATGCACGGTGCCCATGTTCTCCGGGCAAATCATTATAAAATTCACAACGAGAAAGGCCACCCGCGTGACGCTGTACCGCTCGGGACCAGTGGGTCTCGGTCTGAGGGATGGCCCATGGCCGTATTCCCAAAACGCCATGCATCACTCTTGATTCGGTCCGAAGGCCTGTCGGCAACATTACTCTACAGAATTCCCTCGATGTCCTACCGTTCCACGACCATTGACCAGGCCGTTTTCGACCTACTGCCACTGTTTGGACGTGTTTGGACAATGAATGTTGAGTTTATTTGATTCGCCGATCACATGCACACACGCGACGCGTCCCACGGTTGACCGCCCTGTGGCACTCGGTGCTCACGCTCGTTTCACCACCTTTCCGCTGATCTGTGTGGCCTTGAGGCCTCGTTTAGGCCTTCGCCATGGCCCTCTTCGATCTTCATCAGCTGGCGGTCCTATATAACCTGCGTCGTTCCGATGCAGGATTTCTCCCCAACCACTCTCATCACTCCCCGATGTCTAGTACCACACCATCCTGCTCGTCGCCAACCAAATCCAGGGGTTGTTCATCCCTCCCTCTCCCCGCACTACCCCCGTTACCCAAGACTCCAGAGAGGCCCGGGCCTGTCACCGCTATTGGTTTAACTCCACTCGCCCGTGGGTCGTCGGTCAGACAGAAGCTGGATGGCGATACGGACCGAATCGATAAATACGATCGTGCGGATTACGAGGAATACGTCCGCGAAGATCTCAACTGCCGAGTTTTCGTTGACTACGAGGTCTTCATGGCGTATGTCCTTCGTGTCCCCAAGGACTGGAAGACCAAATGGAGACCAGCCCTCGACGCGGTCAACGCCAACGCGAAATTCAAGAAATTCCACAAGCAATACTGCGATCTGTGCAATAGAAACGGGATTCTCGAGACCACACTCTACAAACCCTTGGCGGAGATGGCGAACGCCGTCCTCGACGCCGCGTCTCGATCCAAGGTCAAAGGCATCCCCCAAAAAAAGTGCCAGTACTACCACGTCAACGCCACACACCCCATCAAGGGTGGGGTGATGAACAAAATTGGCCTCTCTCCCGACCTGGTCCTCCTCCACAGTGAACGCCCTCGCCCCAGCAAGACGGAGTCGATTCACTGGGCGAACCCCCTTCACGTCCTCGAAGTCAAACCGCACGACAATGTCATATCTAACGGAAAACATATGCCCAGGTTGGTTGTGAATGGTAAGTTCGCTACGGGTCCTTTTTGTTTGTGGCTCCGGCTGACATGAGGAACAGGAGTCGATCCACTTGACAACCACGCCGCCGCCCCCACGAAGGTGAGATACCGAGGGAAGCAGCCGGGCTCCGTCACCACGCCCGCGCCATCATCTCTCATCGCGTCAAAATCCACCCCCGAATCGACCGCCGCGTCCACATCCAGAAAGCGACCCGCGGATGGTTCGTCCACCGCCAACCCACGAGCCACAAAGAAGTCTAAGAAGTCCAAGAAGTCCAAGAAGTCCAAGGCGACCTCCGCTTCACCCCAAGCGTCCGATGAAGGTGTGAGCGGCCAAGTCGAAGGAGAGGACTCTGAAAAGCCCCCTCCGCCCGAATCAGAACTCAAACAACAGGTTGTGCCGGCCCTTCAAGTCTGTCGTTATCTCTTGGAAATGTTCTCCGTCCCTCTATTTCGTTCGCACGCCACCGCCAGCCTCGTAGATCGCGACCGTCTCCAGCTCTACCACGCCAACCGTTCGGTGATCCTGGTATCCTCCGCGATCAACTTTTCGACCGACGACGGGAAGGACAAGCTCATTGCCACCATAATCGCTTTCCACTGCCTTTTGCCCGAGCACAACGGTATCCTCACGAACATTCTCTCGGAAAAAAATACCAATCTCAATCTCCTTTCGAAAACCGTCTTTAGGGGGGCGGACCGGATGGTGCAGAATGGAAAGGAGCTGGTTTTCTTGAAGAAAACAAATGAAGAGTTCACGGTCAAACTGGCCGAAGTCGTCTCCCGTGATCCGGCAATGGTTGGAAGGTCCACTCTGGTGCTCAATGGAACGTCTACAAAGTGGGAGGGGGCCCTAGTTATCAAGATCAGTTGGCCGACTTCCGGTCGGGACTCAGAGACCCGTTTCATCACAGAAGCGACTGCCAAGGCGAAAGGCGAGCACGCCTGGGCCGCCAACCACCTCCCCAGAGTACACTACGCAGAAGACGTTGCTTTTGACGCAGATTCAACTCTCGAGTCAGTTGCGGGTCTGTTGGAGAATGCCGAGTTCGTCAATGGAGAGTACAAGTACGAACGGCGTACCCTCCGGGTTATTATCCAGGAACGACTGTTCCCTCTCAAATCACTGACGAACGCGAGGGACATCGGTCAGGTCTTCCTCGATGTTGCATGTAGTACGTGTATCCATCCCCCCTTGTCTCTCTTTCATCATCCGCTTACCCCATTTTAGTCCATCGTTGGCTCTACGACCTCCCGGGGATTCTCCATCGTGACATCAGTTTCAACAACATCATGTACCGCCTCATCGATGGAAAAGTCTACGGCGTGCTCACCGATTACGATCTCTCGTCGTGGAAGATCGACATGAACTCCAACTACAAAACCACCTCGCAACAACGGACCGGGACCCCACCATACATGGCACAGGAGTTACTCCAGGGAACGAGCCCCCTCCACCTGTACAGGCATGATGTTGAGTCTCTTTTCAACGTCATGTTACTTATGGCGGCGCGCCATACGATCAGAACTCCCAAGGGGGAGAAAAAGCCGCGGGTGCTGATGCGGGGCCCGAAGGGGCTCCCGTATGATGATTGGTTTAATGAACAACGCTACAGCGTACTCGGCTCCCTCAAATCCAGTTTCTTTTCGAATATGCAAGATATTGAGCTGTCCCCAGACTTCGAAGATTTTCGCCCATGGCTGAAGGGCCTCCAATATCGCTTCTCGGAAGGGTTCAAACGCAGGCCTTCTCCCGATGGGGGGGTGCCGGATTGGGCGACCGCCGATAGTGTCAAACCCGCCGCCGCTCCGTACGACGACGAAACGTTGGGGGGATACGTCAAGTATGCCACGATCTTGGCACCGATTCCTTCCCTTACAGGAGCTCTCAAAGAGCTCGCCATTCGTTACCCCGAGAGTATACCTGCCCCCGCGCCATCGACTTCGGCTGGCACAGCTTAGGCCGGCCATTTTTCTTCCATCATCTTCCCCCTCCTCGCGCGTTATTTTCGACTCCATTCACACCAATGTATTTTATATAGACCGTCAGCGTAGATGCTCGTATTATGTTCGGAATCTGTCCTTCTATTACCGTTAATTCATGGTCCTTAATGTGA
>Ga0307509_10006063_pt1 | contig 16474 bp, 8 predicted proteins | sample 10_EM_MG_FD_202245 | JGI IMG/M metagenome (GOLD analysis project Ga0307509, IMG submission 202245) | Populus trichocarpa ectomycorrhiza microbial communities from riparian zone in the Pacific Northwest, United States - 10_EM | ecosystem: Host-associated > Plants > Roots > Unclassified | place... | reverse complement strand
GCGGGGCCGGTCGACGTGTTGCGCAGGATCGAGACCTCTCCCGGACGGACGCGGACGAGATCGGGCCGCTGATCGAGATCGACGTCGGCGAGCCGGGTCGTCGCGCCGAGCTCCCAGTTGTTCGCGATGTCTTGATCGTAGAGCGGCACGCCGAGGCGATCGCAGATCAACAGTCGCGTGGTCTCGCCAAAGCCGTTCTTCTTGGTCACGACGACGTGCGGTTCGCTCGCGTCGCCGTGCATCCGGGCGAGCAGGCGCGGCTTGTTCAGGGTCGACGCCGCGGGCCGGCACAGCGGCTCCGCGCCCGCCGCGGGGGGCAGCGCTTCGGTCGTGAACCCGCCGGCGGTCTGCCGCACGGTGGTCTGATCGTAGTAGGTCTCGAGATCCGTGAGCCCGTTCTGCTCGAGATCGGTCATCGCCGCGCGATCTGGCTGGATCGCCAGGTTGCCGTTCGAAGCGATGAACGCATCGAGGCCAGGTGTGTGGACGAGCTCGGTCGAGGCGAGGAGCTCGCTGTTGAGATCGTAGTCGTACGTGACCGGCGGATCGGCTTGTCCCGACGCGAACGTCCGGGTGAGGTGCTCGAGATAGAAGGCCGGCCCCGTCGGGCTCTGGTGATAGGCGAGATCGTAGTGCCAGCGCGGCGCGTAGCTCGCGCCCTGCTTGACGCCGACCGACACCCGCGCGAGCCGCTGATCGAGGAGCTGCTTCTCGCCCGAGATGTACGACGCGAACGCCGTCGGGACCGCTTCGTAGTCGAACTTGACCTGATACTGCGTGCCGTCGCCGCGGCCACCCCACTGCGCGGAGGCGAGGAACGGCCGGCCGCTCGCGTTGCGCGTCCACACGAGCGTCGTCGCGTCGCCCAGGATGTTGTCGACGCGCGACAGCATCCACGCGAAGCTGCCGCGCGAGGTCGTCACCGCGTCGCTCGGATCGAAGTGGTAGCGCGTGCCGTCGCCGGTGGTCGCGATCCAGCCGTCGCCGGCACGGGTGACGCGGAGGATCGACGCCATCCCGGCCGGGTAGTAGCTGCCGTCGTCGGCGAGGAGGAGGTGACCCCACGGGCTCGTGAAGTCATCCGTGGCGAAGTCGACCTCGCCGCGCGGGCGATAGCGCCGGATCGACAGCTCGGCCTGCCAGCCCATGCCCCACTCGGTGATGCCGGTCTCCGGCGAGTAGCTCGGGATCACCTTCGCGAGGAGCGGGCCGCGATCGGTCGGGAGCTCGATCGGTAGCGGAAGCGAGTACGCACCGCGCGAGAGGTCGCCCGGGCCGAACGCGAGGCGGGACATGGTGCCCGCGAGCGAGCCGCGTTGCGGTGAGCCGATGCTCGGAGGTTGAACGAGCGTGTCCTGGAACGGCGCGGCCGAGAGCGTCTCGACCGTCGCGAGCGAGAGGATCGCGATCGTGAATGTGAATTTCTTCATGATGGTCTCCGAGGGTCAGGGCGTGGCGAGCTGGCACACACCGGGGACGAATGCGAACGGATTGGACGTGCGGCGCTCGACCTCGAACACGAGGAACATCGCCTTCGTGTGATCGAGCACCGCTGCTGCAGGAGCGGTCGCGAACGCGCGCATGTCGATGCGGAACGAGGTGAACGGCGAGATGCCGGCGCCCGCGCCGAGATCGGCGGGCCACGCGCCGAAGTTCAGGATCCCGGTGCCCGGGATGCCGAGGACATCGAACGCACCACCGTTGAACGCCGGGTACGAGAGCGGGATGCCGAGCGGATCGGTCGACAGGAACGAGATCTGCTGGCCCACCGTGGGGAACCGGATCCCCGCGGTGGATGCGGCCGTGCCTGCGAGCTCGGTTCCCGCGGGGCCCAGCGTCGCGACGTCATCGCCGCTGTCGAAGAACAAGCCGACGTGACGGACGACCGGCGCGAGGTCCTGACACGACAGCTGCGACGAGCCGCCGGGCCCCGAATAGAGGTCCTCGGGGCGGAGCGTGATCGTCGCGTCGGCTCGAAGGTGCGAGTCCGCGTCGCGGGTGCTCTCCCAGAACGCTTTGGCCTCGGTCTCGGACACCTTGCGCCACGGGCCGGTCCAGCTCATCCCCGGTCGCGGCACCGCGACGATCACCGTGCGGCGCTGATCGGTCGGCAGCTCGAACTGCGCGGCGGCGAGCGCGTTGCGGGCGGCGGTCGCGAACGACAGGAAATTCGCGACCGTGTCCTCGTACGGTGCGGTGATCTGGAGGTCGATGATCTGCGACAGCTGGGTCGCGACCTGCGTGCGGAAGCTCGTGAGCGCCGCCGGATCGCGGAGCTCGTAGATCGGTGCGACGTACGCGGCGAGGCCTTCGGCCAGCGCACCGATCGAAGACGCGAGCTCGATGCCAGACAGATCGCGGAGTCGCCAGCGCGGGATCAAGTGACGCAGGCGATCCTGGTCTTCGGAGAACTCTTGCTCGTGCGTGATCGTGTCCATCGCGAGCGCGAGCTGCCGGGTGTCGCGCACGAGCGCGGCCTTCTCGCCGCGCCGGGAGAGGCTGGCGAGCTCGCGCTCGAGCGTGCCCTCGAACAGCTGGCGGAGCTCGTACGGCAGGCCGCCGGTCCCGATCCCGCTCGGCTGGAGCGCCGTCTGGAGCCGGGCCCAGGCATCGGCGCGCAGGGCGGTCGCCTCGAACGGGCCGAGCTCGCCCTGCGCGAGGACGGTGGTCGCTTCAGCTTCGATCGCCGCGAGCGTCAGGGCCGAGGCGGCACCGACCTGCTTCGCGACGGTGCCCACCGGGGTCGCTTTCACGATCTGGATCTGGAGCGCCGACGGATCCTGCGGGCAGAGCACGCCCGACGGCGGCAGACCGCGATCGTTGACGACGAGGTGGACATCGACATGATCTGCGCCCATGCCCGGGTCGGGACCGACGAGCACGTCGTCGCGCTCGATCACGCGGACGTCGAGCGGGCGATCATCGAAGCCGCCGTGCGAGCCGGCGTGGGTGACCACCGCGAGCAGGGCACCGGCCGGCGCGTCGCGGTACGGCGTCGACGGCAACCGCACGCCGGTGACGAAGCTCGCCGAGACCCGCGTATCGTCACCGGAGTTGTCGACGTTCGTGTTCTTGTTGAAGTTGTTCTCGTTGTGCGCGACGCAGGCGTGCGCCGGCAGGAACGGCAACGGAGACGCGATGCACGCCTGGACGTCGAGCGAGGTCGTCGAGCCGGAGCCATCCTCGTGGTTCCTCCCGATCGCACGGTAGTGAGTGTCCTGCCACGACACGAGGTAGCCCTCGGGTCCGATCAGCGCCTGATCCATATCGATCGGCGCGTCGATCGGGGCCCACGGTCCCGTGATCTGGCTGGTCGACACCGAACAGTCGGGTGCCCAGTGCCCCGTGATGTGAAAGTGCAGCGTCTCGCCGGCCTTCAACGTCAGCACCTCGAAGTGATCGCGAATGACGTCGGGACTCGCGCCCGTCGGATAGTGCGCGTCGGCGGCCGACGCGCTGATGATCGGCAGCTGCTCCGTCTGGTAAGCGGCGTTGACGTCGAGCACGCCCGAGTTGACGACGGCCTCGAACGAGGTCTGATAGCTCGCGATCGCGGTGCGCTCGCTCGCGTCGCGCTGATCGAGCGCGTCGGAGCGCTGGACGAGGTCGACGACGCGCGCCTTCAGCTCGTTCCACCGATCGGTCTCGTTCTGGATCGCGCCACCTTCAACACTCTGATCGAGGAGATCGTTCACGGTCGCGAGCCGGGCTCCGGTGAACGCGGTCTGGGCGGCGTGCGTCGTCGTCGCCAGCGTGTCGACGAAGCCGACCAGCTCGTTCTGACGCAGCGTGCCCGCGGTCAAACGCGAGCCGTTCCACGGTGCGAACGTCCCGGAGGCCTGATAGCTGCCCCAGGCGACCTTCGCGGCGCGCACGATCGCGGCGAGGCTCGCAGCCTCGGCCGGTGGATCGGTGATCGTCGCGAGCGCGTCGAACGTCTCGGGCCGACCCAGCCGGTTCCACGCGCTGACCAGGTATGCGTGTTGATCGCGGATCGCTCCGAGCGCGGCGTAGAGCACGGGCTGTTGCTGGTTCAGGTGCGTCGCCGCCGCGATCGCGGCGACGAGCTCGGTGTGGTCGGTCAGCGACGCGAGCACGTGGACGAGCTCGCTCGTCGCACTCGACCGAAGCGCCGTGTTCGTCTTGCACGCGGCAAACCGGCAGCCGACGTCATGGATCGGTTCGAGCCGGACCAGCCGATCGGCAAGCCCCTGGAGCGCGTCGCTCGTGAGCGCGAGCAGCGGGGGCGCGCTCCCGGTCTGGCCCGGTGCGAACGCGAACGACAGGACCGCGATGTCGTTGGCGAACCGCGTGCTCGTCACGTCGGCGAGAAGGGCCGCGGCAGCAGCATCGGTCGCCACGTGGCCCGCAGGCAGCGGCATCCGCTCGGCCTCGACCGTCGTCCACAACCAGCGAAGAAGCGCGCCCGATCGGGCGAGGAACCAGTCGTGATCGCCTGCGGCGAGCAGGTTCGCGGCGGTCCACCAGTCACCGATCCGCGCGAGCGCGAGCGGGAGCGCGGTCGCGAAGTCGCCGCCGAACGTCGGCTGCGCGTGCTCGAGGACGGTCTGGACCGTCGCGTTCGCAGGATCGCGCATCGCGAGCCGACACGTCGCCGGCTGAGTCGCGAGCTGCGAGAGTTGCGTCGTGCACGCCGCGAGCTCGAGCGCAGCCGCACCCGGCGAGGCGATCGGATCGGTCGCGAGATCGGTGCAGAGCTGGAGCGTGCCCGTCGCCGGGACCTCGCAACTTGGCTCCCATGCGATCGGCGCGCGACATGCGGGGCTCGCGTCCGGCGCGGTCGCATACATCGACTCGGCGAGGGCGCGCTGCGACGGGGTCAGGTGCTCTGCCGCGGCGTGGAGCAAGAGCTCCATGCGCGCCGCGAGCGAGCTCGCGAGATCGCCGGATGCAGTGGTGCGCTGTTGCGAGAGACACTCGAACTTGGTCTGCGCATCGATGTCCGTACCGAACGCGGTCGCGTCGCACGTCGTGCAGACCGGTTCGCCGACGAGGGTGCGCCAGTCACCGGGGATCGTCGGCGCTCCCGCCGTCGGTCGAGGCTGGCCCGGTGGCGTGGTCGCCGAGTTACTGAACCGGGTGCAGGTGATCGGTTGGTACGCCGCACAACCGCAGACAGGGAACGCACCGCTGCTCTGGTTCGGGACGTTCGTCACCGTGAGCTGGCAGCCGTACGTCGTGTACGAGAAACCTTCGCCGTCGGGCGGTGCACTGTCGGCGACGTACGGTACGCCCGAGACGGTCAGGCTATTGACCGCCCACGCGGGCGCGTTGGGGGCGAGCGAAGCGACGATTGCAGCGCGGCGCTGGTTTGCGGCAGTCGTGCAGATCGGGCCGATCTGGGCCGGGAGCGTGCCGGTGCACGTGGTCCGGCAGGTGTGCCCGGTGCAGCTCCGGACGCAGCTCGTCGTGTACCGCGATGCCGGATATTCAGTCCCGTTCGTGAAGAACACGCCCCACCCATCGCCGGCCGAATTGACGTCCCACGAGGTGCACGTCGCATTCGTCGTGCATGCACCGTGACCGCAGACCGAAGCATCGGTCGTCAGCTCGGCGTAGCTGTAGGTCCAAGGTCCGTTGCAACTTCCCGCGGCCGGCGGCATGAGCGCGTCGGCGGTGCAGGCCGGATGGATCCAGTCCGCCGTGATCGCCTCGCTCTCGCTGTCGGTGTCGGGTGGATCGTTCGATGCGCAGGCGGTCAGCACCGCGCACAGGAAATAGATCGTTCGTCTCGCCTTCATCGGGCGGGCGGTAAGGCAAGCCGCGGGCCGACGTGCACGCGTGCCGGTCCGCGGAGTTCGCGGCGCGCGCTGTACAGATCGGTCGCGCGATCTGTGTGGTCAGCGACTCGACGGTCGCGGGATCTTGTAGATCCGCAGCTTCGTGATCATCGTCGTGCGCGAGATGCCGAGCTGCTTCGCGGCGCGGGTCTGATTGCCGGCCGCGTCCGCCAGCGCGCGCAGTACGAGGTCGCGATCCGCGAGCTGCTCCGCATCGAGCTCGGGCGGTGGCGTCGTCGCCATCGGCGGTTGCGAGCCGCTCGCCGTCCGCGTGAAGGCGAGGTGCCGGACCGCCAGCGGCCGGTCTCCCGCCAGCACCGCGGCGCGCTCGATCACGGCCTTGAGCTCGCGCACGTTGCCGGGCCAGCGATGCGCCTGGAGCGCCGCGATGAGCTCCGGCGTCAGCTCGACCGTGCGTTCGCCGCGCGCCGCTTCGAGAAACCGGATCGCGAGCGGCGCGATCGCGCCCGGCCGGTCGCGCAGCGGAGGAATGGTCAGGGTCACGCCGTCGAGGCGATAGAACAGATCCGCGCGAAACGCGCCGCGCTCGACCTCGGTCGCGAGATCGCGATTCGTCGCCGCGACGAACCGCACGTCGATCGGCGTCGGCTGGGTCGCCCCGACGCGCAGGACCTCGCGGCGCTCGATCACGCGCAACAGCTTCGCTTGCATCGCGGGCGCGAGCTCGCCGATCTCGTCGAGCAACACGGTGCCGCGTTCGGCGGCCTCGAGGAGCCCGCGCTTGCGCTCGGTCGCGCCGGTGAACGCCCCGCGCTCGTGCCCGAACAGCTCGCTCTCGAGCAGCGTCTCGCTGAGGGTCGCGCAGTTGATCTGGAGGAACGGCCCGGACCGGCCCGACAGCTCGTGCAGCGTGGCCGCGAGGACCTCCTTGCCGACGCCGGTCTCGCCGGTGATCAGGATGTTGAGCTCGTGCGCCGCGAAGCTCCGGACCAGGGCCGACGCGCCGTCGCGGGTCGGGTCGTCGACCTGGAGGATCTCGCGGCCCGAGGCCGACACGCTCGGCCCCGCATGGTGCGAGCCGATCACGAACGAGTACGGCCCGATCCGGAAGCCGCTGTCGTCGAGTGCGACCGGGTCGCCGCCGCGCAGCGTCGCGCCGGCGACCTTGGTTCCGTTCGTCGATCCGAGATCCTGGATCGTGACCGCGGGCTGGATCCGCACCACCGCATGGCGGCGCGACAGGCTCGGGTGATCGATGGCGAGCTCGCACGCCGGATCGCGCCCGATCACGATCTCTGCCGTCACCATCCGGTGACTCAGGAACTGGCCGTTGCCGATCGCGAGCAGCAGATCACCGGGCTCGACGCCGCGCGGCGTGCCGCTGACGTGAGGCGTCTTGATCGGCGCGGGCCGGCGCGGGGGCACGACCGGAGCCTAGCAGGGTGCGCGCGCAGATCGCGCGACCACCGCGCGTCGCGCCGCGCGAACACCAACGATTCCGGGCCCCCGCACCGGGCACGCTCCGTGCTCACGCGGTCGCCATGCTAGAGCACAAACCCCTCCTCACCGCTGCCCTCGTCGTGCTCGCCTCGTCGTGCGTCGACACGGGCGACCCCACGGCCACGACCACCCAGGACGTCACGCTGGCTGGATGTGCAACGACCGCGATCCCGAACGACGGCCTCGATGATCGCGCGGCGATCCAGGCCGCCCTCGACGGTCAGGGTTGCGCGTATCTGCCGGCCGGCGTCTACGACATCTCGACGCCGCTCGGGACGCCGACGGTGCGCCGCCCGAACAGCATCATCGCGCTTGCCGCCGGTCGCAGCCTGTTCGGCGACGGCGCGACGAGCATCCTGCGGTTTCACGGTGACGCCCAGCAACAGGACTGGTACGGCGTCGGCATCCTCGGCGACTTCGCGCAGGTCCACGATCTCGGCTTCGAGACGAGCACGCTCACCGGCACCTCGGAGCAGACCCATGCGATCCGGATCAACGGCCCCGTGATGTCGCCGGTGGTGCGGGACAACTCGTTCGATCATCCCGTCCGCACCGGCCAGGCCGGCGGCGATTGCATCCAGCTCGTCGGGTACGCGCCCGCGAAGCTGATCACCGGTGCGCGGATCACCCACAACCACTTCAACCACTGCGATCGGTCCGGCGTCGCGGTTCACTCGGGCACCGTCGGTCTCGTGATCTCGGACTCCGACTTCCACGATACCGGCGATCAGGACATCGACCTCGAGGGCACCGGCGATATCACGGGTACGACGATCGCGCGCAACACGATCGATGTCGGACCTCATCCGCAAGGCGGGACCGCGATCCACGTGGTGTCGATGAGCGGGGCGAGCATCATCGACAACACGCTGAATGGCCGCGGCATTCTCGTGTACTCGTGCGACCACTGCCTCATCTCGCACAACACGATCACGCGCGATGGCGCACAGGATGCCGGTGCGGTGATCGAGGTGATCAAGGCCTCGACCGACATGACGATCAGCGACAACACGCTGACCCGGTTGCCGACCGCTTCCGCCGCCGCGGTACTCCGCTTCGTCCCGCACAACTCCGGCACCCCCGCAGGCATCCGCGTCATTCACAACACGCTGAATCAGGGCACCGCCTCGAACGTCGTGTTCAACGAGGGGACAGTCGATCTCGTCCTCGCCGACAACGCGGTGAACTACACGGCGTCGGCCAGCGGCATGCGCGGCTTCAACATCCAGGCGTCGACGGCGATCCGGACCACCCGCATCGTCGCGACCGGCAACGCGTTCAGCGGTCCGCTGTTCGCCGCGATCTCGGTGAGCGGCTCCTACGCGGGCACCGGAGCGATCACGGCGATCAACAACACGACGGATGCCGCGGTGCTGGGCGGCTTGCGCTGCGAGAACATCACGGCCGCCGGCATGGTGCTCGGCCCGGTGATCGTCAGCCAGAACACCTGGCCCGCGCCGATCTGCGGCACGCTCGTCAACGCGGGGCTGTGACGTAACGCTGGGCGCGCGGATCCCACGGGTACACGTTCGGACCGGGCACGTCGAGCTCGCGCAGGCCGTGCTTGATCGCTCGAAACCCGTCGCTGAGCGGCAGCAGCTCGGCGATCCGGATCCGGTGCGGCCGCGCGTACTCCGGCAGCGTGCGCACCGCGGCCGACAGCGCGTCGAGATCGAGCGTCGTCCCGGGGTGGAGCTGGACCGCCGCGATCGGGACCTCGAACGCCCCGGTCGAGCGGCCGGCCGCGATGCACAGCGCGACGTTGGGGTAACCGTAGATCGCGTCCTCGATCCTGGTCGACGCGACGACGCCTTGCTCGGTCCGCACCATGTGGCCGTGGCGATCGACGTACCAGTAGTCGCCGACGGTATCGACGCGCATGAAGTCGCCGGTCACGAACCAGATGTCGCCCGGCTCGAACGCGTCGCGCAGGATCCGGCGCGGATCGATGTGGGCGATGTCGCTGCCGGCGCGCGCGAGCTGGGCGACCAGCATGCCGGGCTCGTCGAGGCGCGCGTGGATGAGGAGGCCGCGACCATCGCGGACGAAGTCGTCGGTGACCTCGTCCCACGCGGCGACCGCGACGTGCGCCGAGCCGGGTAGCGGGCGACCGACCGAGCCGACCTTCTTGCCCGCGGTGTTCGCGAGCACCGCGCTCGCCTCCGTCGACGCGTAGAGCTCGAGCACGCCGACCGGCCCGAACCGATCGACGAGCCGCCGCCACACGTCGGGGCGCATGCCGGAGCCGGCGAACAGGCGCACCGGATTGTTTTGCTCGCCGAGCACGGGCGGCACGTCGACGAGCCGGCGACACATCTCGCCCGCGTAGTAGACGACGGTGACGCCGTAGCGCCGGACCTCGTCCCAGAACGTCTCCGGTTCGAACCGCGAGGCGAGCGCGAGGCGCGCACCGGCGGCGAGCGCGCTCCCCGAGGCGACGAGCGTGCCCGACGGATGGTGGAGCGGCAGGCAGCAGTACACGGTGTCGCGCGCGGTCAGCGTCGCGGCCGCGGCGGCACCGAGCGCGGAGAACGCCCAGCGCCGGTTCGTGATCCGGGTCGCGCGCGGTGGCTCGTGCGCGCCCGACGAGACGAAGATCATCGCGAGATCGCGCGCGCGGCCGCTGTCGGGCCGGTACCACGCGGGCACGGTCACCGTCGCGGGATCGATCGTCTCCATGTCGATCACGCCGGCCGGGATCGTGCGCGGCGCACGGACCTCACCGGGGAGCGCGTCGCCTTGATCGCCGACACCACCGAGGACGAGGATCTTGATCTCGACGAGCCGGCGCGTTCGCACCGCGTTGTCGGGATCGACGATCACGACCTCCGCCTCGCCGAGCTCGAGCGCGCGGGGCAGGATCTCGTCGCCGGTCTCCGGCGAGAGCAGCACCGCGACCGCGCCGAGCCGGTTGATCGCGCCGACCACCGACAGGTGCGACGGCCGCGATTTCATCATCACCGCGACGCGCATGCCGGGCTTCACGCCGCACGCGATCAGGCCGCGAACGACCGCGTCGACCCGGCGATTCGCGTCGGCGTAGGTGAACGCGCGGCCGCGCCACAGGAAGAACGTCGAGTCGCCGATCTTCGCGGCCTGATCGGCGAGCGTCTTGCCGAGGCCGATCAGCGAGTCGTCCTGGAGGTGACGCAACCTGTTGAGCCGCGGCACCTGCCAGCGCGCGTTGTCGAGGTAGTGGCCGAGGTCCTCGCCGAACAGCTCGAGCCGATCGAGCGCGGCCTTCGCGGTCTTCTCGACGAGCTCCTTCGCGAGCTCGAACGTGGTCTCCTCGTGATCGTCGTCGACTTCATCGGCACCCGCGAACGGGTCGGGCACGTCGGCGCCGCGCACGTCGATCGCGGTCGGCGGTAGCTCGCCCTTCATCCACGCGACGACGCCGGGCCACGTCACCGACAACGCGGTCGAGCCGACGACGAGCCCGAAGTGGCCGGCGCGGACCGGCACCTCGTACATCTTCGTCACCCGCGGCGCCGCGCGGCGGATTCCGCGGACCGAGCCGGGCCGGCCCATCTCGTCGCGGCTCCCGACGAAGTACAGGATCGGGCACGTCAGGTCGGCGAGCGTGACCGTATGGCCGTCGACGACGAACCCGCCCGACGCCATCCGGTTGCCGACGATCACCTCGTCGACGAACTTGCGAAACGCGGGGCCGGGCCACGCGACGAAGCCCTGGCCGCCGAGGAACAGCCGCTTCGCCTCGCGCTTCTCGAGCGCGGCGCGGTCGTGGAGGTTGCGGACGAAGTCGAACAGCTGCGCCGCCTCCTTGCGCGCCGACAGCAGCTTGAAGCCGGTCGACGTGAAGGTGCCGGGCAGCCCCTCGATCCGGGCGAGCGGCCACTGCAGCACGGTGCGCAACCCCGCGGTCAGCCGCTCGGTGATGTCCTCGTCGATCGCGAGCTGGCGGTGTAGATCGACGGGCGAGCCCATCGTGATGATCGACGCGAGTCCGGCCGATTTGCGGAACGCCGCGGCCTGGTAGCAGAACATCCCGCCCTGCGAGTACCCGGCGAGGTGAACGTCGCGCGAGGTCGCGGCCCGCACCCGATCGATCGCTTCGGCGACCGCACGGATGTGATCGTCGAGCGTGCGATCCATGCCGCCGGCCTCGCGCTCCGGCGCGCCAAAATCGACGAGCCAGACGTCGACGCCCTCGCGTGCGAGGTACGCGATCGCCGAGACATCCGGCGAGATGTCGTAGACCTCCGACGCGACCATCAGCGGCGGGATCAACAGCAGGGGCGCCGCGATCGGCCGTGCGCCGGGGTCCTTCGCGTAGTGGCGCAGGCGGTAGATCGGGGTCTCGTGGCTGATCTCGAACGGGGCACCGTACGGTGCGGTCAGCCGCCCGGCCCGCGCGATCTCGAGCGCGTTGTCCCACGCGAGGCCGAGCCGCCGGATCCGGCGGGCGATCCACACCTGCCTGCGACGACGCGACGACGTCATTACTGCGGATACGGCTGCGGCTGATACGGCGGCTGCTGCATCGGCGGCTGCGGTTGCGGCGGCTCCGGGCCACCGGCGAGCGGCGTCAGCCCGATCGCGATCGGCGTGTCGTCGAACCGTTGCCAGTCACCGTCGACCAGATCCACGACCCACGGCACGATCGTGTAGAACCACAAGAGGTTCGCGAAGAACCAGCCGTTGACCTGGGTGTCGCGCATGAACACGACCGGTTGAAAGCCCTGGAGCGCGATCTGGATCTGCGCCGGGCGGCCGCGCTCGAGGCGCACCGTCGTCGGGGTCTGGCCGACGGGCACGCCGTTGTAGTAGACCCACGCGCCGGCCGGGTTCGTGTTGACCGGGACGTAGTCCGGGCCGCCGGCGAACAGCGTCGCACAGCCAGTCAGGCAGAGAGCGGCGAGCGCGCCCTTCATCCAGCCTCACCGGCGAGCCGATAGCCGACGCCGCGCTTGCTCTCGATCAAGTCGTCCGCCTGCACGGTGCCGAGCTTGCGGCGCACGCGGTGGACGAGCTCGCGCACGTTCTCGCTGTCGGCCTGGACCGACTTGAACGCGAGCGCGTCGGCGATCTCGTGCCAGGCGACGTACGCGAGCTCCGCATCGGTCACGATCCGGCGCCGCTCCACGAGCAGCTGGAGCAGGCCGAACTCCATCGCGGCGAGCTCGATCGCGTTGTCGCTGACCCGCAGCACGCCGCCGTCGACGCGCTGGCGCAGATCGAGGGCGGTGCCTTTCGGCGTCACGACCTTCGCGCTGAACACGAGCTCGTCGCGCCGGGTCGGCGCGGTGCGTCCGGATCCGCGCGGCGCCTCCATCTTCGGCAGGGTCTCGGGCCAGAAGTAGAACTTCACGTCGCCGAGCCGGATGGTCGCGCCGTTCGCCAGCGCCGCCTCGGTGGCGCGCTGGTCGTTGACCTCGGTGCCGTTGCGGCTCGAGTTATCGATGATCGTCCAGGTGCCGTCGACGAGCTTGACGGTCGCGTGCTCGCTCGAGACCGAGGCGTGCAGCACCGCCAGATCGGCGCGCGGATCGCGACCGATCTTGGTGCCATCGGCGAGCGCATGCGCACACCCCCACGCATCGACCAGAGACGCCACACCGGTGGGCACTCGCGAGAAGACCTGCTCACTCGTGATGCCCGGAGACGCGATCGCGACGCCGTGGGCCGTGCAGAGCAAACCAATCGAGCGAGGCGACGAGCACAAGAGGCAGTTCGCCATGCGAACCAAAGAATCTCGCGGTTCTCGACGGGGCGCAAGCGACGCCTCACGCAGAGCGCCGAACCAGACAAGGCTGTCTGCGAGTCCCGAAATCAGAAAGTCCCTCCGCTCATGACGCCGAGCTGACCGTTCGCACCGACCCACGGCGCGAAGCTCGTGGTTCCGGCCCCTGCGGTCGCGCGCGCCGACACGTTCGGATCCGGGGTGCTGTCCTTCGTCATCAGGATGCCGATGCCGAACCCACCCCACAGGCCCGCGGTCATCGAGCCCGTGACGACGCTCGCGTTGGTGTCGCTCGTCTCGCCGTTCTTCGGCTTCGCGATCGCACCGGCGAGGAGTCCACCGACGAGCGCGCCGACGAACGTCGACGCGAACACGTACTTCGCGCGGCGCGGCGACCAGTCGAGGTGCGGTGCGACGAGCGCACCGACCACCGCGCCGCCGTCGAGGCCGAGCGCGAGCGTCGTATTCTCGAACCCGCCGTAGTCGCCATCGCGATTCGCGGTGACGGCGGTGAGCAGCGCGGTCGAGCTACCGAGCAGCATCAGGTTGCCGACGAACAGCGACTGTCCGTTCGTGAGCTCCGCGTGCTGGCCGTAGATGAAGCCACCGGCGGCACCGGCGACGCTGCCGAGCGTGAGCAGGCCCATGATCGACGACGCGTCGTGATAGTCGGTCGGCTGGATCAGGAGCGCACCGTTCGCGATGCCGAGCATCAGGCCGATCGTCGTCGCGTGCGCGGCGCCCGCATCGATGTCGTATTTCTGGGTCAGGAGATAGCCGACGCCACCGCCACCCGCGAGACCGCCGAGAACGAGCAGCGTGATCGCGTTGCCGTTGTCGATGTCCTGGCGCACCGCGAGGTCGGTCGCCGCGAGCACGCCGACCGTCGCGAAGTCGGCCATCACCTCGCCGTCGTAGAAGTGGCTCTTGCCCGGCGCCATCGGCACGTAGGCCTGCTGCTGCGGTTGCTGGTAGCCGTACGGCGCGGGCGGCGGATAGGGTTGCTGGCCATACGGCGCGGGCGGCGGATATGGCTGCGGCGCGGGGTACGGCTGAGGTTGCTGCTGTGGCGGCTGCATTGGCTGCTGCGGGGCAGGTTGCTGCGGTGCGGCGTTCGGATCGGCCGTGCCGACGCTCACACCACCCTGCGCGACCGGCGCCTGCTGCGGCTGTTGTTGCTGCGGCTGCGGCGGCTGCGGCTGCGGCTGTTGCGGATACGGCTGCTGCTGCGGATACGGCTGCTGCTGCGCGTATTGCGGCTGCGCCGTCGGAGGCAAGCAGCCCGCGACGAGACCAAGCGTGACAAGAAAGCTTCGCGCTCCACCCATGGAACCCATTATCAGACGGGTCTTGTCGAGGAGCCAGCCAGAGCAACGTGAGGATGTGGATTGCCACCCGTCGCTCACGCGCGACTCACCGCCAGTACGCGTATATTCAGGCCCATGAGGCAGCTGGCAGTTCTGGCTACATCCGTCCCGCTGCTCGGCGCCTGCTCGTTCATCTATAACCCCGACCACATCAACCGCGACATCGACGCGCAGACGGCCGACGTCGAGATCGTCACCGACGTCGATCCGACGATGCTCACGATCGACGATGTAGTTCCGGACAAGGTCAACGAGGGTGCCGGCACCGGCAACGCGTCGCCGGCCGTGTTCGTGATCTACGGCCATCAGATCGCCCCGGACGCGACGGTGACGATCACGCCGACAACCGACGACGCGGCCCTGGTGTCGATCGTCGCGCAGCAGGTCGCCGCCGACGCGAACTTCATCGCGTTCACGCTCCAGGTGAACGACGACGGGATGCAGAACGATGGCGTCGAGCACCCGATCGGGATCACGGTCACGCAGTCGGGTGGCGCGGTGACGCGCTCCCTCGATCCGATGAAGCTCGTCGTCCATCACCTCGACAGCCTGACCACGACGATCTCCGCGCCGCCCGCGCGCAAGCTCTACTCGCTGATCAACGTCACCGATGTCATGACGTTCCCGCCCGACGCGACGCTGGGGGCGATCCAGCTCCGCGCGGTCGGCCCGGCGACGGTGACCAAGGCGATCACCGCGAAGGCGAACGGCACCTTGCCCGGACCGGGTGGTTGCGCGGGTGGAGCCATGAAGGCTTCGGGCGCGAGCTCGAACGCGTCGAGCTGGCCCTGCCAGGGCCGCGGCGAGTCGCTCGGTGGTGGCTTGCTGAACAACGTCGGTGGTGGCGGTGGCGGCTTCGCCGTCGCCGGAGAGAACGGCTCCGGTCCGGGCGGCAGCGGCGGCATCATGTGCGGCACGCGCGAGATCGACGCGTTCTCGAACAATGCACCATCGGGCGGCGGCGGCGGCGGCGCGGCGAGCGTGCTCGGTTCTGCGAGCGCCGCGGGCGGCGGCGGCGGCATGATCGAGATCTCGGCCGGCGGCGATCTGACGGTCGGTGCCGGGATCAACGCGAACGGTGCGGACGGCACCGGTGGCGGTGGTGGCGACGGCGGTGGTGGTGCCGGCGGCGTGATCCTCCTGCGCGCGGGCGCGACGATCTCGGTCACCGGTGCGCTCACCGTCAACAAGGGCTTGAAGGGGACCGGCGGCGCCGCCGGTGGCGACGGCTCGGTCGGCCGGATCCGGATCGACGCGGCGAAGGGCTCGTTGCCCGACGCCGGCTACAACGCCCCGATGTTCATCGATCCGCCGCGGATCGTCACGGCCCAGCACACATCGCTCATGCTCCGCGGGTTCCCGGGCGACATGACGGCGAGCTATACGGTGTTCGATCGCGACGGTAACCGCGTCGACGGCCCGCAGGCGATCGCGTTCGGCACCGACCAGGCGACCCAGCCCGTGACGCTCAAGGCCGGTTACAACAAGGTCTGCCTCGTCGTGAAGAACGGCAACGTCCAGATGAACCCGGAGGCCGGGCAGTGCACCGACATCGCGTTCCTGCCGTGATCACTTCTTGAGTGCGGCGAGCTTCCGGTGGATGTCGTCGAGCGTCGCCCGTGCGGCGTCGCGGCTCGTCTGCGTCGCGTTGGCGGTGACGTAGATGATCTGGTGATAGAGCGTATCGAGGTCGCCGATCTTCTCGGAGCCGTAGATCGCGCGTGCGGTCCTGAGCTCGGTGCCGACCGCACCGAAGTGCACGCGGAACGCGTTCGCGTCGTACGCGGCCGGCTTGACCTCGGTCTTGATCTCGGCCTTGGTCTCCTGGATATGCGGCGGCGTCTCGACCTTCGCGATCGGCGGCTTCGGCTGCGTCTTCACGATCGGGGGCTTCGGTTGCGTCTTCACCACGGGAGGCGTCGGCGGAGTCTCGACCTTGACCGCCGGCGGCGGCTCGTCCTTGAGCTCCAGGGGTGGCGGCGGCGGCTTGGTCTGCTCGAGGGTGGCGAGCGGCGCCGGCAACTTCTCGGGCGCCGGCTTCTTGTCGCCGCCGCTCGCGAGGATCGCGATCCCGAGGCCGCCGAGGAGCAGCGCGGCGATCGCGGCCGCGATCAGGCCCATCCTGCGGCGCGGCGCGTGGA
>Ga0307509_10006061_pt1 | contig 16479 bp, 19 predicted proteins | sample 10_EM_MG_FD_202245 | JGI IMG/M metagenome (GOLD analysis project Ga0307509, IMG submission 202245) | Populus trichocarpa ectomycorrhiza microbial communities from riparian zone in the Pacific Northwest, United States - 10_EM | ecosystem: Host-associated > Plants > Roots > Unclassified | place... | reverse complement strand
CTTAACTATATTAAGTTTTACCGTTGATTCTTCTGAATTATTTTACCTCATCTTTATCTTCTACTTTGAGTGTTTGGTGCGGTCGCAACCTTAGAGTTCACCTCTCTACAGGGTGCCCCCGTTACATGTCGTCCAAAACCTCCAACTATAGTCCATCTAGGGATCCCCAAGCTAAAACCCTCTGACCCTGCGCGACAAAGAAAACCCTCCCCGGTACTATGGGTAGAAACTACAAGGAGATGAGAACACGGGCCTGAAAAACATCGAACCAATAACCCCCGCGAAAGCCTAGCCTAAAAGAAGAACATCCCCAACTGACAGTAGACACAGCCAACAAAGAAAACAAACCCACTCCCCGAAGTCAAACAACCTATAAGCTAAACCGTAGTAAAAACCCATTAGGCCTAGCTCCCGAGGGAATAGGGACTCCTGAATAATGGGTCTCGGGAACACACGAGGGGAGAAAAGCTCCCGGGGGCATATAGCCCCGCCAGCCAAGGCTCAGGAAGAGCGACCGAGTTCCAGAGGATGCCGCCTAAAGCAGGAAGGCTTGTGGCAGTCGGAGGAAGATCCGGTCGGCTATTTCGGGAAACAGGACCCGGAAAGAAGGTTCAAACATGTGCCCCTAGTCCGAGGAGATCAGAAGGGAGCAGAGGTCTGAAGGTGGGTGTAGAGCCACGAGCAGTAGGGTGCCAGCCGATCCAAACGTCGGGGAGGGGGAGGGCGGAGGGCTAGCCGACACGAGAAGTACGAGGAAGGCTGACGGAAACGGTGTCACGGTGTTTCGAAAAGTCCGACCGTACCAGCAGAGCACAAAAGAGATAGTGCAATACCAGGGAGCAGTGCCACTGGGGACAGCTACTTTACCGATCGACCGAGATTAAAAACCGACCATTGACGGGTGAGGGGTTGCCGACCGTGGAGGGCTGCCTAAGCGAGCCCGGAGAAGAGGGGGTGAAGGCAGATTCAACCAACCCCTAGGAACAAGCTCGCCAGGCCTGACCATCAGAAGGGAAAGGAAGAGGAAAGGGAGATAGCTCCACTCAGACAGAGGCAATGGGCGTGTCTGAGGAGAGGGGGGTGGATGGAAGTTGACGATGATTTCTCGTGGTGTTGAGATTTCAATCGCCGGAGGTGTAGCGGAGACGGAGAATGGGTCTAATTATCGTGAACCAATCTCCTTTATATTGAGACTCTTCCCACAACCCTAACCCCGGTGACTCTTCTTATTGAGTCACCTGCAACATACCTTAATCAATAATAAATCAAAAACTAATCATGTGAGTAAAGCGCTCACATGCGTGAAACTCGTGACTCTAAGTAGAGTCACGCCCGAAAGTCATTACATCATTTGTAACTCACAATCATGACTCACCAATCAACAAAACATCATGATAATAATAATATATAATTATAATAATGATATGTAATTGCGAATCATGTGAGAACTATAAGTCAACTGACCTTATAGTGTGAAATATAACATACCAATAACCAATAATTATTAGTCATGTTAAACCATCTTTCTAAGTCACGATTTGTGACAGCACCCTGGCCTCCTTGGACTACCTAAGTACCTCTTACAAGACTACCCTACTACTTGTAGGTAAAGATAGACTCCTAGGTGCCGGAGGGACCATTTATGTGCAATCACATATTTGGTGCTTACCCATACTCCTCTTATATATCCTGTGAACAACATTCAGTTGGACTAACGGCGACAACATATATGGTGTTACGGCAGCTGCTCCAATGACCCCATTTTACTAGCAAACGAGCAACTATGCCGCCGTCTGCCTATGACACGCCGTCCCAACACTGGGGCCAGAGCGGTGTGTTAGCTCAACCCATCTAAGTTCAATAGCATGTTCAGGCTGCCCCTGCTTAGGTGTCTGACCTTTCTGTGTTGGTGCATGTGCGTCTGTGAACATCTAAGAGCCTATAGAATGTAAGGCAATTGACCTATAAGTTCGAGGATGACTTTGCTGGTGAAGGTAGGGTAACTTGGATACCTCCGTAGGGGAACTGGGATATATGGGCATAATGGTCAAATCCTGAAGATCGGGTAACTTTCCCCTCTTCTCCCTTTAACCACTTCAGAAGTCCTCCCATCAACACCTAATGTCGTCTCTGAGGCCTGTGTAATGTTCTCATAGTTGTCTTGACTTTAGGCAAACTTACTCCTGAAAGGTTACCCTACCTAATAGAGTACCTGAAGCTACTCTCTTGTTCCCTGGGCCTTGCCCTAGGTTAACCAGTCTTTTGTATACTAAGTCTACCAGACCGTACCACCTCTGGTTACCCCTTGGTATACCATTTGGGCTAAGGTGGTTGTCATTGTAGCTACCTATTGTAGGGTTGTTACAACATACCTCTTAAAGATCTCCCTCCATCATCCAAGTCCTTCTCTCTAAGCCCCCAACCAGATTCATTATTCACCTTGACAGCTGCCCCATATGATTTCATCAAATTAGCATATTTGTAACCAATCTTGATCAGTCGCTTTGTTGGAATTTGTGTAGTGATGTCAGCAATAATTATTTTCTTTGAAATTCCAGATTCCTTCTTCAATTTTCATAGATTTTCTGGATCCTCCAGCCATTGAACATGTTACTCATTCTCCTCTTGTGTCAAAATTGAAGGCTCAGCCTCAGAAGAATTTGTTGCCATGAGAAGGTCATTTCGTAAATTATTGGCATTGTGGGACGATTGAAAATAAGTGATTCAAACTTGAATATTTCTCAAAGGGGTGGTGTGCAACACAAAATGTTTTCTTACTTCACATGTAATACCTTCACCTCTTCAACCAGCTTCACTTAAGGGTGCCTCAAAGATTTCACTTAAAGTCCTTTAATACAATTGGCTACCAGTGGTATATACACTAATGTACACTAATGCATAGTTCAGTGCCGATCATTCTACCATCGGCTGTCTTCTAAACTTTGAAAACCCCTAGTGGGTTATTGTACGTTACAGTATCGTATCGAATGGTAACTTACCGTACCTTACCATCCATGTTGAATTTCTGGTTATTTGTCTTCCATTGTCCTCAAGCAACGGCTTTGTCTAAAGCGTTTCTTTCCTATGCCATTCCCTTGTGTTAGGTTGTACTTTGTGCAGTGGTGAGACATCATCGCTTGGGTCATGATTATTGGACGGTTATTTCGGATCAGCTAGGCTTCATTGCGCTCTCCAGGTTTGGAGGCGTACACTCAGTTGAAACCCATGATGCGTTCTGGGGCTGAAGACGTGAAACAGGATACTTCTCCTGAAGGATGAGGTCACTTATGCTCTCTATATATGTTTGGCCATTTGGCCCTTTCGTTTGGTTAAGAAGAAGAATCACACTGCGAGTTCAAGTCGGACAAAACTCTTTACCGTTTTGCTTCACACATTGTGGCATAATTTCAACAGTTCGAACCCTACAGCTTGGGAGTGATAATTTATGAAGCGAATGACACCATGGGAAAACCTTAGGAACTAGGCTAAAAGAAAAAAAGTGTTTAACATAAACAAGCAAGTGTAGTTATGCTACAGAGGTCAGTTAAGTTAACAAGACAGCCAGACAATGAAACCATCAAATCACCAAATATGACTGCTGTGTCATCTCAAGCTTAACTCAAACAATTAAATTCTCCCGACTGAGCACGGTAGCCAGCGTTGCAACACAGGGTTGGTCCTAAGTGTTACCTGGTTTGTGGTTTTGTCCTATAGTTGCATCTTTCTGTTTCCACTTTGCTTCTTATCCGGCATTTCCCAGACACCCTTGTCCATTCACACATCCACTCTATTTGACCAACGAAAACATTCCCTTCTTCTGCATAAGTAAACATTCCTTCCATTCCCAACTAGGACAAAAATATTAACAGACCAAGACAGCCAAACATGGAACCTGATAATCGTGCAGATGGGCGCGATACCTTCATCTATGATTCCAACCACCGGGATACTTTGCTTGGAGGCCTCTGGATTGCGCAAGGCACCACCAATGTCAATCTCTACTATATGGTGGAGATCATCTGTGTTTTTACCGATACCTTCCATCTACGCGACAATCACGAGCAGCCTGTTAAAAGGGATGAGAAGCCCCTTCAACCGGGGAATTACTTCATCGTCAGTAATGGTAGGTCTCTTCTCCGCTTTCTTCGTTGGCCATTAAAGAGCATGATAAGACAATGTTGTCGACAGGATAACGTCGCATCTCTGGCAAATTAAGCCTATTAGTAAGTAAACGGGATTTACGCCAGGTGGCGGCAACCGGATTTGCCATGTGCGACATTGTCCTGTAAGCCACATTGTCCTATCATGGTCTTTACTCACTCCAAACAGGTTCCATCACACTCACCAAAGAGGCTCCGCTACTTCGTGCCCTTTCATTGCATTCCGGACCCCGCATCAAATCCTTTCGTGATGCCGTACGTGAGCGCGATCGTCGGTGTGTTATAACTGGCAAGACTGTACTCCGACCTGAGCTTGGGAGATGGGGCTTCTTCGAAGTCGCTCATATCTTCCCTTTGGCCTATGAGGATCTCTGGAATAAGTCTAACTACAACGACTGGATCACCGTTCCACCGGCCAGTGAGTCAGACGGATCCATCCACTCTGTTCAGAATGGGATGTTGCTCACTCGAAACATGCATGCATTTTTTGATGCCTATGATGTGACAATCAATCCGGACGTATGAGCAACCAGACAGTCAGGTTTTCATTGCTAATATTTACATAGGATAATTACAAAATTGTATGTTTCTCACCCGAGACCACCTGGGATAACATTGCCGGTCGTCACCTTGACCAGACCTTCCTCAAAAATCCACTTCGACCTACCGATCAGCTTTTACGTTGGCATTTTCGCCAAGCAGTGCTGGTCAATGTGAAGGGCCTTGGAGGGCCTTATTTGGAGCATGATTTCCCGTCTGGTTCGGACATCATGACCGAGATCATGGACGGTCCAAGAGCTGAGGAGAGAATGGAGTTTGAGCTTTTTAGTCGTTTTAACGCAATGGGGCTCCGCGCTTAATGGAAAGTCAGGCTAGCAAGTGATGTGTATCTAGTGCACAGCAATCAGGTGCCTCTCTTTTAATATTTGCGTTGAATACTAGAGCATGTTGTGCAAAACGGCCTTGTTGGCTATGTTCCTTCCAATGTCATCCCTTTGTATTGGGTTGCATTCCTTGTTGCGGTGGGAGAGCCTTGGTTGGGTCTTTGCTATTCGGCAGCTATTTCGTATTTGCTTGGCATCTTTATACTCTGGGGGTATATTAAAAATCGGAAACTACCCGTGCTGAATCAGGGCCAAAGAGATTTGGCGATCGCAATGTCTAGAAACAGACAGCAGAGACAGCGCTATGGGACATCTTAAAACCATACTTGTTGTGCCATGTGATGAGCAAAGTACCAGTCCCCTCATGGTCATATTACCCCGAGACCGTATTTCTGGTTCCTTGAGAAGGAAATACCATTCCTTATTGTCCACCCATTATAAGTTTATTTTTACTTTTTCATCATACTGCTCTGTCAAGAGCTAATCCCTGTTGATACTTTCCAAGTTTTCGTGAGTTTTGCTAAGTTTTCGAAGCAGGGACACACCCCTTCCGGTATGGAGGGAGGTGTAAGGGATGCCCGAAAACTTTGGAATCTCGTTAGAGGCTATGATCCAGATGGCCTATACTCAATGACGCCTGGATCACTACCTTCGCCGATAGTAAATGCGTTGGGCGAGAAAAAGTGGAAGTTTGCCCTCCAGGATAGAAAGACCGTGGCAGAATGTTCTCCGGAATACCGGAAACTATTTTATCAAGTTATCGGGAGCCTCCATGAAATTGGCGGGGAGGTTAAAGGGGGTGATTGGGGGTTTTTTGAAGAGGCCGGAAAGCTCTTATATGACGGTGCCCTAGTGAACGAGCGGTTTGCAGCTCTACCAGACGGCAGGTGTGTGGAAAAGGAGAAGGATGAACTACACCCCGTAATCCGAGAGATCTTCCAGAACGCATCAGGAGGAGGAGGTGTGAGTGCCGCAGAAGCATACAAGGATCTGAGAAAGATGGCCGGGTATTTACTGTCCTCTTTCCCGATTATGTAGTCTAACGAATCCTGTGCTCACAAGAAAGGTCAACACTACCCTTTTCAACTCCTCTCACCCATCATACATCGACGTCCTGATAGTCCCGACTGCCCCATTCCACCCTCGGATCTCTGCTGTTTTGAAAGATCCCATCGCAATAAACTCCCGGATGGGAACATTACCCACTTTGGTAATGTCTTAGATTTGTGCGCCATCGCGGTACCGGCAGAACACCACATGGAAGAATGAAAAAAGATGCCGTTTTCCATTACTTTGTTGGGAAGGGGCGGCTCTGATGCAAGGGTTCTAGAAATTGCGAGCCTGTTTGAGGGACTTGTTTGCGTTGGGGCTAGGTACTCGGTTTAAGATGTATATCGTGGCTGTTACTTGAGTATAGCTAGTGGTTCGTTTTATGATAGCACAATCGCGGCTTATTACCTATGGGGAAAATTCCATTCGTAAGACGTGCACCACTACCAAGCCTAATTAACCCATTGCTCAATCGCCTTAAACATTCGGGAGAATGCGGAGTATTGAACCTACTGTCCGTGGTCGGTGAATTTCGGGAGATCCTCAGTGGAGATTTCACCAATCTGCTAGTACTGCAAGATGCCTATAATTTTTGTGCTCTTGGTTTTTGCCGTATTAACCCAGCAAAAAAGTTAACGGTCAATACACCACTTTGCCGACACGAGAAATCACTCGGTACCTCCGCCAGCCCCGGGCTGGTTGAGGGGTGGATAATTATTCCGCTCCCTTTTACAGTATCTGATGAAAATCAAACTTGACGCTCCTTCTGGACTTAAAGCGTTATTCCTTGAAATGAGATTAGTAGCTATCCTATCCTAGTACACACTCCCCACAGATAGGATTCGGTTGGAAGATAGGCGCGGCTGTTATCCTGAGCTCACCTCCAAGTACCGTACTTGTACCGTATCACTAATCGATTGAACTGGTCCGCGATACGTATCACCGTTAGAACCACGAGAACGTCACCAAGATGTGCGCATTCGTCGGCTGGACGGTGTAGGGGCCTGGCTTCTACAAATGAGTGAGTATGCTAGTTGGAGAGATGGCGAGGACGGTTCCGAGAAGGCTACTTTTTTTTTGTTCTGGTGATCCTGGTGTTGGAAAGACTTACCTCAGGTTTGGAGCACAATGCACTGAATGATTTTTCCTCTTCCCCCCGGGAAAAAGAATCTTTTATAGCTAAATACCAGCCAGCCGGAAATTTAGGTCTCTAGTGATCAACGACCCGAGTAATAAGTTTCACGGACAGGAGGGCATCGTGGTTACTTGCCTGTACTGTGACTTTCTTACCTGGAAGAACAATCGACAACGAGTTTGAAGGGGGGGAAGTGTAAAAGAAGAAATCTCATCAACTGACTGTCGCCCCAGCCGCCCATACACCACCCACAACCCCCCACAGCCACCGACAGCCTCAGAACTGGGCGGGACATATCCTGCATTCCGAAATCGTATCCCCACATCTCGGAGTCTTGACGTAGGTCAATACGCACTGACGGTAGTGCCAGCGTAAAATATCATCGATAGGTCGTAGATGGTTGTGAAGCCATGCCTGGCGCGGACGACTACGAGTGGTGATATAATGGACGATATCACTAGTAAGCACTGCAATTTTGTAGTCATCCTCGGTAGGATCTGGATCGGTAGGAGGTGGCATGTTGTATGGTGATGGAAAGAGAAAGTGAACGAGGTAAAAGTTTCTAAAGCGTAGGCCCTGGACAGGCTCCTCCCCACCGCTTTTTTAACCTTCATCTTCCGTACCCATTTCATTAAGTTATTAAACTGAGACGATTAGGCCCCCATCGCATCATCCGATATTTGCGACGCAACATCGAACCCCAAGTCCATATTAGGCATCTCTCTGCGCTCACTCCTCATTCTCTATTCGGCCCATGCCCTCAACCTAACTAAACAGCAAAGCTTGGCTATCATACCTTGGGCACTCCTTCTACTTCGAGAATCGCTTCGTTGATTTTAGCCGCCACTTGTCTTCGCAATGCCGGGTTCATCAGTTCTGCGAGGTGAGGAGCTAGATTTTTCATTGGGAAGAGTAGAAGCGTGATAGTGCGCTCAAGATCTTGCAAGAACTTTGAATTACCAGGCGCTCGAGGAGCTAGATGAGTGGTAGCAAATGCCAACGCTTTGGAGATGCCATCATCGGGAGATTGGATGCAGTTTCGAATTAATTCGATAAGCTGGAGTCTTAAGAGTAAAAAATGCAGAGGAAGGTTCGTCTCGAGAAGCTACGTCAACTTGAAATGTTAGTAAGCAGCGAAAATCATAAATGTGCCAATATTAGAGCCGAAGAAAAAAAATTCAATGAGACATGCTCACGTTGAAGACTGAAGTTTTGACTATAATTTTCACCAACCGAAAGGCGTAGTGCGTTACTCTGAAAGGAATCACCGCAATACACACATATATAAAGCAAGGGGCGGGAAATTTAAATTAACATTGAAGGGGAAAATTCCACTTACTTCGGGATGCACCTCATTGTTTCTTTCAATTGCAGTCTGGATATCCCGTGGAGCTGTGTGTTTGCTACCATGGGCTCTTCCCTTCTTTCTCTCAAGTCGGCATTGGGGTTCGATCGGTGTTCTCTACTAGTGCAATTGTAAACATGTTAGGTAGTATGGGGAGAGTTCCAGTAGAAGAGAGTTAAGAGAGAAGAGAAGAAAAGAAAAGAAAAGGAAGAAGGGAAGCGCGGGTGCTAAGAGGGAACAGGGGATGACGAAAGCGGTCACGAGGTGTCACTCGGGACCGCAGCAACAGAAAATATCAGAGCATGGCCATTACTACGATTTCCAACAAACCATGTTAGCTTAAACAAATAAACAAAAAGTTGTAACGATTTTTGTTTTTGAAGTCTTATTAGCTCAACTCATTATATGATACTAGAAATAAGTTGAGGTTAAGGGTGGAAGCCTAAACTGCTCATCACGATATCTCACTCGCAACCCGCCCATAGAAATGATATTATGAACCTGAACAAAAAGACACCATACATATCATACTCTCGTAGAGGTAAGCTAGCGCATCTTGGCATTAGATTGTGCGCAACAGAAAATGTTCAGAGCCTTTTCATCTCCAGACCACGATGAGACTTCTCACACCACCGAACCACAAAAAGTCAAATCATGTTTAATCACCCACCATGGCAGCTAGACTACTGCGCTTTCAAGAAATTGGAAGCAGCTCCAAAAGACGCTCGGAATGACCGCCTCTACCACCTCAACCAATTTAAAGCGCAAGTCCCCGTCCCTCGAAAGCCCCACCACCAGTAGCTCGACAACCACAAGTGCAAAAAAGACAAAACGAGCGAGGTGATTCCAAACACCATATTTCTCCGCCCGACGCATAAAGGATAAGTCATACTGACGGATGCAAGAGGACCCCGCGGAGCCCAGCTATCACCACCCCTATAACTAACCCCGCAAACCCACCCTCGATACCTCAAACCTCTAAGCCAACCCCAACCTTAAAGCTACCAAAAATGACTATCACCATCACAAGACCCTCTGCAGCTCTAGCGCTCTGGGTAGAGGATAATGACATATCCCCCGCGGATCTACGAAAAGAATTCAACCTACTACCAACCAGCACCACCCTTCTGCCCCCCACTGGCTCCGCCATAGAACCCGAAGCACTGGGGGCATCCTCAGCAACCGGAGCCGGAAAATATGTCCCACTCGACGCGAAACGGTCGGTGTTTTCTACTAGAGGTAGGATTCTTTCCTTTTTGATACGCTGTTGCTCACTCAAAATAGGTTCTATGACTCCAGCTTTCGCATAAAATCCTTTTACAAAGAAGGGATAGGCATGTGTCCTAACTGGGTGGCTGGTCCCATGAATGAGCGCTCCGCGCTCGCCAGAGTCTCAATAGTCAACTATGATCATGGACACATAATCCTAGACACGTTCGGGCGGCCGAAGGAGAAAGTTACGGATTGGAGGACTTGGGTTAGTGGTTAAACGCCTGTGAATATGATTCACGGTACCTTCTATTCTTTCTCGTTGTGTGGGAGCAACACAGCTAATGGCGTAGGTAGCGAGGGAATTGGAAGATTTACAAAGAAGTATCCTCCATTCTCATGGATAGGGTTCTCGTCGGATATGGAGTTAAGAACGATGTGTTGCTATCGAGCCACCCGAGGAGGGACATTCGGGATACTAGTCTACATCTTGGATTCAGAAAGCTGAGCACTGGACGTACGCCGGCATTGAAGAAACTTGCCCACGAAGCGCTAAGGATTGAGATTTAATGGGGGGAGCATTCTAGTGTTTGTTTCTCCCACCTTCTCTCTTGATGGTTGTAGGGACTAGTGAATGGGTGGGTGGATAGATTGAGGACGCACGAGCCCGCATGCTACTATATAGAAAATTCCGCGATGAGATTGAAAAATTGTATATGCTGAAACTACCTCATCCAAAGGGCGCATCTGCCAAGTCAGGTAGGAAGAATAGGTAAATGAAAAAGAAAAAGGAAGCTTAAGTATTGTTATGTTTATGTCATGGTTTTAATCAATTCCCTTCTATACTTCCATTTCTACTTGCACTAGAGCTTGGATTTTAACCAGTCGACTCGTTTAGAATAGTAATTTCTCCTCAGTTATATCTCCTTTTTTTTCTTTTCATCTGCGGTGCATGGTATCATATTGTGTTTGATAGATGTCTAGCAGCTGCAACGATGGAATAAATAGAAAAGTGAAGGAGGAAGAAAAAAAGGTTAATAATAAAGGGATGCCTTCGTATAGTTCTATTGCACCTTCTCCTGCTATAGTAAAGATAATATCGTTCGGGATCTTGGCTTTGAACCCGGCCTCGCAATAGGTAAAGTAGAACTAATTTATATTGGTCATGCCAGTCTTCTAAGGGTTTCCGGGGGGCAAAGATGGGGAGGAAAGGGTATTCACCTCCCATTTCCTTTGGGGGGCCTTATTGTCCTCTACACTCATCCCCGGATATTCCTCTCTCAAACCGGGTGCGATCCGATCATGGAAGGTCCCGAGAAAGTTCCCCTTCCTGACACGGAGGGTCCTAGTATAGTGATCACTAATGTTCTTGAAGGAGTCAAAGACCAAGTTTCCTTTACTACCCTCATTGACAGCGTTCATGAGCTGCGTATTCGAGGGGAGGTATCCCCCTGGCAAGATATCTTTCCTGAAAAAGTTACCCTTTGTTAGTAACATTGTCTTTCTCGATTAATAGAGGCCGGGGAGGGAGGGTACTCATTCTTCCTTGCGTAATGTTGAAATTATACTTCCGGATATGCACTCTATACGTTCTTGGGTACGACAACGCTTCCTAGTTCATACTAGTTTCACTTCAATGTCATCATAGTTTAAGCTCAACTCATTCGCTTTGGATATTTCATTTATTTCACTGCTCAGTCTGTCAATCATAGATGTAACTCTATGCGCATCGGATTTCTTTCGTCTTCACTTTGTTACCATTGACTTCCTTTCTGCTGCGGTTATGTATTCCTGTTGCGCAGCATAAATAGCCGACCCTCCGGCCCCTCAGATAGAATGAAGTTCTTTATGGTTTTTCGTTTCCTTAAGCCTTCGGTATAGAGCTTGACTATTTCGCTATTTTCAACACGTAACTCTCATGCCTCTGCGCATGAGCAGCTGTGACCGAAGACCAATCGTGTTCTACCGGGATCACAAATCAAGTTACTTACACCCTTAGGCATAGTAATGCATTGGAACATAGCGATTCCGCCATCATCCTTGACCATGCAATCTACCACTTCAAGATACTTTTCTAGATATTCCCCAACGACAGCCTCGAGCGTTTCTATACTAACCATCTTATCGAACTTCTTCCGTGGGGCAGCAGAGCATGAAAATCGCAGACCTGCACATTAATTATGTGCGTCATGCCCGCCGCGGCAATCCGCTTCGCGATGTCCTTCTGCCCTACGGATGGGATAGTGTTAGGGAGGTGACGCGACATCCAGTTCATGCGACAGCCTCCACGACAAAACTTCCCCAACTGGTGCCTATTTCGAGAACGTGGTTCGTGGGCTTGATCCTGGTGGAGCCAATCAGCAGGCGGAGCATCCTGTACTGTGCTGCGTCTAATTCCCCCGTGGTGGTGGTGACGGGCGCGTCGGCTAGTGGGGGGGGAATATGGCGCTGGAGAGGTTGGGGCAGTTTTGTATGAATATATGTGGTGATTTGTTAGCTTGCTCGCTTGCTTGCTTATATACTTGTTGGTTTGGAACTAACGTATTTGACCTAGTAATGGGACACTCACTAGTAATGGGACACTTTTTACATTCAGTGTCCTATCAATAAATATATGAATATCTCAACCAATACAAGATGGAATAACTTGTAAATCTATTGATAGATAGCTAACATGATTTTGAACATTCCCTATAAATTATATTCTGCCAACCACAAAAGAGAAATAGTTATTTTATACAGAGTTGGGAAAGTATTACTTTGTTATATGGTAGACAATTGATTTTATAGAAAATGTATAAAAAATGGTAAAATTACTCTGTTTGCTAGAGAAGGTAGATTGATATTCCTGCTTGATCTCACATGTTACAGAATATAGGTTAATGTTCTAGGAAGGCTAAGTCATTAATTTCAATAAAGGTAGTTTGAATGAAAGAAAAATCTTTATTTCTAGATGTCAAAAATCTTAATATCTCATTTAATACAAGATTAAATGGTCTCTAATTTCATTGATAGATAGCTAACATTATTGTTAATAAGCTTGATAAGGTATTCTCCTAATCTAGCAAGGATATATAATAGATGTACAAATAGGAATATAGTATATTGTAACTTGCATGATAAGAGTTTGGGAATATTATAAAAAAGTCAAGGAAAATGGCAAAATTATTCTGTTTATTGGAGAAGGTAGAGTGATATCCTATCTGAATCTCAAATATTAGAGAATATAGATTCAAGCTCTAGCAAGGATAAGTTGTAAATTTCAATATGTGTAATCTTGTAACATGTATACATGTTCCGGTAACTGTATACAGGAGCGGAGTACAGGATTTCCTATGTTTAGTTTGATTACTTGCTTACCTTGATTAGTTTGATTGTTTTAAAGCCCCGGAGCTATATTAAGGCCCGGTAGCTTGTGTTAAGTTTAGTTTTGCATGTTGATTGTTTTATTTAGCATCACAAGTGAAGGAACGGTCATGTAAGCAGATGATAGCATTGTGGCAGTGTTATGACTCTTAGGTTTTATGTGGGATCACAGGACATGCAGGGCAAGGTGCACTACCTGGTAATGATTGTGGTTGCAGGATATCTGATTACTATCGCTCTGGGAGAACTCTTGTATTTAAACTCATCTCCTGGCTACCAGGAGAACAGCAGACTTCAGCAGACTCATGTTTTAAGAATATACTTGGTTGAACGGCGATCTCAGAGTTCCACTTGCCCTTTAACTATTATCCCTCTTTACCTTCGAGTTCTCTGAAGCATCCCTTAGACCTAGCCCTTGCCAGTCAACAACTAGCCCTCTATTGTACCTTTTCATTAGACAAGAGTAAACCTGTTACAAATCTTCAACAAGTAAATTGCCTAATATTTATATCATGAATTAATAACATTCATATCTGTTTTAATATTCTAATAGTTTAATGATCTAATTATAACTTCTGCTTTGCACTATTAAAGCTCTTCTAACTATTATGAGAGTTAAGTATTTATAATAAATTATATTCAAAGTACGCTTTTACTACTTTTGTCCCTCAATTATCATTACTGATGTTTAAAATTAACAGTGTAGACTTTCTAGATTCATAATTGAGATTGTATAACCTTAGATACAGTTTAATCATCTCTTTCTACACAATTGAATAAATAGAATAATTTTACCATTTTCCTTGACTATTTTATAATATTCCAAAAATCTTATCATGCAAGTTACAATATACTATATTTCTATTTGTATATCTATTATATATTATTGCCAGATTAGGAGAATATATTATCAAGCTTATTAACAATAATGTTAGCTACCTACTAATGAAAAATTAGAGAACCTTCAGTCTGGTATTAAATGAGATATTAAGATTTTGTGACTTTTAGAAATAAAGACATTTCTTTTTGTCAAACTACTCATATTGAAATTGATGACTTGACCTTCCTAGAAGCAAAAACTATATTCTGTAACATGTAGGATAAATCTGTAACATGTATACAAGTTCCGGTAACTGTATACTAGAGCGAAGTGCAGGATTTCCTATTTTTAGTTTGATTACTTTGCTTAAGTTGATTAGTTTGATTGTTTTACAGCCCCGGAGCTATATTAAGGCCCGGTAGCTTATGTTAAGTTTAGCTTTGCATGTTGATTGTTTTATTTAGGATCATGAGTGAAGGAACGGTCATGTAAGCTGACGATAGCATTAAGGCAGTGTTATGACTCTTAGGTTTCATGCGGGATTACAGGACATGCAGGGCAAGGTACACTGCCCGGTAATGATCATGGTTGCAAGAGATCTGATTAATATCGCTCTAGAGGAACTCTTGTATTTAAACTCATCTCCTGGCTAGTAGGAGAACAGCAGTTTTCAGCAGACTCATATTTTAAAAATATACTTCGTTGAACGGCGATCTCAGTGTTCTACTTGCCCTTTAGCTATTATCTCTCTTTATCCTCGAGCACTCTGAAGCCTTCCTTAGACCTAGCGCTTGCTGTTCAACCACTAGCCCTCTATTGTACTTTTTCGATAGACAGGAGTAAACCTGTTACACAATCAAAGATATCAACCTACCTTCTCTAGCAAATAGAGCAATTTTACCATTTTTTATATTTTTTCTATAAAATTAATTGTTTTCCGTATAATAAGGTGATACTTTCCGAACTCTTATTATAATAGCTTTTTCTCTTTTGTGGTTGGCAAAGGATAATTTATAGGTAATGTTCTCATTCATGTTAGCTATCTAGAAACAGACTTACAGGCTATTTATTCTAGTATTGATTGAGATATTGATATATTAATTCAGGGGACACTGAATGTAAAAGGTTGTTAGGCATACCGGAAGGCTCAGCCTTCCATTAAGTGAATAAAGACCTATAGTTACCCTACCATAGGATTCTGAGTTCAAAAAAGGACAAGCGAACACCCCCTCCCGGACCAGCATTGAGATGGCACTACAGTGGCAGACACCGCCGTAGTTGCTGCCCCTTACCAAAGACATGGTCATTAGAACCCTCCTCGTAACCCGTATACGTCGCGGCTGTGCGTCCGACCAGATCCTGTGCACAAGATATATGAGGGAAGATCTTTGGCGAGCTTAGGCAAGTGGTTCGAGCTAAATTGGTCGATATCGGATAAAGATACTGAACAGTAAAGACAAGAGTTGCGAAAGTGGTCACTAAGTAACATGACGTTTTTAAGGACAAAGGTTAAGCAAGATATTCTATACTTCACACTACCACGATGAAAGTGGCAGATGTAATGGGGGCACCCTGTAGAGAGGTGAACTCTAAGGTTGCGACCGCACCAAAATTCAAAGTAAAAGATAAAGATAGAGTAAATAATTCACAAGGAATCAAAATGGTTAAACTTAATATCATTAAGGTGAAAGCTTCAGTCAAATAAGTTCTCTCGAGGAAAGTTGGTTATCGAAGTAGAATGGCAAACGCTTAAACTTAAGTAGATATCAGATTTAAGCCTTTGACATTCACCACTACTCCGACATTGTGCGAGTACTCTGTCCTGCTCAGGGTTTGTCTGAGGTCTACCCTCCATCAGGAATTATCCTGCCGGGAGTATCGGACCAACTCAGGTACACTTAACTCCGTCAATAGGGTATGAGTTTCTGCAATGCATCTTCAATACAACCGCAGATGGAAAAACTCTTCCTATTGAAGTCATACCAGTGGCTAACTGTTATGACAACAACTAGAGTAAATACCGAGGTGGTGGACTCACTGGCCCAGTGGTAGTTTCGTCTATACAAGCTATGCAGTCCATCATTTAATCTACGCGACTATCCAATGTGATAATTTGACATGCAAGCTGTCCTGGTGAGAGATAGTGTAACGACCATACGATAGGTAGCTACAATCACTATCACCTTAGCCCAAATGGTATACCTAGAGGTAACCAGAGGTGGTATGGTCTCGTATACTTGATACAAATAGCTGGAAACCTAGGATAAGGCCTAGGGAATAGTTGAGTAGCCTTGAGGTACTCTACTAGGCAGGGTAAACTTTCGGGAGCACATTCGCATAAGGTCAAGAGAATTAGGGGAATATGACACGGGCCTCCGAGACGACTTCTGTGGTCACCTGGAGGACTTCCTGAGCGGTTAAAGGCATAAGAGGGCAAAGTTACCCTACCTTGGGAATTTGGTCATTATGCCCATGGGTCCCAGTTACCCTACTGAGGAACCCAAGTTACC
>Ga0307509_10006060_pt1 | contig 16480 bp, 8 predicted proteins | sample 10_EM_MG_FD_202245 | JGI IMG/M metagenome (GOLD analysis project Ga0307509, IMG submission 202245) | Populus trichocarpa ectomycorrhiza microbial communities from riparian zone in the Pacific Northwest, United States - 10_EM | ecosystem: Host-associated > Plants > Roots > Unclassified | place... | reverse complement strand
AGTACCTCAAGGCTACTCAACAATTCCCTAGGCCTTATCCTAGGTTTACCAGCTATTTGTATAAAGTATACGAGACCATACCACCTCTGGTTACCTCTTGGTATACCATTTGGGCTAAGGTGATAGTAATTGTAGCTACCTATCGTAGGGTCGTTACACCTTCTATCTTACATCATAGCAGCTTTTAAACTTGAATATTAACTCAAATGGTAAGTATGGAAGGGAAAGCACTTGGTTAAGTAAATATAAAACTATACCTATCAGTGCACAGCCAGCCCCGACGGCCTTTATGCTAGAAGCTAACCTACTGAAATAAAACAATACTTAAGGGCCCGATAGAATGCAAGCAGGGAAAAGGGAAAGGTTTCTCTGCAGAACCATGAAAGAGCTGCTGACTGCGATGAACCAAACTCCCATGAGTAGATACGAACCCTCAGGGCCTCGACGGGCTTGTGATAGTCACTGCCTGTACCATAGCAGCCGAGGGCTATGCCTCAGGGCCCCAAAGGTGCTATAAATCATATAGGGCTCACCCGGGCAGAAGTTCGATCTATTATAGTGTAAATCGAAACAACGAAAGTTGGATTCTCAACCTCCAAGCTGTACTCAGGGTCCAGTAAAATACTATGACACAAGTGGTAGGAGTTCCCCAAGACTATCTAGGTCATCGAGGGGGAGCGTCTCTTTTGGCCTATCTCCAAGTAACTTATCGCAAACCATGTTGGATCCAACCGGTAGTAAACATAGCTAGCCCGACCCTGCCGGTTTCCCTATCTAAGACTTTGCTAATATCGTTTGATTGAAGGGCTAGTAAATTTTTAAAATAGCTCGACACCGGTACGATACTTATGGAATTCCCGAGTAATATTATACAGTCCATAACTTAGTGCTAAGGCCCAGCGAGACGAGGCTCTAGCTCTAGCCGATTTAGACTCCGACGGGAGTCATCCCGTAGTGGCAGTGGCTCCACGGGTGTGCGAGGGATGGTAGAAGATGTGCCAAAAAGTTCACCGACCGATAAGCTCTTCTCAGAATTTCAAGCCTGGGGTAGGCGCACCTGCGGAACATTCCTTGGTCAAAATCACTCAAAGTATACACACGTGGAATTCATAGGGTGGGGGCCAGTATAATAGTACCGGTACTCGTACATAGTAGAAACGGCATACCGCAGCACCGGAGAAATTTCCATCCAAAGATTAAGTTACCGCCGTTCCAAGGGAAAAACTAACATGATTTGTGGCTGGAAGTTCATTCCATTTCTCCCGTGATCACCTGTTGCGAAACTCGAGCTTGAGAAAGAAAAACAGCAGAAGTCTTGAACACGGGACGATGAAACAGTGCCAAGGCGACAGCCTGCTGGCTTCCTTAGAAAAGTGATATCTCCAGGGGTTCTGGCAGGCCAGAAGTCGTTCAAAGGGCGCTCCTATTTTCTTCTTGGCGTGATGGAGATATCCCTGACACAAAATTTTTTCTCATGCTTATTTTTTCTTTTCAGGATCTTCTCAAATGGCAACAACACCAATCGCGCTACCAGCAAGCAGGTCATAGCATGATACCTCCTGTACGGGGGCCGTCTCCGCAAGCTTCCCCTGCCACCAGCCTGCCTGGCCGGGAATGTGCGAGACATACTGTGTCACTCGCGATTAACACCTGGTCAAATACCGGTACTCGAGTAGGCCAATCTTCCCTCTTCGTTTATTGGATCCAGTCCTGGTACTAGTAGCCTACCGGTTGCGTGGGGCGGCGGGAAGCTGCCGGTAGGCTGTGGGAGGGTTCGCACAGTACCGGTGCCATAGCTTCTGGAGCGAACCTCTGCCTCGTTGAGCCTCAGTGATCGATTTACATAAGATTTTATATTATCGCGGTTTACTAAAAGCCTCCGGGCTGTCAGGGACGCGACAGCCACATCCGGGAATATGCACCGTATTTGTAACCGGGAGCAAGACCTAGCTCTTGTGCTCGAGTAGACCGCGCTGCTGTCTCGCAGTTTTGGACTGTCCAATCTCCGGCTGCTTGGCTCCCAGATGGTGATGCCTTTGCTCGCCTCACAGTTTTGTATTACTAAGCATACGAGTGGTACCGTGCTATGAATGAGATAAGTTAGAGTTAAGAATCCCTGTAGGTTCTCGCACAAATAATTCTACTGTCTACTCCGTATTTGTAGGTGTCGAAGGACTGTACAAGTATAGTACTGTAGCTAACTGTGACTGCTAATGATAACAACTACTTTATTCAAGAAAGGAGCTTACTCCTACAGCACACAAAGCCTTGTTGAAAGAAGCGGATTATTCATATAAAATGCTGCAGGGTTATCAGTCTACCACTCAAGCCTTGCTCGTGTGTCAGTTGCAGTCCAACCTGGAAGCCCCATTTTTCGTCAGCGCAGGACAAAAGGTTAGTCAGAGAAAGATGATAGCGGGCAAGGGTTAGTGCTAGAATTCAGCACAGTACAAGTAAGCCAAAAGCAAGACATGGCAACAGATAATACTAGTACGAGTAGAACTTAGTCTAAACTACATCAGGAGTCCAGGCAGTTGTCTCATGGAAGCCCTTATTCTACCACGCTGTTGAGCTCCTTCGGTGCCCCAGGGGAAATTTTATCCCTATAAACCCTTGCAACACTGGGCTTGAAATCGTCTGGGGAAGGGTACATCACTTCTCTCTGCGTGCTTCTCCATCCTAACTTCGCTAGGCTACAGGAAATTCTCACTTTCTGAAACCGACGTTGTCATGGGCCAGGATCCCTCCCTGTTCCCAGAGGAGCTCAGCTATTCAGTAAACTCCTGACGTCTACCCTGGTGGTGGTGATCATAGCTGTCACCTACTCTAAGACCTTTGGAACCTCACAGCGCAAGAAAAAGTCAAGCGAAAAAGAAGAAAAAACTGTAGAGAAAAAAACAAGGACATTCCTGCGACGGTATGTAAGTCTTGCAGTCTCCGAGTCATTGGTCTGGGCTTCTGAAATGAGCTAAAGGACTGATAATGACGCGGATGTTCAGCCCCCTTTCCACCACAACCGCCTCTAGACAGAATAGCACACATATCGGTAGGGCACTGCGCGCACAAAATTAGCCTTTCTAGCCCATGGCCTAGCTCATTTTATATACTTGGTGATAGATTAATCTTCAAAAAAAAATCTACAGGTGGGCCTCTTAGTTCCTCGCTGGGAAAGCTATGTTCATGTAGCTACTCGTACTATATATATTAATCTGTCGTTGTTACTGAGAAGTGAGGAATCTTCCTATAGTTCTGTATATCAAATAAAAAAAGAAAATCTGTACGATTCAGCCTGCCGCACCTCAAAGCCCGGGTGAGCTGGCGGGGGTAGTACTCTCCCACTCTAGAAGTGCAGTTGGAACTCTTCTTTTTTTTCATGGATGGAATTTGAATTAGGGCACTTAGGGAAATGAGGTATTTGAACAAGCATAGTCAGGCTTCTACGTAGTCGTCCTGAATGCGTGTAAACGTATTTGGTTAGTAAATGTGATTTTAGCTGCGTCGGCGCCCCAGCCTTCTTCGGCAGATAATTAATCCCGTTACGACCCCTCGGGCGAAAGATGGAAACCTCAATGCCGGCATCCAGGGGGTCCTGTGGGGTCTGTTTTGATAATTGGTAAGATTGGTAATAGTGGGGGTTAGGTGCTTAGGCTTGAAAGTGGGAGTGGGGGATTAGGCACGTCTGAGAAAAGGAGAAATATGGAAGGCTTGAGGATAGAGCTTAGGATTGGGTGCTGGGTGGGTCCGAATGTCGGGGATGATTTGCCGAGTGATCAACTATGAGTATTCATTTCTTTACAGTTAACTATTGAATAATAGGGAAGGCATATTAAAGGCGCAAGAAACAGCGGAGATTAGATGTTGGATTAGGGTTTCCACATGAGAACAGCAAAAGCCTTCTTACTAACTTGATAGAAGTACACTAATCCCACTATTGGGGTTTGCTCTCAGGGTGGTATTATGAACTGCTAGAGCTATAAGAAGGGAATACTAATTGACTGAGAGAGTTTAGTACTCGGACAAGATGGAAAAGATCAAGAGTGATAACCAGAAAATACCGATGACAAATTCAATGAGAGTAGTATAGGATCCTACATACATCTAGCAAGTAGGGCGGGGGGAGGGGAATGGGGCATGGAAGATGGAGGATGAGGGGAGGAATACTACAAGAAAGTTACGAGCCCACACAACCCCGACCGACTATCATGATTTTCCTTTAGGATAGGCCGAATATTAGAGAAAAATGAGGGGGAAGTAGGGTACGAGAATAGTAACTAGGCGTGGAAGTATACAACGCTCTGCTAACCTAACGCTGCTTCATCCTTGGAAATTATATATATATATATATATATGGGCAAAGAACAGACGCTCGGTGTCTACACAGCGCTTTTCGTTTTTGATGTTTCTACATCCCCCGAGCACTTAACACGCTACAAGAAGGATGAAGTTCGAGTTTGGCATCGATGATTCATTATGACCCACTAAGTCGCTGACTACCCGACGCCTGATGGCATGGAATCTATCTTGGCAGCAGCTTGATTTCCTATGGCTGCATTATTATGTTATAGAATGAAATCCCCAGAGTTGCCCGACTTCGACGTGCAAAAAGATGCTAGTTGTAAAACAAAATAATGAAGTGCATATTCATGAAACCTCTGGTCAATTTAGGATATAAAGTATATGTGGAGGACGTGGAGGTTGTTGATCAAGTTACGAGCTTTCCGGACATATGTAGCAGCTGGCATAGATCATTTTTATGTGGATCGCATTATTCTCCTTTCTTGATCTAGCCCATCTGTTCCTGATAATTTGTGCGACTAACGGAGCACTTGTCATTCTGAATCTTGGTGAATACCTTTGAACCCCTTATGTTCTCTCTTCTGGCAGAAGCACACCGCACTTTCTTGTGGGGGAAAGGTTACACGAGGTGGTATTTGATTTCGTCTGATGCAAAATAAGCAATTTGCGGTACGTCAATCTTATGTCTGATACAGAAACCCCTAGCGGGCGCTCTCTATCTCTCTCTCTTTTCCCCAGACGTTGGCCTAAGGGTTGTGGCACTAATATATTAGACACTCCCATACAAGTGATAGGATGCCTTATTTGGTACTGTTGTACAATATTCACACCGCGAATGTCAAACCCCTCCATGCTCCATGCCTCCAACTAAGCCTATCTATGTGTATCGTAGTAGTTCCGCTGCCGCGCAGTGCAGTGCTCGCCGAATGCCGCAGTACCGGTACCGGAAAATCTCAAACCACACCTACCCATCCGCTTTGGGTTCTAATTCAGCTTGCATATGTCGTACTCGGATGAAACAGAAGTGCCGAAATGGTCTTTTCTTTTCTTTTTCTTGTTTTATGTTTCTGATGTGGTCGGAATGGACTTAGATCAACTCGTTGGCTTAGTTCCCCTAGTAAGAAAATACTCAAGACCCTCCATAGTGTGCCGCGCACAAAGGTTAGTTGGCAGGCCAGGTCGCTTCTTCATACTGGTTAATTTTCTGTGCTACGCATGGATAACGAAACATGTTGGGATGTTGCCCCGGGATTGATAGAGACCTGATTCATGACGCTGGCATAGAATAGGGGGAAGGAGGATGGAGGGAGCGTGGGGACCGAAATTGGTTGCTCTTAGTTGGAAACAACGATCGACGAGTTTAACTCACGGATTCTACAGTAACATTTTTTGGTCAGCAAGGCTGAACTATAGCACCTCTCCTCCAAGAAGATTTTATCGACAATTCCGGCTTATTATTCTTACAGCATACCTAGGTAGGCAGGCTTGGTTAGTGAGAGGGGCTACCTCAACGTTTGTACAATACATGGCTAAGTACCGTCTACGAAAAGCCATGATCACCACCACCCCGTGGAGATGCTCAATTGTAAGTGGCAAGCTGTATTAGTCTGCTGCTGCACCGCTGTTGAATTTTTTGGCCCATACCTCAGTACCACCCTTTTAAAAAATAAGACCTGAGTGTGGGGTTGTACTGCCCTCGAGAAACGCTTTCATAACTTAGCCCGAGATGACCCGAGCGGTAAATCTGAACAAAATGACGAATAAAGGAGGGGTGCAGGCGGTGTAGTCTGATGGAGAGAGAGGAGGGAGGTTGAGCGTTCTGCTTAGGAAAGTGTATTTTGTATAGGCAGGTTCAATACTTGCCGCGACAGCAAGCATGAGAGCAACGACTAGAAAAATATAAATAAATAAAAAATAAAAAAACTTGCTCTCGGGAAACGTAAACATAATTGGACAAGGATATCTCGAGTAATGGATGGCATCTTTACTTTGGAATATCACCAGTGGTGTCGGAGTAAAGAAGGAATAAGGGCCGTATAGCAGTGGGTCGACTGAATGGATTTATTGAGGACGGGAGGGGTGGCATAGATATATTCTCATACAATATGCGTTGATGGTTGAGCGATGTCTCATTTGATTGGGTTGAAATTTCTTTGGCCATTAGGGCTTCAGTGGATACCTTCCGGCCAGCTAAAGGGTCTAGATCCGAAATAATTAATGGACTGCTTGCGCACTGTAATTATTGCGCCATATCTACTGGTTGAGACAGGAAGCACGAATTAGGCACCAATTGGCACTTTAAATAATTGGTCGCAGGGCGCAGCGTGGGCTGTTGAATCCAAGTTTTTTCTTCTCCTTCCCCTCCTCTCCCTCTCGCTCTTCTCGCCCTGTGGTACCTGGTATAGAGCATCTTTGCGTGCATTGATGAAAAACCTGTGTAGCGCATCTTTTTTTTATTTAATCTTTTTATCGGCGAGCTGGCAATCCCCAACTCTTGTTGTGTCCTGCATTTTGGCCGCACACACCAAAGAGAAACCCTTCATTCTTCCTTTTCTATCAATGCTGCAGCGATAGGGCCGTTTAGTAAATTTATATATGTCGCGAGATTAATGGAAACATACGTTTCGCCAAGATCACTGCAAATCACTCGGATCACTAGACAATTTCTCTTACGGTAAACCGGAAGTTGCGAATGTAGGGTCCACCCACCATCACGAACCCCACTTTTATTTATCGTAAGCAAGGGAGCCTATCAAGAGCTAGAAACTAGAGTATTTCTGCCAAATGGTTATCAAGAGTCGAGGCTTCCAGTGTAGAGATGCTTCAGGCTTACCGCTGGCCTCTAGTGTTTTTTGGGCACACCACAATGAAAATTGGATACTGATATTGTCCGGGGTTCTCTGAGGTTAGCTCAGATACAAGCGGGTGTGGATAAGGCGAGGTGAGGAATTCAACCAGCGGGAGGTGCTTTGGTTAGAGTAAGCCAATTCTGAAACTTTCTATTCATCTATACAAAAAACATAGGAAAAGCGAATTACTTTGTACTTCTGCCAGCAGCAGCAGTTGGGGAGCAAATTTACAGAACTCCTCTGAATGTTCCTTGGGGTAACGCCTCTCCGCAGCTCCCCCCTTCTTTCCACAACCACAACACCTCCCATACACTATACAAAATAGAATATAAAAAAAAAACCCTTTGAGAAATTTAAATAAAAGCTCATGCATCCGCCCAATTACCTATCATCCACACAGCCCAACTGCACATCTAACGGATGAAGATCTCTTCCCCCGGAAATATCTCCTGTATCCCAAGCATCGTCCATCACTGTCTTATGTCGCCCTGCTAAGCAAGCATCTGCTTCGTCTTCTAAAACAGTGCTGACGGAGGAGTTTCGGGGGGCCGACGAGTAACCATACTGTGGAAGCCAGAGCAGTGACCCTGGATACAATCGTAGTGCTGGATTTACCTGGCAGCCGGCACAGAGGGGCACATAGGGTAGGGCTTGGTGGTTTATTGGGAGGACGCTAGAAGGCGAAATCTTTGAGGGGTCAAATATGTCGGACCCCCGGTAGTAAGGCTGATATGTAGAACTAGCCCAGTCCGGCGTCTGGAACATTGGAGGCTGTTGTGGGCTTACTGTTGGGTCGTTTCTACCTTTCTCGTTGATACAGTTGCTTGCGAAAGATATTAGGGTTGAGTCCGGCTCTTGCTTGAAGTATTGTTGATGGGTCGACGTGCGGGACTGTGGTGATTGGGTTCCGGAGGGCATGCAGACATAGTCCCCTTGGAAGCCATCTCTATCCCCGGGCGTACTGAGATGGTGGTAAAGTGGTGATGTTGGCAGTGACACGGGTGATCGCGAGCTAGAGGAGCTGTCATGGGCTTGGATTGAAGTGTTTATAGGCGTGGTCGGGATGCGATTGCTGTTTGATCGATGTGAGCCCTCGAGAGAGGTGCTACTAGAACGTCGTTGCTTTGCGCCGCTAACCACGGAGGCCTTTCCACGCTTCTTTTGCTCCCGATTGTATTCACACTGCAGTCCAAAAACTAATAAGAGAGAAGGGGGAAAAGTCAGATTGATACCTCTTCCTAAGATCCGAGTTCCCCGACTGGGAATCGATGGAAGGTGTTCTCACCCAAGCAATGCTCACATGGCTTTTGGCCATCGCACTTTGTGCGGAGCTGATTGCATCTATCGCAGGCCCTAGAAACCCTCTGTCTGGTTCCCATACTCCTCCGTGTCATGATGCTTGGGTCGGAGTTTTGTGTGTGGTGCATTTTTGACTCTCGGTTTTGTCTCTTTGTTGGTCTGTCGTGAGGCACGGTTATCGGTAAGAGTGAAAAAAAGAGTTCGATGTTCAAGTTCAATGATCTTGGGCAGTGCGAACGTTTTTCAAGTGATAGTGGAAGAGTGGTCTTCTTGAAGGCTATACCCATGTAGCTAATAACAGCAATTAATACTGGCCTGCTCAAATCGACCCCACCACCTACTGCACCTCCGCATTTTAATGCGTCATCTTCCTATTCGTATGAATTACTGTCACCGAAGGGCTTACCACCGAAGGTAAGTAGTCAGTGGGTAGGTCACTTGGTAGCCAGGCAAAGGCGAGGGCTGCTAGGTTGGCCAAGAAGATAGAGGAAGAGGACGCTCCAGGTTGCAGGGCTTCAAATATTTTTTTTTGCTTAAAATTTATTCAATTGGTCAAGAATCCGAAAGGGGGAATACTCATAGGGATAAAAGATCAAAATAAAAATCAGTTACAGTCTCTGGATGTTCAACCCTGCTACTAGTAATGGTGGCGGGCATTTGGTGTGATGGTGATTTTATTTTTTTGGTGCAGGCAAAGGAGCTTACATGTGAGAGGCTCATTCCTCCTGCATGCGCAAGTATTCACTCTAGGTATCCCACAGATACTAAACTGCCAAATGATACCCTGAGGGGCTGCTGCAGCACGCAGCATGGATTTTCACCTCCATGGATTGTCCTGTCTTCCTGGATGGTCGCCAACTTCGAGAAAATCTTTTATGTCTTTGCTGTCCTTTGGAAACTCCAATAGATTAAAGAGCCCTACTTCCCTTCCCCAAATTGTTCAAAAACTTACTCCATAATTGCTCGAGTAGTAGCACCCCAGCTGATAGTTGCCGTATGCAACAACACCTTAAAAAAGTTAAGCTCTGTGTATTCCTTGCAGAGGATCTATTTTGTTTGTGAATGGGTGTAACCAAGCGAATGCGGAAAGCCTTCGTGATCGGGCAAGGTCGGGGCGTCGCGGCACGTCGGAGGGCCAAATAGTCTGTATGGGCATGCTAGACTACCGAAACCCTTTCCCCTCCTTCGCCCTCCTCTCCTCTCCAGTTCCAATTTGTTTTCTATGCCTGAACGGTCGGAACGTGCGTTGAATCTCACATAGAAGCTTGCACAGTAACTAAGGGCAAGGTACTATAAGTTGTTTTAACGGAACAAAAAAGAAATCCTTCTTTTTTGATTGTCCTTGGGATAATTAATTAACTAACTCTACCGTAGAAGTTGTTTATATTCTCATCTAGGACTGGCTGGCTACTGGCTGATGCTGAACCTCAGGCCACACCCCCTCCGGATTTCCGCCAAGCCCCCAAGGATCAGTGAAATCACTCAAGCCAACGGGGGGAGAGAAAAAAATTGGTAACCTCGAATGACATACAGGTAGCCAGACGGGTGTTTCCATGTGGTCCAGAAATGACAGTATGATACACCATAGAAGCCCAAACAGCAGGAGACCTCCATAAGTACTGTGCCAATTTTTTATACGCACATACTGTGCCGATACTGTATCTCTCCCAAGCCAGCTCATAGCCCACACCCGCCCAACTAGACACACACCTCTCTCTAAGGAATCGTCTTGCCTCCGGACGAACGGTTTCCAATACAATAGGGCAGTACTCGTACTCTAACACTCAAAAACAAAGGTTTTACTACCCCCCCCCTCGTGTTATAGTAATGAATAAATAAACAAATAAAAAGAAAACCAAGCGTTTCGGTTGCCGATGCCGAATTCAGAGTGATAACTTGGATTTTGTCTACTCTTTATAAGGCGAATTGTTTGGTTGCGGGATTTTTACTACCTCAAGACTAACTCCTCCCAAGAACCGGTCACGGAGAAGCACTCGGCTGAAAATCTAGCTCCAGGTCGTGCGCGCGGGTCGGCTGTTATGGAGGGACCGGGAGGAAGAAGTTATCTGTCAGGAAGAGTCAAAACAAGATGCTCAAGTCTGGAGAGGCCTACCTTATCTCACGAAAAGATTAATCTTTTCGAAAATCCTTCCGACCCTCTCTTGCTCTGAGGATTTCTCTCATTTGCTCTCTACTTTTTTTTTTTGCCTACATTTATGTCCTACGCTTGGTTAGGTCGGAGCTAATAGTGTTGATTGGCTCGTGGGAATGGAGGGGGGCATCTTTATAATAGCTCTACCGCATATGTATGCTCCCCCAAGTACAGTACTCGTACATGCCAACGGATGCAGCTTAAGAGGAGGGAAGAAAAACCTAACCCTGGTTATCAGTTTATCTCGCCAGAAATTCTCGCCAACGAGGGCTGCGAAATCATACTATTCGCGAGCAAGAGCTCGGCTAACCTTCGCTTATTATTTGTTCGAGCGGTTGGCGTCTTACAGGGGGTAAAATTGGAGAGGGAGGGAAGAAATTGTGAGACCCCCATGGTGAGGATGAACTTATCCCCGTGTGTATTGACTATCTTATTATTTAATAGGCAACTCTTGGAGGGGGTGGTAGCGGTGGTGGGGGTATGTGGTCTGGGATCGGTTATATGTCCTGACCCTGAACACCCAAAGACATTATTTTTCTCTCTGCCTTTCTCAAAAAGCCCGAGTACAGTACCCCTCACAAGATTCGCGCTTGCATGCAACTACGAAGTCTGCCATCGACACACAATAATGAAGACAACAAAAGATGGTGGGGAGGGAGGTATGCTGTGGGGGAGAGAGAGGGAATAATTAATAAAAAATAAAAATAATAAGGATAAAAAATGAACAAGCGGTAAGAACAGAGGGAACGAGGAAAGAGAGTCCTATCAATTCATTGGAGATATCGCAACCAATACCACGCTATCTAACAACTCGTGGCCCCGCGGTGCCCCGAGTTACTGCGACCGCAGAGGAAGACATATCATGCCTGCGTGGCATGTGTGTCGGTATCACGGAATAAGCCTTCCGTGGTCCGCTCTCACTTACTCAAGGACAATGCGCTTGACTAAACACCTAATTATTTGGGACTAATGAGCTCCTCATGTGTCGGGTTTTCCAACTTACTTGGGATATCGCAAGGTCAGTGGTATTAAGTACGGTAGGAGAGGGAGGGAGAGGGAGAGGACAAAAGAACACAACGGCTATTACAATACTTTGGCCGCACAAAACCGCCACCTGCTTCTTTGCCCGCCTCAAAATCATGGCAATTCAATATGGGCGGAGTCACGTGCAATTTGAAGGCATCAGGCCGGTGTGATTTCAAATGGTACCTAGATTCACGAGCTCCCATGGAACCCAGATGCTAAAAAAATCCCCCCGCTCTTTGCCGTCTGCAATGTTACTTCGTTAACACACGGACCTCAAGATACACGGATCATAGTTTATCCAGTCAGGAAGCCCTCAATTTGCTGGTATTGTATACCTACGGTCGTACAGGAGAGCTCAAATTCAAAACTTGTTTTTAATATGCCATATATCGTATGTATCTAAAGCACGACGAGAGATATCTTCGTCGGCGGATGCGATGAGGGGCGCACTCACAATCGACATTTGACCCCACACCACGAGGAGCTTCACTTAACCCAGATCCTAAAAATAGATAATATGGGTAGTAAAGTTGGATTGGATGTGGGAAATTTAAGAAAAAGCTAATATCGGGTATACAATCCCTTTGCAACCAAAACTATGGTTACCTACCTACCTACTCAGGAATTGATTCTAATAGTTCTTTCAAAATAAATATAAAAAAATCAAATTCATATGCCAGCTCAGGTGCTATTAAGAACTTCTGCTAGGTATCAGTATGCAAGCTACCATTAGTCTTATTGATGTAAGAAAACTTGAACCTCCTATCTAGACTTTCTTTAGGCCTTATCAAGCTAAAGTACCTTTAATAGTATGTACTCTCTTTTTTTTGCACAATCCACCAAAAACAGTATTTTCAATTGTACCCTCTATCAAACAATTATTAAAAATTCAATATACATTTATTCTGTAATTATTTACCCAAGACTAGCTCAGGCAATTTTCATACTATCAACTCAATTCCAGTCCCATTTTGACAATAGAGTTGGGCTTCAGGCTTCTGGTATATTTTCTTTCTAATTTTTCTTATTCCATATGTTACCGGAAATAATACTTTCAACATTATGATTTTCTTTATTTTTATACTCTAGTACTCAAGCCAACTTTTTCATAGCATGCTTACCCTTGAATCCTATTGCCTTTACTCTTTCTACTTTTTGATATTCATAAAGGTTAAGTACTTGACTGTTTTAACTGAAACTTCTAGGATAATATTACTACATCATTCTCCTATAATCTTACAGCATATCTTTATAGAAATTCTACCAAGGTAGTGATAGATATATTTATCAATGGCTTCAGGATTACTAGGAGAGGTTTCTTGATATACTATATACCTCTCAAGCTGTTGGTATTGCGGGAAAAGGTTTTGGAAGATGGTAGCAGGATGGTTTAATGGCCTTCCAGTCTTGAAATAGGACAAATATCGGCCCTTAAAAGAAATTACTTGTGCTTTCTCAATGTCTAAAAAGTGCTCCCCCTGGTGCTACTTGACATGGTCGGATGTGATATTAAGGTGATGGCGCGGCGGGGGTACCAAAATTTCTAGTCTACTCGAGTAGAGCGTTAGCTCTGCCAGATTGAGATAACCCTGCGATAAGTGCGAGATGCTGATACAACACTCTCACTTGCTTGAAACATACAAATAACACCGCGAAATGGGGCAGATTGGGCTTAAGCAAAGAAGTTATCTCTATCAGGGTACCATTCGAGCGCAGGGTATCGGTAGCACCTGTTCTGAAAGAGCAGCAGGCCAGAACGAGAACACTGGACACAAAGGGGTAGTTTCTTCAGGCTGTTTCTGCTTTTCGGATTCACGTGATAGTCATACCTATCCGCCACACCCTAAAGTCGTATTTCCAGATTGTTTGGCTTTTCTGTTTTCTTGGCCAAGTACCGGTATGTGGTTCCGGGAACAGCAGCGTGGCCGGCTCCTGTGCTGTCGATCCCTGGTTGTTGTCTCGGCTATCGCTTTTCAGGTGTTAATAATCTGAAAGTATAATCTGTCAGCCTCGATTTGAATCTTCACATTGATTGCGTGAGTTTTTTCGGAATATTCTTATTACCTCTACCCATACTCACTTTTCGCAGCATCATTAGACGGTGTCACCAAATAAAAATGTAAAAAGTGTGAGGTGAAACACGAGTATTGTAGTGTGACCGTGGTAAGAAGAAACCCTTGGGATAATCGATCTGGGAACCTTAATTTCACTTGCATATAACTGAGGCAGAGTGATGGCATTTCCCACTCCCCTGTACCCCGGTGAGGGGGGGGTCAATCCGTCAACACCTTTGTATTGGTCAAACTACCATGGATACCCCTCTGGCAAGCAAAAAAAATAAAGCGTTGACGGAATTTCTTCTCTTTTACAATAAATAGGCTTAGCTGCATGTTAGAAACCATGGAACCCGAGCATTCGTGATGTCGAGCAAGATATCCGGGAAAAGGACTGCTACCGACCTGAATTCTGAGGGAGGCGGGGTCTGATTTTCGGCGGTAAGCAATAGTAGCCCGTTTTACAAAGGTCACGACTCTATGAGCACTCATGCTGTGGCTTATTTTGATTCGAAAAGATCCTGCATCTGGTTCTTGCTAGCCGGACCTTCGAAGTCAGTGGTCTCTCCTCTGTCAAAATTCCCCTGGATGGAAGTTTCAAGGAAGTTTCCACCTCCAAGTGAGGGAAAATTTTTGGCGCCCCACAACAGGTCGGAGGCATTCCGAACGGCTCTGATGCCCGATACCCGCCCGGACGGGGTTTTCCCCCGCCAGCCCAAGGTTCGATCTGCACTGACCTTCTGAGACATCGGGATGCCAGAAGCGTATTCTGGATGCAGGGTCTAAGGCTCGGTGCCCCTGGAGGCGAGCACCTGCGTACCGGGCACCCCGATGAGCTGGGTGTCATTTCGTGCGACCGGCCTAAACGAAGGTTTAGGTTTGGTGCAAATTGAACGGGCACACTCGTGCACTAACCCGCCCCCACTCCTATTGCGTGATTGGCTCTTGTGTTCTTCACTTCTCGGGAACTTCTGGGGGTTACTGTACTAGCACAAGCACGGTAAAAATCAGTAAGATTCGTTGAGGCATCACAAAGCAAGCCGAAGTCGTAAATAGGTCTGAATAATGGGGTGGGCTCTATTCCGCGCATGTTAATGCAAGCCACACAGGAACACTGCTCCTCGGACTAAAGCCCGATACCGTGGCCTAGGGCTGTCTCGTTGATGGTAGTTGTATGGGGAATCTTTGAACGGGGCAGCATTGCAAGGGGGAAGCAGGGAGAAAATTGTGCATGCTGAGAGAGATTGTCGCGCAAGGCTATATTCTAGAACTAAAGCTGATGATCAGTTAGTCAGCTAGAAAAAACCTTGGCCGGAGATATTCCCTCTCAGCCTCGACACCGAAAAAAAATTCTGTCCCTCAATTTTTCATTAGGCGGGAATTAATAACACATTCACCTCATTTTTCGAGGGAATTTTTGTGCATCCGAAACAGATAATCTCGCAGCGCGGGGCCGATTTTTAGAGGTCGCGTCTGCCTGCCGGGATACCAAACAAATGAGTGGAGAGAAAAACTTTCGCCTCATTGTGCAACCCTGTGCAATGCTTTTTGGTCAGTCAACTAAAGTTATCCTAGTGACGCACCAACCTTATTTCGAGGTGGCGTGAGGAGGTCCCACAACTAGGGTGTTTCTTTCCCATCGATTTTCGGTCTTCCCTGACTCTTCTGTAGCAGAAGTTACTAAATGGGGTCACAATGTGTCACTCGGACATGCTTGGGGGGATTATCACTGGGCTATTACACACCGTACTCACTAAGAGGGTAAGATGAAGGGGGAATACTCACACAACAACAGCCACCTGCTTACGTTATGTTTGTCCGCCTATCTTTCCGAGTTTGGCGCTGGGGCCTGTTTCGTTGGGAGTCCCGCAGGGGAAGAGTTTGGGGGCCGAGGTCAAATAGGAGAAATGTTGTGAGACAAGATCTGTAACAGCCAGGTAAGCTTAGGGCTCGGAACGCCAGGATACCAAATCATCCTCCCGGCTCGTCGTGGCAGGGTGGGGATTTGTTGTCGGAATGAGGGGGTGTTAGGGTTTGCTACCGCAAAGCGAACTATATGGATGCCGGGTGTGATTAGTCCGGGTGCCAAGTGGGGGTGACCATGGGATTCGCGTTGGAGCGTGTGAACTATGGTTTGTGTTCTGGACCATACTGTATACCCCCCATCTGGCTACTTGTTTTGCTCGCGTGGCGCTGCTAATTTTTTGAGAGCATCGTCAATGATTATGCTCTGAGATTGCAGGATATTTGCAGCATGCCACCGTATATCCCAGCACACCTTCAAGTGAAGGATCTAGCTAGGAATGGCGCAGGGTCGGCCGTCCACGCGTATTGACAGATAGTAGCTTAGTGGTGGGACCGGCGGAAGAGGTCGGGGTTAGTAGGTTAGCCACTCCGGTTCAACAATCTTGGTCGGCAAAACAGGGGTGACATGCCAGATTCATGACGTAAAAGCAGAGAATATGGGACAGGGCAGCTCTACATCTTACCTCGATAGACCTCTAGATAAATATGAACTTTCCCACTCTTTGCAAGATAGTGAGATGGCCCTATCCCACAGATAATGGGGGTTAAGCGAAAAGCTAGGTATACTCAAGGCCTCTGTTTATGGAGGGAGTCCAGGCATCCTCACCGGCAAGCCAGTATCCCTCACTAGTGACAAAGAATTGAAATAAACTAACGTAATTTACGGGGTTCCCGCTCAGTACCCAGATGCCGCTCACCATGGCAACCACTGGAACACCAGATGTATATTTTATTATCTACACAACTAGTAGTGATACCATACTGAAAATTTGTTAAAA
>Ga0307509_10006058_pt1 | contig 16482 bp, 8 predicted proteins | sample 10_EM_MG_FD_202245 | JGI IMG/M metagenome (GOLD analysis project Ga0307509, IMG submission 202245) | Populus trichocarpa ectomycorrhiza microbial communities from riparian zone in the Pacific Northwest, United States - 10_EM | ecosystem: Host-associated > Plants > Roots > Unclassified | place... | reverse complement strand
CATTAAATTACTTTTTATTCAACCTTAATTTTAATTATATTTTTAACCAAACATATATAAATATCAAATCAACCACAAGTAAAATTATTTTTAAAAAAATAATTTTTTTAAAACTACAATCATAAAAATTACCACAATACCAGGCACAGGACTCAAGAATGTCCCAAGCCTCTGTACGTGACGACGGAGGCTCTGTTTTTGCTACCATTTAAGGATGAAAGACGAAAAAGATGCCGGATCTCATTCAGGATGGTCGCAACAAAGATAGAACATAGCCTTGGCAAAACAAAGAACATGTGCTAGATTTATTTTACTCGAACAACCAAAGATGCAACATTCAATAAAAAGGGGAGGGGTTAGTTTTAAATAAAAATAAAGAGCAGCATGCTGCTCAATTACTAGCACCCCATCGTAATTTTAATTAATTAATTAACAAGAAACTAAAACACTTGATAAAAGAGTACTTTCCTCACTTTAGCCCTATAAAAACATCCACTAACTTAACAATTAAACGGTGATTACAAAGATACTTGAATTTTGACTTTCATTTTGAATAATTAAATGATTTAATTAGCATTATAAATAAATAAAAACAACCTTTTAGTCTTTTTTTTATTTTCCACGCTCAATTAAATTATTAAACTATCTTAGGAAACTATAAAAATAAAGCTTCCTTCCAAGGGTTTTTTCCTATTTCTTTGTTTTTTTTATAATCAAGTTGATTTAAGGATAAATCTTTCACAAATATAAAATATTAATATAAAAAAAAAATGGTTGGCCAAAGTACAAGAGTTTTCTATGATTTATATTTCATATTTTATTTAGTTTTTATTCTTTTGATTATTGTTTTTTTTTGTTTTTTTTATTGATTTTTTTCTACAATTTCATCCCTAATCATTAGGTTTCATTTAATTTTTATATTAAATTTGGTTCTTATTTTTTTTATATTTTTATATCCTTCAACGAATTAATTTCTTTTAAATTTTATTCCTCATTATTTTATTTCAATTTTTTTCTTGTCGAATTGGACCCGTATTTTTTTTTATTGATGTTTATTTGTTTTGAATCTTTATTTTATTAAAATTTCATCCCCAACATTTTTTTATTGGGCTGAAGGTTAACATAAGTTGATTTTGGTTTTTCTTTAGGTCTTATTATAAAATTATTATTTTTTTCAATTTATCCTTCAATATTTGATTTTTGTGGAATTGGTCTTCATGCTTCTTCTTTTTTTCGCTTTTCTTTCTATAGAATTATACAAATTTTATGTCCATGGTCATAGGGTTAGCGGGTAACCCTAGTTGACTTGAATTTTTTTATTGCTTTTTTATTTTTTATTTTTTTGTTTCATGCCTCAATATCTTTTTTTTTTAGAATTTTTTCGAGTTTGCTTTCTATACAGTCAATCCTGACCTCATGATCATTGTCGCAAGTTATGAAGGTTAAAGCTTGTTGGCTTTGTTTTTTTACATCATTTATTTTATTTTATTTTTAATTTCATCTTTCAACATTTATTTTCTCGAGAGTTGGTCATTGTGTTTTTTTTCTCGCTTTCTTTTTTATGAGGTTATCTCAATCTTATTCCCATAATCGCAAGGTTAGCGGGTTAACTTTGGTTAATTTAAAAAAAAAAAAAAACAATTCTTTGGCTTTTCTTATAATTATTTTTTTAAGCTCCATGCCTTGACATTTTTCTTATTGAGAATTTTGCTTTATTGTTTTTTGGGTTTGCATTCTATGCGGTAAGTTCTAAGCTTATAATCATAGTCACGAGTTTCAAAGGTTAACACAAGTTAATTTTGGTTTGTTTGGGTTATTTTTCAATTTTTTCATTGAACATTTATTTTTTTTTCATAATTGGTCTTCATGTCCCCCCCCCCTTTCTTTATATGGTGTTATCTCAATTATGTGCCCATGAACACGAGGTTAGCGAGTTAATGCAGGTTGAACCAATTTTTTTTTTTTTTTTTAGTTTCATCATTTAATATTGAGTTGTTTTATAATTGAACTTCATAATTTGGCTCAATTTGCTTTCATTTAAGATTTTTTTACCTTTTATTGACACAAATAATCATTTGATTAAATAAAAAATTAACAAAAAACTAAAATACTATTCATTGTAATAATCTTTTATGCCTTTGTTTTTGTTTTGTTTTTTTAATCCATGTTTTTATTTTTTTTTTAATTTCATCATTTAACATTTGATTTACTAGAGATTGAACATGATTTGTTGCGCTTGTTTTTTTATGTGGTTATCCCAATCTCCTGACTTGTGTCGTAGGTTTGACAAGTTGACTTGATTAACTTGATTTTTTTAATTAGTATATCTTTCCAACTTTATCCTTCAATATTATGTTTATTATGAGTTAGGTTTCATTATTTGTTCTAGGTTATTTTCTATGAGGCTATTCCAGTCTCATGACTCAAATCATTAGTTTTGCGGGTTAACCTATGTAGATTTGGATCGTTTTATTAGTTTTTTTTTAATGATTTTTTTTTCAATTTCATCCATCAACAAAGGGTTGATTCATAATTGAGCTTTGTAATTTGTTTTAGTTTGTTTTCTATGAAGGTATTCCATTTTCACAACCTGAGTCGCAGTTTTAACAAGTTAACTCAAATTGACTCGAGTTATTTTTTTGTTTACTTTTTTTAATTGATTTCTTTTCAATTTTATCATTCAACATTGAGTTGATTAGGAATTAGACTTCACAATTTGTTTCGATTTACTTTCTATAGGATTATCTTGATTTCATAACCTGAGTTGTTGGTTTGGCGAGTATACTAAAGTCATTTTTTATTTGTTTTTTTTTATTTCTTCTTTCAACATTCAGTTGATTAAAAATCAAGCTTCATATATATTTTTTTTAATTTGTATCATATGAGATTATCATGGTCTCAAGATTCAGATCACGGATTTAACAGGTTGATCCTAATCAATCCAATATATTGATGTCTCAATATTAAAAAAAAAAAAAGATAATTACCTTTAAACTATCAAGTCAGATCATGTTAAATTAACTCCATCATAATTTAAATTTTTTCTACTAAAAAAATCTCTAACAATGATCGGATACTCATCACCTAGTGCGGGACCATCATCTAGTGATTTTAGTGATTAATAACAATAAAAACTGAAATTGCAAAACACGTTTTCCCAGCACCCCATCATTTGGTACCCCATCTATTAGTTTTGCTCTTCAGCCGCCATAGCCTTAGCAACAGATCGATGTTTCTGAAAATTGGATCTAGAAATTCCATGCTCAGATTGTTTACACTACCATATTCCAGAATATATAGTTCAAACAAGTCCATGGAATGATATTAGGAAAATTGCCTGGAGAAACCATATTTTATTTGAATTTTAAGCACTTTTTTCTCATGTAATGAATTGAGATTACAAGACACTACTCAACTAATATTGATAGTCCTCTTTTCTCCGATAAATCTTGAGTTTGAACCTTAAAAAAAAACAACTGCCTCATTCTAATATTGGTTACGCATGCACAGAACATATGCAAGCAAGAATGTCCAATCGTCAACGTATGTGAATGTTTGTCCACAAACATGCACAGGAGACATGTACCAGACCAGGTTCATATGGATCGAACTGTACGCTTGATTAATTCAATGAATCTTAATATCAACATTGGTAGCTGTAGCAGTTCCTCAGAAGTGGTAATGCGATTGATTTGGCCCCACATGGACGACCAAGTCTATGTAACCACACCAATGCATGAGTGATCTATAAATTGCATTAGTTTTTACTCGATTGTTTAAATTGTTACAAATTTTCTATGCGATATTAGGGCTTGAAAGAAGGCACTGCACCCGAAATAAATAAACAAACATATAAAGTAAAAAGGTATACAAAAATATATTACTATGGCGGCATGCACTTCTGTTGTAAGACAATCGAACTGGATGTATGATGAATATTTTTAGGGATTCATCCTGATGGATAATAAAAGTCAAACTGAACAGCTAAAAAATTATGCAAGCTCCATTCTGACCTGATCACAGATAGTTTTCACCCAAATATTCCTGGCAGAAGAGATGTTGATGATCTCGAATAGCGTTCAAGGAGCGACAAGACTTTTGCGACCCTCCTCCCCATACGGCTATCCTCATGACCATTCCTGCCAGGCATGCCAACAAGAATTAACCTGGCTGAAGGTCCATAGTGTTCCACCATTTCCCTTGACAAAAAAACCTTCTCCAAAAGTCCCAAAGCCTCTTCCTTTAGAGAATCTGTTCCCCACGTGAAAATATCGAGTACTGGTTTTATGGCATCAGCCTCATGCAAGACATTTGCTCCTCTGTTAGGAGAGCCTTCCTGAACCAGCGTGGAAAGCGTCTGAATTGCTTCGTGAGCAATCACATGAACCTCTCCTTGTAAGAGTTTTACCAGGACGGGCAGAGCAGTTGCCTCAATGAGACAAAATGTAGTTTTCACACTGCAGATACCCCCATGTGCTGGGCATAAATGAGGACGTGTTGGCCGAAAACACCAGCATCCTGTTGCTTTTGACACAACAACAAGCTTCGGACTGCTTCTAGAAAGATCGCCAATGAGCGCTGCTGCTCTTGCTTTTGCCATTACCGAGCCAGTTGTCAGTAAGTTTACAAACAACGGGTAAGCTCCTTGTTCAACCACAATCCGCTGTGTCTCGGGATTTGCAGGATCTGTGAACCTGAAGAGTGCACTTAGAGCATTTTCTTTTGCTTCCGTGGTCCCTGTTCTTATAATTTTTATGAGGGCATTGAGCCCATCCAGATCAATTAGCTTCGTGGTTACGGAGACTTCAGATTTTGGTAGATTGGCTAATAAACCAGCAGCAGCCATTTGTACATCACTCTTGTCATCATTCTCAAGGAACCCCACTAATGCCTCAAGCCTTTTTGGCTTAAGAAGGTATTCCACCACTCCTTGTGGTTCATGATGAGAGAATAGAAAGAGAAGATTTATGGCAATTTCACGAATTTCTGAGTCGGTATCATCAAGAAGAGGAAGTACAAGAGAAACACCTTTAGCAGTGAGAACTGCAGTCTTAACCAACCCTGCATCAAACTTGCAAATTCCAAGAAGTGTACGCAAAGCAGGCCTCCGAACATTCTGGGATGAGTGGGCAATCTGTTGCAAAGCTAACAAATCGCTGACAATAGGTTCTAATTCAAGTTGGGCCCCATTTTCATCAATAAAGAATTTAATCCCATCATCATCACAAGAGAATTTCTCCAAGATTTCAGAACACTTCACGATAATCATTGAGCGCATATGAGCAGAAAACATTAGTGTGATGACAAGTGGAAGCCCACCAGCAGCAGCGATAAGCTCTTTATTGGCAGCGCAATCAGAGAGTTTAACCAGGGCAGACAGAGATAACTCTTTTGATTCAAGATTGCCAGATGACAGCATTTGAAGCAAACTGGGTAATATCCCTTCCTCACCGAGGAGCTTTAAGTCTGAATCAAACAATTCCATGTTAACTAAAGCTCGAACCATTGAAATCCTTGAAGAATCGGTCCCTGAAAAATTTAACTTGTCGTAAGAATACTAGTCAACCATGCTTTACGGCTACAATTGTACCCACAAGGACACAGGCATATCAAAGAATGGAACAATAAGTTAACTCATTTAGATGCAAAAACACAACTGCAAATAAATTAAGGGCATACTAGCACACCTCCTGACAAACGAATTCAGCCTTCAGATTTTCTAGCCAAAATCTAAACTATATATAGCACTAGAGTGGGATATGCCTGTGTCTTTGGCATTTTCTGAGGTGGTCTTTTACCGAGTTGGAGCATGTTCGGTAATTTTGTGATGAATTTCTTTTCCATTGTACGTTGTGTTAATTACTGGTATATTCAATCAGTTTCTTTCTTTTTTTGGTAGAGATTGTACCATGCAAGAATTTCAGAATCTCCAGATTTAGCTAAAAAGCTATTTCTTGCTTTCTTCAAGCAGCTAATGGCATTGAATGAAATTTAAGAGGGGAAGAAATGTTTTCCTGACCTTGTACAATCCGATCAATAAGTGGTTTATACCAGCCTGATTTTGCAGCCCAAGTAATGTTCTCCTCATCAATTTCAACAAGTTTGTTCAAGATTTTTTCTGCATAAACAGCTGACTCCCTGACTTGACCTTTTAAAAGAGTGACAAGGAATAGAATTGCACTGCCCTGTTGAGAGAGTTTCCTACAGGCAGACACATTCCAACCAGACCTCTCTTGCAGTAACTCATATAGCAATTCCACTGCAGCCTTTGAGATGCTTGGGTCACGTCCTAAGCATGGAATAACATGATCCCACCCTCCATAGTCGACCAATTTTTCCTGTAACATTTGATTCAGTTACTATTCTTCACTTGCTATGAGCTAATTTGTTCCTTTACACATCTAATGGTGCTCACAAAGCAAAACAGAGCTCAAATCTGTCCTTCCAGGGTGTCGATGTATTTCATAGATGTATTAACTTGTGAGATTGAGACATGAGAAAGCAGTCTAACATAATAACTTATCATTCAACCAGTAGATATGTCACAAGTTTTTGCGAATAGAGAATATATATATATACACCATAAACAAATGCCTAAAAACTTCTCATTATTAATGGCTGTAGGCTTATAGAAAAAAGAAAATGCAGTTATAAAAGAACCATCACGAGCAATATAATCTCTATATTCAAAACAAACACAAATACTGCTTTATTCATAGCATCATTGCTATATTGCATGGATTTTACATCCCAGCATCAGAATCATCATAGAAGCTGTACGAGTGCAAGAAACATGAAAGTTAAAATAAAGTTCAATTAAGCTAGGGGGATGTATGGAAGATAAAATTGCTGGCAGATTTAAAATCACCCCTAAAGATTTAATGCACGAGCACTATTATCGATGCTGCTTACCTTATTTCTTACATGCCCTTTGACGAGATCCTTTAAGGTTACTAAGATCTTCCTCTTCTCATCTTTGTTATGACTGGTCCCAAGAATAGATATTATGATATCTGTTAGACCTCCTATGGAGATCCAATCCTTGTTTATTGAATTTTCTCTCATCAGATCCTGCATTTGGTTTAGGGCCTCTTCTACAGATGAGTCAACACTTGCTAACAACTTTGCCTTAGAAGCTCTGATTCTGAGGCAATAATTTAGTTCTCTCCATTCCTCTATTGATTGTCTGAGCCGGACGTTAGACCTCAAAGTTGTATCTTCAAGAATCTCACCTGTTTCTGGGTCAGTTCTCTCTCCGCGGTCAAACCAAGCTTCAATGGCAGCTCTCTCACAGGTAGTACCAGTACAAAGGCTAACAGGATCAGTCATCACAGTCTCATTTATACAACAAAGGAAAGGAGTAAGTGGAGTAATATATTCTTCCCTGTCATCAAATCGCTCAACAACCTGAAGCCTCGTAAAATACTGCTTCTTGATTTCTTCATAATCTCTAGCAGCATCAGCATGAGAAAGCAATTCGATAACCTGCTCTAAGAATAGAACTTCAGCTCTTTCTTTCCTATTGGCAGCTTCTTCCTTTTCCCTTCTAAAGCTTGCTAGCTCTTTGCTTATCTCTGAATGTTCTACAGGTACACCAACAGCCCTGGCTATTTCTTCCAGCATGTCATTAGCGAAACCCTGGTCGAGTTTCTGGTCACGCAGACCCTGGTTTAACTTGTCAACAATCTGAAGCTGAGAATGCGAAGCTTCGAATTCAGCCCTTCGCATTTCATCCTGTAGCCTATTCATCTGGTCAGATATCCCTGCGAGGACTTCAGTATTCGCAAGTGATAAAGCAGCCAATGACCTGCCGATATCCCTAGTCACTTCTTGCACCTCATTTACAATATGACGACACTTTACCAGTAAGTAGAAACGGGCCCGGTTTTTATACTTCTCAACCAAATTATTTGCCTTCTTGACATCTGCTTCAAGGGTTTCAAGTGCTTGCCTGGCAGCTCTAGAGTCATCCAATTTCTGAAGCTGCAGTTCCTTTAACACTGATTCGATGTCAAAGAGATGCTTTGCCAGAACCTTGAAACTCTCCTTCTCAATTAGAACATCCTTTGCAGCCTGGGCAGTTTTAAGTACCTGGCTCGTTAACACAGCCAAAATGGTTCCTATGGGTACCAGTTCCAATGCCATTATATACTCTTAAGCCAAATCCTGTAATGAAACTACAGCCAAGACAAATTGGCATCAATCACATATTATTCAATGCATAATCTGCTAAATCCCGCATCCACATACACATCAGAAGCCCACAAGCATTACCCTGTAAAAGAAATAAAATCGGAAACAATGATACGAGACTAAATAACATCCAAATAGCCAAGTGCTGATATTTAGGGTTTCATCTCAAAAGAAGAAAAATAAAAATACAAACAGTGATTCCACCAAAATCACGAACACAATCTATCTTGACTTTAAAGTGCGCAGATGTACAGAAACAACCAACAATTTTTCCTCTTTCTTTCATCTAGCGGTGGGCATATCACATAAGAACCAACAACTAACATAATTGCATTGGCCAGAAACAGAAGTGGATTAGAGGCATAGCAAGCAAGGTTAAGTGACTACCAAGTGCATACATATATGGCAACTCACATTAGTAAGTTAAATGATACCAATCAAACCGCCTAAGAGTTCAAGCCGGATCCAATAACATGCCCAGAAGCAGAAAAACCGACTCCAACTTCCAAAAACCACATTTCTGCCCTGAACTGGCAGGAACCCACTTTAGAAAAACCAAATATAATCACCCAACTGGTGAAAATTACATATATGTGGAGTAATTACTGAATGGTTCTATGATGGCGGACAGGAAAATATCAAAATAATGGATGGAGTAATAAAAACACTAAAAGGAGACGGGAAGATTACACTGTCGCTCATATAAGACCAACAAGCAAAAGATTAAAAAAGAAAACTAGAACCACTAAAGCTGTGGCTTCCGCTTTCTTAGCAACCAAGCTTCAATATAATCACCAAGCCACATAAAACAAAAGAAACTAAAAGCAAAAAAGAAAGGTACCTCTTGCTTCTCCGGCTTGATTCTCTGAGAACTCTGAGAGGCAAAGAGCTCTCTCTGCATAAGTCTCCCTCATTACAGCTTTAATTTATATACATATACATATATACCTTGACTTCAAGAATTGGTTTTTAAGTCAAGAATTTACCGGGAAAATACCCGAGAAAATTCGGCCTCTCTTTACTTTAACGTCGAATCAGGAAGGAGTCCTCATTTTTTCATACACGCGTCGTGGAAAAAAACAATAAGGCCAAGCCAATCAAAAAAGAGTTTATTTAGAGGCCGTTTATTTTCGTTCGGAAAGGGCTTCCAACAAAATTTAAATTTTTTTTTTATTTTGAATTAATATGTTTTTGATATTTTTAAATTATTTTAATATACTGATCTCAAAAATAATTTTTAAAAAATAAAAAAATATTATTGGCACATTTTTCTAAATAAAAAACACTTTGAAAAGCAACCACAATTACAACCACACTCCCAAACATGCTCACCATCTACATAGTGACCAGTAGTAAGAATTTGAGATTAAGAGGTTTGCTTCCTCTGTGGTCTCAGGTTCGAGCCCTGTGGTTGCTTATATGATGGCTACTGGAGGCTTACATGGTCTTTAACTTCAGGGTCCGTGGGATTAGTCGAGGTGCGCGCAAACTGGCCTGAACACCCACGTTAAACTTAAAAAAAAAAAAAGGTTTATTACGAGGAAACACATGTCTGGTCTTTCTGCAAGGAGTGGTCGTCATGTTCGATTTTACTGTAGTTTTTTTCATAGATCAGTTACCATAGAATAGCCCAATGGAATTGCTTGTTTGTTTAAATTAATGTTGACTTGGATCAAGACTGGATGGTTTTATGGAGAAAAAGGTCCTGATTTGCTCTTGCAAAACAAGAGGGTTGTTCTTTATTCAAGGGTTCTAGAGCCGGCAAGCAATGGGAATGGACTTGGGCTGTAAATGAACCTAGGGCAACGCTCTGGCCCGGAGCAAGGTATCATAGATAAGGCCCAAAATGCCTTTATCAATGTATAAGAACGCTTTGAGAGGGCAGGGCACAAAAGGGCTCCACCAGTCGTTCATTCTTTTCATCTGAAAACGCAGGATACCGTACCATGTCATTGGCTTACTTGCAAATACATATCGTTTTCTCAGCGTTGATTGGTCTCGGGCTGGCCACTTGCACCATTTTCTCACTCCCCGTCACTTGGATGGAAACTTTGACAGCAGATGGATCAGACACTTGACAGACAGAGAGGCGCTGCCTTTCTCTCTCGGTCTGGGGCCCTCGCTGTTACTGTCTACTCTACTTCAGTTCATTTTACTGGTGCTCGTTTATTTTCATTTCCGAGCTGGAGTGATGATTACTGACGCCACTCTTATTCTGCAGATCTCCCAGGAAGTTTCGGACCTGTTTTGATGTATAGATTGATTTTTAAATTGTATTTTTATTTAAAAATATATTAAAATAATATTTTTTTATTTTTAAAAATTTATTTTTAATGTTAATATATTAAAATAACCTAAAAATATATATATAAAAATAATTTAAAGATAAACAAATTTTAAAACACAATTGTATTCAAACGAAGCCTTCATAATCCCGTAGAAAATGCTTCTTTTATGCCTTGGGGCGCATCTCATTTGAATCTTGAATCAGTCGTCCTTTTCAGGGCATGCCATAAGAGGGGAGACCCTCGAATTCATCTTGGATTTTTTAACAGAACTCGTAAGTGAGCCGGTAAGGCAAGATTGCTCGAGAGCGGTGGAATCATCAATCGAATCCTATAGAGAAATTGGTAACCAAGTCTTCTAAAGCTGTAGTTCTTCGCATGAGGGCATCAATTTCATGTAAAATCACATTTTTTTGTGCTTATTGAACATACTTACCTACTTTTTCTTGGAATCGATATGACGGGAGACTAAGCATTGGCCCCTTCTTTGTTCCCTTGCCGGTAGAGTGGACTTCGCACCATGACTCGAAGAGGTATTTGAACTATTACTATACACCAATCTTGTCCCGCAGATTTCCATGCATTTTGCTAATTACTATAATTCAATCTATTCTAATACCACCCTATCTCAATATTGAAACATTGAAATTGTTTTGATTATGATATAAACAGGTTAACCAGCTCATGATTGAGCGCTGAAAGTACCAACCAACCTCCAGGCTGGAAATGACATTCTAACACAGCCCTGAAGTTTACTAGTCTACTTGACAAGTCAAAGATTGATGCTGGTTGGCTGTCGCTGCTAATTCACAGAAAATCATCAAGTCTCTACAGTTGCCCAAAAATACTTATGATACCTTAGTATCTTTCGCTTCCCCGACCAAATAAGACTCCATAAGTTACACCGCTGCATATATACTGTGGTGTTTCAATATTTTATATAGAAGTCGAGGATGAATTTTCTCCATTACTAACTTGAAACTTGAAATCATAAACAAAAGGTCCATGCATCATATGGGAGTGCCTTAATCAACGAGGATAACTGGATATTGGCGTAAGCATTGCAAGAAGATAAAGACAGAGCAACCTACTGCAAGGAAATTCATCCTTCATTAAGTCAGTTTTATGTGGGTCTTTGTATATCATCCACAGCATTCATCTACTACTTCTCCAAACAGGAAAAATTATTTAATTACTGAAACAAAATCCACAGAGCATACAGCTGCATATTACATATATGTTGTTGGTAGGAAACCAAAAAAAAACTGTGAGGCTACAATGGCGACTTGCAGTCAGCATCAATGAGTATCGTTCCTGCGACCCAATTCTCGAGCCCTTTCCCTCATCTCCTCTGGTGATGGAGGTCTTACTATCTTTGATGGGAACACTATGTATGAACGCTTCATGCAAAAGAAAAACAAGATAAGATGATTAAAAGAATTGATCAAAGGTGCGTTTCAGAAAACCAGAGGCTCCAACCTTAGCAAGCACTCAAGGACAGATGACTATGTTCATGAAAGGGCCAGGTAACACGAAAATTAACAGTTTCAGAAAAACCTGCAAGTTTCTAGGTGCACTGCATCGAGAGAATATTACCACATCGTACAGCTCAATCAAGATGGTGTAAATTTGTCACTGCCCAGAAACGCAACTCTTGCAAACTACAATAAACTGGTGTCAAAGCTATGGTGAAGCCAAGGGATCATATCTGTCCATTTCACCTAATGTCATTCTTTACAGCTTAGGCATTGGTTACTTTGTTTTTGAGACCAAATCTTTACTAGTTTTGGGTTAAGTAAAGTTCTAATTTAAGGTTTATACCACAAATCAGGTGAATTGATATGCAAAGACACAATCACAGTCGTTGCAATTTCCTAGAAAACAGGGCATTTGATACTTTAGTTGAGGACCTTCCACAAAGTTGCCTCTAGGATCTGCTCTCCTTTTTTCCCTCCCTCTTTATGCACTTCTGTTTCAGGATTCTGCTCAGACAGTGCTTTGGGTATAAGTGTGGAGCATCCAAAGTCTTGTTGAAATCATTACCTCTTATCAACCATATCAACATAAACCTTGATTACCAGCAATTCTCCAACTCATTTCCAATAATTTAACCACTCAATTATACCCATCTCAAGTTGCTGCGGAGGAAACCTGCAACAGAAGTTCTAAATTCCAACCACTAAAGTTATTCCTTTGCCCTCAAATGTAACCCAATGCAAATACAATTCAACTACAAACCTTTTATCTTCAAGTCTAAACTCAAAAGCCTCCATCTCTACCAAGTCCTAACCCAGCACAACAACACAAGTTCAAATTACTTACGACCTGTTGAACAGCAGCTCATTCAATTTCTTGATATGCTTAATATTAGTAAATTTTTATCTTTTTCAAATTCTCTCAGGCTAACTCAATAACCTCAGGACTGTGCCCTTTGATGCAAGTTCGGGTAACCAAAGTAACAGCACTCAAGTCCAAGGCAAGCAGAAGGCCATAATAACCGACAGGAATCAAGCTAATTCAAGTGAAGGAGTACATTCTATGGAGGCTACAATTCCAGTGGTACACGTTGGCAAGAAAGGGGAAGTTATAACCAATAATTAAAGAACATCTCATACTTCCAAGTGGCAGAAGAAGTTACTATAACTGTCATTATTCTTATCTTAGTTGGTAGTTATCTAGTAATAACTGTAATATGAATTTCTATTTAATTTAGAATGTATGTCTGGGTTGGTTAGATTGTAATGAAGTTCATAGTCTTTGGTGTGATTCCAAAATGAGAGTGATTCTCTTGAGTGTTGTGAGGCTACTTGTTCTCTTTTCCTTGTAATTTATTTTCTGCAATAAAATATCAGCTTTCTTTCCCTTTATCAATTCTTTCTTCGGCTATCTTCTCTACTGGAAACAAAATTAGTGAATTTGGTTCTTCTTGATATTGTTAGGCATTACCCTTGTTGTTATTTCCCCTTAGTATTTCACATCCTCTCCATCTCTCTTGCTAGAACCCAGAGAGCTACTCCAACAGTGATTCATATTAATAATGGATGATGGCGTATTTAGATCCTCAAGTCTTCTCATTCGACAACAAAGTAAAGACATGACATATCTTGTCTTGCGTGTGAGCATGCGTGAGACTTTTGGGATCGACAGATGTTGGTAGTTCGTGGCAAGAAAGTTGGAGCTTGTAATGAGAGCTGGACAGAGTTTAGCCCACTCTCTCATGCACAGTGCAAAAAAGATGCTTTCAGTGTGTCTATGGTAGCTTGGAAAGGAGAGAACATTTATCTACCTTCTTGTGGCAGAGCAGACAGCAAGAACAACGTTCCATCACAACTCGGGTGGCAGGGTGAGAAAAGGCGCAGTGTGCACCAAAATTAAAACAAACTTGTTTAGTCAGCAACTTGAGATTTAGGCTGAATTCTTATTCAAGATCGATAAAGTACTGGTTGGATTGCATCTATCAGGAGAAGCACAAATGCCAGCAACTAATTGCAGTTACTGTGCCTCCACACTTTAGAGAGAGTGCGTAATCTAACAACGTTAACACTCTAGAAAACATAGTAATGTTGATTTAGCTAAATGAATGTGAATGAGAACCACATCCAAACCCTAATCGCAGTATTAACTCAAGGGTATATTGAAAGAGACATGGACAAACAACATAATTCATGGCAAGTCTGTGTGGTTTCAACTATAAGTTCATGAGCAAACAGCGAAAGCAATGATTAAATGAAAGAATAACTAATTCCATAAAAAAAAAAAAAAAAGGCAAAGAGAATCTCAGTATCTTTTTAGCATTAGCTTAACATGCGTATACCAGTTTGGGCAATCAATTAACCAAGAAAATAAACAAAAACGACATATATCTATAGAGAGGGGGGGATACATACATTTCCCATGAATTTCTGGAGATTCTTTGTATTGTTAGCGAAAGCGTACATAAGAACAACGGGAACGGTCACATAAACGCCGAATTTAGCAATCTCCAAGATCCCCTTTGATGTCCCCAATGAAGACATTTTTCTTCTCTTTCCAAGTACGAAAAGCTTGCTTTCAATGATGATCAATCAGATTAACAAAAAGGGCGGTCAGATACAGATCGAGAGAAGGGTTTCGGTATATATATGAAAGAGAAACTAGGACAGATACGTGGAAGGATTAGAGAACAGAGAGGACTACTTGCAAGTGGCTGGCTCATTTCATGGATCATTCATCTGGAAATGGGCTGGACTTGGCCCATTCTCAAGCTCCGGTTACGTGATCTGTATTTGTTCTCTTTTATGTCTTACGATTACCACAAAGGATTTCTTTCTTCTTCTTCTTCTTCTTCTTCTTCAAGAGGCTTCCTCTACACGCTACAGTTCAACGCCTCTTGGATTTCCCTCGATTATTTCTTAGTATTTTTCTTCTCTGTCTCTTAAATATAGAATAATTGCTCATTAGACTCTTTTATATCTTAATTGTTCAAGTAATTGGCAAGGTGTGAGTATAATATATATTTATATAAAATCTTTCCCCTTCTCACATGCAGTTCTTCTAATATACTCACATGGAGTACTGATCATTTAAAGGTAGTCTAATTCACAATTCATGTCTTTGATTAATCGTTTTTCTTTTGAATCCTCTTCCTTTCTGATTTTAGTAACTAAGCCTTTGTTCTATTATACATTGCCCATTATTTTGTGATTCCTTGGTCTTCCCTAACTTGAAATTGATACCATCAGCAGAGCTTGTTCAGTGGCCTTCAAGCTAGATGTCCTTTCACCTATTGCAACAGGTAGGATGGCTTCCACAGTAATTAATTCAATAATAGAACTGTAGCCGGACGATTATGTCATGTATGGATGACAATTTCATCTAAAATCAATAAATAATGATCCGAACCAATCTAAATGGATAAAAAATTTGTCAGTTCGGATTCATGAAATAACCAAATTCAAAAAATCAGATTTGTATAGGATATAGATATTGCTCTATCCGAATCGACCCGAATCAAACTATATAAATAATCTTAAAGTTTGAGAAAATTTCATTTATACCAAGCAAAATTTAGGGTTTTTTCACACACTCTCCTCTTTAGCCTCCACTCCTGAGCCGCCTCCTCTCTACCTTCCATGATGATCTCTCCTTGATGCCTCTTGCTATTTTTAGCTTAATTTTCATGCAAGTCCGTCAGGTGTATTATATATATAAGCAGTTGTTGTTCAAGCTAGCTAGGTAGGTAGGTTCTAATTATAAACTAGTTGTTTGGGTATAGTAAATCAATAAGTCAGATCTACATAAAATTATAAACTCATCAACTCTACCGCAAGCAAGCACACTAGAGAGAGAAGATAAAGCTTGCATTCTCTCATTTCATCATCCCTGGTATCTTCCCTGCAAACACACGTCACTATAAAGGCGTCCATCTGTATTAGAGGATCCTTTAAATCCATCAATAAGCTTATTTTGCAAGTACTTACGATCTCTATCTTGAATAATTACATTTAATATCTTCGTGTTTATTTTTATATTTTAAAAGTGTTTTAAAAAAATTAATTTTTTTTAAAATTAATTTTTTATATATATTTTTAGATTATTTTAATGCGCTGATATTAAAAATAATTTTTAAAAAATAAAAAAATATTATTTTAATATATTTCTAAATAAAAAAATACTTTAAAAAACAACCACAGCCGCAAATCAGTAATTTCCAAAGCTTATCAACCAGCGCATGTAATGTCTTGAGGTTTTCTCCAACTTTGTTAATATCTATTTCTCACACTTTCTTTTTGTTGGTGCAATAGTGTTTTATTGCTGGGTTTAATTACGCATGTTACCATCACATTAATGTGATATTGACGTGCAAATCTAATACCCATTCCTTAATTGTCCAGCAAGGCTCGTTAGCATCAAATGAAGGATTATTGTTGGCCCATGTGGACAATAGATCCAACCGTTAAACCTACTATTATACCCGGTATGGCATGACGAAAAATAACTTAGACTACATTGCTTGAATTTGAGT
>Ga0307509_10006057_pt1 | contig 16486 bp, 10 predicted proteins | sample 10_EM_MG_FD_202245 | JGI IMG/M metagenome (GOLD analysis project Ga0307509, IMG submission 202245) | Populus trichocarpa ectomycorrhiza microbial communities from riparian zone in the Pacific Northwest, United States - 10_EM | ecosystem: Host-associated > Plants > Roots > Unclassified | place... | reverse complement strand
AAGCAGATCCAGGCGTGGCAGGCGCGCTGCAGCGAACTCGACCAGGTAATGCAGCGCATCCGCAACGTCGAGCACGCGCTCGTGGACGAGGAAAAGTTCGACTGGACGGGCCGCACGGACCTCGGCGGGCGCGACTCGCTGGAGAGCGCAGGCCCCGCCTTCCGCCGGCGCGGGCAGAACTCGACCATGGCTGGCCTCGGCGGCCTCGTGGACGTCTCGTTCAACTTTGACGTCGAGCCCGTGCTGCCCGCGGGCGACTCGGCCGCGAGCCTGGTCCGCTTGCGCAGGATGAAGATGTGGCACGTGCGCATGGAGGCGCTCGTGCGTCAGAGACTCGAGAGCTTGCGAGGCGCCAGCGCGGAGCGCGAGTTCCAGTGCAAGAAGATCGTCGCTTTGTGCACGGGCGTACCCATAGACAAAATCGAAGAGGTCCTTTCTTTTTTTTTTTCTCTATCTACTGTGGTGTGCTAATGGTTGTTGGTTCAGATGCTCGACGATTTGGTCGTTGCTGTGGAGAGCGAAACGCAGATAGTGGATATCGGGCGAGTCTCAGGTTTTATGCAGAAGGTAAAGGGCAAGCTCCCGTTTCCTAGCTGAACATCTCCCAATTGACACCACGCAATTCTATTCTGCAGGTCCGTGATGGTGTAATTTGATTGGTGGAGTTTTGTCCTCGGGAATGAACTTCGTAAATGACATTTGCTGTCAGAGGGATACTTGTACTGTATTTTCATAGCTCGGTTGCATCTGTTGTTTGTCGTCTCATTTTTTTTTTTTTTAATTCTTAACATGTTATCTGCCAACGCGACACCGTGCGTCGTCGAACGAAAAGCCTATCATCACATTCCGCTCTCAGATGCGAACAGCTGGAAGTTCCTATTGTACGTGCCCGACACCAGCAACTTGGAGTCCGTGGACAGGTCGACCGACATGGCCTTGCTCCCGTCGGTTTGCAAGGTCAACAGCAGCTGCCAATCGTCCGCGCTCCACAGCTTGACCAAGCCGTCGTAACCCGCGCTGGCAAAGTACAGCCCTGGGCGATAGCGCCATTCCTGCGCAAACGCCTCCTGCTTTTGTTCGGCCGTCATCGGCAGATGGGGCGCGGGGCCACCGTCCCCGCACTCGTCCTTGCCCACCTCGTCGCCGATGGACTCTTCTTTGGATTCTTCGGCGGCGACGCCGTTGACCTGGGTGGGTCCGTCGCCGGCTTCGTTTTGGCGCTGGACGATGTGCGCGGGGATGGTCCCGTCGGAACGGAAGAAACGGACGTCGGACACGTTGTTGAGGTGCGCTGGGATGGTATACAGCGCCTTCAGCGAGCGCATGTCCCATATCCGGATGGTATCATCTGATGCGCCAGTCGCGATTTGGTATCTGTGGGAGCGAGCGTCAACACTGGGGGTTACGGAGATAGGAGCGGCGCGCGTACCCATTTGGCGAGAACGCCATGGTAAGTATGCCTTCGACGTGACCGTCGAGGACCATCGCTGTCCGACCCGTTCGCAAGTCCCAGACACGACCAATGGCATCAAGACCACTGTGAGCACCAATCATAAACGTCAAGGTTCACGAAAGTTAAGGGACAGCATACGCAGAGGCCGCGAGGGCACCATCATCCTGGAATTCAACGGTGTAGACTTCTCGGGAGTGACCTTCTTGAAGTAAAATTTCCTTGGACGTATTTACGTCCCAGAGTCGCCACGTCGTATCGAAGCTTGCGCTGGCGACGTAGTTGCCAGACGGGTGGAAGGCCACCCTGCATATGCGGTCCTGGTGACCTTTCATGACCGAGATTGGTGTTTCACTGTGTGAGGTAGGTGAGCAGGTAAAAACACGGAGACGTGTCGGGATGTAGCAAACCTGTTGAGTGACCACACGTTAACACATGCATCTCCAGCTCCACTGACCAAGTTGACTGAATCTTCACTTTGGGATAGAGTCGCTTGCGGATGCCAGGCAACGCCACCGACACGATCACTGTGACCTAGTGGGTGGGATGAGGGATGGCAGTGGCCTGAGGGCATATGGCCCAAGCTTACCTCTAAGGGTCCGGATGGGTGTACAGGCCGGGACGTTCCATAATTTGACGGAGCCAGACCAGCTACCTGTAGCCAGGGTTTCACCATTCGGAGCGAATCGGACCATAGATATTGGGCGCTCATCCCCAATTTGGGAGCCAAGATTCGAAAATGTCTTCATGACGATCCAGTGAATGAGGGCAAGGTACTGAACAGGCTGAACGTACCTTCACATCAGCAAAGACGCGTTTTCGAATATCAATGATCCGACTTAGAGGGAGTCTGCTGTCGATTTTCTGCTGGGCGACGCGCTTTTGGGCTCTATAAGGAAGTCGAACAGAAAGAGAACGTGGTAAGCACCTTGGTAGGAGCCTAAGTAGTAGTAGGGAAGTCCAACCTGGGGAGGGAGAACTCTGCCATGCGCCTGCGCGCTTCCAGGAGTTCCATTGAACCGGGAGAGTAGAATTCCTCCGCCTACGTAGGAGATTACTATGACAAGGTCGAGACGATATTGTGCAGCAGGGACGTACCTCATCTTCACTCTCAGATTCAGACTTTGCGTCCACGTCCATAACATCTTCCCCTCTCGCGGCGTTGATTTGGGAAAGCACATATATTAAACGATCGCGTCTGTCTGCAGCCTATGGTAGTAGCATATATATACCATCAAGTGAAAGTGGCTTGTTGGACATACCCGCTCGCCAAAGAGCGTGATCGGTTCACCAATCTCCCTCAGACGTGCCTTTACGCGGTTGTCGTCCGTTGGGACGGCCATAGCCCTGGCTTTCTTTTTCCGTTCGAGCTCATCAAGGATGACTTTGTTCTCGATACGAGCACGTTCTGAACCCAAGTAATTTCCATCGTCGACGAGGTTGTCGAACGTGAGTTCGGGCATGATACAATGGGGGTGTCTGAAGAAGGCTGGTGGGGGATGTATTATATAATCGAGGCAGTGCATGCAAGCAAAGCAAGTTAAACTCTAAACCGAGGCACGTTGAGAAGTCCTGTCACTTTCACTTACTCGTGCAGTACTGCGTTATCACTCTTTTGCTTTGCACACAACGCGGCTGGCCATCACCACGTCCTTCACCGCCCTTTCACTCCCATATCCTATTCCCACCTGTCTCCTCATTCTTACCACCACCCAACATGGCAGTCTTGTCATTGCCGCTCTCCTTTAACAATTCTTTTTGGACCCAGGACTACAGGAAAGGTCTCGAGGTTCTGTATACTAAACTCGAGCAGGTGCGCATGTCTGCCCACGTGTTTCGCGCTACCATGATACTTACCTAGCTGACCTACTCCAGGGCGCCTCGGAGAACTACGAAATCATCGTCTTTATTCGGGTGAGGTCCACGATCATACTCGTAGCCGGTCAACCTACAGCTTTTCCTACAGGCCCGAGCGAAGGCAGAGGAAAATATCGGTGCCACTCTTTCAGCTATCAACACCTCCACCGTCTCCGGTGAGCTTCCCAAATTTGTCGTGCAAGGTTGCGACTAAACCGTTTGCCCCAGACTCTGCCTTCAGCGCAGATGATGGTGCAACGCTGCTCATGGCTTTTCGTGGGATTCAGGCCGAGACCGGTGAACAAGGTAGTGTTCACAAATCAATCGCACGCGAGCTCCAACACCTCGTTGCGGACCCATTCGAGGAATGGGCGAAAGGTTACCATGTGCGTCACAGTGCTTTTAGTACTTCTTCACGCCATTCAATCCACGACCTGCCATAGGAGAGGCTCCAGGGTAGTAGGGCTACTGTCGTTGATGGATATATCAAGAAGTATGAACTTACCCAAGCCGAGGTGTGCGCAATTTTGACCTACTCGGACATCCTGTTGAAACCCTCTCGTGTAGGTCCTCAAGCTCAAAAATACATATCTTTCGAAGGTTCGCAAAGCAGACGAGGCTGAAGACGAGTAAGTGCAGTGACTCCCTACACGTGCTTTCTTCATGCGTGCGTTAAATTACAGCGCGAAGTTCGCCCCGAATAGCGAACTGGGTGACAAGTATACCACTTCGCCTCGTCTTTCCCCTCGCGACAAACCTGTCAGAACGGCAACTGTATCGGAACGAATCGCCCAAAGATTTAAGGATATTCAGAAAAAAGCAGCAAATTTAGCCGATGATGGTGATGAGAATTCGCAACTTCTTTTCAGTGATGAGAAGGAAGCTCCCAAGGTCGACAAAGGGAAAGGGAAAGCAGTGGAGCCTCAGGATAGCATCATCAGTGCCTCACCCCCTCCTTTGTCGCCCCCACTTTCCCCGGAGACCGTAGTCATCAAGGCCTCACCTCCATCACCCCCCGCGCCTCCAGAGCCCATCATCCTGGCGGGTCTCTCATTCAAACCGTCGGCCGTCTCTGACCTCCTTGTGCGTGCATCTTCCGAGTTGGAGATGCGAACGATACGCTTCCCTATTGTTGGAGAATACCAATGCTTCACGGGCGAAGATTTTGTCAGCTGGCTCAATCGGAGCGTTGAAGGGTTTGACGGCAGCATTGATCGCGCAGAGCAAGCTGCACAGGAACTTACCGAGCGTGATGGCCTCCTGCGACGCATTGGGGACCTTGGAAATGCTTTTGATCCCGTAGACGATGCCTTCTACCAGTTCCGGCCAAAGGCGTTCGAGCTCGGCAAAGCCCCCACCAAAGACACCCCGCAATCTCCTACGAGGCTCGCTCCTGTTGCAGGAAACCTTCTTAAACGTTCCAATACCTTCCTCAATGTTGTCTCTAAGGCGCTCACCGCGAACTCAAACGGGGAACCCCTTCACGTGCGTGCGAGACTTGACGCAGACACGGCAGACCAGGAGTATCGTATCGCCGTGCGCAAACTTGACAGGCAGCGCCTTGGCCTCGAGGAACGTCTCGAAGATACGTTGAGGGTGCTCCAACGGTGGGAAGCCGAGCGTCTACAAGCAGTCAAGACGGTGCTGCTGCAGTTCCACGGGACGCTCTCGAATCTCCCCCGCGCCCTCGAAGCTCCTCTCGAGCGCTCCGCATCCCACATTGCTGCATATCTTCCGGACTCGGACCTTTCGGCGCTTATCGAACGGTACCGAACCGGGCCATTCCGCCCGCAACCACAGGTATATGAAAGCGTGGCTCACGATGAATCAGATGTATTCTTCGGGATTGATCTGAGGAGATGGTCTGAAGGCGGATGGAACTCTTTACATGGCGAGGCTCAGGACAAGCCCCTGGTTCCTCCAGTTTTGACAGCGCTCTTGGATGGATTGACTGAAGCATACCCTCGTCTGTCGAATGATCTTGGTGAGTCTACCGTTTACTCGTACTGGAACCCATTGTCATAGTGCTGCGCAGAGAGACGCAAGGCCTGGATCTACGAAGTTCCTTTGACTGCAGTCCACCACCTCCGCGAAAGCCTTAACGGTGTTCATTCTGAGCAACCCATCCCAGCTAATATCGTGACCAAGTATGACGCTGCCGTGCTAGCGAGTGCGGTGAAACTATGGTTGCTCGAATTGGACCCCCCAATTGCTCTCTGGGAAGGCTGGGAAGATTTGCGTCGCTTGTATCCCAACGGTTAGTGGTTACTAGTTGTGTTGGTGTCTAGTCCACTAACAACAGCTTCAGTCGGTTCTGCCGCCAAGGGAGAGCAAGGGTCTACAGATGAGCACGAACACTTGGAGGCTCTCAAGACGGCGCTACTTCGCCTTCCGAAAGTTCATTTGTATGTTCTCGACACGATTGTACTTCATCTCAAGACGTGAGCCTTTCACTTTACTATCGTCTGCTTAATCCTTAATGTCGCTATTAGGCTTATCGATAAGACTGACGTAGAAGAGACTGATGAGGTTTATGTGACGAAACTCGCATTGTCCCTTGGCCGAAGTGAGTTTCCGTTACTGTTCATTTATTTCCAGACTGAGGATTGTGCCAGCCATTCTCCGCCCGAGGATCGAGACAAGCGTTTCAGTCCAAGATCGCCACCCAACGATGTTCTTCGTCGATCTCGTCAATCACTACGAAGACGTCCTCCCTCCTACGATTGCCAAAAAGAAAGCGGATACAGAACGCAAGCTGCCCCTCCGGAAACGGACTGCCCCCGTCGACATGCGTATAAGCAGAACTAGGCTCTCGGCCGGAACCGAAGCCAGGGACTGGCTTGCCATCCAGCGCGCCCAGGGGGGTGTACCACCACCCGCTCCACCTCCCGTTCCGTCTGTGCCCCCACCGCCACCACTCCCAGAGCATGCCCCTACTTCGAAACTTCCAGTTTCACAGCCACTTCAAGTCCCCCCTCCACCTCCACTTCCTGTGGTGAGGCCCGCGCCTGGGCCGCCCCCGCCGTTGGCTGCTCCCGTTCCGAGGCCCGCTGTCCCTGCGGCAAACCCGAATATTCCGGCTCGGCCAGCCTTCAAATCACCTCCCCCCGAGGATGACGACTTACCCCCTAGGCCCGCCTTCACCTCCCCACCACCAGAGTCCGAACCCGAATCCGAAGCACCGGCGCCTGCCCCCGCCGCGGCACCTGTCAAGGTCTCGCCGCCAACACCGACGCCCAAACGTCGCAACAGTGGCTCGCCTCGCCCAAATGCTGGGCGCAACGGTAGCCCCCGTGTGCGCTCTCCGTCAAACTCGTCTTCGCCACTTGCCGGCTCCGCTCGCAGCGCTTCACCCGCCGTCGCTCAGGGCGGCGACGACGCGCCGCTGAACCCGAACCGAACGTCGCTCTCCCGGACCGGATCTTCCGAGACGAGCCGCATTCGTGGACCCCGTCTTGCGCGTGGGCGAGGTGGTGGGGGCGCAGGCAACGTGAGCTCGATGGTGGCAAACTTGAATCGTAACTCGCTAACTTCCGACCCTCGGACATCGCCGCCGCCGTCGGCTGGACTGCAGCGCGGAATCCGTGGGCGTCCGACGTCTGTCGAGGAGAGGCGACGGAGTCTGACGGGACTGGCGAGGAGAACGATGGATAGCGATGCCGAGGAAGGCGTCGTTGGTTGAAATGAGTCCGGTGAAAGCTTTTGTTTTTCGTTGAGTGTGTCTCTTTGAACGGTAGGTTGAATGAAGTATGTGTGGGTTGGGATAAAGGACGTTTACTATCTATGCGCTGACTTCGAATCGAATGTCATCTATGGACTCTTCGTTTTCTTCGCCCTTGCTAAGGGCAGCTACCCTGCTTATTTATCTATGTCCTTACTTCCGAATACGAATGAATATGATCCCCCAGGACACGAGTGCGTATCATATGTATGATTTGAGGACCCGCCATCAACGTATGTCTCCCGGACTCGTATCCGGCCGATGGCACAGCCACCGGGCCTGCAACATCGCCGGAGGCTACACGACTCATCTTCTTGTGCTTTAGCTCCCACCCAAACTCTTGATGCAATATCCCATGGGAAAGTGCAATTTCAGGAGAGAAAGTGGAGGGGCACAAATATTCATTAATATTAATATTCACGTTCTCTTCTCGTCTCACTTTGCCCGCTTCCGCGGCACCGCCCAAAGTTGACTTCTCTGTCTCCTTTTCAAGCTGCCTCTGACCGATCCATCCTTCGTCTCCCCCTTTCCTTCCCGGAGTTCTTCTTTTCTTTGTCCGTTCATCCATTTCCATCCATGTCTGACACTTCCTCATGCTCTTCCCTTATAGCTTGCCCGCATAGCGGCCATCCCCACCATCTTCGCTCAACAACCCTGTACCTGCCGTCATCAGAGACACCCACCATAGCGCCATGATGGTGTGCCCCCGAGTGGCGGCCATATATTTGTCACTGGTCTATGACAGGTGTTTGTGGGCAGCTCGATGAGGTCTGTATCCTCGACGAGTACAGGTCATCCAACATCAAGTTAATGGTCATTCCGTTTTGCGTCGTCTGGATACGTAATCCTCCCTCTTACCCCTCCACATTCTTACGCTTCTTGTTTATACTGTGCAGAACAGAGGCAGTGTATCGTGTCTGGTGATACTGGTAGAGGCCTTGACCAATGCTCTCTACGTTGCTAGCGTGCATCCTCCCAATACCTCTTTCACCATTTTTAACGAGAATACTACTAACTACTAACTGTCCCCGGAGGCGATACCTCCCCTCCTGGTTAAACCAAGTTTTCCTGGACTACGATGGCACGCAAAACTGTCCGGTCTGTCTGTGTCATTCCACTTCGTCGTGCACCACCACTGCGGCTCCATTTTTTGTACGAGAGAGGATAATTCCCCTAAACGGTCACCGTACATTCGATTCCATTGTATCCTGCTGCTGAGATCTTGACCGATGCAAATTGGTGCTTCACCTCCGGGACTTACATCAGCCGCACCCTCTATCGCGGACCATACCGTCCTGACACAGCGCTGCCAACAAAACGTCAGCGAAATCTCTCATCCGTGACAGGTTCTCAAATCAATTTAGGGTGAGAACAATTGGATTCAACTCGCATGCCCTGACCTATCTGTGGATATGCTGTCTGGTAGATTACTCGGCCAGGCGTGTTAACCTGGTCTGTCCTTCCCTTCATAGCGCTTACTAACTGATAACACCTCATCGAGACTACAAAACTAGTACTGGGACTGCGCTCCCTGACATGCTGGATTAGTTTTTTCGATCATCCGTCTTAGTTCATTCATCTTGCGATTGACTTCCCGCCTGGGTCAATCGAGCCAGGACGTGGGTGCACTGAGAAAGGGAAAGGTAGATGTGGGTCGAAATCCCACAAAAGTGCCATCATGCTTCAATATTTGTCAACCTCAAACTTCACACTATGACGGCTCATGGTTACGTGTAGTCACAAACTGGAGCGCCTATAAAAGCTATGGCGCGGTGGAGTACAAAAAGGCAAAAAATGATAAGTCCACTAACACAATAGGAAAAAAGATACTGTCTCACCCCTGACGCGGAGTGGCACATGTGCAATAGCTCGGTTTGGTGTCGACGAACAGTGGAGACTCATATATACAATACAAGAGGTGATGGACCGCTTTCATGTATGCAGGGTCACTCGTAATCTATCGAGGTCAGGACGAAGACGGTAAGTGGAGACTCGAGACTAATGGAGAAGCAGCAGTCCTTGGGAAATGGATCTCTCAGACAGGAAGTCAAAGTCTATGAATGCGAAACACTGGTAAGATAACAATGGGTTTAACAAAGAACGGGGCGGTGAGATAAGTCCATGAATAAAATTGTAGGGGTGATCGACTAGTCAATTCGGTGAGGGAATTATGGAAGTCAGTGAGTAGGAAAACAGTAGTCGTATAGACGAGGGGGACCGGGCGTAGTGGCGAAAGTATTGGTGAATCTGAAACTGCGACAACGCGATCCTCAAGGATTATACCAACGAGAAATATTATCCATGTTCGTCTTGCGCTGAGGTGGTCGACAAGGTTGGAGTGAGGGGTGGTCCTTCTGCTGCCACATCAGATTCGGCGTCGAAGTTTCAAACGCAAATATGATCATGTACCTATGCATAATGACCCTGGGGCAGTGTGTTCGGGAGTGACTGCATAATACGACAATATCATCCAGCTGGCAGTTCCGGGGATAAAATGTGGTTTACGCTCTTGTGGTCGGTTAGATCTGAGCGGTACACTACAAGGAGTCGGGCAACGCATACATCATGTCCCTATCGCACGCTCAGTGTAACCAAGTCCATCCGCGCTTGGTATGGGCTATCGGATCTGTGCCGCTCTCGATGAGGACTCATGAGACTCAGGACTCGACAAGAAACCGCGTACCTAGATATCCTCTGTGCGACGCCAAATGCCACGGAGTCCCCCACCTTGTCTGCGCTACTGAGTGCCTCTAATTGGGCTGAACAACTTGCATATGTCCACTTCGAAACCGCGTACAAACGGGCTATCCCATCCCGGTACTGAACCGTTACGTCTGCACCACGCTCGACAGGAACTGTGTGACTTCCAATTGTCAGTTTTGGGACGCCTAATGCAGATGAGTCTGCCCACCTTTGACCTGGGCCGTCGCATCTGTACCATGCCCAATAGAGAACGACAAAAGTTTGACATGTCCGTTTCCAATGCGCAATGCAACGGAGACCACTTCAACCTTATCCTAGACTGTTGTGCTTGCCCCATGTTTAACGAGAAATTGCACAACTGCGACATGTCCGTTTTGCAATGCGCAATGCAAAGGGTCCTCTCCGTCCTTGTCACGGGCCGTCGGATCTGCACCTTGCTTAACAAGAAACTGAACAACTTTGATGTATCCATTGTAAGACGCAACATGCAAGGGGGTATCCCGATCATTGTCCTGGGCCATTGGATCGGCGCCATGCTCAACAAGGAACCGCACAACTTCAACGTCTCCGCTTTGTGACGCAAAATGCAATGCCGTCCACCCACCGTCGTGCTGGGCCGTCAGATCTGCGCCATGCTCAACAAGGAACTGCACAATGTCGACGTGTCCGTTGAGTGACGCAAAATGCAAAGGGGCCATCAACCAATCCTCGCACTGGGCTGTTGGATCTGCGCCATTCTCAACAAGGAATTGAACAACTTGGACGAATCCGTTGTTCGACGCAACATGCAAAGGAGTCATCCCCTCCTTGTTCTGCGTTGTCGGATCTGCGCCATTCTCAACAAGGAACTGCCCAACTTCGACCTTTCCACTTTGTGATGCTTTATGCAAAGGGGTTGACCCATTGTCGTTCTGGGCCGTTGGATCTGCTCCATGCTCAACAAGGAACTGCACAACTTCGATGTGTCCATCTTGCGATGCTAAATGCAAAGAGGTCCAACCGTCCTTGACCCGAGCTGTTGGATCTGCGCCTTGCTCAACAAGGAAGTGCACAATTTTAACATGTCCGCTTCGAGACGCTGAATGCAAAGGGGTCCACCCATCGTTGTCATGGGCTGCCGGATCTGCGCCACGCTCAACAAGGAACTGCACCACTCTGATGTGTCCATGCGACGCTGCATGTAAAGGGGACCATCCGCCCTTGTCCAGGGCTGTCGGATCTGCACCATGCTCAACAAGGAACTGCACAGCTTCGACATGTCCATCTTCTGATGCAACATGTAAGGGGGTCGACCCATTGTGGTTCTGAGCTGTCAGATCTGCACCATGCCCAACAAGGAACCGCACTACTTCAACGTGTCCGTTTCGTGATGCTTTATGCAAAGGGGTTGACCCATTGTTGTTCTGGGCCGTTGGATCTGCTCCATACTCAACAAGGAACCGCACAGTTTCGATGTGCCCATCTTGCGATGCAAAATGCAAAGGGGCCCAACCATCCTTGACCTGGGCTGTCGGATCTGCACCATGCTCAACAAGGAACTTCACAACTTCGACGTGTCCGTTAAGCGATGCTGGATGTAAAGGGGACCATCCGTCCTTGTCCAGGGCTGTCAGATCTGCGCCATGTTCAACAAGGAACCGCACAACTTCGGTGTGTCTGTTTATTGATGCTTTATGCAAAGGGGTTGACCCATTGTTGTTCTGGACAGTTGGATATGCTCCATGCTCCACAAGGAACTGCACAACCTTGATGTGCCCGTCTTGCGATGCAAAATGCAAAGGGGTCCAACCATCCTTGACCTGGGCTGTCGGATCTGCACCATGCTCAACAAGGAATTGCACAACTTCGACGTGTCCGCTTTGTGATGCTTTATGCAAAGGGGTTGACCCATTGTCGTTCTGGGCTGTTGGATCTGCTCCATGCTCAACAAGGAACCGCATAACTTCAATGTGTCCATCTTGCGATGCAAAATGCAAAGGGGTCCAACCATCCTTAACCTGGGCCGTTGGATCTGCGCCACGGCCAACAAGGAATCGCACAATGTCGACATGTCCGTTTTGCAATGCTGAATGCAAAGGGGACCACCCATCGTTGTTATAGGCTGTTGGATCTGCACCATGCTCAACAAGGAACCGCACAACTTCGATGTGTCCGTTGAGCGATGCGAAATGCAAAGGGGTCCAACCATCCTTGTCCTGGGCTGTTCGATTTGCACCATGCTCAACAAGGAACCACGCAATGTCGACATGTCCCTTTTGCAACGCGGTGTGCAAAGGGATCAAATTATCCTTGACCTGGGTTGTTGGATCTGCGCCATGCGCAACAAGGAACCGCACAACTTCGGCATGTCCGTTAAGCGACGCTAGGTGCAAAGGGGTTGTCTCATCCTCGTTCTGGGCGGCCAGATCTGCGCCATGCTCAACAAGGAACCGCACAACTTCGATGTGTCCGTCTTGTGATGCTTTATGTAAGGGGGTCGACCCATTATTGTTCTGGGCTGTTGGATCTGCTCCATGCTCAACAAGGAACCGCACAACTTCGATGTGCCCGTCTTGCGATGCAAAATGCAAAGGGGTCCAACCATCCTTGACCTGGGCTGTCGGATCTGTACCATGCTTAACAAGGAACTGCGCGACTTCGATGTGTCTGTTAAGCAATGCTGGATGTAAAGGGGACCGTCCGCCCTTGTCCAGGGTTGTTAGATCTACGCTGTGCCCAAGAAGGTACTGCACAATTTCAACATATCCATGTTGCGACGCTGAGTCCAAAGGAGTCCACCCAACCAAGTCTTGGGCTATTGGATCTGCACCATGCTCAACAAGGAACTGAACAATTTCGATATGTTCATTTTGTGAAGACAAATGCAAAGGGGTACACCCGTCCTTGTCCGTGGTTGTCAGATCTGCACCACTTTCAACAAGGAACTGCACAATTTCGACATGTCCATTTTGCGACGCCAAATGCAAAGGTGTCGACCCATTGTTGTTCTGGGCTGTCAGATCTGCGCCATGCTCAACAAGGACCCGCACAACTTCGATGTGTCCGTCTTGCAACGCCGTATGCAAAGGGGACCACTCGTCCTTGTCCAGGGCTGTTGGATCTGCGTCATGCTCAACCAGGATCCGCACAATTTCGACATGTCCGTTTTCTGACGCTGGATGCAAAGGGGTCCTCCCATCCTTGTCTGGGGCAGTTAGATCTGCGCCATGCTCAACAAGGAATTGCACAATGTCGACATGTCCGTTCTGCGACGAGAAATGTAAAGGGGCCCATCCATCTGGGTCTTGGACTGCCGGATCTGCACCATGCTCAACAAGGAGCTGCACAACTTCGATGGGTCCGTGTTGCGATGCTGGATGTAAAGGGGACCACCCGTCCTTGTCCAGGGCTATCGGATCTGCGCCATGCTCAACAAGGAACCGCACAACTTCGACGTGTCCGTTTTGCGAGGCTGAATGCAAAGGGGTCAACCCATTATTGTTCTGGGCCGTCGGATCTGCGCCATGCTCAACAAGGAACTGGACGATTTCGATCTGTCCGTTTTGCGATACTGAATGCAAAGGGGTCCACCCGTCCTTGTCCTTGCTTGCCGGATCTGCACCGTGCTCAACAAGGAACTGCACTACCTCGATAGATTCGCTTAGAGACGCCAAAAGCAATGGGCATTGCCCGTGCTCGTTTCGAGCTGTCGGATCAGCACCATGCTTAAGTAGAAGCTGCACGACTTCTGCATGGGCCCTGCGCGATGACAAACGATTCAATTTGCTTCTATCCCCGGCCATCCGGTCCGCCTCGCGCTTGGAATGGGAGAGTGAGGGTCCTATATATCTATGCCGCAACGCCACGTAGGACAAACTGACGCTTTGGGTTGTCGCATGTATTCTGCGCTCAAGATGGTCGCGGGAGACTAAGCTTGGAGCTTGAACACTTGACCCTTGGGCCAATAGATAAGATAGATAGTCGATTCGTACGGCTCCATACGACTGTGTCCCCCCAATCTGACCATCATGTTCGACACTATCTTCCCCATCTCGGGGTCGCAACGCCAGATGGAGTGGAGTGAACCCAGCATAATCTTGGGCTGTTGTAGATGCGCCGTGCTCAAGGAGGGCTCGCACGACGTGAAAATGTCCTTCTCTTGACGCCACATGTAACGGAGTCTGGCCGTCATAGTTTTGGGCTGCCATATCTGTGTTACCCTCTAACAGGACGCGAACGACCTCCTTGTGTCCCTTGAGTGACGCCATGTGCAGAGGAGTCAAGTTGTCAAAGCCCCAAGAGTCCACGTCGTGTGGGTGTTCAACAACCAGCACCTTTACCAAGGCGTGTAAGCCGCAAATGGTAGCATAATGCAGGGGGGTTCCGCTGGGTGGCAAGGGCCTTTCTCCTCGTTTGAATAGCTTCCACAAGGCCAACTCTGTGTTGTGTAGTGAGACCCAGATGGCGAGATGCGGTTTGCTCGCATCGAGTAGGATTTTCATGCCATCTTCTACATTTCGTGACACGCCCTCGAACCGGGCATGGTCGACCCAGTGTAGGGCAGCATATGGAGCGAGAGGAAATTTCTGGCGGGTGTTTTTGGCGACGTTTTCATCTAGATGAAGGAGGATTCCGAGGCAAGCTTTTGCAACGAGGGTATGAGCAGGGGTCATGGATACATGATAACGGGAAATCTCCTGTTTTGATTCGGCAAGGCGGGAAGAGGTCAAGAATTCCTTGACAGAAAAATGGGAAAATTGGACAATTTGGGAACCTCCGATATTGACGACGGTAAGAAAACTGGGGCAAGTAGATTGTATCGCATCGATAGGATCTTCCAGACGCCATCCCTCGTTGAATCTTGGGGTTGGCTGCGCGTCGAAATCGAATGCGAGGAACTCCGCCAATTCTTTGGCACGGAGAGGGCGGGAAGCCACAGCAACACATTGAAACAGTCGGTGCGCAAGTTCCCAGTCTGCCTTATTGATCTCTCGCAAAGTACGCTCATACGTCTCATCGAGTGTCTCCGGTAATTCGGCCAGAGCACGCCGGATACGTCCTGCGTGGCAGCCACGAAGATAGAGCACCTGGCAATACACCCAACGGAACCTACATTACACGTATCAGCGAGAGTCTTCAAGAAGTTAGCTATTGGTGGCTTACATCCCGCTGGCGTTTCTTGTGAGAACATCTATCACCATCTGCTTGTCCTGCACTCTCCACTTTCGGTTCCTTGGATCCTTCTCAACGGCCGACTTGATGTAGTTCTCGATGTCCGCCATCTGTCCTTTTTCATCCTGTAGAGAAATTGACCGGAAAGTCAAAGGCACGAGAACATCTTTGATATCGACCTCAGGCCGGCTTGTCACGCATATGCGAAGGTTCGAAAGTTGCGAGTCGACTAGCTTCTTCAAAAGTGCCAGGGCCGCCTCACGGTGTGACGGGATAGGGGATGTATTCGAGCACTCGTCCAATGCATCCACAATCAAGAAAATCGGGGCTTGTCCTGGGACGTTCAGTATGTCTTCCAAACAATGGACAAGTTCATCGTCGCTAGGATTTTGTGCACCGTTGCGGTGCGTTGAATAGAACTTGGAAAGGATGTCGTAGAAAGAGTCGGACTGGTCGCAAAACTGGAATAAGACAGAAGAGAGCAGACCACGCAGATCTCTCTTTTGATCTTCCCTGAAATCGTGGTAGAAGAAGGCTAGGTACGCGCGCCCCCATTTCCTCATGGTATCGATATTCTCTATTATTGTGGAACTGGTCGGCACCATGAGTTCTTGAGACAAAGTATTGGGAGGTTAACGTACCAAAGAACACTTTTCCCTGCTCCGGCTAAGCCAAAGGAAAACCGTCAGCATCGGCGAAGGTGTAGTGCATAGCATCGACTGACGTTTCCCATGTATCCAGAGCAGAGAACTTTGCCTGGATGATTTCCATTCAGAGAAGGTATCGCCCTGAACGAACCACGTCGCTGTCCCTTCATGGCGCAAACCGCGAGCGATGTTGTGATTTTTCCAAGGGTCGGGAGGGGAGAGCCAATTTCGAATATCTTGCACTAATTTGTCACCTGGCACGTGATCTCAGCACCTTCTGATAACAATGGCAACATCAAGATGTCACCGACGTTTTGATTTGTCTATAATTTCATGTAGGATTTATAACGCTCAGTCAGGTATGGAACGAGTTCGCTGTTGCCAACAAAACGTACCGTCACCAGATGCTTTGCCATCTAGCGGGAAGGTGACTCAATAGCCAGTGAGAGACAGGTACAGTTCGTTTGCTTACTCATGTCTTGGACAAGACTGTAGACAGCTTTAAGAACCTCCGCTGCAGTCGTTCGAGCCTCGTCAATGGTGAGCCGTTCTAGCCCCTGTAGTACGAGCTCGGCATCCTTTTCCCCTCCAAAAAGCTTTTTTACGAATTTCTCTGCGTTGCACTGAGAAAGAGAACACCTCAGCGAAAAAAGGACTCACTCGGCCGTCCCTGCTTGAGTTCTGCTGTGGCCAGTGCAAGGGTGGAGATCAGCTCCACCATTATTTTGACTAAAATCTCGTCCAGGGCGGGTGTCGGAGGGATCTTGGTATATATATCGAGGCGCCTAAGGAAATGTTCAATCGACTCGAACAAGTCGGCAATGGCATCGTAGCTCGCGATCACGCCATTGGCTACCTGTGTGCTCTGGTGTCACATCGATACACACGAGGAGCAATAGAAAGACACCTACAGTGAGCAGAACACCAAGGCCAGTGTGTAGTGCCTTCGCCGGTGGA
>Ga0307509_10006056_pt1 | contig 16488 bp, 18 predicted proteins | sample 10_EM_MG_FD_202245 | JGI IMG/M metagenome (GOLD analysis project Ga0307509, IMG submission 202245) | Populus trichocarpa ectomycorrhiza microbial communities from riparian zone in the Pacific Northwest, United States - 10_EM | ecosystem: Host-associated > Plants > Roots > Unclassified | place... | reverse complement strand
AAAACTAATAAATTATTTAAAAAAAAAAAAAAAAAAGAAAAAAAAAGAAGAAAAATAAAGAAAAAAAAGCCCCCTATTTCCTTGCACGCTTCGCACCCCCTCCACCTCCAGTCATTGAAATTACAACACCACATCGTTCAGTGCACGATCCCCCCCCGCCCCCTAACTCTGCCCTCCCTTCAGGCTTCGCGTCCCTGATCCCCCATCTCCACGATGGATGACCTCCCTCCCCTTCCCCCCTCGGGGGCCCCGTCAAGGGCCACCTCGGCGCAGTCCTCCTCCCCTGAGCTCAATGAGTCCCACCTCTACATACGCGACTTCGTTCGCGAGACCCGCCAGAGACTGAATTTCTCCTCGGTGCAACTCCCCATCCTCGACGATCACCAGCTCTCCGGCCTCTCGGACGGCGAAACAATCCTCGTTCCCCTTTCCTGCTCTGCCCTTAATGCGCTCGTGTCTATGACGCGTCAGCTAGACACCATAACAACCCAATTAGGCACCATCCAGGCCGCCGTCCACTCCATGCCCACCTGGACAGCCCTCCTGGGCACTCTCGAACCGATCAACGCACCCATTCGTGACCTGTCACATAGGGTGGCTGCGCCTCCTCCCGAAGCGCCTGCCCCAACGCGGCTTCCTGTTCCCCCGACCAGTGTCACCACACGGCAAGCCCCTGCGTCCACTCGGCCGGCCATTCCTCCGTCTTGTGCACCCGCACCACCTCTCCCCAGGCCCAAAGTGAGGGCTCCGCCCCCCAGCAAGGGCGCCTCATCCTCCTCCTTTGACCAGGACATACCCAGATATGACGTGGCTACCCGATCCATCTACGGCGACCCCCGGGCGTATGCCGACAAGTTCCCTGACTCATGGAAAGCAAACGCGCTCCGAGAGGGGAAGTACCCCGACCCCACCACCTTCATCGCAGGACACCTCGCCCCGGACTGCCCCAAGCCCCAACAATCGTATGCCAAGGTCGCCTCTGCTGGCGCCCCTAAGGGCAGGAAGAATAAGAGCTCCCTCACGGCGGCCCAAGTCGCGTCAGCCAACAACGGTGCGCCTGCTACCCAGCCACCGAAGTCACTCCCCACGGCCGAAAGAAGATTCTACACTCCCCGTTCCTCCCCCTCAGAGCACCAGCAAGCGTCCCTGATCGCTGCCACCTTCGCCGACATAGCTGCTCGCGTCCTTAGGGATGCAAACTGTATCCTCCCCCTTGTGGTCTCGACCAAGGTCAACGATCGTGGGTCTGTCACCATTCTCGTCACCGACCCTGCCACCCCCGCTGCCGCCTTCGCACCTTACTTCGACGCTCTCTCTGCCCAGCTGAATAAGTCCTTCCCGGTGGGCAAGTCTCCCTGGCTGCCCTTCCGCCTCGCCCCTAACGAGGCCCAGCTCGCCATCCACTCCCTCCCCATTGCCTTCCTCCCTGAGGACCCGAACAAACTCTTCCCCTGCCTCGCGGAGTCGATCCTTAACTCCAAGAACATTCGCATCCTCGCCGCCAGATACCTCAACCCTGACGCAGCATCCAGGGAGGGCAAAGCTGCCACCTCCGTCATCGTCTCAGTCCACCCCGGGGACGTCCCAGCAATGGGCTCCTCTATACGCCTCTTCTCCCGCTCGAGGACGGTCGAGCGAGCTTACTCCTCCAATAGGTACACGCAGTGCAAGAACTGCTGGGGCTACAGACACGTCGCCCCTAGGTGTCCCTCGGCCGACCCCATTTGCCCCATTTGTTCCCTCAACCACACCCGTGCCAGGCACCGCTGCCCCAACCCCACTTGCCCTGGAGGTGGCAACCTTAAGGCTACACCTGGCTGTTGTTCTTCCTCACCACCACGATGCGTCAACTGCCATGGCGCCCACCCTGCGACTCACAGGGATTGTGACTCCCGCCCGCCTCCGCCCACTCTCAGGCGTTCCACCGCTGCCGAAATGATTGTTCTCCCTCCGCCCGTTGGCGACGCGATGGACACGGCCGCCGACGAGGATGACCTCTTGCCCCCCGCTTCACCCACCCGCTCCCTCCGGTCAGCGTTCGAGATGGCTACTCCAAGAGCTAGAAGCTCAACGATACTTCCGGCCCCGTTAGGGCCCTCACAAGGCAGCAGGACGCTCCCCCCCGCGGAGCCCCTAAGCCCCTCCCCCATGAGCAGAACCCCTTCGGGCCTGGCCCGTTAATGCAGCACAACCAGTCCTCGTGGGACGGCGAGCAGGACTCCCCTCCCTCCCGACACCCTTCACACTCGTTCAACACAACTGTCTCGGGAGCTGGGATGTGTTTCTTTCGCTCTTCGGGTCATTCACGCAACTGGCCCACCCTCCATCCATTGTTGCCGTACAGGACCCTCCGGTCTATCGGGGCAAGCTTCCCTCATTTGGTTCTTTTACAGTTTTTTCCCCTCCCGCCAACGGCGGCTGCAAGCTCCGTGTCGCCTTTTACGTTTATAGGTCCTTCCTGGACTCAGTTTCCCTCCTCCCCCGCTTCTTCGGAAGGGGTGATGTCATGGCTTTGGACCTCTTCACCCCTGACGGCTTTTTTAATCCCTCCACGACTGGCTTTACAATCATCAACTCCTATAGCACGAAGGGCCGCCTCAACAATACCCGCTCCGTTCCGCCAGACATTATATTTCCTGCGTCCCCTCTCCCCACGCTCACGCTGGGTGACCTCAATATCCACCACCCTACGTCGGACCCTCTTCGGATGTTCAAGGAGGACGAGGTCGCCACCTCGTCCCCTTACTTCGACAGGGCCACAGACCTGGGATTCACTCTCCTCAACATGCCGGGGGTCTTCACTCGGTTTTCCATGTCTCGCATCGGGCGCCCCGGCGTCCTCGACCTTGCCTTCGCCTGCCCTCTTCTCGCCCCCTATTTTACAGAATGGTCCGACCCCCTCCCCTCCACTGGTTCCGATCACATCCCAATCATCCTCCACTTTGAAGCCCTCCTCTTTCGCGCGCCTCCCCCCACCCCCAACTGGGCCCTTACGGACTGGCCTTCGCTAGAGTCCTCACTTAAGGCAACTCAGATCTCGCCTGCCCCCCCAATCCCAACTACCAGGTCAATGGACATCTGGTTCAAGACGAACCTGGATAGGGTAACAGCCCAGCTAGCCCTCCACACCCCAGTCAAGCGGGTCACCTTTCGGTCAAAACCCTGGTGGTCCGTCCTCCTTTCTCAGCTCAGGAGGGCCCACAACTCCGCTCTCCGCTCCTCGAAAGTAGACAGGTTTGACGCCGGCCTTCTTGCATCAGCCAGAGCCGCCAGGACGGCCTACTTCAAAGCAATCAAAAAAGCCAAGAGGGCCCACTTGTCCGCCTTCCTGGCCACAGCAACCCCGCAGACGGTCTGGACGGCGAAGAAGTTCGCCCTGGGTTGTCCCCCCCCCCGCTTCCCGGAGCTGCCTGGTGCCACGTCGCCGATGGAGCTCAACAAAGCCCTGCTTAACCACTTCTTCCCTCGCGAACCGGCCAGGCCCTTCGACTCCATCCTGCTCCCGTTCAGAGACTGCCCGGCGCTGGCGGCGGACGAGGTTCGCAGAGCCCTAGCCAGGTCTTCACTCTCATCGGCCCCTGGCCCTGACATGACCCCTAACTCGGTATGGAAAAGGATAAATAGGGTGGCACCCCACGTAATCCAGGGCCTTCTTGCCCCTTTGGTAGCCCACGGCTTCCACCCCCCTGCCCTTAAGTTGGCGGACGGTATTTTGCTTGACAAGCCAGGCAAGCCCTCTTATGATTCTCCCTCCTCCTTTCGCGTCATAGTGCTGCTACAAACCTTTTCAAAAATCCTGGAGAGGATTATGAACTCCAGACTCTCGTCCATGGCCCGCGTTGCAGGCCTCTTGGATCCCCACCAATGCGGCTCGCTGGCCGGCCTGTCGGCCTCCGATGCGGCCATCACCCTCACCCACGAGATAAGAACAGTCCAGATGGCTGGAAGAAAGGTGTCATCGCTTTTTCTGGACATCAAGGGAGGGTTCGACAACGTGAACCCCTCAACCCTGTGCAGCATGCTTAAGGAGAAGTCTGTGAGCCCATACCTCGTCTCCTGGACCAGGTCCTACCTAACGGGTAGGACCTGCCGCCTCCGCTACCAAGGATCTCCCAAGGTGCTTGCCCCGGTCGCCGTGGGCACGCCGCAGGGCTCCCCCGTCTCCCCGCTTCTGTTTGTTATTTATGTTTCCCATCTCCACTGTGTGATCCCCCAGGGGCTCACCCTCTCCTACGTCGATGACTTCCGTCTGACGGTTTCCTCTACGTCCTATAGGCGTAATATCCACTCACTGCAGAGGCGTTACGCGATGCTGAAGGCCAGAGGGTCCCGGCTCGGCGTGAGCTTCTCCGTCCCTAAAACTGAGCTCATTCACTGGAGAACCAAGAGAGATAGGAGCCCTGTCTCCCTCGCCCCTGTGCCCCTGGACGGCTCTGTCTTCCCCCCCAAGGACGAGGTCCGCTGGCTAGGGTACTGGTTCACGCCCACGATCTCTACGACCCCTCACTTCACCAAAAGACTGGCAAAGGCCCAGGCAGCCTTCTTAGCCATCAAGAGACTCTCCCCCCCGGGGGTGGGCCTGCCCCCTTTTCTGTGCCATCGTTTGGCATCTTCTCATTTATTCCCTATCCTCACCTATGGCGCGGACACGTTCGAGCCCACAGTCCATATGACACGGAGTCTCTCGGCCTTCTGGCACAAGGTCCAAAGGTGGACCACGAACTGCTTTGCGTGCACTCCTACAGACATTCTGGCTGTGGAAGCCTGCCTCCCCCTACTAGACCTCCTCCTCGCGTACAAGCGCCCCCTGGCCGGCCTAAGGGTGATCTGCTCCCCCCCTGTGATCAACCCAGCTGCGGCCCGACTCCTAGCCGCCCTCCAAACGCCATCGCTAAGCCGCCACACCCCCGACTACAGGGACCTTTCTCGCAAGAATGCGGGCAGCCGCCTGCCACTACCATGGCTTCAGCCAAGACCGCCCTCGAAGAATAGGGTCCACCTACCCCTCGACGCCCTCTCCCACTCAATGCTCTTCCTCCTCGGCCCCGACGGCCACGCCCCCCTTCCAGTCACCTCCCAGCATCTGCTGGGTGAGCTATACCCCAACCCTCCCCCATGCCGGGCCTACCCGCAGCTTAAGCTCCTCTGCAAAACGCTCCTTATGGGAGAGTGGGAAAAGGCCGCGCCGGACCCCGCCAGATATGCCTACCGACCCTCGCCAAAGCCCCATCCCTTTATGGGCCTCTCCAAATTCGACGCGGGTCGGCTCCACCAGAGGAGGTCTTGTAAGAGCTACCTCCGCACCCACCCATCATGGGACGACGACGGCCCGCCTACCTGCCCTAGCTGTGGCGAAGCCCCCGAGGACTTCGAGCACGCCATCCTCCACTGCTCAGCTAAGGAACCTGCCAGGACCCGCCACCTTTAGGGGGTTACTAAGATCAGCCCCGATGCCCCCGTTTGGTCCTCGGCTGCCCTCTTGGGCGCCCTCACCCGTTTTATTAGGTCTACGGCCACCGCCTTTCCCCCGGGCATGTTCTCTCGCCCGTCTTCTTCCGCAGGTTCTGTTTCTTCCCCTTCATCTAATGTAGTTTCCTTTGGGTACTTTATGTCGTCTCAGGAAAGCTAGGTTTATTTTGTGCTTTGTTAATTTGGTTTTTTATGCTGTCCATTGGTTTGAGGAAGGGTTTTCCTTGTCACACGTGTTTTAATTTGGCGCCCGTATGTGGGCCTGGGACCGGTACGGACCCCAGTTGAAGAGAGTTGTTCCGGATGTTTCCTTTGTTAGTTCGTTTTGGCTTTTGGGTTTTCTTTTCGCCATAGCTAGCGCTCCATGCGATTTCTTGTACCTTAACAACGAATATATGATATAAAAAAGAAAAAAAGAAAAAGAAAAAGAAAAAAAATAAGCCCCCTATTTCCTTGATTCTTTACGCTACCTGGTATTTCTTTCACGACTCTTGTACTTCAGAATATAACGTCTTCTATTCTGACATCCAAGTTCCACGCCAAGAACCCACAAACCCTGACCCTGATCTATTGTTACACGATCAGCCTTGACATGAGATTGTCATCTCCGAACCCTCACGCTAAACGAGTGTTATCGTTTAGGACCTTCCTGTCGTTGTGTGCCTTGGACTAAGGTCCAGTGCCAAGACCCCGTTACACCATTTTTAGGGTGACGGGGTTCTTCCTAGCTGTGTAGGGAATATTGTGTGTTGCAACGAATTTGTTGGATATCAGGGTACAGCCAATGGTTCATGTATCTGTGAGGTCTCTGGCGGGCTTGCCATTGGTGTTGATAGTGAATTCGAGTGCCTGGAATGGCCTATCCTTAGGCGTGCCTACTGTAGTCTTGTAGGTCCTGACAGAGCCGCTGCCATCTAGTTCCTCAGTGCTGTCTGTATCGGGCTCATATTCTCCTTCGCTGCTGTATGGGCTTTCGTCTGAGAGACAAACATGGTGGGTCTGGACTTCTTTCTTTGGGCATTCATTTGCCATGTGTCCGCTTTCGCCACAGTAGAAACTGGCTCCCTCTACCTTGCTGTGATCTATTTCAGCCTTACTGGGCCTGTTTGACTTGGTATAGGTCCTCTTCTTAGCCGGGGCCTTTCCCTTGCCAGTGTACCTGGGCGTTGATGTGGTAGAGGGCTTGCGGTAGGTATTCTCTTTCTTTGGTGTCTGGGGTTTGCTGCTAGAAGCCTGGCTTCTATCGCTGCTTTTGTAACCGCCAGTTCTGTATATAGTAGTATCATAGGGTTCAGCGACAGCTACCATTTGGTCCCAGGTGTTTTCTGGTCTGAGCTCGGGCTCAATATTGCGGCGTAGTCTAGATTCCATAGCATCGAGAAATCGCTGTTTCTGTGCATAGTCCGAGATACATCCTGCTTGGAGGGATCCTTTGAGGTCCGCTAGCTCTTCGGCTATCTTCGTTATGAGTGTTAGCTGTCCACCAGCTGTCTGGCGGGTGCTCTGCCACATGGGGTAGGTATCATCAGTGTTTGTAGAGACTTCGAATAGCTGTTGAAGGCGTTCTGTTAACTGCGCTAGAGTTAGGTCCTCCACTTCTCTGTCTAGCATCTGATATGCGTTGTTGGCCTTGCCATCTGTGAAGGCGCCATAGTAGTCCGCCACTCTAGGGGAGTCATCGTTCAGTGCTCATCCTGCTAGATGCTTTTTGACTGGTCTAAGCCATCGCTTGAGTTTGTCTGGTTTTAGGTCTGCCCGTTCACCGCTAAATCTGAGTGCTTTGCTGTTCTTGGGCGGTGGCAATCTAGCTGTGGCAACCTGGCCGGGCCTGGGTCTGCCATGGTGCTAGTTGGTGGGTCTGGGTCTGGAGGTGGTAGATCTCATCGTTCATGGGGCTGTCCGCCGCTCCTGGATCTTGAGGGTCTTTCTGGTCTATCTGGGATGAATGTGCCGGGTAGTGATTGCTCTCTATACTCTCTAGAGGGCGCTCAAGTAGGTGTCTGACTTCCGAAGACTCCTAGAATGCCAAGTGCTCGCCACCTGCTTGTCGTGGGGTGTTCTGGTGGGCGATCAGTTTCCCAAGTTTGCTGGGCAGCTGGGCTTGCTGCTGCTCTCTCCTCAAGCCGCCCGGCATCTCTTTGAATGAGTTCCTGAGCTGTGTGGTCTTGGTCATCGTGTGAATCTTTATCTAGATCTCCTGGGCGGAGGTGAGTGCTTCTTGCTGGTGTATCTGGTGAGCCTGGCGTGGGCCCAGGAGTTGGTTCCTGTGTGGTTGGTTGTGGTGTATCGTCTGTGGGTTGTACTGCAGGACGATTGTAGGCCCTACAGGACCTAGTAACGCTTCTGCTCCTGCGTTCTACTATTGTGAATAGAGCACCTGAGCAGCGAGTTCCTTTCCCTGCCGCTCCTGCTTCTAACTCGTTATCAAGATACTCAGAGGGTGATCAATCCTACCAGGCTGTTCCCAATCCTGAGAACTAAGGGATTTCACCTGCTGTAGGCAAAAAAATGTAACAGTTTTATTCCTGTCTAACGGAAATACAATAGGACCGGCGATAGACCTGCTAGCACTGGTGCTAAGTGAGGCTTCAGGGGACCAGAAGTAAGAGATAATAGTTGAAGCACAAATTGGACTCAGGGATTGCCGTTCGACCAAGTGTATTCTTAGACTGAAGGTCTGTCGAAGTCTGCTGTCTCCTCCTGGCCAGGAGACTAGTTTAAATACAAAACCCAAGACCCATAGCCTTCCTGCAATCACGATCGTTACCAGTTGCTACTTACATACCGGAACCCTCTGGCTGTAATCCTGCAAGACCAAAGAAAGAAACATAGCTCAGCCTCCATCAGTGCTACATGACCATTCCATGCCCGGAATCCTAAATATAAACTTCCAGCAAAGCAAACTAAACACAGCATTACGATAGCATGGCCTATCTGACTCAGAGACAGTGGCGGAGCTGAAATTAAATCAAGTAAACCAAATATAAATCAACTAAACATAGCAGATCCAGCACTGCCCGCTCCTGTGTACCGTTACCAGAACATGTACACATGTTACAGAAATGGACATAGGTCCACGATATCTGCAGAAATCGCGACTGCTGGACATTATGACTTGGTCATACCGTTTGGATGCTGGTATAAGGAACATCCACTATCCAACTTAGAAAACCCCGAGAAATGGGAATTCAAACATGATAGCTGCCATACCCATGTCGAGGACGAGGCCGTGGCAGACTTATACGAATAGGATGCCACAGTCGCATATGACCCTCAAGCCCAATATATAGGAACAAGTGGGTACGAAAAAGGATAAAAGGAAATCACCCTAGACTCATTGCCGAGGGAATACCTACTATACAAAAAATTATTTCTACCAGAAACGGTGAAAAAAATACCCCCTTGCAGAACCTTTGACCATGCAATCGATTTGAAAGAAGGGGCCGAACCGCCATAGGGACCCATGTACCAATTGTCCCAATACCAGTTAGATCTTCTGGCCGAATACCTTGCTGAAATGCTTAAGCAAGGAAAGATTGTACACAGCCAATCTTCAGCCGGAGCCCCAATTATGTTCGTCCCGAATCCGGACCATCGCCTTCGACTATGTGTCGACTACCCCCAGTTGAACCAACTAACGATCCTCAATAAATATCCCTTACCCCTTGTGAGCGAACTCAGGGACAGGGTAGCAAGAGCCAAAACTTTCAGCAAGATCGACTTAAAAGACGGTTATCATCTCATCCACATATGGGCTGGAGACGAATTGAAAACGGCGTTCAGAACACCGTATGGACATTCCCAGTACAAAGTCATGCCGTTCGGATTGGTCAACGCCCCTGCGACATTTCAGGCGATGATGAACAAGATCCTACGAGAATTCTTGGACCTAGGGGTAGTTGTCTACTTAGACCACATTCTTATTTATGCAGAGAATTACGAGGAACACATCAAATTGGTAAAAAAGGTACTCGCCAGGCTGGAAGAACACTTGCTGGCCATATCCCTGAAGAAATCGGTGTTCCACATTCCATCTGTAGAATTCCTGGCTTACATCATTGCAATGGACGGGGTTACAATGAGTGGGAGAAAGGTTGAATCTATTAAGAAATGGAGGTCACGAAGGTCTGTAAAAGAAGTACAGATTTTTATTGGCTTCGCGAATTTTTACCGAAAATTCATTAAGGACTTCTCGAAGATTTGCAACCCAATACATCCACAAAAAAATCATCTTGCGCCTTATCTCTCCCCGCTCACCCTGTGCGCCGGACGTTCCAGGCGCTTATAAGGTAAACTCGAGTTCTGGGTGCGTCCGCCCGGGTTTATTCCGTCAAGAAGTGAAAGGGCCGCCTCCAATGCGTCCGGACGCCACAGGCAGCGTCTGGATGCATTGGACGCCGCGCTTTTGCATCCAGATCCCTCAGACCCTTTCTCCCCAGAAACCCTCCCTCCAGCGCCCAGCCTCTTGCTCCCTTCGTGCCTAAAGTCCATGTTCCCATGCTGCCGTTCTGCGGAGGCCTTTCAACCGCAACCTCTCACATGCCGGCCCCCTCCCCAGACACGCCGGCCTGCCAGCTTTCCTCCCATGATACCCTCTCTCCTTTACCTTCGTCACTAGCCTCTCTCTGAATCCATTTCTCACTCAGAACCCGTCCAACATCACCGCTGTTTCTCCCCCACCACCATATTCCCTCCGTCTTCTAGCATATCTGGCGGACGTTTTCCAGTCTCCATCTTTTCACCCTATTTCCTCCCAACGCCCTTAGCCGTTGCTCCTCCCTCTGATCCCACTCTGTATTCTCCCATATCCAGCAGACGTCCCCCACCCCCTTGCCCTTTCGCTAGGCTCTTTCCTCAGCTCTCAACATCCTATCTTGTTCACCCCGCTCCTCTCGCCATCCGTCCCCGGACTCTTCCCGTCCGCTCATGGCTCCCACCGTCTTCCCTGGCTTCTAACAGTCCTCCAGAAATATTCCCATGCCTCTTCACTCACAACTGCCCGCTAGACTACTTAACCAAGCCTGCCCAGTTTATAACCATCCCTCGACACATTCCCATCCCTATGGAACCTACAATTGCCCGCTAGATGACTTACTCATGCTTGCACAGCTTATAACTATCCGCCCAGTTCGTTCTTATTCCTTTTCTGCACACCGGCCTGGCCCGTACACTACTATGGTTTGATTATTCCCAACCCTTTTAACACGGGTAATCCAACTTGATTTTATTACATATATATACACGATCAGCGAGTGGTCATAAAACCATTCTCCCTATCATCGCGATCAGTTTCTTCAACCTGCGATTCCGTGTCCCTAGGTTCTCGGAACTGCGCTGCACCAACCAGTGCTCCCGGATTCACCCCATGTTCTCGCTGCGCCTCGCGCTGACTGTGTCTTCCTGAATTCGCGCGGCCGCCAGCCGTCTCTAATTGATCCAGCTCCGTATCACTGCCAAACTCCCGCCTCAATGCGTCCTCATCATTGTCATATCCCACCGTCCTCTCGACCCCCTTTCTCCGCTCCTTCGCTATTTTGGCCACCGATGGCGTCCTTATCCGCCGGATTATTCGACTCTGCCAAACTCATCCTGTTTTGCCCCACAATCGTGTCTGACGTTCAGGCAGGGCTATCTATCCATTAGCTGACCTTTCACACCATTCGAGTAGAGGCGGTTTTCAAAGTATCCGGATGCCGGGGCACTCGCGGGATCCGGACACTTTTGAAACCTGCCAGTACGCATAGTTTATCTTACCCCGCGAACTGGCCCGTGTGAAAGCCACATTATCGATAAAGATGCCAGTCCGCCAACATCTCAGTGAATGACATAATATGGCCACTGTAAGACAGATAAACGGGCCATCGATCTTATCTAGGAAACTCTCATCTGTTATGCCTTTCCTTTTCGGGCCGGCGTAATATTGAGCAAATATCGCGGCCGGAATCTGCAGTGCTACGAATCTAAGAGGGATTGGCTGTCGGCCGGATCAGATTGATTTAGTCTCACTGCGATTAGAAACAATCCCGACAAATGTGAAAAAGATACCTCATAGCTGCCAGGTGGGCAAATGAACCTATCCTCCTCCTGTAGGTATTCCACTCTTCCTGCACAGGCTGTAGCATTCTCACTATTGAGCTTATAGAGTTCTGTTATACCCTTCTTTACTGTATGATGATACTGCAATTGGCATCCCCTTTGCTTTGCTCGCATGTGCAAATCAGTGACCAGCGGCCACTCTATTTAGTCTGGGATGGCATGCCAGTTATCGATTAAGGGTAACTTACCTGGTCATTTGAGGGCGGAGTAGCATCAGCAAAGTCGGGAAAGCCTAATTGGGTCTGGGCCTCACTCCAACATGTGCGCACTTCTTCGGTCAGGGTAATTGGGTCCCGAAACGGATTGACAAAGATCATCCAGTCCCACATCAGATCACGGGCTCTGGCCAGAATGCTACGCTCAAGCCCTATGGCCATATTTCACCTGCTCCGGGCCTGCTGTCCGCCTCTGCTATCCAATTGAACCATTGGTGGATCTGGGTGACTTGGGGTTATCGCCAGCGTCGCAAGTAGATTTAAAACTGTGCGGGAACGGGAGGGAATTGCAGATGTATAACCGTTTTGGCTGACGCGTACTGGGGCAGGTGTTCTCCGGCCGGGGTAACTAATCCTCCTGCTGGAACTCTGGGTATTCCCAGGAGTAATTGTCAGTATCGAGCGCTGCGAGCTAAGTGTAATATGTGTACATGTTCCGGTAACGGTACACAGGAGCGGGCAGTGCAGGATCTCCTATGTTTAGTTGATTTATATTTGGTTTATTTGATTTGATTTCAGCTCCGCCACTGTCTCTGAGTCAGATAGGCGATGCTATCGTATTGCTATGTTTAGTTTGCTTTGCTGGAAGTTTATATTTAGGATTCCGGGTATTGAATGGTCAGGTAGCACTGGTAGAGGCCGAGCTATGTTTCTTTCTTTGGTCTTGCAGGATTACAGGATTCCGGTATGTGCGCAGCTACTGGTAATGATCGTGATTGCAGAAAGGCTATCGCTCTTGGGTTTTGTATTTAAACCAGTCTCCTGGCTAGCAGGAGACAGCAGACTTCGACAGACCTTTAGTCTAAGAATACACTTGGTTGAACGGCAATCCCTGAGTTCTATTTGTCCTTCAACTATTATCCCTTACCTCCGGTCCCTTGAAGCCTCCCTTAGCACCAGTGCTGGCAGGTCTACCGCCGGTCCTATTGTATTTTCGTTAGACACGAATAAACCAGTTACACTAAGGAACTCACGCCCCATTGGTCTCTGCGCTCCCCAGGCTGATTGATGATCCGTATCGTCCCCATGGTGGCTTAACTCGTTCTCCTTCTCGCTCTCCTCGCTCTCCTCACTCTGGCCATCATGGCCCTCATATTCCCCATCATTAGGGTCCAGACTCTCATTCGCCGACTCCAAGACCTGCTGCCGGTGGTTAAGGACAGGCTCTGATACCTCGAGTCGTGAAGAAGCCATCTCCAGCACGCCATCCCTCCTCCTACCTACAGCGGACCCCACCGTAACAGACTCAACACTAGGTGATGGTATTATAGTTAATCTATCCCTCGACGCAGATCTCCCTAAACCTCCGCGGAGAACCTCTCTTCGCCTTTGCCTTTCCTGCATCGATGAACGCGTTGGGTCCGTCATAACCCGCTGCTGTTGTTGTGACATAGTATGCAGGTGCATAGTGATACAATAGAATTGTTGTGTATGATGTTGCGGAGTAGGTAGTGTCAGGAAGCCTGTATTGGTATCTAGCTAAGGGCACCATATGGGGTGTGAACTTGGAAGATAGAAATGGTCCGTCTGGCTTCCTTAAGAACTAAGAACATTCATAGTTCATGACTCGCTTTTATGTTTGCTTGTGTCGGCATACACCCCTGCCTCCAAATTGCAACTGCATACCTGATATAGGAATTTGCACCTGAAGCGTCCAGCTTCAACTTGGCCGCACCGCCATTTCACTGGGGCAACACCAGTGTTTTGTACTTGATATTCTTGTGGGTGAAGAAAAAAGGTTTATGAGTACTTACGGACTAATCTAGTTGGAGTAGGTCTGCCAAGAGGATGGTAACAAATGTGGGTAAGGCGAGGGCTCGGAGCCCATACGCTAATCTCAGACAGTGAAAGCTGCCGCTAAGGCTCCACAGATTGGATATAAGATGTAAGGCTAGGATAGGAACAGCGATGAACGGGGCAAGCCCGAATGAAAAACGAGCTAGAAAACAATGAGAATGATCCGCACAAATCCAAACAGCTGATCTCTAAAGCCTGAAGAGAAAACATATTCCAGACGAAAAACAGCTTGAAAAGAACAAGAATGATCTGCGAAGATTCCAAGAGCCGGTCCCAGGAGCTGACCCGGTAAACGAAAAATAGCCAGTGTTCGTAGACTACATTGGGTTTGGGCAACCGCAGCGGGCTAATCCAAACAAGAAATGTGCGGGAAAAAATGCAAGGATAGCTCCCAAAACTCTAAAGGCGAAAGTCTAAATGAAAAACACCCAAGGAAATATCCACAGGAGATGGTCGCAGGTCTAAATTAAGTGTACTGAGCAGGTGAGCCCAGACGTAGCGGGCTAATCTAAACCGAAATAGTCAGGAAACAGCGAGAAAAACAAAAACTCTAGAAACAAAAATGAAAACACCAAAAATAAAACACCAAAAAGAAAGGTCGAAGGGTCCATCGCGGCCTAGAACCTGTAAATTGCTTGAAATGGACCGGCACCCTCTGCTAGCTAGACATTAGCCACATTGGTTGGGGCAGGAGAGCTTTGTTGGCAGAGCTAGGGAGCCAGGACAGAAACGGACTTGAGCGGGCTCCCAACGCCCGTTTCTGCCGGAGGTACTACGGTAGACCTTGCGAACGGAATTGATGAAAAACCTGGTAGTCGTAACCAGAACTTATCAGGTGTAGAGTATGCACCTGGGTCGGTTGGGGACTCAGCGGCCGGGCTTAATTCTCGTCCGGCTTCTCCAGCTGCCAGAATATCTGCAGACACATCGCTTGTAGCCGGATCGGAGGGGGAATGAATTCTGCCGGGCGTACCAACTTGGGTCGCCAATATGTTGACAGGCTGCTCGCCCCCTAAGGCCAGCATCACAAGATGCTCGGCGGACCTTCTGGCCTCTGCATGCTCAGAGGGGCACGACGCATGGCCCGGATTGGGAGTCCACGGCGGAGGACTGTTTGGCGGACCCGGCCTGTCAGCAGGTAGCGGACTCTGGTTAAGCTTCCCATTGAGTGTGTCCGGTTCAACCTCAATGCCGGCATCCATTGCACCCACCTGGCGCGCCACCTTCCGCTGGGGTTCCGGACTTTCATCCGAACTGTATGACTCATCAGCCTCTTGCATGACCGCCAGGTTGCGTTTACCACTGTTATTTGCTGGTGTCTGAGGTTCTTTCTTCAGGTCAGTCGCCTGTCCTCTTTGTCTACTAGAACTCAAAACACAAGTGCCCAAGTGAGCACAAGGGACAGAAGCTTGCTTACCAGGAGAAGATGTAGGGCCGGAATTCGGGGCCGGGATCGCCCCGTTTGCCAAATTGAGGCCCAGATCGGCCGGGATATCGGACTCTGGCTCTGATTCGCCAACGTCCGCCCAATTGATGCGGTGTGTTCGCCCTGACATTTTTGTGGTATTACCGCTCCTGGTGGTCCTCGATGAGGTGGTTCGCTTTGCGGCCGCAGCGGACGACTCTGGCTGGTGGCCGTCAGAGTTCTGCTCCTGATCACTTCTGGGCCACTCCTGATCTGAACGGGTGCCCCGGTTATCGCGTGGGTCAAACCGGAGGTCACCAGGACCAGGGGTGATATCTTCCGTATTGGTGCTGCAATGGGCACAGAAGAGCAGATCCATTGGTTCGCTTGGCGGATTCAAGGACCACCATATGCCGACATGCCTGCTATTTGTGATTCGGATCATTTCAGCAAGCGGCAACGGCTCCTCAGGATCGTCTCGCAACAAACGAGTACCCTGTCCCGTCGCACCAACGAGCATACGATATCCGAATCCACGTGACAAGATTCTGTCTATGCCCGCAAGCAGGTTCACAAGGGTGGGCTCAGTTAGCTCTATCCAGTAAACATGTTCGTGGGTTTGCCACTGGATTTTGACCTTCCCGGCAGGAAGTGGGCTGCTTGGACAGACTTCGGATGGCCGATCCACCCAGAGACAGACAGAGCGCGGACCGGCGAGACCTGCAGGAGCGGTATTAGCATATATGGTACATTAATTCGGACGCTTGGGGCTAACTTACGATCATTTCTGGCGGGGGCGGGGTCTGCAACCGCAATAGCGGCAACCGGCCGCACTTTCAACATGTCTGTTAAGATACGCTGATGCTTTTTTGCTATGTCCTTTAGCAAAAAGTCAAGGCATTTGGTAAAAGGTTCACCACGGAGGTTATTAGCCTGCCAGAGTCCCGACCTCCGGCTAACAGGCTGGAGGGTAATAGCATATCCCTGGATGGCCGCCCATTGGGTGGCTGTACTCTGCTTCCACCCCGGGATCCTGTCTTGCTCCATCTTCCGCTTCATAGCATTTCGCAAGGCTTTATACTCCTGACCATAGGTTCGTGGGTGGGGGAAGCCGCAAATGTGCTTAAACTAGTTAACATCGCCTGCGCTTTTAAAGGCCCCCGATTTTGTAAAAGTGAGGCCAACCTTAGAGGCTGCCATTGTAATACTGGTCGGGGCAGGGGGTCGTTGCTGGATCGGAAGGTGGCTTTTTTTAAACAAAAAAGGTGTCTGAGTGGATGAAAGATGACCGCTAGCAGATGCTGGTACGTTTGAGGATGAAGGATTGTGGAAGAGCCGAAAATGGAAATAGAGCGGGCCTAGCGGATGGTAAAGGCAGTTCTGCTAATGGTAAACGGCTGCGAGAGAAGGTTAATAGCTAGGGAAACGCCGATAGGGAAATCTGAAATGAGCTGAGGATATAGTAGTGGTACTGCGGACGAGTGAGAGGTTGTGGTGAGCTCCGTG
>Ga0307509_10006055_pt1 | contig 16490 bp, 9 predicted proteins | sample 10_EM_MG_FD_202245 | JGI IMG/M metagenome (GOLD analysis project Ga0307509, IMG submission 202245) | Populus trichocarpa ectomycorrhiza microbial communities from riparian zone in the Pacific Northwest, United States - 10_EM | ecosystem: Host-associated > Plants > Roots > Unclassified | place... | reverse complement strand
GTGAGAGCGGCACGGCAGCGCTATTCCGGTGACGGGGTGTGGCGCATGGACCATTCTGCGGCACGAGCGCGGCGGCACGCCTGCCACGTTGCGACGGATCCTAGACACGGAAGCATTAAGGTAGGTTTATGTTCATAACATGGGCTGCAGACTTGGGGAAGGTTTATGTGCAGAACCTCTCCGCCAAACCCGGACAAGGTTGACCTGCACAACCCTTCCTGTTAAATCCGGACACAAGGTTTCTGTGCATAAACCTGCCCGCCAAACACGGACAAGCTTTATGTGCAAAATCTCCCCGCTAAACACCGACAAGGTTTATGTGCAGAAACCTCCCCGCCACACCCGGACAAGGTTTATGTGCAAAATCTCCCCGCCCATACACTGACAAGGTTTATGCACACAAACCTCCCCGCCACACCCGGACAAGATTTATGTTCATATATAACTACTTGACTATCAGGTCACAGTGGCCAAACCCTGTAAATTGTCTTATTTCCCATGTAAACCTATTACGTATTTCCATAAATTTCTCAAAAGATCTCATGCGTATCCTTATATCTGCCCGAGAATGCATCTAGAGCCTTGATGAGGGCTGGCCATGAAGTTTGCGTGATCTCAGTAGTTAGATCCCAGAGAACCACACTCGAATCTAGCCCTAGAATGGGCTACAGGCGAGCTACAGCTTCGGGGCATACACCATTCGATTCCCCCGAGCGTGCCGGTTCGAATGGGCTACCTCCCGAGCCGATCGGACGGCCGGTTATAGAGTTAGCATAATCTCAGTAGTTGGTTCCCTGGGAGCCACACTCGGAACTAGCTCTAGAATGGGCTACAGGCGAGCTACAGCTTCGAGGCATAGACCATTCGATTCCCCTGAGCGAGCCGGTTCGAATGGTCTACCTCCCGAGCCGATCAGAGGGCCGGTTATAGAGTTAGCTTAATCTCAGTACTCAGTTTCCTGGGAGCCACACTTCAATTTCGTAGTAGAATGTGCTACAGGCAAGCTACAGCTTCGAGGTATAAATCATCAGATTCACCTGAGTGTCACGGTCCAAATGGGCAACCTCCCGAGCCCGCCGGATGGCCCATTATAGAGCTAGCTTACTCTCTGTGCTGAGTTCCCTCTGAGCCACGTTTGAACTTCAGGCTAGAATGTGCTACACGCAGCCTACAGATGCTGGACATACCCAATTCGATTCTCTTGAGCATACTGGTCTGAATGGGCTACCTCCAAAGCCAATCGGACCACTGACTACACTGTAAAGGGGGCACCCTCTAGAGAGGTGAAATCTAAGGTTGTTACCACACCAAACACTCAAATTTGAAGATAAAAATGAGGTAAAATAATTCAGAGGAATCAATGGTAAAACCTAATATAGTTAAGCTCGAAGCTTCACACAATTTAGTTCTCTCAAGGAAACGTTGGTTGTCGAAGTAGAATGCCAAACGCTTAAACTTAAGTAGATAACAGATTGAAGGCTTTGACATTCACCACTACTCCGACCTTGTGTGAGTACCCTGTCCTGCTCAGGGCTTGTACAAGTTCTACCCTCCATCAGGAATTGTCCTTTCGGAGGTGTCGGACCAACTCAGGTACACTTAACTCCGTCAATACGAGATGAGTTTCTGCAATGCATCTCCAATACAACCGCAGGTTGTAAAACTCTTCCTATCGAAGTCATATCACTGGCTAACTGTTATGACAACAACTGGAGTCAATACCTAGGTGGTGCACTCACTGGTCCAGTGGTAGTTTCGTCTATACAAGCTATGCATTCCATCATTTAATCTATGCGCCTATCCACTGTGATGAATTGACATGCAAGCTCCCCCCGTGAGATGTAGCCGATGGTTCGCTAAATGGACGCTATCCATAGCCTGCCTCTCGTGACATACTCTACCGTGAAAAGACTCATACCTCTAGAGTCCATTGACAACCCATAGTAATGCTACCAATCAAGGGGAGACGGTCCCGGCCGGTTACAGAGATATTTGTCCTGAAAGCGCCCTGGCCTCCTGTAACTACCCAAGAACCACTAGGAAGACTACCCTACTACCCGCAGGCTAAGATAGGCACCTAGATGCCGGGGAGATCATTTATGGGCGACCCCCATTTTGGCTGTTACCCATACTCCCCTTATATATCCTGCGAATCACATTCAGTCGGACGGACGGCGACGATGTATACGGTGTTACGGCAGCCGCTCCAATGACCTCTTTTTACTAGAAAACCAGCAACTATACCCTAGTATGCCTATGACGCGCCGTCCCAATGCTGGGGCCAGAGGGGGGTGTTAGCAAAACCCGCCCAAGTTCAATAGCATATTCGGGCCACCTTTACTCCGGTGTGGGGCCTCCCTGTGTGGGTGCATGTGCGCCCAAGAACATCTAAGAGCCAATAGAATATGAGGCAATCGACATCTATGTTCTAGGATGACTTTGCTGGTGCAGGTAGGGTAACTTGGACTCCTCAGTCGGGTAACTGGGGTCCATAAGCATAATGACCAAATTTCCAAGGTAGGGTAACTTTGCCCTCTTATGCCATTAACCTCTTCGGAAGTCCTCCAGTCGACTACAAAACTCGTCTCGGAGGTCAGTGTAACATTCCCATAATTCTCTTGACCTTATGTGAATACTCTCCCAAAAGGTTACCCTGCCTAATCAAGTGCCCAAGGCTACTCAACAATTCCCTAGACTTTGTCCTCGGTTAACCAGCCATTTGTACAAGAGACCATACCACCTCTGATTACGACTTGGTATACCATTTTGGCTAACGTGGTAGTTATTGTAGCAACCTATCATAAGGTCGTTCCACACACATATTCAATTCAATTCTTTTTCGCTAGTCACTTGACATTGGCTATCTCTGAACCGGATCGGACATCTGAACATAGAGTTGGCCTGTTCTGAATACTATTTCCCTATCAGCCACTCTTGGATTCATGTCATGTATATGCTGGAGATCTACTACTACTTCAAGACATATAACATTCAATTCCCCTCAGCGAGCTGTTTTGAATGTGCTACTGTCTGATCTGTTCACAGAGTACACTATAGACTTTGCTTGACCTCCGTACTGAGTTTCCAGGAGCCACCCTTAATGTGATTACTGGTCAGTGCTACATCTATCATACTGCTTCTGGCCATATACTATTAGATTTCACTCAGTTAGCTTATCCAAATGGTCTATCCTCTGATATGTTTAGTGGGCTCGTTGCAGAGCTACCTTGATCTCTGTAAGAAGTTTAGAGTGAACTACTCTTGGCTAACTTGATTTCATTTGTTTCATTTCTATTTTTTCTATTAGCCAATTCTTTACTATTACATCCCTAATACTATCTTTTATGCCTTGAAAAATCTTTTCCTTTTACCCCCCTGATAATGTCATCCACTGGGAAGTGTCACAACACCATGATGTGACACAGTCTCAGATTACTCTATTAAGAATGTCAAAGCAGGACACGACCTCTAGAGAGCGCTATTTTTATGGTATTGAAATAAATTGAAATGAGAAGAAAGCCATCCAACAAACAAATAAAATGACAGAAAAGAATGAGCAGAATTCCATAGAAACTAAATGCTGATGGTTAGATAATTTAGCAGAAGAGGAAGGGGGGGGGCTGGCAGCATTACCGGTTACAAAAAAAGCTTTTATGTAGTTGGAAACTTGCGTTCCTGTAGATTCATACTGAGGGCAGGTGGTGGAAAGAGCTGACTAGATGGTGAGAGTGATGGGAGGTGTAGGGCGTTAGTGAGTAGTGGTAAGATGGTAATTGAAGCCCATTTAATATCCCTAATTTCTTTGGGCTCGCTTTCCTCTGAGAAAATATCCTCTGAATCAATTACAAGCAAATACGGAGTAGCTGTAATTGTGATGAAATTGGCCCGTAGGCCACGGTATAGTGGGGTAGCCCGGAGAGGAACATTGGTGGAAGGTTGTGGTGGTGGCTTTCGCTTAGTACTTGGAGAGGGTGGACCGTGCCGTACATGCAACCCAGCACCCTTCCCAGAGTGCCTCCCTTTTGCCATTTGGGCTACTTCTTTCTTCTTCTCATCTTTCTGGATGCGCGCATCATAGAGTCTCATGAGTGCCTCACCATCCAGAACGTCTGCCTCTCTCAACTTCCTCCTATCGGTTGCATTATCCAGCTTGTTCCCTTTTTGCAGCTTCTCGCTAAGCTCCCGCTATAATTCTTTGGATGCAATCTCCTCCTCCAATTGATGTCCCAGTGAGCTCATTAATTCCCGCATTTGATCCACTGTGGAATGTGAGTTCTCAAGTGACATTTGATCAAGTAGTTGCCCTGCAGCCAGTACCTTATAGCATATTTCCCTACTCAAACTTGCTGATTTGATAATACCTAGAGTATCAAAAACCTTTTTGGAACAACTAGGGTAAGCTTTCTAAGTACTTGCCTGGTATTCAGTGGTTGGATCCCGGTAGAGGTAAAGGATTGTGTGATATTGTAAGAGGTGAAGGTTGCCTGTCGTGCCTCGGATAAAAAAGGTGTAAAACTAGATTTTTTAATTCCGGTGATGTTCTGACTGGAGCGAATGTAATTGTCCACCGCCAGGCCATAGAAGTATTGATATAGGTTAAATAGGCCAAGTCAAGTGGTTGGAGCAAGTGGGTCATGTGTGAGGGAGGCAAAAAGTAGAACATTATGCAAAAAGTATTTGGACACAAATTCAAAGGTTATATGTGACCCGTGGCCATCAAATATCAGGAGGGGGGAGATCACCACATTTTAACTGTGTCTCAGAAAGGAAAACCTGCTTGAGCCACTGGAGTGCCAATTGATCGTCAGTCTACCCTTTAGGTGAGTAGATAAACTTATAAGCCATTTCCTTGTTGCTTAAACTTTTATACCAGCCTATATAATGTCCGGCACCCTTATTAATAATATTTGGTGACAGTACACTCCTATCCGCCCCTACCATTTCGATTACGGTCACAAGTTCCCGTTTCCCTTCATGGGTAAAGCGAGGATTACACTGTCCGCTCCTATACAAAATCTTTGCCTTTGCTGCTAAACCAATCAGAAATGCTTTTTAGTGAAGGTTGAAAATTTGCCCACCCCGGATGCCTCTTCAGAAATTGAGAAATCCAGTTCTTTCCAAGAGGAGGGGCTGGAATTCCAAGGCCCTTCTTTTCCAGGTGCAGCACTAGATCTTTTATCATGTCAAGACGGGGTGGGAACGCAATATCATCTTGACTAACACACCATTTCACAATAGCTTTCTCCTCAGAGGTCGTAAGTCACTGCTGCTCCTCATGAGCCTCTACTGGGCTTACAGTCGTACCAGCAAGTCTCTGCTAGAGGCTTTGTCAGTTCACCTCAAAGGCCTCACTGGCAGCAGGAACATTCGGCTCATCACAGGCTTGTATTGCCCGTAGTGCCTTTTGAAAGCGTTCAGTATAGGCTGAATCAGTCTTCTCTAGTGATAGCATTGTGTTCGTTGTTGTGTTGCTGGGTTACACTACTGGAAAGTCGGGTGATAGATCATGGCAACGCTACATTTCGGCCAGTTCCAGCTTGTGTCACATCTAGGTGTTGTATCACTTCATGTTTGCTGACCTTAACTCTTAAAAACATAAATATATAATCACTTACAATTCTTTAGTGAATTATTAGCATTCACAAAGATAGCCTAGGGTTTGGTAAGAGGAAGAGATGATGACCTGTGTGATTTCGGCCTTATATCTTCAGGTTCTGGAAGTAGGAAGATTGTCAAGTCGAAATTGATTACCTTGAAAGTTCAAGAGGCAGGGACAATGCCCTTAACAGACAAGAGGGATTGAATTGGCTAATTAAGCACTTGAGCTCAGCTAGTTAAAAGTCACATCTGAGTCACTGGATTAATGAATGGTAGAATAGGGTGGCCTGCTTGATATAATTGATGAAAGAGGTTTGCGGTTTGCAGAGTTTGACAGGCAGTTTTCTCCAATGAGTTCGCTTATCCAACATATTATTTGGGTAAGAAGCCTGATTGTTGTATGTAAAAGTACACTCAGGATATATGAGTAAAGAATTTTCTGTCTCGAGATGTACTAGTACTGTGTCCTTACCTATATGATCTTGCTGTTGTGTCCAGTCTGTGTTCTGTGCATCCTAACGTCATTTCTATATACACATTGAGTGTGCACGCAATATCGTAAGATCATTTGGTTCTATAGCACTATGGCGCATGCCAGGCTTCACCCACAGTCGGGACGTTACCTGTCTTGGGTATCTCATTCCAATGTCCTCCAAACAGTGCTTCATTTTACTGCAAAGTTAGACATGCTTCAGATGTCTTGATTGTCATATCTGAGTTCAACAGTATATTGTTACAAATTAGTTAATCTTGTTCGTCATGCTTTTAGTTTCTTTTGCTATATACAAGGCAGAAGCATGGGAAATATGTTTTGGTTATTGGATGAGAAAGAGCATACATTATTAAAGAAAAGCATAATAATGAAGGAAGATCAAGGAAGAACAAGAGTTAAGGTATTAGATCAAGGACGCAGGAGAACAAAAGTCTTAGAGAGAGATTTCTATTGTTCAAAGGTTATACACAATGGTTCTTTTTTTATTTTATTTGTCTTAAAGCACGGTGAAGAGAAAGTGGAGAATGTTGTGATCAATAGAAGGATAAGACGATAGTTTTGTTATTTGATATATACTTCTGTTCGTACTACTAGTTTAGAAAGAGATGACAATGAGGAGACTTTTGCAGGCTATCTATTACATTCCAGTAATATTCAGTGATATATATTTGACCCATTTCATTTAGGTTATCTGCTCGGCTCTTTAGTGATAGACCTTAAATATACGAAAAACCCTCTCTACTCATAATCTACCCTTAACGATTTACCTCCCATGATCTATCTCTTACAATGTCAAAGAATACGAGTATGGAGGTCAACCTACTTGCCTCACTAGGTATCAAGTGTCGTGCAAAAGGCACTGACAACCACGAATGGAGACTGGTAGTTATTGACATGATTGTGGAGAAAGAATATTGCCTGTGTATTTTGGGAACATTCACACGACTTGACAGTGATAAGATAGTTACCTGGGATAAGAATGCCAGCAATGCCCACAGAATGCTAGGGAGACTGCTCAATAGCACACATGGCATGTTATACAAGGAGGACTATAACCCCTCTCTACTTTTGGTCAAGCTACTGAACTGATAGGCAGGAAATGACCAAGCATGCATTTTCTTCTTGGGGGGCGAATTGTCCAATGTCAAATTTCAGGAAAAGGAGGTTGTAGACTACATCACTACCCTTGAGAAGTTGCTCCACCAACTCCTCGCTGGTGCAGAAACCCAATCTGAAAAAGATAAGAAGCATATTCTTTTTTCAAACCTTCGACTCCAGTATCACCCATTTCATACTTTGATTTGTAATAATCAACACTATGATACTAAAACCGATCATAAGATTTACGATCATCTCGTGCTTGAACACCAGCAGTTAACAGGTGGCCTTTGAGGCAAGCAGAGCGAGGAATGTAAGGCTTTCCAAGTTGGAAGGAATGGAGGTGGTAAAGGAAAGGGAAAAGATTACGGAAATGGGGGCTAGCAAGAAAATGACCCCTGTCGTACTGAGAAAGAGAATTTAGCCCTGGGTTCTACTCTGCCTGCTCAAGGGGAAAAGAGAAAGAAAGTGCGTCCAGGATGGAATAGGATAGGGGAATGAATGAGAGAAGAAAAGAAAGTAAAAAGTATTCGGTGATCAAACACTGGTAAAAGAAAAGTAACTTTAGTCTGAAGTGTGGAGAGAGATAGATGAAAGGAGGCGCTCAATGGCCGAAAAGTTCGTAAAGAAAGGCTCGCCTCTTTCCTTTCTCACTTGTCACTGGTATTGTATTCACGATCATCCGCTCTTTCAGTAAATACACGATGCCTTAAGGGCTTCTATAGCTTCCACTCTTGCCCATGGCCAGGCAACACACAAAGACAACCACACCTATCGCTCACCCTATCTATCTACCGTCACTAGCTATATAAACAGTAAACACATTATAGACCTTGCTTTCCCTATCGCAGGCTACACAGTACCACAGCAACTTCTGTTGAAAAGATACCTGCCTCTACGGCATGGAGTAGGCACATTTGGGAAGAAATCTTTCAAAGAGGCAGATGGATGAGAAAATGAATTCTGTACGCAGCAGGAACGAAAACCGAAAGGGTAAACCCTGTGAAAACACTGTCACTGCATCAGGGAATGTCCAAGTATGAACAGCTATGTATACAATTAGCAAAATGAGTTCGATACAAGTAGGTATTAGATGCAAGTGCGATCCACAATATTACTACCAATAAAACCCTCTTCAAAGACCTTAACGATATCTCTGCTTTAATTCATATAACAAACGGATCTGAAATGAAGACTGGTAAGAATAGTAATATAACTATCAAACTTGATGTTAATGGCACAACGAATCAGGTGAGACCTAGGAAAGTCCTCTAGGTACCTGATATAAGACTAAGCAAACTCGTTTTGGTATAATATATTCAGACAGCTGGAGGAACTAACACATTCCGTATTTCAGAGAAGAATATGACTGGTGTTCAATATAGAAAGAAGCTCTTTGGGATTGCTCACCTCTAAAATAACACCGATGTTCTCCAAACACCCAACCAAGAAGTAGGACAGGTCAAGACCGGTGAAAACGATGCTATTCTGCTATAATGACATTGACAATTATTCCACATTGGGCTTGATAACGTGAGAAGAATTAAGGCTTAAATCCTAAGTATCATTATAGATGAGAGTCATACTAATAGCATTTGCATTAGTTATGTCACTACTCAGCAGACTCGTAAACCAAATTCAGCCATAGCAACTCATACCTCTACTGCCCCACCACAGCTTATCCATAGAGATGTTGCTGGACCAATGAGAACCCATTCTCTTGAAGAGGCAAAATATTCCTTCTATTCATCAATGATTTTTCCTGTTTTACCCTGATTTGACTCTAGGCCATTTGCTAGAGGTTACAGAAAGGCTTTTGGAGTATAAAGCTTGGGCGGAAAACCTCCAGGGTATGCAGATCAAAGTGCTCAGGAGCGACAATTGAGGCGAGTATACCAGTTATCATTTCACCAAAATCTTAAACCAAAGTCATATCACTCACCAAAAGATTGTCAGATGAAGCAATAGGGACCGCCAGATACCTCAACAATCAAACTCCTCCCTTCGTGATTACATCCAACAAAACACCGTTTCAAGTTGTGGACAGGAAATCCTATTCAGGAACTTTCACATCTTATGGCATTTGGCACCCCAACCTTCTGACATATTCCTATAACAAGCGAACTAAATGGAAACAGAATGGAGAATGATGTGTTGTAATTGGATATGAGAGCACAAATCAATATGGTATATTGATTGGTCATAAGAGCTATTGGGCAAGGGATATCCATGTAATTGGAAATGGAAAAGATGATAATTGTGAGGAGGAATCTATTGGGTCAGGAGTTGTAAGTTGGGATTTGGAATCCTAGTCGGAAGAGGAAAGTGAAAAGAGGGAAACCGCTAGCAGGAAAACGAGAAATACTCAATCAGTGACTTGCGAACAGGACAGGATAAGAAGGGAAAAGTCAAGTGAAAATACATTATGCAACATTCCCAAACCCAGAGTACTGGAGCCTACCACAATTGAACCTGCTGCTCCGATCAGAACCAATAGCCCAATAGCAGACTGGGAAGCCCTAGCTCATAGCATATAGGATAGTGAAACTATAGCAGGATCCCAACGCAGATCAGGATGAACAAGTACTGGTTGATTTTTGTCAATAAAGTTCTAGAGAGAATCTTTCCTGGCTACAGGTATATTCGATAACAAAGAGCCTACAGGTTACAAGGAAGTGAATACTTCACCTTTGGCGAAGAAGTAGAAGAATAGTTGGTGGAAGAGTAACTGTTCTTAAGGGTTAATAGGATATGGGAAATTGTTAACCTGCCCGAATGTTGAACTCTGATATTGTTACGGGGTAGTTAACTCGAAGATGTATTAAGCTAACTTGGCCATAGTTTGAGTGTACGGAGATATGTCAGGAAGGCTCGGTAAAGTAATTTAAATCTTTTCTCGAACTTAGAAGATTTCTTAATAACTTGAGATATTGTTAAGGTCTCTTCTCTGTTGCTTGATTCCTCCTCAACTACTGGGGCAGAGCCCTTCTATTTATACAAAAGTTTGCGCTACTTTCCTTTCTTAAGAACTTATGTATCCTTTGGTTCTTCAACTTTGTTCAGGAAAGTGCGAACACTGTTTGACCCTGAAAGTAATTGCCCTGCTTGAACTCAGAGAGTCTCCAGACTACTAATTTATCTGGGGGTGTTTCCACTCCACCAGTAGATAGTCTTCGATCTCTTTGATCTAATGAACTATAGTTTAATATATGTAGCCTGTACGCAAACCTACCAATAGTTCTCATGGAATACCGAGTGATCAGTTCAGATGGCCATCTTTCAAAGCAGTATGCATATATATGCAGCTGTACCGGATATGTGATAGAGTTCAAATATGTTATCGTTCCAATCAGTTAATTACTCCAAGGAATGTGAACTCTGCCAGTTGCCTGAGTAGCTACCATGGATGTCTCTGTGTTGGTCCTACTTCTAGCGAGCTTTTTAGGGTTAGGGTATATAGTAGTCTTTGATTAAGCTGTATATCTCGTACTAATATAGGTGAGCAAATTTAGTATGCATAACAGATATAGTGCAAGTGAGCTCTTCGAGTGAGAAGAGAAGCCGGCTGTTAGGTCATTCGTTATAAAGTACAACTAGAGTATGCCATTGACTATCCTGAAAGCTATGCTCCTGTTGTTAAACTTACCTCCTTGTGAATTATGCTTGGTATCACTGGTGCCCAAAACTACGAAATTGATTCAATAGACATCAAAACCACCTCCTTTCAGGGAAACTAAAGGAGGAGATTTACATCGAAATTCCAGAAGGTGTGGAGGTAAAGGAGGCAGGGAGGAGAGCAAAAAGACCAAGGATATTAAGACTATTAAAAGGGCTTTATGATTAAAAGCTATTAAGAGAGATATAGAATCAGGAGTGAGATTGATAATTGGTAGAAGGCTGTAGATTGAAAAGATCCTTAGAGGATTATGCAGGCTACTTTAAGGGAGAGAAGGAGGATATCAGTTGAACTCTAAGATGGCTCGATGAAGTCTTATTGATTGGACCTCAAACATGAGTAGACAAAGGAATGGCCAGTTTGGCTCAACACTTTCCAGTGACTAACCTCGGTAAAGAGCACTTATTTTTGGGAATTGAAATTCTATGAACTCTGGGAATGATCATCCAGAAACAGGCAACATATAAGCAAAAGGTTTTGCAAAAGTTTTAACAAGATAATTCACATCCAGTTTCGCCTCTACTAAATCTCTGATTGAAGCTTGTAGGTAGAGAGGAACAAGCAGAGGATGAGATGATTTACTATAATCTACTTGAGAGTCTTATATATCTGATGCTGTGCACAAGACTAGATATTGCCTTTGCTGTTGGGGTACTTAGCAAGTTTAGTAGAAACACAAAGAAAGGCAATAGGCAGGCTGCCCGCCACCTTCTTACATACATTAATAAAATAGTATTATTGAGCCTCGACTTTGGACAAGTTCAAAGTACCTCCCTATATCCAATTCTGTTGAGTAATACAGATTACATAAGCCAAAGATTACCCTGCGTCAGATACCGCGCCGTTGCGTCCTGACTCACTCGACGTTGAATCTCCGTTCCCTGTGGCCTGTGCGTCCTGAGTTGCGTCTCCTACCACCAGTGTGTCCTGAGTTGCATGCCAACGCCAGCTCGAATTCTGTGCTTCCTGAGTTTTCTCGTAATGCTGGCTCACATCCCATGCCATCCGGGTCATGCTGCGAGCTACTTGGTGTCAGGATGGGAGGTTGCCTCATAGCATGGTGCTGAATACCTCCAGGTGCCCTTTGAAGTCACTTCGATCTGCTAATGGATGCAGCCTATTATGGTGTCTTCGTTGTGTCGGCTGGCATCAGGAGTAGTAGCACTTTTGTTTTAAATCATGTCTTGTGTGCGTGGGTTATTTACTAATGATTATCCGCCCTTGTAGTTTATGGATCGGATGATTCTACTCTATAGCTTGTTTATTCATTGGTAGATTTTGTACTACTATAGTAGCAGTAGGTGCCTCCCTCAATCAATCCCCGACCCAAAATAGCATCGCAGATGCCTTCTGATATCTGGATCCCTTAATATACCTCGTTAAATCTTCTCAAATCGATACGGCTATTGACAATCCAGCGCTGATCCCCCTCTGGGCAAAGGTGCGCCAGGCTGAGAATTGTTCCTATATTAACTACAGTAAACTCCCGAGCATCATCCTTCATTTGGATGGTGACAAGGCTATGTACATCTGATATACGTCCTGAGTTCACTGCGCTCACTAACTGAATGCTAGGGAGGCGGAACACTCGATCCTCACATCTGTAGTCTCTGATTTTGATAAGTGCAACGTGCTTGGCTGGAAGACAGCCCTGGAGCGCACCATACATGTCTTCTATTGCAGCCCGTACCCAAACCCAATCATTGGGACTCCCGTGGTTCCTAAAGTTGAGAGCCCCCGTGCATCGCGCACGGTGGATGTTGTCTATTTGCGTTTCTTGGAACGCAAGAACCAGCATTTCTTGTTGTGTCAGTAGCTCCACTAGAAGTGATTCGAGTATCTTAGTGTCCTCAGGAAGACTTCTCTCTGGCGGCATGTTATGCCGGCTGTATCACATCAATCCATGACATATAATTGGAATCGTAACCAAAACAGGACTACAATCAGCCATGTTGGAAACATCTTCCCGGCGTCCCTTCAGCATCCTGCTATGAATGTCAACCACTATTGTGGTGCTAGTTGTGTCCAACTGTTCCACCATGTCTGGAGAGGGATCTGCACCGCAATGTCGCAGAGATTCCAGATTCAACAGTCTGATTTGGATGCCATGTTGTCGACTATAGCTCTGCACAATTTGCAGTCAGGCATCGTTTTTAGTCGATTTTTTGCCTCTATCCAGCCTTGATTTCACTCTTGTGCGCTAGCTCGCCGAACTCGGTTGAATACATCGGAATTTTGCCAAACTGATGTATATGATCAGCAAGGTGACTCAGCAAATGCAGCTTCATGAAGTTGAAATGCGATTCACAAACGATCAAGTTGATACGTCGGTTGGTTTCTTCTTCCCTTTCTGCGTCCCTGATGCAGCGCCGTTTCCAGGATGCGATACGCTCCCTTGTCTTAGGCCTATCATGTCGCAGCTCCCTTCGTTGCTCCTTGATCTTCACACATATGCTGTTAGTTACTTGAAACTCTAAAAAGATATCCTTCATCTTGTAAAATATCTCTGGATAGTCTTGCATAGAGCTGTGTGTCTGCTGTATTGCGCCATGATATTGAAATTGACCAGTGCCCTGACGCATCTGAGAGGACTCTTGAACGGTATGAGCTGGGCACTCCCAGGCTGAGACAGTGCCACAGCCAGAATGCCGAGAACACACCAGTCAAGGTTCCGCATCTCTTTCCCTTGCTATTGTGTAACCTTGCTGTAGGCCTTTGTGGGTACAAGGAATCCTGGGTAAGGCAGTAATGCCCACCAAACTTCGTCAAATGCCTCCATTGGTCCGTGCTTGTTCAGAAACCCCTGGATCCAGTCTATCAGGTGCTTGAATAACCCAAGATAAACTGTCTGGAGCATGTCTGGTTTGTGTAAATGTGATGGCGAAACACGGTTGAGCCCATAAAAAACATTTTGACCTAATCTAATACCACGACTGTCAGGCATGATGTTGGCGTTGTCGGTTTCTCCAATCCAATTTTCATAGTCGTAAAGTGATATATTGAGTAACCTCTAACTGGATTGACTTTCATCTTGGTGCCTGATTCGACCGCAGGCATCTCGCATCTAGGACAGACATTGGATTTTATTCCCGGCAGCGCAATGTTTTTCATGTGATCCACAATCCAAGCGGCCATGATTGGGAAGTACAGCTGAACCTTCCCATCAGCGAAGTCAATTGGTACACCGTCACACGCCGGATCTTATAGAGACTCAAAGATCAGTTCGAATAAGTCCAGTAGGGTGTCAGCGTTGATTTGTCTCTTGTGTTGATCTGCTGTGGAGGACTTTGATAGTTTTGGGGGAATGGGCAATAATGCAAGAAGCAGAACTGCCATGAATGTGGAACTGTTGCGCTGGCCGGACGCATGATTTCCAAGGATGATATAGAGAGGCCATGCTTTGTTGTCGCGGGAAAGGTTTGTGAGATCCGTCTGATCAGACATTCCTATGATCGGAACAAGCATAATATCTGGCGGAAGTGTTGCCTGGTTCCTGTAAGCGATTGTTTACTTACAAAAGGGTTATGTGGCTGTACTTGAAAATCCCACCACCAGTCCGCCGCGTGCATTTCTGCGTATACCCGTTGTCCATTAGTGTCATATTCCCTGCACGGTACGTAGACAAAGTCATCTCTGTAGCCGATCTGGCACATGAGATATTTGATGCAATCCGGAACGTTGCGATAGAAGAATGGCAATGTTTGATTGCCATCATCAACCTGCCCTTCATTCCATTGAAGATATGCACTGTAAGGATCCAATGCGTGAAGCAGGTTCGCAAGCGTATTCATAGAACGATACCCAGCTGATGAAGCATTACCGAGACCACTCAAGAAGTATTGATTGATTCACGACTTAGGTACTTTACTCTCAATTAACCAAGATGCTAGCTTGAAACGGTGAGCACTACTCCATGGGGATCATGGGTGCTGACACAGATTGCTTTTTTCTTGCTCAAACCCATTGACATCTCCTATTGATGTACAGGCCCCTTGATAAACCATCGGTTTACTGGGTAATGGACTCGCAGTTTCGTTGTGTATCTGTGTATCACACTCGTGACTGATGTCATCGAATGCGCTGTACGCATGTCAGGTGGGATCTGGATCCAATTCATACTCAGAATCCAGGCTGAGATGCCCCTTGTAGGGCAATATGTTGCTTCCTTTGCTATCGTTAATAGTTAGCAAGAATGCATATTTTATTGTAGACGCTAAGAGGATATCCAGATTTGCATGCGCATTTGCCAGGTACTTCGCATATGCACCAGACCGGCCGTATTTCCGTCAGCAGAATGGAAATTTGTTAGGCAAGGGGTGAGATTTCTCAGATTATCTCGGCCTTGTGTAGTTTTGAGGGTAAGGCTACTGGGGTGATGTCAACAACGCGTGCGGATCGCACGTATGGTCAAGCGGACCAAATGATCTAAACTGGATTAAGTATTTTGAATTGCTTAGCGTAAAGGTCACGTGGTGCAGCCTTGCTTGTTGGTTTCAGGATCTTAATAGTAGACTGAGAATATTTCCTGTTCGAACGCCAGAGTCCTTATTCCGTTTCATTTGTTCAAGTTGAATCAGATCATAGGGGTGCCCTGTGGTCGAGTGTCAGATCCCGGTTTCCTAATAAATTGTTAAAAATAGTTGAATCTTTCAACCGGCCTAAAAGATCATAGTGTTTTATATATAATCAGAACAGATCAACACAAGAGGAGTTCATACCAAGAATCATCTTCCATTCAGAACTTCCACAAGATTCACAAGACGCAGATCTCTAGCCTGTCATATTTGTCAAATCAATATACTTGAAAACATATTCGATATGGGGCAGAATATCAACATAATTCAATACGCACTGATGCCACCCGGCGGGCTGCAGCTGGCACTAGCAGGTCAGACATATCAGCTTCCAGCTAATTCTCTCATTGCAGAAGTCTCATTTCGATGCTCGCACAAAAGAAAAATCACAGCACATAAGAGGTGAATGGCATCGCGGTTGGTCTCCAAGGTGATGCCCTATACGGTGCATGGCGGGAGGCTGTTTAAGATTAAATGTTAGCCTGGGGTTATCAGACGGATCTTCACCACTTCCCTGATGCAGAATTCCTGCAAATTGTGGCCTGCTTCCGGCAATTGAGACCTGCCTGCAATAAACTCGCCACTGCATGTGCAGCGAATGATATACCTGGTATGCAGGAGATGGTGAAGGCAGTGGTCCAACTGGTTAAGGATTGTGTGAAGAAGTTGACTAATACAATCAACGTGCTTCCAGATAGAGTAAGGAATACCACTTGGGCCAGAGGCTGACGTGTTGGAGGATTTTTGAAGTGCGGAGGACACTTCTGCTGGTGAAACCGGGGGGACGGCCTTAAACGCAGGAAGGATGAGAGGAGGAGGAGGAGAGGGCGTAGGAGGGAAGAAATGTTGTAGAAGTGTATTGTTAATTTCGGTGGGAGAGGAGGCGTTCTCAAGCGTAGGGAACTGTCACAAATCGTGACTAAGGAAGGCAGATTTCACATGACTAGTAGTTACTAGTCATAAGGTATGTTTATGTTTCACGCTATGCAGTCAGTTGACTCATAGTTCTCACATGACTCGCACTTGCGTGTCATCGTTATGTTATGATTGG
>Ga0307509_10006054_pt1 | contig 16490 bp, 20 predicted proteins | sample 10_EM_MG_FD_202245 | JGI IMG/M metagenome (GOLD analysis project Ga0307509, IMG submission 202245) | Populus trichocarpa ectomycorrhiza microbial communities from riparian zone in the Pacific Northwest, United States - 10_EM | ecosystem: Host-associated > Plants > Roots > Unclassified | place... | reverse complement strand
CTTTCCCCTCTTTTCGCATCTTTGATCGAACACTTGACTCCGGTGAATCCTCCGACACTCTTCTCGCATATTCCAACAGGTGGCAGTAGAGGTTGCATGTCCGCGGAGCGCCGGTGATTAACAACAATATCCCACCTGCTACATACAACTGCTACCAACAAGGGGTACCATTCAGCTTCCCTCGGAATGGATATAACCTCCATACCCAGATCAATTTCTTGTTCGAGAGGTTCCCCCATACGATCAATTTCGAAAAGTCATCAGTTTATAAGTCCTCAAACATTCTCAAATTTTCCTCTCGGGACCTTCGGTAGGGCATCAATTAACTCTCCAAATTAGAGAACCAAAATTACTGGCCACAAACAGGAAAGTAGGTTGTGGGAAATGGTGTTCGAGGTCAGAAAGAAGGCTTGTGAGACTCCAGCACCCACGGCCTTTACGAAAACTTAATCCATAATAAATGCCAGTTCAGATCTTTTCCGCCAGGTTGCCCTGGGCCAAATTTCACAACTCACACCAACTCTTTCCCAGATAGTAGCGGGGGTTTGCATAGGGTTTTTCAAGAGAGTGGGACGCATAGAATCCTCGGAACCAATGATTGCCACGTGGATTGCTAGCATGGCGCAACATATGACGCTCATGTGAAAGTGACAGGCGATTCACCCTTCCAATGCTTCACCTTTAGACTACAAGCAGTTTCCACCACTCAAAACACGCTTATGAGTCCGAGGCCTGTTGTGTAAGGCGAGGAGAGGGGCACGGAACGAATACAGTAAGTTATGGTAGTGGTACTTGTCAAGAGCTCTCGATCAACAATGAGTTTAAACGCAAGGGAAGACCCGCTCTATACCCGCGATATGCAGGTTGCACCCCCCCCTTGATAGTACGTACATCACTACTTCTCGTAGTGCCGTAGGCAAACTCGGGCCACCGCTATCTTCTATAGTATGTCAGCACTTATGTGTGTCCATAGAAATGGGAAAAAAATAACTCTCGTCTCCAAAGATACTTGTATGGGACCAGCAGAAACAACTTTCCCTACCCTACCGACACACACAGTGCTACTACCCCCGGAGAGGGCATCCGCCACAGGATTGTGCCGTCAGAGAAATAATGGCTATCAATCCCTAACTTAAGGAATATCGTACCAGGTCGGGTTTACCCTGTGGTTATATACGGCACCTGATTATACAAGGTGGAATATGGAAGCGAGATGGGGTACTCGGATACAGTACTGCTGTCAGTCTCGAGACACCCCCGACGAAGCGGCATATCATCCGACAAAGCTATATAGACAATTCTCTACTACTCGAGTACTCGTATCACGTGGTTCGAATAACCTCGTTGGCTGACTGCTGTCAGCCATCCCCGAGCCCGCCTGGCGAGCGCTCAGGTACCTGAAGGTCCCTGGAAATCCGCCATCTCCGCCAACCCAGGATTGGTTTAGTCTGACAAGTCAACAGAATTGCGAACACCAGTTAATGAGATCAAATACATCCAGTGGGCTGATAATATACTAACCTTGGAAAATACTAATCCCCCTCAGGATCTTTGACCCAAAAATTCTGTGGGATCACAAGGCTAATGCAGATCGTTGGTTTCAATGGATTTTACACTGTTTGTAATGCGGGAATTTCTGTGAAATAGATTGGCGTAAGGTAATGCATCAAAGCGCACGCCAGGCGAGGTCTACCGGAATCAATCGCCTGAGCCTGACGACTTATTTAGTATCATACACCATTAATACGAAAATCTGATGATAATGAAAAGGAGAGGCAGATTTTATATGTGTATTTAAGGAAAATGTCCGGGAAATTGAAAGGATCGAGAGTAGATGTCCGGCTTCTATCATAATATCAAATTACCAAAGTAGGCATGATAAAGCCACGTTTAGCGGTATGATAGCTCTTATTTACTCCTGTAAGCTGACACGGATCTCATTCTTTGAAAACTGCACAGTACAGTAGATAGATGGTATCCCAAATAAATCGAGGCAGTAGTTAGGACAAAGAGGTAGTTCTCCAAATCTTAAATTGGAGAATCGGCCTTTTTCTATTACTGTCATATCGATCTTATAATATATTTTAACCAATATATCAGTATTTGGTATTAAATAAAGAGTTGTGATAGGACTTCATTGGTAACTCAGACAAGGCCTGTTGATGGCTGTGTCAATAATAACTTTTGTCAAAAAATGCTATTTAGCAATTACCGCAAAATTAGGGAAGAGAGCCACCCCCAAATAGTGCCCGCCCCAATGATAGCGCCCCCCTTCTTGCCGGGAGCTAAAATCAAACTGAGAATGATCAGTCTGAGTTTGCCACTTGATCCCTCTGCATAGCAACGCGCCGCTCCTTTCTTTAATATTTTGCCACGAGGCGCTATTCCCCAATTTTGCGGTACTTTGACCTCAGGACTCCATATATTGCTGAAACATATTTGCGAGACAACCATTGTTCATAGGCTCGTCAATCACATTAAATAGACTCTGAGATCATCGGGTCCAGCATTGTGATAGGTTAAACTGACCCACTAACCATTAACCTCACGCAGTCTATCGTGCCCTATCCCACATTGTTTGTTAAGTGCGCAGTATATATATTAAGATCCACTCAACCTGGACCTCTTCCTCTCTCTCTCTCTCTCTCTCTCTCTCACCTCTACCACATCCCAACGACAGCCACCCCTGCATATCATCCATTGACCAAGTCATCTTCCACTGGAAAATGTTTCGCCTTTTTAAAATCCCTACTTACATTACCACCGGATTTGGTCGTACTATTCACGATGTTGGCACTACCTCCAATTACTGCCGCAAGTTGTCATCCACCCACATTCAGGATGGAAGAAAAGGCCACGCTCAAGTTCCCATGCCCGAGGAGTGTTCAAGCCTCAACGAGCTTAACGAGAAGTGGTCCAAACGCCTTCAGGAGCTTGATGCCAAGTGGTCCCAACGTCTCGAGGAGGTTGATTCCCTCTGCTTCAAATGCGCTAAAGAGCTTCACGCTCTGCGTTCCGAACTCTCCCAGAAGCCGGATGGGCAAAATGAAGGCGAGTCTCTGAAAGGTGTATGCGGACAGGTGCCATCACCCCTACCTCCCTCTCTTTATCCACTTTCTAACTTTTTAGCTGAGCACTACCGTCCATGATGCTGAAAAAGGCCAGAAGCGGTTAAACCAATTTTTGACCATTCGCGCAGCTGTCGGTATGTATATAAGAGTAATGTGTGTGCCTATTGAGTCGTTACTAATGTCCGACTATAGACAACATTATCCACCAGGGTAAATTGTCGGGAAAGATCCCTCTATCTGTTTCGGGAAAACAAGAAGGACTGGACGAGCTGGCGGACCGAAGGGAACTCTCCAAGATTCTTGACGATCAAGTGGATGAACATGGACTCAGTTTCAAGAAGGTTATGGCTGCTTTCCACCGCCTGGAGTCTGTGGTATCAAGACCCCCAAGTCTTGCTGGTCTTACTGTCACAGTTCCATATGCAGGCTTTAAAAAGGACGAACGTGCTGCCCTTGTTGCTCTTTTCAAGGTTCAAGAGAAGTGGTTAATGGGCTTCAAGGTTGAAGAGGAGGAGCGCCCTGATGGAGAAGAAAGTGACTCTGGCTCTGACTCGGAGATCTATAGTGATGACAGCGACTATGACTCTTATTAGGAGATCTATAGTGATGACAGTTACTCTGGCTCGGATTCGGAGAGCTAGAGTTATGACAGTGACTCTGACAGGGGGGATGATGTTATATCTTGGAGAAAAAACGTCTAATGCTCTGACTAACTTTGGCTGCATTCAATAAAAGTTAAAACTGCCACATCCCGCGTAGGGTATACAGTTGATTGTATTTAAATCCTGCGTTACATTTTTGGAGAACTCATACTTCATCTACTAGTATGATATATAAAAGGCTACGAGAATCGCGATTACCGAGTGATTATACATGATTGCGAACACTGCCCTCCTTGCCAGGATTCACCTGTTTGTCATACAGGACCCTACGTTGTGATTCAACGCTTAATTCTATGTTCAGCATATATCATACCCATAACTAACAAGGATATATTATCTTGTAACCTACTAAGCTATGATACAAAAAGTAACGCTGCTGCCAGAAGTATCGCGGAAGGGACCAGCAGGGTTCCGAATGGTCGGCGGAGGACTGGACCGGACTTAGTCAGTACTGTCAAAGTCAAGTCTAGTCTGAAGGTGGAAATTAGACCGACTGGACAGTCTTGATGGTTGGAACTGACTGGACCGGACCTGGTCGGACTGGGCGGACCGAGTGATAGAATGTGCCTAGCCTTTGGCCAAGATTCCCCATCTTCCGGAGCTGGACTAGTCTGAACTACATGCTCCGGTGATAGTCAAGTCCGGTCAAAGGATAGAAATTTGACCGACCGAGCAGTGGATGGCAAGACAACTGACTAGACCAGACAGGATCAGACTCCGTAAGTCGAGTGATATCCGATGTTGGAATTTCGGTTAGGCGAAAACGACTAAGAACCAATATGGGATCCGTCCGACAGAGGTTTATTTTTAGTGGAGGATCAAGCGAGTGTAGGATAATTTTCTACGGCGGGTTGTTTGTTATAACTGCCAGGCGAACTCGAAAGAGTAGGACTATCACGTGTAGCAAAACATGTCATAGCAACGGCCGCTTTGATTCAACAGGGATCCCATATTAGACTGGTCCCCGACTGGACTGGACTTGACCTGACCAAATATTTCGGTCAAGTCTAGTCTCCTCCTCCATTCTCGACTGACCAGTCGGTCTCCTGTTCAGGACATGACTGGTCGCACTATTCGGAACCCTGGGGACTAGAAAAAAAAGAAAAATCAGAAAAGTGAATTTTTTCCAACCCCCAAAAACTACCGCGAGACCTTCGTATATCCTCCTCCTAACTTCCACCAAACTTGCCTTCCCTTTCCTCCCTGCTCTCCTCAGCATGCCCCCTCTCCCATCTTCAATGATCACGCTCCCGACCCCGCCCTTTCACACAACTATTGTTAATCGCCGGCGCTCGCGTACCTCAGCCACTCGACCACTCCTTTCCTTTAGAATATGTTAGAACGTGAGCGGAGACTACACCGGTGAGTCTGGAACTCGGTGAAGAATGGCGAGGTAGTCGGTGAAGAAAGGAGGGGTAAGCGGTGAAGAAAGGTGGGGTAAGCGGTGAGCAAAAGAGGGGTAAGGTGGTCAGTAACCAGTGACAACAACAAAAGGGGTTATTGGATGGTTCCACAAGTGTGACGGATGAGGTGGTCGTAGTAGGGTCTTTGGACACGCAAAGTCTTTTGTCTTTTGTACTTAAGGGTCCTGTTCGCACGCAACTGTAGAGGTTAAGTAAGAGAAGAAGCAGAGATCAATTTTATCGAGTTTTCCCCGCATACCTTTATACATACGATCAGTATTTGTCCGCAAGAATTTATAAGAACAACAACTCCATCGATCAATAGCGTTCCCTCGCCGCGAAACTCCGCCGCCAATCCGTCATCGCGTAGCACTCGCCGCAGGTCCCCCAATCTGTGTTAAATTTTGTGTTACTGTCTTCCATTGTCCTCACACAACGGCTTTGTCTAAAGCGTTTCCTTCCTATGTCATTGCGCTGTATTGGGTTGTATCTTTTGTGGTGGTGAGACATCACCGGTTGGGTGATGATTATTGGGCGGCTATCTCGTATCGGCTAGGCTTCATTGCGCTCTCCAGGTTTGGAGGCGTATACTTTGTTGGAACTTATGATGCGTTTGGGCTGAGGACAGGAAACCAGTTCCTTCTAGTAACAGATGAGGTCACTTATACTTTCTATATATGTTTGGTCGTTTGACCCTTTCCTTTCGACAAGCAACAAATACATGGCGAGCAGAAGTTCCCCGAAGTCTCTACCGTTCCACTTTCACACAAGATTGGAGCACAATTTCAACAATCTGATATCGCGGACGTGAATGGGTTGAGCAACACTCCTAGTTGGGGCAGCCAATGCAGGTGGTAATACGTCGAGGACGAGAGAACTCTTCTGTTCTACCTGTGATCCGCCTTCTTTAGACTCTGCCTCCGGGCGCTTAGAGAGTTTAACCTTCCCGCCTTTGCGGCTCTCCTCCCTCCTATCCTGCGCCTCGGTCACGCGACCGATCAAGTGTATAACTCACAGTCCGCGCACGTTCTGCCACTTGAGGTTTCGGACGAGGTTGTCGCTGAGCTTGATCGCCTAGGCGGGGTGTCCACACCCGCGTTGACCTTGTTGCCAATTTGTGGGAAGAGAACGTCGGTGGCCGTGCCACTTTCGCCTCTGCCAGATAGTGTGCCTCACCCGCTAAGAAGTTTCCGGTAGTCGCTGGCCAGGCTGTTAGTCTCCTGTTCTCTGTTGCCAACTAAGATTAACTTCCTCGGACTAATTAATGGAAGGAGCATTCGTAAAATCCGAGAATCATGTAATCCTGCGAAATCGATAAACGCTACCTTGAACAGCATTAGTATAGCAATCTTTGTGGAAGTAATCTTGCTAGGCACAGTCAACATGGACTCTTCGTCTTCAGCCTCACCCTCCTCAACTTCGCTTTCCTCTTCTTCCTCCTGCTCCCCATCTTCGGGCTCGCAGCTCTCGTCCCAGTCAGGCCTGTCTTTTGTTTTGCTTTTGTTTTGCTTTTTGTCTACATCTCCAGTTTCCTTGCCCTTGCGAGCGGCTGGACCGCCCCTCTTGGCATCGTTCTCGTCCCATTTTCTCTTTTTCCCGATAACCCGCTCCTCCGTAACGCCTATCGCACCGAGGAGGTCCTCTTCAGCCCTTTCCTCAGCCCGCATATACTCGTCTGCTCTAACAACTCCGCCATACTCATCCACTCTCCTTCTCCGCATTACGAATGGAATCATCCTATTTCGCCCTTTACCACCGCGTACATCGTAATAATATACACCTTTCCCCCTAAGTAAGATGTTGATTCCAATATCCACCTTTCCTGCGCCATATCCAGATGGGGTTGTCCCACCGAGCATTACAGTCGCCGCGGAAATTTTCTTACTATTGGCAGTAGTGAGAGCCTTCCCTTGCCTCTCAGAATCCGAATCGTCATCGGAGGAAGATCAGGCGTCATCATCATCTGGTTCTGCGCCAATGGAGGAGGGAAGGCCTGGGTTGGAGAGGAGAGATTGGTGTTGTGAAGTTAGTGCTTGTTGCGCTGCGAGATGCCTATTATACGCTTCAAGTTCCTAGCCTACCAGTAGCGTCCGATGAGAAATCTAAATCACCTGGATATTAGCGCCTGCTCCGTAACCAGATCGGGGAGAAATACATCTAGTTCGGCCTGCTGCCCATCGAGAGATACTTCTTGCCAGCAAGTCGCCTTTGATTCTCCGCCACTGCTTGTTTTTTTCCTCCCATTGTTGCCACAAGTTTCCAACCCACCCTTGTTTACCGTCTAACCTCTCTGTCAAAACAACCAAATTCTTCGGATCGCTGGCAAGTCTCATCAAAGCCTCACGACTGAAGCCCCACCCCTGACTAGAATCCGAAGCGATAATGACCTTCTCACGTTCATTTCTGTCTTTCAAAATCCTGTTAAGGTGTCCTTGGGTAGAAACTAGATTTAAATGCAGAAAGTGATATGTGTTGTTAATCACCGGCCCTCTCTGGTGATCGAACATCATTCCTACTAGCCCACTCTTACGCATGACTAGAATATACTAGTAGGATACCGGCGTCACTATAGAAGTTAGAAGAAGGGTCTCGGAGGGATGACGACAGGACATGTGATGGAATAGGAAAAATGTGGAAGGAAAGGGAATAGACTGCACGACAAGAGGAGGAAATCGTCTGGTCATAGTACTGAAGTTGTATGGTCATGATGTGGAAATGATGTGATTATAGTGATGGAACCATGTGGTCATACTGAGGAAGTTCTCGGAGGAGTGTCTCTTGTTTTTTGTGTATTTAAGGACGCTGTTTCTCCCACAGTTTAAGGAAGAAACCAGGTCACTGAATATATATTTTCCCATTCCAATTATCTTTATTCTTCGGCTAAACGAAGTCTTTCGATTGATAGCCATATCCCAAGCTAGAATTTTGTCAATATGGACCAGCCTTATTCCCGTCGTTTCCTCTCCATTCTGCATCGTCCCTTTGTCGGTTCACCCTCCGGTCCCCACCCGCAATTGACTCAAATTCTCCAACCACCCCCTCGTCAATCTACTCTAGCATGCTACTAACTACCTGACCTGACCTAATCGGCGAACTCCTCCTCCGGCAAGGAACAATCCAACTCCTTTGCCTTTTGCTCGTGAAGATAGCTGCTGGTCTTTTCTCAAGGCGTGCACGAGCAGATATACAAGCTCTAGCACTCGTCCAACAACGTCTGTGGGGATCAGAACAGTACCATTGTTTTCCAGCGCTGTCTTTTTTATAGCATCCAAGAGCATTTCATCCCCCTTTTTCCTCCCATCAGCCATGCTCACGACTTCTGAATTTCTCGCCGAGCAAATCAACGCTGTTGGCTTCCCCAAAGTTTCCTGAGAGACCCCACGGCCAGTCAAGAATCCCGCTCCTCGAAGACAGTTTTCGCGTGAGTGATTCCAATCCACAACATAGACAATTGATTCCTGCGCCTGCTGTATCTTCCATATTGTGCCTCCTAGGCTGTTCCCGGCTGGGTATGCAGTAATCGTAATGCTCCCCAACTTCCCGGAAACCATCGCAATGGCTGAATGCAGAGGGGTAGGCTGCGAGTATTTCAGCATAACAATCTTTGTACAATACATGTCGATCTCGGCAGAAGTCGGAGGTAGCTTCAACGCGTCGGGATGTAGTTCCCCTGTCTCAGCAGGTGGTAGGAAGGCTGGTGTACGTACCAAAGCTGCTTGTCGGCACAGAAGAGGGGGTTGAGTCTAGCAGCTGGGTGCTAATGGTGTAAACAAGTAGATGTCCTGTAATAATGGGCAGCCAAGATCGGATACCGGAAATCTACTGTAGATAGGAATAGAGGAGAAGTTCGGGATGTATTTAGAAGAGAGCACTGAACCTGCGACTCCACTCCACAGACGTCAGAAATAGGCCAACCAGCCTTTCATAAGTACATGACTTATTAAAAAATAACGAAATACATATAGCACCATTTATCTCCGTGCATTAGGCCACTTGTATATTCCGCACTTATAACCCAAAGGAGTAAGGCATCTGGGGACCAAGTAAGTCATCTAATGACGTTTATTTCTTTCTCCCCCTAAGCCAGACCCCCCACAACAACTAGCCATCACCAGCCACTCTATCGGAGCACCGGGACAAAATAGGGAGAAAGGAATAAAAATTAAAAGGAACAAAAGAGAGGACAAAAATGGAAGTAGCAAACACCTCTGACCTAATTAAAATCCAATTGGAGGCCACCTTCCTGATCTCCGCATTGACAAAGATCGGTGTTATCCGGCCAATAATTTCAGACAAGGCGAGTGGTAATTCATGTTAATAGATAGCTTTGAGAGCCTACCTCAGGAATACTTTGGGCCGAGTGAGAAATTAGTTATTCTACAGAATTATATAACAAAGGACAAGCAATACTCGATTCCACAAAGCCCGCCAGAGTCCGTTCAAGCCAGAATAGAGAGATATAAAAACAGAAGAGAAAAGAATATATTTAAAAAAGCAAACGGATACGAAAAGCCACCATCCTGCGGAAGGGATTTTTTATGCATCGGACGGAATTATGAAGAACATCGGGGGGTGACAAATAAACAAATAAGGAAACATGAAGGATAGTGGAAACTACACCAATACGGAATAAAGGGAAATGTACTTTATGAAAGGAGGCGAGAGAAAGAAAGTCACCAAGAACTGAGCAAAAAATAAGTATTCTACAGGCTGTAATCGTTTCCCCTAAGGTAGCGGTCTTCCAAATGGATATCGGTATTGACTCTAACCATACCGGTGGTATAAACGTGATCAAGTGCTGGAGATGCCAACAAGTAATCGAGTAGACTCTATTACTCTTTATCAAAACTTCTAAGACAAGGCCAATACCTTAGGCCTGTACAAAGTTCAAAGATTCACTAATTGAACTGAAAAGATAACTGCTAAAACAAGTATATTGAAAACTCTCTCTGTCGAAGTCTGATCTCTCGAAGTCCGGAGAGAGACAGGTCTTTAAATACACTTGCAATAATACATCTTGCATTAATTATATCCAAATCCTAAGGTATCAAGCGATACCCAACCCATAAAAAAAAACAATAAACAAGGCTTACAATCTTCCGGAGTTCATATCCTGAAACAGTACAAGTAACAAATAACAAGGCTTACAAGTCTCCTGAGCTCGTATCCTAAAACAAAAGATAACACACACTAACAAGGCATACAAGTCACTTGAACTTGTATCCAGAAACAATACATAAAACAAATCCATACCTAAACTGGTAACCTGTACGGGTTACACACTGAAAAAAAAATAACAAACTATTAGCTCAAAACCAAATCCACCTTCTGTCTGAACCGCTGCTATCATAGTCTGTTTCCAAGTAAGGGTCCTGAAACCCTTTGTCAACAGGTTCTTTGTTCACGTATTCCGTAAGTCCAGCTTCGGTAGGGGAAAATCCGCTCGTAATCTGTGCTGAGAAAACGGTAAATTCTTTGCCAATCATGTTATCAGTCCACCATTCCTGTACCATTTCTTCTGAATATTCTAATCCTTCAACAGGTTCCCAACTGTTCTCACTGACAGGGTAATCCTTACACTTGACTAGGAACTGGCCTTGTCCATACTGTTCTCTGTACTTCAGCAGGGCCTCCACATCGCATTTGGGTTTTTCATTGATCAGGATTGGCGCTGGCTTGATATTGGCTCATCCAGGTAATTGTGCCTCATTGTTCTCCTCATAGGGTTTGACCATGGAAAAGTGGAAGACTGCATCCTTCCGGCGGTACATCCTGGCATCCATCTTGATTGTGTAGTTCTGTGTAATATAGTCATAATTCACCACAGGGAAGGGTCCAGGACAGTGTGGGTCCAGCTTCTTTGATCATCCTGATTCAGTAGAGAACATGACGCCAAAGACAAGCACTTCCACTCCAACAGGAATGGGGGGGTGTAGTCTCCTTCTCTTGGTCGCTGTCCTGTTATGCTGGACTCTGGCTAGCTTGAGAGCTTGGTAAGCCGCATTCAGTAGTTTGTTGTGTCTGTTGTAGTAATCATCTGCAGCAGGCACTGAGGTTACAGCGGTCTGATAGGTGTTAAGTAGATGGTAGTCTTTTCCATACACTGCTTTTGTATGGTGACATGTCGATACCTTTCATCAGCAAAAGAATATGTGGTGTGGGATGCACTGGCACCGCGTCAGGACATATCCACCATTGCGTTTGCATCCAGTGCGTCCTGTGCGTCCTGATGTGATTTAAGGATACACTTGGGCTGTAACTGGGGCACCCTGTAGAGAGGTGAACTCTAAGGTTGCGACAGCACCAAACACTGAAAGTAGAAGATAAAGAAGAGGTAAAATAATTCAGAAGAATCAACGGTAAAACTTAATATAGTTAAGCTTGAAGCTTCACAGAATTTGGTTCTGTCGAGCAAAAGTTGGTTGTCGAAGTAGAATGCCAAACGCTTGAACTTAAGTAGATATCAGATTTAAGCCTTTGACATTCACCACTACTTCTGACCTTGTGCGAGCACCCTGTCCTACTCAGGGTTTGTCTGAGGTCTACCCTCCATCAGGATGTAGCCTGCTGGAAGTGTCGCCCCAACTCGGGTACACTTAACTCCGTCAATAGGATACGAGTTTCTCCAATCCTTCTCCAATACAACCGCAGGTGGAAAAACACTTCCGATGGAAGTTATACCAGTGACTAACTGTTATGACAACAACCAGAGTCAATACCTAGGTGGTGGACTCACTGGCCCAGTGGCAGTTTCGTCTATACAAGCTATGCAGTCCATGATTTAATCTACTCGACTATCAAAGGTGATAAAGTGACATGCAAGCTCCCCCGGTGAGATGTTGTAACATGTATACATGTTCTTGTAAGTGTATACCGCAGCGCAGTGCCGGATTTAGTATCTTTAGGTTGATTACTTTGCTTACTTTGATTAGTTTGATTGTTTTACAGCCACGGAGCTATAATAGGGCCCGGTAGCTTGTGCTAAGTTTAGTTTTCCATGGTTATTGTTTGATTTAGGATCACAAGGAAAGGAACGGTCATGTGAGCTGACGATAGCATTGAGGCAGTGTTATGACTCTAAGGTTTCATGTGGGATCACAGGACATGCAGGGCAAAGTGCACTGCCCGGTAATGATTGTGGTTGCAGGATATCTGCTTACAATCGCTTTGGGAGAACCTTTGTATTTAAACTCATCTACAGGCTAGCAGGAGCACGGCAAACTTCAGCAGACTATTGATTTATGAATATACTTGGTTGACCGGCGATGTTAGATTTCCACTTGCCCTTTAACTATTATCTCTCCTTCTCCGGGGCTCTTGAAGCCTCCCTTGGACCTAGTGCTTGCCGGTCAACCGCTAGCCTTCTATTGTACCTTTTCTTAGACAGGAGTAAACCTGTTACAGATGTAGCCGATGGTTGGGTAAGTGGGCGCTACCCATAGCCAGCCTCGTGGGACATACTCTACCGTGATAAGACTCATACCTCTAGAGTCCAATAACAACCAATAGTAATGCTACAAATCAAGGGGAGAAGGTCCGGGCTGGTTACTGAGGTATTTGTCCCCAAAGCGCCCTGGCCTTCTGAGACTACCTGAGTACCACTAGGAAGACTACCCTACTAGCTGTAGGTTAGAATAGACTCCTAGAGGCCCCAGAGACCATATATGAGCAACCTCCATTTTGGTGGTTACCCATACTCCCCTTATATATCGTGCGAAGGTCATTCAGTCGGACGGACAGCGACGACATATACGGTGTTATGGCAGACGCTCCAATGACCTCTTTTTACTAGCAAACATGCAACTATGCAGCCGTCTGCCAATGACGCGCTGTCCCAACGCTAGGGCCAGAGGGGGGTGTTAGCAAAACCCGCCACAGTTCAATACTATGTGCAGGCCACCCACACACAGGCGTGGGGCCTCCCCGTGCAGATGCGTGTGTGCCTAACAACATCTATGAGCCCATAGAATGTGAGGCAATCGACTTCTAAGTTCTAGGATGACTTTGGCGGTGGAGGTAGGGTAACTTGGACTCCTCAGTAGGGTAACTGGGGTCCATGGGCATAATGATCAAATTCCCAAGGTAGGGTAACTTTGCCCTCTTATGCCATTAACCACTTCGGAAGTCCTCCCGTTGACCACAAAAGTCGTCTCGGAGGTCCGTGTAACATTCCTATAATTCTCTTGACCTTATATGAATGTTCTCCCGAAAGGTTACCCTGTCTAATTGAGTACCCAAGGCTGCTCAACCATTCCCTAGACTTTGTCCTAGGTTAACCAGCTATTTGTATATGAGACCATACCACCTCTGGTTACCACTTGGTATACCATTTGGGCTAAGGTGGTAGTTATTGTAGCTACCTATCGTAGGGTCGTTACATGGGCTGTGGACACACCCCAGCACAATCGTCCTGTCAGACTGCTCTAGTTATCCTGGTTTGCTTCAGTCTGTGTCCAGACATTATCTGTTTTGCGTACCTTATCCTGATGCTTCTACGACGGGACTGGATTCCCTGTCACCTCTCGTCTTGCTTGGGATGTTTGTATTGTGAATTAGACATAGCACTCGAAATATATTGCATCTAATAAGCTGTTTCGTGCACGGGTGATAGTTTGCATATGATTATGTTTATGGATCATATATTGTATCTATTTGTATCTACCGGGCAGGGATGGTGTAGCCCTCGTTAGGGCTACTGCACTTGTCAATTTCAATTTTGAGTATCAGTATATATGTACCCATCCTCATCTTCATCTATTAACAGATCTCCATATTCGTCTTCAAGACCGGGGTGTGTGCTTTGAATAGATCTCGTTGAACGTCCTTAGATCTATATGGTGGTTTACAAGCCAGTGATGGTCTGTCTACGGTATGAGATGTGCCAGGCTCAGGATCGTCTCAATATCAACAATGGTGAACTCCTGGGTAAAGTCGCTCAGCTGCACTGTAACTAGGCCATGTATGTTCGAAGGACATCCTTGGTTCACCACACTCATATATTGAATAGCAGCGAGACAGTGGACAGTATCCTGCTTTGTGTAGTTTTCAATTTTGAATAGAGCCAGAAGCCTGGCTGGGAGACGACCTCGGAGTGGACCATACATAGCCTCATCAGCTGTCTGTATCCAAACACAGTCATTGGTGCTGGGGTAGTTACGGAAGAGCCCTGATCCTGTGCATCAAGCCCTGTGTATGTCATAAACATCAGATTCTTGGAATGCAAGTACCGGGATTTGGAGTTGCGTCAGGAGTTCCATCGGGATTGTTCGCAAGATCCGAGTCTCTTCAGGGTGTCTTTGCAGGTGGGCAAGATAAAGTCAGGTATATCATATAAATTCTCTACAAATTGTCTCCGGGGGTATACTGCATACTCTGCTAAAATCAATTACGTTGTGGATAACTTCACTATGCCCTTTCAGACCCCTCCGACTGGAGGGTCGTCGTTGTGATGTTCTCTTTTTCTCCCAAGGATCGAGTACATGAACTGCTAGTTCTACGCCTGCATCTCGATGGAATTCTATGTCCAGAAGACTCATTCGAATGGTATGCTGTCACCCCTAGCTGTGCAGTATCTGTTGGGCTGCGTCAATTTTATTGGAACAACCCAAACCGTCTTTGATTTGCTCCTTATGTGCAAGGTCTCCAAAATCAGCAGAATACATTGGAATGTTACCAAACTGGGGGATGTCATCGCGAAAGTGGGTAATCAGATGCATCTTCATAAAGTTGAAATTACATTCCGCATCTATCAATTATATACCTTGGTCATTCTCTTCTTTACGGTCTTCGTCGGGTGCAAGTTGCCTCTTTGATTGTGCGACTGACTGGTTTAACTGGTTTCGATCGAGGAGTAGCTCCTTGCCCAATTCATCTGCCTTTGCTTGCCTCTGTTTAGACACCAGAAATTCTAAGAAGATGTCTTGTAAGGTTTCATGAAATCTCATCATGTATTGTTCAATATAATCTATGGTCGCAGATGTGTGGCTTTGATATTGTGCCATCATAGTGAAGTCCAGCAACGAGCTGACACAGGTCAGCGCAAGTCTGAAAGGTTGTACCTGAGTACTATGAGGTTTTCTTAATGCCATGGCGAGTTCTCAAAATAGGCAAGGCCCAAGATTCCTAATCTCTTTACCTTGCCACTGTGGGATCTCCCGATAGGCCTTTTTGGAGACATAGAATCCAGGGTAGGGGGGCAAATCTTTCCAGGCATCGTCAAACGCTTGTTTTCGGGCATGTTTCTTGAGAAATCCTTGTATCTAGTCTATGATATGCTTGAAGAGTCCTGAATAAACTTTATGTAGCATATACGGCTTGTGCAGATGTGGTAGCGAAACTCGGGAAGGTGGTGAAATATCTTTTGGCCAAACTTGATACCAAGTGTTTCAAAATGTATCCCAGCAATGTTCAATCTCAGTGGAATGGGTTGCATTTTGTAGTTGTTAAGGGGCTTATCTGGTGTAATCTCTAGGACAATGACGCACTGAATGAATTCCTAGATGTTCTGTTGGGACCTCGCATGAGGGACAGGAATTTGATTTGATTCCGTTGAGGAAAAGATTTTTCATATGGTGTGCGATCTAGCCTTACAAGATTGGGAAGCATGTCCGGATCTTGCCATCAGCACAATATATTGGTATGCCTTCATGAGCCCTGGCTTTCACCGGTTCAAAGATGAGTTGGAAGCCACCTTGCAGTGTGTCGGTGTAATGGGGGCACCCTATAGAGAGGTGAACTCTAAGGTTGCGACCGCACCAAACACTCAAAGTAGAAGATAAAGATGAGCTAAAATAATTCTGAAGAATCAACGGTAAAACTTAATATAGTTAAGCTCGAAGCTTCACTCACTTTAGTTCTCTCGAGGAAAAGTTGGTTGTCGAAGTAGAATGCCAAACGCTTAAACTTAAGTAGATAGCAGAGTTAAGCCTTTGACATTCACCACTACTTCCGACCTTGTGCGAGCACCCTGTCCTGCTCAGGGTCTGTCCGAGGTTTACCCTCCATTAGGATTTATCCTGCCGCAAGTGTCGGACCAACTCGGGTACACTTAAATCCGTCAATAGGATATGAGTTTCTGCAATCCATCTCCAATACAACCGCAGGTGGAAAGACTCTTCCTATCGAAGTCATACCAGTGGCTAGCTGTTATGACAACAACTGGAGTCAATACCTAGGTGGTGGACTCACTGGCCGAGTGGCAGTTTCGTCTATACAAGCTGTTCAGTTTATCATTTAATCTACGCGACTATCCAAGGTGATAAATTGACATGCAAGCTCCCCCGGTGAGATGTAGCCGATGGTTGGCTAAGTGGGCGCTACCCATAGCCATCCTCTCGGGACATACTCTACCGTGA
>Ga0307509_10006053_pt1 | contig 16491 bp, 18 predicted proteins | sample 10_EM_MG_FD_202245 | JGI IMG/M metagenome (GOLD analysis project Ga0307509, IMG submission 202245) | Populus trichocarpa ectomycorrhiza microbial communities from riparian zone in the Pacific Northwest, United States - 10_EM | ecosystem: Host-associated > Plants > Roots > Unclassified | place... | reverse complement strand
CGAGCATAATGGGTATCGACAACAAAAAACTGTACTCTGCAGCCTGCGCCGGCCCTAGCCCAACCAAGCGGCCGGCAATGATGGTCGAACCAGAACGTGATGTGCCAGGAATAAGCGCCACTGCCTGTGCTAAACCAATAGCCAAGGCTCGTTTTTTAGTGAGCCGCTCGCCATCCTTCACATCACTGAGTCGCGGGAGTTTCTCGAGGGCAATCATCACGACACCGACCACGAGCATCATAATCGACACGACCCAGGGGTTCGAGAAGAAACTACTCTCCTCTATTACGCTCGCGAGCGACAACCCCAACACACCGGCCGGAATCGCCGAGATCAAAATATTACGTGCCAGACGCATGTTATGACGGAAAACAACCTCCTCAAACAGATCAAAAATCTTCGCCCTGAAATAAATCAAGAGCGCTACAACGGTACCGATATTAATAAATTCCAGAAACAGATGATCTTTCGCACCAAAAAAGTGCTCAAGCACAACCTCGTGGCCGGAACTAGAAACAGGTATAAACTCGGTGAGGCCCTGGACAACGCCGAGGACAATTGACTCCACAACATTCATTAGAACTATTGTAATCTATCACCCTGTTCGCGGCCAGTCGCTCAAGCGGTGCTATACTATAAGCACGATGTATATTTCGGAACTCATCATCGATTTCCTGGAATATCTGGAGGTGGAACAGAACCGCTCTCAGAAGACCTCTGAGAATTACCACCTGTATTTGAATCGCCTTGTCGACTTTGCCGGTGATGTGAAGATTGACCGCGTTAACAATGAGCTTATTCGCAAGTGGCGCCTCTGGCTGGCGCGCTATCAGAACGAGAATGGCGAAGACTTGTCTAAAATCACGCAGGCGTATCATCTGATCGCGCTGCGGAGCTTTCTGAAATTTTGCTCCAAGCGTGGGATTGAGGCGCTTACACCAGAGAAAGTCGAGCTACCCCACGTTGTGCGCAAGCAAGTAAGCTTTTTGAACGAAGACGAGCTGCGTCGCCTGTTCTCGACCGTTCCGGGCGACAATAAAATTGGACTGCGTGATCGCGCGATTATCGGATTGCTTTACTCGAGCGGGCTGCGCGTATCAGAGCTGGTAGCACTGAATCGCGACACGGTAAATCTAAAACGCCGCGAGTTTATGGTCCGCGGTAAGGGCCAGAAGGACCGACCAGTGTTTATTAGCGAAGATGCCGCTGCGCTCATTGCTGAATATCTCTTGGGGCGAAGCGACAACCTCAGGCCGCTTTTCATTCGCTACGGTGGCGCCGAGCAGATCGACAATAGCGGTGATTTTGGCCGGCTCACGCCACGAAGCATCCAGCGTATCGTATCGCACTACGCTGCGCTGGCGGGCATCACTAAAAAGGTTTCGCCACACACGCTGCGCCACTCCTTCGCGACCGGACTACTGATGAACGGCGCGGACCTGCGTTCAGTCCAGACAATGCTCGGCCACAGTAACATCAGCACAACCCAAATCTACACGCACGTGACTGACCCGCACCTCAAGGAAGTGCACCAGCGATTCCATAAAGATTTGAACGCCGAAGAACCGGCCTAATATAAGTGTAGTTTTGAGGGGCTCGCGCGGCGGCGAGCCCCTTTTGCACGTCAGCGTTGAGGGCCGACCAACAGGCGCGGATGTTGTTGGAGCGTCTGAAGCGGCAAGCAGAGAAGCAACTGAGCTGCGCGGGTCTCCCAGTTGAGCCTCATGCCGTACGTCTTGTCCGTCCCATCCAGCCGAAACCCGATGGCGCGGGCAGTCGTTTCCGGAATGTGCACCCCTCCTGTCTCGTATTCATGACGGAGCGGATAGAGCGCTATTACCAGGCAGACCTTGCCAGGCAAATCAGCCATGAGCATGTTCACTGCCCCGATTGACGCACCGAGCGGCTTCGGGTAAATCTTGCAACTTGCACCCTGCCCGCCAGGTGCCGCCAGCCGCCCCAGTGTCCGGGCATTCAGCACGCGGTCCAAGGCCTGTTGAAGCACCTTGCCCACGACGTTCGGGATCCACAAATCCCCTGCGCCCACACTGACCAAGCTCTCCTGATCCATGGTGCTCTCCTCACGATGGCTAGACGAACTGTCATTATAATATCATTACCAAAAGTAGCTATCTGGGGATGGGGCCGCCGCATTGGCAGCCCCATCCCCCACGCGTTGCGCCGGTCGCTCAGACGACTTGGACGAGCGCGTTCGGGTAGCGCCTGAATGTCTGCGTCGGAAGCCGCAACGTTGCTCTCGCTTCGCTGTTGGCACCATCGAGCGTGAACCGATGAGGCGGGAAGAGCCTCCCTCCGTCCAGCCGGACACACAGACGAGCGATGACCACAGTCGGCACGTAATACGTAGCCGCCTCTTGGTTGTAGCCGCCAGGCCGTTTGAGGGTGACATGCAGCGTGGTCACGTCTTGCAGCTCACCCACACCGCCAACCAGGATGCTGGCGCCACCAAGCGCTGACCCTCGGTTCCCGGGATAGATGTGCTCGTACTCCTGATCGTTGGGGCCCTTCATCAGACGCTTCAGTGCGTCGGCGTTGAGCACTTCGTTGACGGCTCGCTGCAAAGCAACCGCGACCTTGTGGACATCGGTAACGTCAGTGACGACGATGGTCTTCACGTTCTCGCCCTCTCTCGGTACGGGTCTGTCGAGCAACCATGAGTATACCCTGGCCGGCCGAAATGTCAACTTTCCTATATAAGTTCATTCTCTGTGGAAGCCCGCGTCTTGGCGGGCTTCCACATTCGTTCGCGGGTACTACTTGACGTAGATGCGAGCACGCGCGTGGCGCCGAAGGTCCTGCGCGGAAAAGCGCAGCTGGACCATAAACGCTCGCCGCATATCCTGCCGGAGGAATGCACGTCGCATGTCACCGATCTGCACTCCCAGCCTGCTGACGACGCTAGGCGGCACCACGAGAGCGTCCTCGAAGTGACCTTTTGCGAATACCACAGCCTCAAAGACGAAGGTGTCCTTCCCAGGTTCCGGCAGCTCGAGGCTGACATGCCCCAGAGCCGAATGCCGGGGGCTCGGGAAGAAGTATTCGACCTGGAAGCGCTCGCAGCGTGGACCGGTCAGCATGAGGTCCACCATCCGATCGCTCAACACTGCATCGGCAGCCTGCTGGAGCGCGGCAGCAATCTTGTTGCCGTCGTAGATATCGGGTACGCAAATGGTAGCCATTTGCAGCTCTCCTCTCAGCGAAACGAACTGCCTAATTATATCATAATTAGGCGAAAAAGTCTATGCTTACTACCCGCTAAGGGCAAACGTTGGCTTTGTAGTAGCTGCCGTCGCTCACTTCCATGTTCTTGCAGATATCGCCAGCAGATTCCGCGGCGTATTCTGGTAGGTTTGAGGTGCTATCCAGGCGAATTCGGCTTTGGATGCGGCGAAAAACATCGCTGGCACGCCCAGTTGAGTCCACCACTGGCTCGACACCACTGAAGTTCACAACCGTACTCGGGTTACGCAACATTTGCACACGGAAGTGTGTCGATCCATAGAGCGGCGTGACGCGCAAGAAATAGGTGTTGCTGGTGCTTGGTTGGCCGTTATCGAGGGCGAGCGTCGCCGTACAGGCATAACTGCCGGTGGGGATACTTGGCGGCGTACCGTTACATTTAATGCCGATGAGGTTGAGCTTGTTCTGCTCGAAGCCACGCGGGTCAACGGTTGCCATGGTGACCGGTGTCGTTGAGCTAATAGCTGCAGCATTACTGGAATAGTTTGGCACCAAGAACACGCTGCTGCTTAGGACGTCCATCTTACCGCGGTCAAAGTTGCCGTTCGGGTACCCATAAAGCTCGACACGCAAATATGCCGGATAGCCTTGCGTTGCCCAGCTATTAGCTGCACCAGCCACTGGCGGCAATTGCGTACCAGGCGCGTATTTAGCTGGCTGGCCGTCACCGTCGTTGCCGATGGTTTGGCTGGCGAGGTGCCACGAAATAGTAAACTTATCGTATTTATCCCCATTTTCGGGGACAAGCGGCACAAACTCACTCTTCCCCGCACTGCCAGATCCCACATAATCTGGCGTGTTGAGGTTAACGCTGAGGCAAGTATAGTATTCGTTCAGGCCAGGCTGGTTGTTAATACTGCCCGTGTTGTTCAGGTTAAGTGCTGTACGCACTGAGGCATTCGTGAAGAGCGCATCGCAGGCCGATGAAGTCAGCGCTGTTTGCAGCTGACTCTTGAGCGGGTCGCCATTTGGCAATGAATTGTACTTGAGGATGGCGCGCTTGGCGTCTTCAATACCTGACTGTGCGGCCGCCTCGGCGCTAGCGTTGAGGTCGTTATCAAGCGCCTGACGCTGCTCGGCAGCCATGATGCGCAAAAAGCCCACTGTAATAATCGTGATAAGCAACATAAAGAATATCACTGTAAAAATCGATACAAATCCTTGCTCGTTTGATTTATGCTGTCCCATGGTCTAATTTCCCCCATCCTTCGTGCTTACGGTGGTCTTAAATGTCGCCACTGCGCAGTATTGGCTATCCTTGCCACCGTCACAGATCGTGCCTAATATCGCGTCGGTGCCCGTTGGCTGGTTTGGCGAAGCCGTCGATAGTCCTATTGTAATATCAACGAGCTTTTGATTGCTGCTCACCGCAACATTCACCTGCTGAACCCAAATATTACCACTGAGCAGATCGCTGGCGTTGCTCGGGTTCACGGCCGGCAGTGCAGCCGAACACAACGCGCCGGCCGAGTCATTCACGCGGACCATAGTAAAAGCCGAACCGGTCGTGTACTTGTTAGCTGTAGCGCCTTTTATATTCCAGACATAGCTAACTCCACCAAGACAGACTCGACCGTTGGCAAGATACGCAGTATTTATAGAGGTCGCGCTCGTGCCTTTGATAAGCCCGCCCATTTCTTCTGAAACCGTCCGGGCCGTTTGGTTGATCTGTTTCACGGCCAGGCCCTTGTTGTAGTTGCTCATCACCTGCACCATCGTCGCAAGCATAAAGATCAAAATAAATGCGATAAACGCCGTCGCAAGCGTCAGCTCAATGATTGTAAAACCTTGTGAGCTATTTTGCGCGGCAACGCTGCGCTGCGCCAAACTGGTGGGTCGTTTAGTGGGCTGGATCATATAACCTTATAACCGTTACCGCTTGCTGATCTGCCGAATCGCCAATGCCCGACCAACAAGCCCTGAATACAACATCAACATACGCTGGGGAAATACCTGTTGAACGAGTCATTTCTATCCACATCCCCTGCCCTGGCAGCGCATAGGCTGCTGGCTTGTTTGATGCGTTAAAGGCGTTTACGCCGACGACACCACCAGTTTGAGTGAGATAGAAACCATTCTTGCCAGCGGTAACGCTGCATGATGCGTCATTATAGTTGGTAGCTGTCGTGTTGGCGTAAAGCGGCGCGCCGCCAAAGAGTCCCTTCCAGGTCTGGCCAGCGGTGCTGTTCGGGTCACTCAAGTAGCCATCACGCAGATAGCGCAGCATTTCCTGCTGTGCGTTAATTTGCAAACGCACTTGAGTGTGCTCGACTGCCAGCTGAGAGGCCTTGAGCCCGCGTGACATCACGGTAATTGCACCAACAATAACCATACTCAGCACCACAATCGCCATAAGAACTTCGACAAGTGTATCGCCACGTTGATTACGAGCCATTGCAATCTCCTGTTACTGTGTCAAACGACACGCCAATCGCATCCTGCCCTTGGCCGCCCGACACGGTAATTTTCGATGGTGAGCCCAGACCGTCGGCACTGGCTACACAAAAACTGGCTGGTTTGCTGATGTTGTTGACGTCCCCGGGTGTTGCAGGGTTGATAAGCGGCGCTAAGCTATAGCTGCCCGCCGGCTCTTTGTAGGCGTAGCTGACGATGCGCGTCGAACGCGGACTACGAATCAGCGCAAAGGCATCAACCGCTTTGCTGTCGATCGGTCGCTTGCTACCTGAAATCGTAGCTGACCACGGGATGTTATAAGTCTGAACATCAACGGTACGGACAATTGTGGGAGTGAAATCATAAATCAATTGCTCGTCCGGCTTAGTGTAATCAGCGTTCGAAGGCTCAGTGCCCACAATGTCATATGTCGTCAGATCGCTCGAGCCTTGTTTAAAGACAATCAGCTTGCCCATGATCAAACAGTTGCTCGTACCAGGCGTCTGAGACGTCCCTGTGTCGATTACGCCAGCGTTACAAGCCTGAGAGCCATTGCGAGAATTCACGCCATTTAGCAGGTCATCGTATTGTTGCTGCACATAGGCATGCACCGAACGCGTCGTATCGGTAAAACGCGTCGTCCGAATACTCAGCCCCGTGCCCACCAGCGCCACAACCAAAAGTAAGGCACTGATGCCCAAAAACAGGCTGACCTCGACAATTGTATAACCCTCGCTACGTTGACCCATTTGTCAGCATTATAGCATAAGCAACGACGAAAATGGTGGCGCTAGTAATTCAAAATTAAACGCATGTACCAGCTAATAATTTGTCCGCCGAAGAGAAACGCGATAAAAAACGCCACAATCAGGAACGGCCCAAATGGCACTTTGCTGGTGCGCTTCAGCCTGCCGGTGAGCAGCCCAGGCAGCACAATCAGAAATCCTATGACGTTCGCCAGGAACAACGCTAACAGCGAGCGCTGAAAGCCCAACGCAATGCCCATAAACACGCCTAGCTTAACGTCACCATACCCCACCCACTTGCCTTTGCTGAATGTATACAGCGCCCAATATAGGCCGCCGAGCACGATAATACCGAAGATGACGGAATTGAGGTAATCCCACGGACTGGCACCAACCTGGACGCTATAGCGTACCGCAGACTCGACAATCGCCACGCCCATCAGCGGAAAAACTAAAACGTTTGGAAGAATCATCCAACGCAGGTCATACACCAACAGCGCCACCAGCCCCACAACATACACCAACCACAGACCGAACGATAGGCTTGCCTGCCAGCTGCCCAACGGCAACGGCCAGACGTAATACGAACCGACAAAAAGCGCCGCCATAACAATCTCGAGCACTGGCGCAGTCCAGCCAATATGGTGCTTGCAGTAGCGGCACCTACCACGCAGCACAATCCAGCTGAACAGCGGGATGAGATCAAGCGGACCGAGCTTGTGATGGCAATGCTCGCACTCTGAACGGTCGCTCACGAAGTCTTTATGCTCGTGCAGCCGCCAGGTCAACGCGCCGACAAAACTGCCGAATGCCAGGCCCATCAGCCCCAGGAAAAGAGGAACGATAACTGTCATACTTATTATCCTACCATAGAAAAAACCTATAACTTAACAGCGTGTACCGCGAGCCTCGTCGTCCGGTTTGCCCCTTCTTTTTGTCCTCGGTGAGTACACCTGCGGAAAAAAGTGGGTGCTGCCCCACCGGACGCCACTCCCGGCTGACGCCAAAAGAAAGGAGCCCTTGCGGGCTCCTTCGGCTTCTCGTCTCATGCCTGAACTAGTTGTTCTGGCAGAGAGTACCACCTTGTTCGAGGTAAACAAGGGCGGCAACACTTCGTGCGGTACCCGCAGAAAGCGAGCCAGAGCTACAGGTGTAGCCAACGTAGGCATACATCTGACCTTGCGCTGTTGGCTGTGTCGTGGTCGTTGTGTACACGTTAACGGTGTACTGCGTACCAGTGCCTGGGTCGTTAAAGGTCTGACCGTTGTTAGTCAGGTAAGCTGTAACAAAGCTTGTGTCCCATGCGCCGTTACCCGTACCAGCTGGGATAGCACCCTGGTGGTTACTTTGGTACTGTGTCAGCTGCGACATGAAGCGCGACAGGTCATTCTTACGTTGAGTGTCACGCTGAGATCGCTGCAGTGCCGGCAATGCCAGGAAGACGATCAAGAAGATCAAACCTGCGATGGCCAACACAAGCACGACTTCGATGATCGTAAAGCCTTGTGTTTTAGGTTTGTAAGTACTATTCATTCCTCACCCTTTCTCTTTCGAGAGTTGATTACTGATATACTGCTTATGATTATATCGATCGCGGCGTTCTTGGCAAGGCCTTTTGTATACGAAACGAAAAAGCCGGCCCCGCACACGCACCACGTGGGTGCGCATGGGGGCCGGATTGAGCGGCTACTTGCCCTGAGGAGTGTCGAGGGTCTTGGCGCGGCCCGCGGGGCTACGCTTGCGGCGCGGCAGCCTGACAGTATCCGCCACCGTTTTGGACGACGGCCGCACGCTTGTGTCCTTGAAGGGGTCCTTGATCTGCGGGAATTGGGCACTCGAAGGCGGAATTGTTGCGGCCCGCTGCCTACCCTTCCCTCTTCCGATGTGCCTGGACTTGCCAGAGCCCTTGGTGACCCAACGGCCCCCGGAACCTCCGTGACGCGGCACGGCTAACCATCCTTTCGGTCGAAAGCCAGCATTGCTCTCGAAAAGGATATCACATTTTGGGAAAATGTCTAGACCCCAGACGTATCAACAAGGCTATAAACCGGCAACAAAATAGCAGCGACCATGAAACCAGCGACCACAGCCAGACATACCATCAGGATTGGCTCGATGGCCGTGCTAATAGAACGAATCGTGTTATCAAGCTCGTCTTCGTAGTAAGTGGCGGCCTTCCCCATCATCTTGTCGATACCGCCAGATTGCTCACCAATGCCAATCATCTGTGGCACCAGCGGCAAAATATTATCGTCATCTTTCAGCGACAGACTGAGCGCTTTACCGCCTTTCACTTTGTCTGCGGCTCTGTCGAGCGAACGAGAAATCACCACGTTGTTCACGGCCCGCGAGCTAATACGCATCATCTCAAGCATCGGCACGCCCGTACTCAGCAACGTCTGCCCGGTTCGAGCAAAACGCGCCATATAGAGCTTCATAAACATTGGACCAAACAGCGGCATACGGATCTTGAGCGTGTCCATGACTTCGCGCCCATTGTCGGTCTTTATGTAGCGACGAAGGAAGTAAATGGCCGCGATTAGCAACATGATGACAAACCACCAATAATGCGTCATAAAGTTGGCGGCGTCTACCAGGATTTGGGTTGTCCATGGCAGTGTCTTCTTGAGGTCGTGATACAAACGCTGAATCTGCGGCATCACCGTAAACAGCATGAACCCGATCACACCAACAATGACAGTCAGCACGATGCCCGGATACACCATGGCACCACGGACTTTCCCAATCAGCTCGGCGTCTTTTTCCTGCTGGTTGGCGACGCGCTCGAGGGCTTGGTCAAGCGTACCCGAGGCTTCACCAGCAGCAATCAGCGCCAAATAAACCTCGTTAAATACTTCAGGATGTTTGCCGAAGGCCTGCGACAGGCTGCTACCGCCCTCGATAGAGGTAATAATGTCGTTGATGACGACAATCATGCTCTTGTTCTCGGTCTGCGAACTCAAGGTACGGAGGCTTTGAGCCAACGGTAGCCCAGCGTTGATGAGTGTCGCCAGCTGCCGGGTAAAGATAATTCGGTCCTTAGCACGAACACGATTGGTAAACTTGGTCAGGAAGTTATTCTTCTTGCCCTGCTCGATGATTTCCAGCGGAATAATCCCCTGCCCCATCAGTAATTTTGCCGCCGCACGCTCACTCTCGGCCTGGACGGTCGAGTGAATCACCTTATTGGTGGTCGTGTCGCGGGCGGTGTATACAAAGGTAAGCACTTGTGCGTTATCCTCTCATCATTCGTTCAAATTCATTCATATCAACAGCGTAATTGCGGGCTTCGTCGTAGGTAATCGTACCGGCCTGAACCAGGTTGACGAGCGTTTTGTCCATCGACTGCATGCCTTGGTCGCCGCCAGTCTGGATTACAGCGTCGAGCTGGTGAGCTTTGCCCTCGCGAACAATGTTGCGCACAGCCGGGTTAGCAAGCAGAATTTCAGCGGCAGCAATGCGTCCACCGCCGATAGCTGGGACAAGTCGCTGTGAGCAAATCGCCATCAGGATGTTGGCCAGCTGCGAACGAATCTGCGGCTGTTGGTGCGGCGGGAAGACGTCGATCATGCGGTCGATCGACTGGGCGGCGCTGTTAGTGTGCAAGGTCGCAAAAACCAAGTGTCCAGTCTCGGCGATAGTGATTGCGGCTGAAATCGTCTCGAGGTCGCGCATCTCACCAATGAGCACAACGTCTGGGTCTTCGCGCAAGCTAGAGCGAAGCGCAGCACTAAAACTATACGTGTCATAGTGCACTTCGCGCTGTACGATCACCGACTGCTTCGATTTGTGCGTAAACTCGATCGGGTCCTCGATGGTGATAATGTGGTGTGCTTTTTCGTTGTTAATCTGGTCGATCAGCGCAGCTAGCGTGGTCGACTTACCAGAACCGGTCGGACCCGTAACCAGCACAAGACCACGCGGATAATTAGCAAAGCCGTTCACAATTGGTGGAAGACCGAGCTCGGCTATTGTTTTAATCTCGTTTGGAATCAGGCGCAAGGCAGCGGCCAAGTTGCCGCGTTCGTGGAAGGCGTTCACGCGGAAACGGCCAAGGTCACCGAAGGCGAAACTGAAGTCGAATTCTTTATCTTTCAGCAAAATCTGCTTCTGCTCTTCGTCGAGAATAGCAAAAATGAGCGTCTCGACGTGCTCTTCGTTCAGCGGACCGTATCCGGCGATTGGCGCAAGTTTACCATCAATGCGCAGCATCGGCGGCAAGCTTACCTGAAGGTGCAAGTCGCTCGCGCGCTTGCGGATAACTTCTTCTAGAAGTATTTCGATTCTGAGTTCCTGCGGTCCTGTTGTTGCCATGCCTACCCTTTATTTTTACGCCATGTTCGCGGCGACGCGGTTAACTTCTTCTAGTGTGGTCAAGCCCTGAAGCGCCTTGAGATATCCATCTTGGCGCATGGTAACCATGCCCTGTTTCATTGCCACGTTTTGGATTTCCAGGCTGGTTGCATGCTTGACGATGAGGTTCTGAACTTCTTCAGTCACGTCCATGACCTCGTAGAGTCCGACGCGTCCTTTGTAGCCCCCTGGCGTACTCGGCGAATCTTTTCCCTTGACCAAAGTATAAGCTTTTTGACCAGCCAGCGGCAAGTCTTTGTAGCCAAGGTCTTCCGAAACTTGAGCAACGCTCGCGCGGTCTCGAGGCAGTAAATGGCCGATCGTGTCTTGAATACTTTTGGTTTCCAGCTCTGTACTCTGGTATGTCTCACGCTCTTCAGATACACGACGCACCAAGCGCTGACCGATCACTGTGTTGACGGTCGATGCAATCAAGAACGGCTCAATGCCCATATCGAGGAGTCGCGGCAGCACGCCGGCTGCAGAGTTGGTGTGCAGCGTGCTAAAGACCAAGTGCCCGGTCAGCGATGCTTGCACCGCCAAGTTGGCAGTTTCAGCATCACGAATCTCACCCACCAGTACGACGTTCGGGTCCTGGCGCAGGATAGACCGCAGCCCGGTCGCAAATGTCAGCCCAACATCCGGATTCACCTGAATCTGGTTCACGCCTTCCATCTTGTACTCGACTGGGTCTTCAAGGGTAACAATGTTGATGGCGTCGCTTTTGATTTCCTGCACCAGCGCGTACAGCGAAGTGGACTTACCAGAACCGGTCGGACCGCTGGTGAGCACCATGCCGTTTGGCTTCTTGATTCCCTTGCGGATAGTACGCAGCGCGCGACCAGCGTAGCCCATGTCTTCCAGCTGGAAATTCGTGCCGGTCTTGTCCAGCAAACGGATAATCACCTGCTCACCCCAGACAACCGGGCTGATGGCGATACGCAGGTCGATATCCTTACCAGCAACGTGGATGGCAAACTGACCGTCCTGCGGGATGCGGTGTTCGTCGATTTTTAGGTTGCTGAGGATTTTGATGCGGGAAATCAACGCCGGTTCGATCGACTTTGGCAGTTTCATAATTTCGCGCAGCACGCCGTCAATTCGACAGCGGATGCGCAAGCTTGTCTCGAGTGGTTCGATGTGAATGTCAGAGGCACGAGCGCGGGCAGCGTATTCCATGATTGTGCTGAGCGCACGGCTGATTGGCGAATCTTGCACGATCGTCTTGATATCGGCCGCAGCGCCGCCCTTGGCTTGTTTCTCGGCTGCTTCCTCGGTTTGGACAGACTTAACCGCAGCGTTCACGCCTTCTGCAAGGTTGGTATGATACTGCTCGAGAATATGGCGAATGCCTTCCTCGCTGGCCATGTAGACCTTGATTGGCCGGTTGATCTTGTTGGACAAATAGTCCACAGCCTGGACGTTATTGGCGTCCAGCATAGCCACTGCGAGGCGATTCTGTACCTCGCCCAATGGAACTGCCATAAAACGCTCAGCAACATCGCGCGGCAGCAAATCGAGCACATGCACGTCCACCTGAGCAACGCTGAGGTTCACGTATGGCACGCCAGAGACTGTGGCAATCGCTTTGGTCAGCTCTTCGTTGCTAATAACCTTTTCGTCGACCAACATGCCAAAGAGCGGCTTGCCAGCCTGCACCGCTTGATCGTGGTACTTGACTAGCTGAGCCTTCTTAACAAGACCCTCTTTTACAAGCAGGGCTTCGAGCTTCTTCTGGTTTTCGTCGGTTAGGATGCTCACTGGGAGCTCCTTACTGTCCGAAAGGTTGTTGGTTAGATGGGTTACCGATTTGGATCACAACCGTTGGGTTGATGGCATCACGGTTGAAAATCTTGCTGGAAGGCTGCACCAAGTCTGGAGTAATCGGTTGGACGACTTCTGCGGTTGCCTGCTGGCCCTTCGGGTTGCCAATAATCGCCTTCACGATGAAGTAGCTCACCACCAAACTGATGGATACGATCAGGACAATCAGTGCGATATCGTTCTTTTTCATTACTTCACTACCTCTTGCTTAATGCTTGCCGACTTGCTGGGCTGGTAGTACGTCACACCGCTGACAGTTGCGGTCATGGCTGCGTCATCGCCATCGAGCGTGATCGACATGACTTTTATCGGGCGAATGGTGCGTTCCAGATCGAGCATCATGCTGCGAATCTTGTCGTAGCTACCGCTAACGGTAACATCGAATTTCATCTCTTGCGGTGTGGCGGCAGTCGGAGTGGTGGGAGCTGCATTGTTAGCCTGCGTTGAGCCACCAGTACTGCCTTCATTTTGATCGCTCGGGACGTTAATACCTTCGATCGCCACACCGGAGTGGCTGAGGATAGCCTTCTGAAGGGATGTTGCCCATGCCGTAGCGTCAAAGTTGCTTGGCAAGGCATCAAGCACACTCTTAGTATTTGGGTCATCCTGGTTTGTCTTAACCGCAGCAAGGTTGTCATTGCTCACCAGCGCGTTCACTGAAGTTTGGAGCTGCTTGGCGTTGACAATGTTCTTCTTCAGCTGGTCTGCTGCCTTATACTTGGCCGTTAAAACGTGGTTGTTGTAGCTCCACTTTTGAAAGAGAAACTGCGATGTCACGATACAAATCGACACGGCAACCGACGCAATAGCTACCCAGACAAACATCGAGCGACCAGCATTTTCGATCTGTTGACGCTTCTTCAGGCCACCAGTTGGGTTCTTGGGCATGACTTTTTTGTCCATTATTGGGTCCCCTTTGCGTTGCTGTCGAACAGTTTAGGACTTTGGGTTACCGACTGCGACGTCTTGATGTTTGGCACAGATGCGGTCAGGTCGGTATTATGCGCGTCAAAGACTGCATCGAAATATGTTGCACGAACCGTGAACGACACTTTGTTGCCGCCGTTGCTCTTGTCTATAGCGCTGCTCTGTACGTTAACCGTGTCAAAAATCTTGGATGTTTGCTGCACGCTGCTGGAGTCTTTGTATGTCACAACTGCGTTGCGAAGTGTGTCAACGAAGACGTTCAGGCTTTCGAACGATCCCGTCTGGCCTGTGAAACTTACAAGTTTGTCACTTCCCGCCAACTGCAATTGCGATAGTTGGATATTGTTTGGTGCATTCGGGTTTAAAACTGGCAAGAAGTTCAACAGGCGCGAATAAATACCCTTCCCTGCGTGCAGCTCAGGCAATGCTGCCAGCTGGTTTTGGATGGTCAGGTACTTACTGAGATCAGAGACGCCGCTTAGCTCTTGCTGTTTACTTTTGATATCATTTGTCGCGAGCGTGATCTGCAGCTGCTGCAAGAACGTGACGTAGATAAACAAAAGTACACTAAGGCCGACCGCAACAAGCGTCACCATGATACTACTACTCATCACCAGCGCACGAGTCTTTTGGGCGTTAATGAATTCTTTCTTGATATCTGGTAAAAGATTAAGCTGAATCATTATATCGTCCTCTCAGCCAAACCAACGGCAACGCCAAATTGCGGCGCGATTTGCATCAGGTTGTCTCGCAAGTTTGGACTGTAGCGCACATTGCCCCAGGCATTGCCAGCGACTGTCTGAATGCCGGTCTTGCCTGCGATGTATTCGCCGAAGGCCGGGATGCTCAATGTGTAGCCGCTCATCATCAGATAGCGTAACTGTACGTTAGGGTAACGAGACTGGAAGAACTTGACCGACTTGTTGATCTCGACAACGAACTGGTCAAGCGTAGCGTCAAGTGATTTGAGGATTTGACCCTCGAGGCGATCAGGGTGCAGACCAAACTTCATGATAAACTGGCTAGCCTGGCTGACGTCGATGTTGAGGTTCTGCGTGGCGGCTTTGATAAGCGTTTGTAGCCCGACAGGAATTGATCGAATCAATCGCGGTGAACCGCCAAGTACTGCGACAAGGTCGGTGCTGAAATCGCCGAAATCGATGATCATCATTGCGTCTTGATTGTTTGGCGGCACGAGTGCGCGCACCAGCGCAAGTGAGTCTGGTTCGAGCGCAACAACGTTCAGGCCAACGCTTTCGACAAGGTCGAGACGAGCTTCGCTGAACTTATTAGCAACGCTTGCGAGCAATACTTCGTTCTTTTGCGGATCGCGAAGTGACTTACCGAGCACAGCCCAGTCGATCTTGGCTTCGTCGATGCTCATTGGAATAAACTGCTCTGCCTGGTATTTGATGGTGCTGGCGAGTTCTTGCTGCGGTAGATCTGGCAAATCAACGACTGTCGCAAACATCTTGCTACTTGGGATACCGACAACGACGTTGCGTTCAGTGATACCGGTCTGCGAGATGAGGCTGGTTATGATGTCGCCGAGGCGCTTCTGGTCCTCGGGCGCGTCACTACTGGCCACCTTGATATCTACAGGAGCCGAACCGTACTTCACGAGATTCCAAGCGTCGCCGCTCTCCTTGAGCTGGACTACGCGGATTGCCGTCGTGCCAATGTCTAGAGCAAAGAATTCGCCCACCGAACTAAAAAGCTTCATACTGCCTCTGATTATAGCATAAGCAGGTTCGGTGCAAAGGACTTTCGTGCCGATAAAAATTAGTTCTTATGCAGGCGAGCAAAGGAAGGGATCTTCAGACGCCTCTTCAGTTCCGTTCTTACCCTCTCCGTGTCGCCGCCCAGGCACAGCCACGCCGAATCGGCATTTACGCCTAAAAACGATTATCTCGTTTCGCCGGCTCGTACGTTAACGCCACATCCACCCTTCCTTTCGCCTTAGAAACACTACGTTCGCAAACAGCTCACTCCGTTCACACGGGAAACGTGACGTTCCTCGGCTGAAAGGAAGGCTGTCTGTGGCTGACCAGCTGCATGGGCTATACCACTGCAGCACCTTAGCGCCGTGATCACTATCTCTTTGGAGGCACCTCGAGACCCGTACGTGCCAAGAAAGAGTAGTGATCTACAGGCAGCGTAACCGGAAGGCGTACTAATGCCGATTCGGCGTGGTGCGCTTCAGACACTACTCTCCCCTAATAACGAGGTGGCAAATCTTTTTCGTCGACCGTCTTCAGCGTATTGCTGTTGTTGCCGTTCAGGCCGCTACTCAGATACATTTCCGAGCTAAAGTTGAATATTTCGGCAGGATTCTTGCGGGCGCCATCGTCGCCTCCGTCGGCACCGTAGGTACGCAGCAGCGTCAGCGTGCCAGCAATAACTGACCCGTTCACAACAAGCTGATTGTTGCATGTAGTAACGCTCAGGTTACCGCTCGGTGCGTTGCTACATGTATTAAAGGTACCGCGAGTGACGAACAGACCGTCCATTTGTTTTACATTATCGCGGACCAGAATATTGCCGGTCGTAATGATGATGAGCGACGGAATGTCCCCCACGCCGTTGTAACTGTTAGAGTACTTAATGTCGCCGTCGATTGTGACATCGCCATTTACGAGCCAGATCTGCTCGGCCCCATTCGGCACATTACCGTGGAATGTATGTGCGCCGTTGATCTGGTATGTCCCACTCCCCTGATTGACATCGATCGTGCCAGGCTGAGTCGTGACTGGCGTACCGCTGTAATTGCTAATGTAGTCAGTAATACAATGTTGTGGCGCGCCATAAAACCCGAGGTTACTGCTGTTGGTATTGCTAAATGTCAGCATTTTACCAGTGGCTGCAGCTGGGTTCACGAGCGCGATGCCGGCAGAGCCGAAGTTCGTAATTTTGCCGAGTGCGAAGGCTGCATACTCTACTCCACCACCTGCCACGCTACCATCTTTGAGGGCGTGTGCACTGGTTG
>Ga0307509_10006052_pt1 | contig 16492 bp, 19 predicted proteins | sample 10_EM_MG_FD_202245 | JGI IMG/M metagenome (GOLD analysis project Ga0307509, IMG submission 202245) | Populus trichocarpa ectomycorrhiza microbial communities from riparian zone in the Pacific Northwest, United States - 10_EM | ecosystem: Host-associated > Plants > Roots > Unclassified | place... | reverse complement strand
GGGATGGAGTGTGCAGTTCACGGCCATCAGCTCTAGGGCACTGGGGTGCTCGGTCCGCTCTAGGGTGATTGTGGGGATCCTGATGTCGCTGTCGTGCTCGCCGTCTTACCCACCATACCTAATATACCCGCTAAGCAGGTTACATAATTTATGAAAGGGCCTCACAGACTGGCGGTGCATGGGACTGGTTACCTGGCTTACGAATAGGGTCACGAATGGCGGTGTTCCTTCTCGTCTTTTCCAGCGCGGTGCCGTACGCGCATGAGTCAGCTCGGACCGCCATGTGCCACACTTCGTGACAACCGGCGGAGTTTGAATTGGACCCAATAAAACCCCCACTCCTCCCGTTGCGTCGTCCCCACCCCTCTCTATCGACAACCGTCACTTCCTCTACAAACTCTTCCTCCACATCTCAGCATGCAGATCTTCGTTAAGACCCTCACTGGAAAGACCATCACCCTCGAGGTCGAGTCCTCTGACACTATTGACAATGTCAAGGCCAAGATCCAAGACAAGGAGGGTATCCCTCCCGACCAGCAACGTCTCATCTTCGCCGGCAAGCAGCTCGAAGATGGCCGCACCCTGAGCGACTAGTGAGCATCTCTTCCCCCTTTCGCATACATTTATCACGTCTCTGACATCTCCGCAGTAATATCCAGAAGGAGTCGACCCTCCACTTGGTCCTTCGTCTCCGCGGTGGAATGCAGATCTTCGTCAAGACATTGACGGGTAAGACCATTACCCTCGAGGTCGAGTCCTCCGACACTATCGACAACGTCAAGGCCAAGATTCAGGACAAGGAGGGCATCCCCCCCGACCAGCAGCGCCTGATCTTCGCCGGCAAGCAGCTTGAGGATGGCCGCACCCTCTCGGACTACAACATTCAAAAGGAGTCCACTCTTCATCTTGGTAAGCTAACCATCCATCGTTGATGACGGGCTCTGACTAACTCTCCCTCTAGTCCTCCGTCTTCGTGGTGGTATGCAGATTTTCGTCAAGACCCTTACTGGCAAAACCATCACCCTTGAGGTCGAGTCGTCGGATACAATCGACAACGTCAAGGCGAAAATCCAAGACAAGGAGGGAATCCCCCCCGATCAGCAACGCTTGATTTTCGCCGGAAAGCAGCTCGAAGATGGACGTACTCTCTCGGATTATAACATCCAGAAGGAGTCCACTCTCCATTTGGTCCTCCGTCTCCGTGGTGGCATGCAAATCTTCGTCAAGACCCTCACCGGCAAGACGATTACGTTGGAGGTGGAGTCTTCGGACACCATCGACAACGTGAAGGCCAAGATCCAGGATAAGGAGGGGATCCCACCCGACCAGCAGCGACTCATCTTCGCTGGCAAGCAGTTGGAGGATGGACGCACTCTGAGCGACTACAACATCCAGAAGGAGTCCACCCTTCACTTGGTCCTCCGTCTCCGTGGTGGCTCTGCTTGAGTTTCTGGAACGACGTTTGCCCCCCCTACACCCTTACGCATGTTATACGCACAGCCTGTACTATTAGACGATAATCGTGATGACTGGTGTTTTGTTTGAACATCTCGCCTCGCGTGATTCAAAGTGTGATATAAATTTGGAACGTGTGAGATCAAGCAAGATCAGCGCGACTTTGCCAATCTCCATGATGGCCACCGAAGTCTTGTCGCCACCCTCCTTCGACATTTCGACGGAACTGCTCATCGCCCAACTGCTGGAGGAGGACCTGGCGAACATCGAGCATGGCAAAGTCGCGGAACAGTTACAACTCAATCTCATTCTTTGCGACACCCCTGGCACCACCCAGCCACACTCTCGGGAGGTCGACGATGGCCCGGAAACCGACGAGGACGTAGCCATGCGAATGTTCGTGGAGAGTGCACGGGTCACTGGAGACGCCGCCTACGCTCAGAGTTTGCACAACTCCCTCGACATCGCAAGTTACCAGTTGGCCCAGAAGCTTGCCGCGGCGGAAAAGAAGGTCTTGCTAGACGCCGAGTTCGCGAAGCGTCTACAGGCCTTGGACGATGCTGGGGAACTCGATACGGATGACCCTGAGATGCAAGACGCCGATAAGTATGTGGCGGAACGTCCTTCGTCGCTGGTGTCGAGATATTGACCTTTGTCCTTCAGGGTGCTTGGCTCGGAGATAATCAGTAGTATATTGGTCCGTCCCGTCCGTTTCTGGTGTAGTGCACTGGGAAATGAGGTATCATTTCTAGGCGCAAGACATGAACGATAAAGGCAAAGGGAAGGTTGCAGCGGCGGTAGCATCACCCCCAACTCCAGCGACCTCATCCCTGCCTGCTCTCTCAAAGAAGCTCGAGATGCTGTCAAAAGGCAAGGGTAAACTCAAGGAACAGGAAGAGCCTCTTCCGGGTAGGCTTCCTTCCGCTTTCCCCCAGCATTCATCTGATCGATTCTCTCCATTCCAGAGTATTCCCTATCCAGCCCCTACCCGATGTGCGACATCTGCTTTGAACCGTTCCAGCTTACGCACTCTCCCATTTCCGCTGTCCTGACGGCAAATTCTTCTGCCAAACTGCCGTTCGGTCTCCGCCTCCCATGCCCCGGGCGACACCCATACTGCATCTCGTGTTTGGCTGAATATATCAAGGGGAAACTCGATCCTAGCGGAACCGGAGACATGAGCACCCACATTCTCGTTTTCCCAATTCGTTGCCCCGGGTGCCCGATCACGCATTGGGAAGCTGGAATACAGAATGACGTAGCGGAGAAGGTATTGGACTCGGAGTCCATGTCTGTCTGGGTACATCCAACCCCCGAATAATCTTGTGCTCTAAGTCGCTGACGCCCCTCGGCCACAGCATTATAGAAAGTTGCTCGACTCCCTTCCCAGACAATACTGTCCGAACCCAAAGTGTTCGGTGTTGGTGCAGATCGACGATGACGATGACGACCCGAGGGCGCAATGTCCAGCCTGTTTCGAGTGGGTCTGTGTACCCTGCAAGGCGATGTGGCACAAGGGTGAGCTGCACCGAAATGATATCTTCTGTCTCTGTGACTGACGTGCAGGACCTAAGACATGAGCTGCGAAGACTACCAATCCTTGCCTGCGGACGAGCGATCCCCGGAAGACCAGCTCGCAATCGAGTTGGCCAAGGTACCCTATTTCCCTGTACTCTGAAGGAATGAACCTGAGCGCAGTCAATCCAGTCTAAACAATGGCGTAGATGCCCTGGATGCCACGCGATCGTTGAGCTAACCCAAGGGTGCAACCACATCAAATGTCTGTGTAACAAGGAGTTCTGCTTCAAGTGTGGCTGTAGGTCGCGTCTATTGGCCTTCAACTTCGACCAATTACTTACTTCCCCCCCTCATAGCTTTGTGGGACACCAAAAAACAGAAGTGCACTAGCAATCCTGCCTGTGAACTATGGGACGAAATGATGCTTCTGAGTACACGCGAAAGGGAGAGGGAAGCCATCGCCAACCGTGCGGCCCAACCTGCACCCAGACCAGCCCCAGCGGTGAGGGGTGCCCCGCGTTTCCCAATCTTTGGGGGAGCAGAAGTGATTCCACAACCACTGTTTGGGAGAGGTGGAATGTTCCGACCCGCCGAACGCGAACCATTTCTCCGCGAACCGCTCCTCCCTGAACCACCTCGTCCCGAGCCACCTCGCCCAGAACCACCTCGCCCAGAACCGCCTCGCTTTGAACCTCCCCATCCCGCTGCTCAAAATCTCGGCTTCAATGATGGTGGGGATTTTGACTGGATCGATAACCCAAGTATGTGTGCTCAATTTGCAACCGTCTCTGCGATCCTCATTCGACCCCAATCAACTAGGTGTTGCGAGCCTCACCCATCCATTCACCCGCGAGATGATCACGAACCTCACTTGCGGGTATTGCAACAGCCGACTGAACAGTATGAATGATTTGAGGTACCACCTGAGTAACGTCCGCTACCACGGGGTTTTCAGCTGCTGTGGCCGGTTCTTCAAACGCGAAGTTGATCTAGAGAGGCACCGAACCGCGAAATTCGTTCATAACCACGAAGTGACCAGGAACATCGCCCCGTTAGACCCGGATTGGGATTGGTGACTTTCCGGCTTTAGAGGGTTTGGGAAGCGTCGGTGATACCGCAGACCCCGTTGTATAATATTACGCATCTACATTGTACATCACAATGAAATACACTCCGGATACCGTGTGTGCTAATCGAGACAGAGAAGAGGGGGAGGTCGCCGAAGCCCAAACAATACATAAGGTTCAAATCCAAGCGAACGCGCCAGCGTCTTATCGACGTTCAAACAACCTCGACGAAATTTGCGGGAAAGGTCCCAGATCTGCCGTTGACTTTTCCAGTCCACCTAGGAGGCAATCCAGTAGGTTTGTTGGTGCTAATCCAGAGTGATTCAAGTACGTACCACGTATCCGCGGTTCCCGTCTTCTCGGTGATCGTGATGACCTCTCCCTTCGAGAACGAGATATCGCCAGGCTACAGTACAAACCACGTAAGCAGAAGATCACAACCTCAGTGGGTGAGTACGAACCTCGACTGCATCGAAATCAAACAGCGCGATCGCCCTTCCAATACCTTCTCCAGGAGCCAAAGGAGCGGCCAGCTCCGCCTTGGGTGTGATAATGAGTCGGTCCAATATTGGTGAAGGTTCGTCGAAGAGCCGCCCGTCAAGCTCGCTATCGAACGGACTCCTCGAGATTGACGTTGGTTCAGCGTACGGGATCGGCATGGTAGGACCACGGGAGATGTTTCCCGGTCGATTGTACGACGAGTACGGAGTGCTGTAGGTGTTCGCCCGGGAGAAACTCGCGCCAGGTGAATCATCATCGGAGGCATACAAGCCGTCAATATTAGATCCAAAGCTACCCCGCGACTTTGGGGTTGGAACGGCGCTGGTGCTGAATCCACGATTATGTGTTTGCCTGAACCGATCGTCTTGCGGGTTGAAATCGGATTCGAAATGTGTCTCGAACGAAGAGGTGGCGTATTTGGAATCTTGATTGGCGAACTCCCATGCGGGCTTTGAGAGATCCCGCGACGTGGGGGAGTTCCCGGGTTCGCTGAAATACGCGCCACCAGACTTTTGTTCACCCCAATTCGAGGGAGGGAATGGCGGAGGAGCGGATTTCCTCTTCTTTTGCAACTTCCCCGGGTTTTGTTCTTCGCCTGAACCCGAGATGCCTGTGAATGAGTACTCTTGCTCCGGTGCCGGTGGATCGTTGACCCATTCGCGCTGCCCTCCGCGGAACTTGGTGCAAGAATCGAGAGTTTGATACAGAGGTTGAGCCCATTCAGGTCGGGGAACCGCACCACTAAGAAGGCTCTTGACAGACACCTCCGAATTGTACGCAAGGGAGTTGGCATCCTGACGTTCCGCGATGACGGAACCCTCGACGGAGATACCTAATACGGTTGTCAGCGTCGCCACCCGGGATGGACTTGTTGCGGCGAACCTCCGAAGAGACCTTTCGTCTTACTATAACTATACCTATTGATCGGAGAGTGATGTGAATCAGCGAATGAATGAGGACCCAAAGATGGATAAATCTAACATCGCAGCAAGTTTCCCACTCGTGTTAAGTGATCCAAGGGCCTCGCCGTTGCGACCCAGCGGTCCCAAGGCAATGCTGAGATTCCCACCTAGCGTGAGGGATCCAGCAGCCATAAACGATTTCTAGAATGGGATCAGCGGGGGTCACGAGGCCACAAGTGGAGATCCCTACAATTGCCTGCGCATGAATTATGTGTCAGCCTCACAATAGATATGCGGGATATTGGATGGACGTGGGCGCTTACAGATTGGGTGTTGAGGACAATCAAGAAATCAGTCATTTCTGCACCTGCCTGAGTACCGACGCCGAGGCCCGCAGTCCCGATGGCGCTGGGGGCCGACCATGCTGCGGATCGTAAGCATCCGACTGACAAAGGCGATCCAGGATAGAGACGCAGACGTACATCCATCGGGTAGTCTGGCAACTACAATTCCACTCCCCGCTCGGGCAGAGAAGAGGAATCCGGCTTTGAATACAGTAAAAATAGCGAATCCTCTGGCATTCTCAAGGACGTTCCGGGGGATAACCTAAGAGGCGGCGTTGAGAAGAGTGGGGACTCATAGGTGAAAGAACTTACCCCATCGAGGCCGCTGCTTCCGTGGTTCACAAAGGACTTGACTACGCGGAGGGAGATCAGATCGCCCCTGGACTATCTAGAGGGTGAGAGGGGTATCGCTCACATATTCTGGCAGCCTTTGCACATTCCTTGGGCAGAGGTTGGGGTAGCGGCGTATTCAACTTCATGGATGCTGCGAGGCAAGTGTGAGGTCGCTGGACCGCCTGGTCTTGGGGTACTTACCACATTGCGGAGGCACGGCCACATTTATGATGTGATGATCGTCGGCAACGCCCGCCCCTCCTGAATCCGAGAGTGACCGTCACGTGAACATAAAAGTTCGTCTTGGTCATTTTCCAGTTCCTCCCCAAGCCCCTTGCGGACGGAGAAGAACTACACCAGCGAGAACTGAGATGAAAGAACGCTTCGTTTTCGCTAGCAGCACTATGCTCTTCAAAGCGATGATGGTCTTCTAGATAGTAGCGCAAGCCACATTCCAGTTCGTACGGTTTCGTCGACGCAAATCTCTGTACTCTCTGTGTGTGTAAGTATATCTATAATTACATTAAAGGTAATAAATATGGCTGCTGCGTTCGAATGAGTAATGCTACAGTGGTAATGAGTGGGTTCGTAAAATCGACCCGGAATCTTGGTCAAAGGTCAATAATTGCCGTAAGAGCCGGTCGGTTCAGTGGAAATGCTGGGAGAGCTGATGCTGGTGGATGAAGGAAGAACAGTCGAAGATGATGTAGATGGGGGTGTCGTTACGGGGGTGGAGCAGGGCGGCGACGCAAGCGTCGGCTCGGACACGCTGGATGTCCTGACTAGGGATCCTCCAGCAGATAAGAGACTCGCTAGTCGGTTGTACGCCTCCTCGGGGCTCAAAGTAGAGGTGACAGTTGGGAGGGTTGCAGTATCGTGTGGTCCTCCGAAGGTTACTGTGATTGTCACCGGTGTAGTTGATGGGGTTGGCGGTGGGGTGGCATCCGTTGAGCTTAAAATTGGAAACGGGACGGTCGAGTCCGACTCGTCTGTTGAGATTATCCCGCCCTTTCCGCCTGCCCCCTTGATAATCGAGAGAGCGTTAGACTCGGAGGTACACCCGACGAACTAAGCTGGCGGTCAGTGTCCCGTCGCGGCAAGAACTACTGGAACTAACCGTCCCCGGACTTCGGATTGATGGAAGTGCAAAGCATTTGCGGCCTCCTGGACATCGCGTTAACTCCCACACGGAGTTGGCACAGACAGCACGCTGGCCGTCTATACAGGCGGACTCGCCATCTGACTACGGTCAGCCCTTGAATAGGACGGAACCCCTTGCAGACTCACCATTGCACTGGTCTGTACGGGACATGTTCTGGAATCGGGCGTTCAACGCCTGGGCAGTTTGTGCGTTCTTAAGGAGCGTGTCCTGGTCAAGAGCGGCTGGCGCGGAGAGAACCGTTGTGAAAAGAGCGAGGAGGAACAGGGCAATGCGAGCGATCATCGTTATCGTCGTCCACAGAATATGCCGTCCTGCAGCAGCACAAGCTTAGAAGGGGAACGTGAAAGGGTACCGTGCCACCCATGCGTCGGTTCCCGTATATATTTCTTCAGCGTACAAAGAACAATTGGGCCCAGGCAAGGCGAATAATGGCCAGAATTACCCAAGGGCTGTCACCGAAGACACCGATCGCTGATGGTTGCGGTTCCGTGTTCCAAGCCAAATCGAGACTACAATGGCGGGATTTAGGGCAGGCCTAAAGACTACGATAGATTGTTATCCCATTACAAAATTTTGTTATCGGCCGCACCCACCCCACGGCCTCATCGGGATCAACACAACCCTCGGTCATCCCGACAGCCATCCTCCCCACCACCGACAATGGTGAGCATTCCACCTTCCGCAGTCTGTTCATGCCATCGTTTCGCTGTACTCTTCGCACCGTAACGGTCGACGACGCATGGGTTTGACGATGGATGCAACGATTGGGGACGGATGAGCCTGATCATCTCCCGCCGACTGAATCTTTATCCAACAGACGAAAAAACGAAGAAATAACGGTCGCAACAAGAAGGGACGTGGCCATGTCAACCCAGTTCGTTGCTCGAACTGCTCGCGCTGTGTGCCCAAAGATAAGGCCATCAAGAGATTCACTGTGAGGAACATGGTTGAGAGTGCTGCCGTCCGTGATATCGGCGAGGCCAGTGTCTACCTTGGTGTGTGTTGGCGGCGATTGGTGCGAATTACTCCTGATTCGCTCCGACAGACTACGTTGTACCAAAACTGTATCTCAAAATTGCCTATTGTGTCTCGTGTGCCATCCACTCACACGGTGCGTTTTTGAAAATGGTGCACACGCTTGATAAAGAAGCTCATGGAATTTTTGGTCTCAGTTGTTCGTGTGCGATCCCGCACGGGGCGAAGGAACCGCGCTCCGCCACCCAGGGTCCGATGGAAGGATGGCAAGAAGGTGAACCCCGCAGTTGCCGCTGCTGAGGAAGCCAAGGCAGCCTTGAAGGCAGCGGCGGCGACCTAACTGTAGCCAATGTCCGTTGTTTTTCTTATTGCACGATATTTGTACCACGCTTCCAAAGTCGCAATCAAAAGGCTTTTCGAAAGTAACCGTGAGACGATGAGGCCATGGGAAGCCACGGGGCGGGGTTGGGCGAGCGAGGTCCGTGCGTGCGCAACTTGTTGGTGGTTCCAAACCAATTCAGGCGGAATGTAAAACACACCAAAACTAAACTCATCACTTCTCCTCCCCCCGTCTCTTTCCCCTCCTCCTCTCTCTCTTCCACCACCACCATGTCTGACACCGAAGGTCCCAAGAAAACTGGCTATCGCGTCGAATACGCCACTTCTGCAAGGGCAAAGTGCAAAGGCATGTCACTGTCACAATTCCACTCGGTTCGCCCCATCACAGTTGGCTCATCGTCGAACGCGTTTTTCAGGTCCCAAACCGTGTGCAGGTATTCGCCACAGTGTCTCTAATTTTCCCCCATTCTTACTCACCGCGCACCTCGCGTTCACCAGGTACCACTCTCGCCAAGGGTGACCTTCGGTTTGGGTATGTTGATTCCTGGTCTCCCACCCACCGTTCGTGCCTGATACACATTCACTACAGAACCCTGGTTGATATCAGAAACAAAACCGCGTTGTATGCGTCTCTCGTGTATACCGTCCCAGTCCGATTGAACGATCTGACGTTCCCAACTACAGCGTGTGGCGTCATTGGGGTTGCGTCACTCCCAAGATCATCGAGAACGTCAAGAAATCCATTACGGACGCCGACGGGCTAGACGGTTTTGAGGACCTCAAGGAAGAGGACCAAGAAAAACTCAAGGCTGCCTGGGAGGCCGGCCATGTAGCTGACGAGGACATCCCTCCCACTGCCAGGAAGGAGGTCACAGGTGACGACGAGGAAGAAGAGAAGCCAAAGAAGCGTGCCTCTAAAAAGAAGAAAGAAGTTAACGATGACGAGGAGGAGGAGGAGAAACCCAAGAAGGCTAGGGGAAGAAAGCCCAAGGTCAGACACACTTGGTGTTCTTCGTCAAGATGCCTTCCAACTGACTTTCGCAGGCTGCCGAGGATGGTGCCGAGGAACCTGCAGAAAAACCCAAGGCCTCCCGTGCTCGTAAGCCCAAGGTACGACCTCTGTGACTGTTTCACGCCTGATGGGCTCACGCGACTCTGAAGAAACCCGTCTCGGACGTTGAGGATGCAGAAGAAGAGGAGGCTGAAGCAGAGGAGAAGCCTAAAAAGAAGCCAGCTCCCCGCAAGAAGCCTGAATCTAAAGCGAAACCAGAGCCCAAGGCTAAGCCGGAGTCGAAGGCGAAGGCTCAGCCAAAGGCGAAAGCTGAAACTAAGCCCAAGGCCAAGGCCGCCCCGAAGAAGAAGGCTGCGAAGAAGGTCTGTTTAACCTCCCTCGAGCACTGAACCCCGTACTGACTTTCGGATAGGATGAGGAGTCTGGTGAAGACTTTGGTGACGAAGTCGACAAGGTTGTCGATGAAGAGGAAGAGCCCGCCGAAGAAACCGCTGGGCAGAAGCGCAAGGTTTGCACATAGCCAGCCGTTGTTTCGAGTATCACTCATCTCTGTACCCGCCATTCCAGCGTGTCCCTGCTTCCAAATCCTCAAAGCCCGCTTCGAGGACTAAGAGGAGTAAGCCCTCCTCATCCAAGAAGCAGGCTGCCGAGCCCATCGAAGAGGATGACGAGGAGTAAACATCCTGACCCTGTGCCCACTGTGCTAACCGTTCCTGTTCTCATTTCGTGCTTTTCCCGGCCTGAAAGTACATACTACCGTGTGCGCTACCTCTCCACCTCTCAGACAGATATAGGAGACTATATAAGTTGTTCCCTCGCAATTGCATTTTATATATTATACATATCGTTCTCGCTAAGGAGGGACAAACGGAGCGTTCAGTCGAGGAACCACTTGTACGCTTCCCTCCACGCTTTGTTTCCATCCTTCTCGATGACGTCCTGTGGAAGAAGTGGTTAGAGCGGATGATCGGAAGCGGGCGACGATCGCACGAACACCGTGACAAGGGATGAGCCGTTCAAAGTCCCATTCTGCGACGGTCTTGACGTCCCTTTTCATTGCCCTGGAAGGAGGGTGAATGGGTTAGGGGCAACGAACGTTACGACGATGTTTCTTACTCTCTGTCGCTTCCGGCGGACCACACAAGCCTTTTGTGCGCGTACGACCACGGATTGAGGGTCTTGGTGAGAAGGGAGAAGGTTGTCTTATTGGATTTCGAGTACTGTCTTGGCTGTAAATCCCCTATCGGCGGCTGGCAAGAGGGGGAGAGATCCTACCTGTTCTTTGGGAGGCAGGTTGAATAACAAGTCGGCCTCGATAAGGGACTTGGAGTCCTTGTGGAAGAAGGCGACTTCCTTTGTCAAGAAACCCGGGAAGAAACTGGGGCACGGGTAAGGGTTGGTCCCCGAGAAATATCCTATGGATACGACACGTACCACCACTTGATCTGTCGACGTGCGCATAGTTGTCAGCCATGCGGTAGGAATGTCTGTGTGGATAAACTCACGTCGTCCTCAAATCCGTACTTGGTGTCAGGGGCATCTTTCCCCCAAGCTACGGAAATCACAGGGATTGAGATTCGGACTCTGGACCTTTGCAGGAAGGAAACGTACAGCCGTCGAATTTGATGTCTTCGCCCTGGTGCTTCTGGATTGCCTCTTCGACAGCAATCAATTTAGCGTCCGGGTACGCTTTCTTGAACTCCCCTAAGGGTCACACGCTGTCAGAATAAGGCAGAGCGTACGGGTTGGCTTTATAATTACCCAAGTACAGGTGGTGCGCTTGGTCGGGTCCGACGATGAACCTAGCGGCGTTCAGAAACGGCCTTTCGTGGCATTCTTCAGGTCAGGGGCACTCACTTTACAGCTCCCAACTGGTCGATCTTGGCCTTTGTCTCCGCTTCGAGAGGAGTAGAGGCCAAGACCCAGACACCGCCGTCGCGGAGTTTGATGGCAGTCGAACGACCACCGAAGGGGATGACCCCAAACCTACTGAATGGCCTGCAAAGTGAAACGAACGGTAAGCTAAAGTGATCCCAGACCTCGAAACAGGCCTCAAGGGATTGGCCACGACTTACTTGGAGAAGATCCAGACGTCCTTCGCAACCTCTCGGATAACTGTTTCGCTCATGGCTGTACTGTGTGGTTTGCTGTTTGTGCTAAAGCGTCTGGTGTGCAGATGGAGCTGCTTATATACTGATCCGTGAACAAGGTTGCGCTTTTGTGCGCAGAACGCTGAGGAACGGAGGTTAGTAAGGTAATGTGCAAAAGGTGGCAGATTGGGTTGGTTGGCGGCAGAAAGGGGTGTGCGCAGTGAGGAAAGTAAGCAAGGGCGTAAGGTCAGCATTATTTTGGTCAGCGCCCGGGGAGCAAGTGACGTAGGACCGATCGTCATCTCCCGCGGTCTTGGGATTACCGAGTCGCCGACCCCGTCCCCGAAGGAGATGGAAGCAGAAGGGGCCAAACTCAAAAGTTACATTTGGGTTACGGGTTACGGTCCTACGTAAGCGAAGAGCCGTCCCGTGCTGTCTACTGCGAGAGCTTGGAGGCCGTAGTATTGTTTCTAGTGCTTTTCACGAATAACATCGCATCCGTTCCGCCTGTCCCCTTCGCCCCACCAACTCTGGTCTGGCCCAGGCGTTCCGCAGCCCTCCTCGCTGGGCCGGCAACGTAAATGGCTACGATCCTGACATGGGCGTCTCTAAACTCCTTCAAAGATTCTACAGAAGCATTGAATGCACCTAGGAGCCCCGGATGATCCTTGTTGGCTCCTACGAGGGCTCTGAGATGGCGGGGGTTGTTCTCGAGATGACGGAGGAAGCTTCGATGGTGGCGAGGCATATACATCCTCATCCTCTTTAACCACTGGTCGGAGGTAGGGTCCTTTCCGTGAGAGACCCCGAGGAAGAGATCCAGTGCTGGGATGAGAGAGCTCTGGCCGGCCGACGGACCAGAAAGCTCGGTCGGTTGGACGAGGGTAGGGTCTTCGTCGATCCCCTCGAAGACCCACTTGATCGCGGCTGGGCCGGAATCCTGGCCCTTATACCACGGCCGGATCTGGTTGTAAAAGATTTCGGGGTCGCATCCTTTCCGGACGTCCGCGAGGAGTTTGGCGAGGTCCTTGACCACGACGGAAAACTTCTGAAGGTAGGAAGTCACGCGCCGTAAAGCGGTGTTATCACCAACGAAAATTTCGTCCATGGTCTCTCGCATGAGTTCCAAAGCCTCAGCGCCGCGGACCTCGATACGGGTAGAGGCAAGGTGGAAACATTCCTCATCGTGTGTTCCAGTGAACGTCGTCAAACACTTGAGGTTATCCAACGCAGGTACAGAGGCAGTGGAGGAGGCAGAGAGAGGGAGCGAGAGGACATCCGAGGGGGATGTTTGGGGGTGTATAAGAGCCCAATTATACAGGGTGGTATCGGAGTAGGTGACGATCGGGGGGAGAAGGAGTTGCTGACAAACACGCAATAAGGGTATGGTGATGCCGCGGGGGATGATTGGCTGGACATCCTCCGGTTGGGTACGGATATAGTACATCATAAGGAAGACGAGGACATGGTGAGCCCGTCTTAACCATTCTTCGGAAGTTCTGAGGTTATCAGTTGATAACACGGGAAGCTAATGTGAAATGAAAGAGTTGATCAGCCATCGATGCTATTTTCAATGGGCGTCATTCAAGTGGGGTCGATCCTATTTACCTTGTACACATCCCCCCTCCAAGCGGCGGACTCGGCACGGCCGTCGTCGGTGATGGTGGGATCGTTATACATCTTCAGCCTTTTCGTCAATGCGGCGTCCAAGATCGCTTCCCAGGTCTCCCACTCACTCGGGAGGCGAGTCAGCGGTGGCCGTGGTGGCAAGAAACCCGTTCGATTGTCAACATCGAAGTCGTGGGCAGCGAGAGTCGTGGTATCTGTGAGACCGTGGGGTAGTGGTCCAAGCGTCACATCGGGTCGTGGAAGCGCAAGGAAATGCTGAGACTCTGAGGGCAGATTGAGATTGGGCATCCTTCCAGCAATGGTGGGCTCCGGTGGGACTGGAAAAGCGGGGAGACGAGATGATGATGAGGGATTCACGATGGAAGAAATTTATAAGAGAGATGAGTGAATCGCGCTGGTTTCCCCCTGGACCCCCTAGACTCTCACCCGAGTCCCCCCGTTCGGCCCGCCTTCCGCCTTCCACAACGTCGACCTCGGGTGAACCAGCGAGTCGGTAGTTGGCATCCGCCGACATGGGTACCCCCACATGACGCAAATACTCCCAGTGACCGAAATCTTCACCCGTGATATCGAGTAGAAGGTCGTTGTTCCGATGGAGTCAGTAGGCTTCGTTCCTTCCGTATCGAGCCCGTGCTCACTCCCCACTCAGAGAGACGACTTAAACAAGGCCTTTGCGGGGTCGGACCCAACGCCAGCCTCCTGCTACACCCCAAACCGGGCAGAATTGCCTGGCAAGGTCGGGTCTTCGGAACCTGACCTTGAAAGAATGAAGCGAATATGTCTCTTACGGTTGACCCACTCCCGGCGAGCAACACGGCCTCAACCAGTCGCTCGTCCGGCCGGCCACCGCAAATTCGGGCACGTTGAAAAACAACTCCCTGCGTCAAGTGCCGAGGGTACCTAAGAGAAAGTCGGACAGGCATTTCCGGCCGGGTGTTTTTTGTGCGCCTGACTTGGGGACTGGCGCGGGGAGTCCACGACGTTTGGGTCCCTCTGCAGATGTTTACCTTTGTGGGCTATTGGGGCGTCGAACGCGAACCTAGCGGGGCGACTCGCGCTCGTCATAGGCGCACGGATGTTCCCTGGAGTGGAAACGGGAGGCAAGCTCTCGAAGGGGCTTCCAGAGCCAGAACTGCGAAATACTCCGGAGCTGGTCTACCATGGAGACGTTGCACCTGAGTGTCTACCTTGTCCCCGTGGGCCTTGAGATCTTGAGGTATCACCCTCTCACAAGACCTACATCCCTTTTCAGTAGGACAGGCTCTTCCATTCTGTACAGCGCCTCCCGATAGGACACTACGAGGAGGTACTACCCATCGACGGAGCAACCAAAATGTCAACGTACACTTTACCACCAACGTCAGACTTTCTCGACCTCGTTGACATTCTCCCCCGCAAGACCCCACCTCTTCGCCTCCGCTTCGATCTCCGCCGCAGTTAGGTTTGGCATCTCCTCCGCCACCTTGACGTACCACTCTCCTGTACAGTACGCTTTTGCAAAGATGACGTCGATCTCCTCCAGAGAGCGACCTTTCGTCTCCGGGTAGAAGATGTAAATGAACGGGATGAAAGTGAGGTTGATCAAGCCGAAGAAGAGAAAAGTCCCAAACCCTCCCCAGCGGTCAAGCATCGGCGGCGTCCACATAACCACAGCGACTGCAAGAAACCGGTTATTAGAATCTCAGAAGAAAAAGGGGTGACCCACAGTTCCACCCCCAATTACTCATCGTAGAGATTGCGTTCGCGTTCGCGCGGATCGCGTTTGGGTTTATCTCTGCGGGCAACAACCACGGAAGCTCTAACCACGTGCTATCGACAGTAGACTGGGTTAACAGAGTTGTGTTCCGAAGGAGGTTGAGGCTCACCATCCAAAGGCAACGAGGAACAGGAACAACCCTGCAACCGCTCCGTAGGTGGCTTTATTCCCGGTGTCACCGTAAACGTTATACGGAATGAGGCACGCCATCGCAAGGAACATGGAGGCGGCCTGTCCGACAGTACCCCTGGAGAACGTATCGTTGGTTGGTGGTGCCGAAAGTGAGGTAAGAACTACTGACCACAGGAACATCTTCCTCCGTCCCAGCCTCTCGATCATTGGGTATGACAGGAACGCAGAAAGCGCATAGACGATGGAATTTACTCCTCCTAGGACCAGCGAGAGCCTTCGGTCGAGCCCAATGTACGTCTGGTAGATCACTGGTCTGTTGGAGGAGGTGTCCATTAGTCAACGCGTTTGGAAATCTGCGTCGCCCGGCCACCTACGCAAAATAAATCACTGTGTTACACCCGCCAATCTGCTGGAAGAATTGAGTAGATGCACCGATGACCGTCCTTCGCAGGTGTTGGGAGGGGCCACCGGTTAACACATCCCGGATGCGTGGGTTGTCCCCTTTCAGAGCTTCGACGATGACCCGCTTCTCTTGCTGAGTAACCTCCGAGTTGACGGGCTGGTTCATAAGTGCCGCGACGACGAGTCGACCCCCCCCCGTCCCGACCGGTGGACAGCAGGAATCTTGGCGATTCCGGAAGGAAGTAGACTCCTGATACGATTACGACCGCGAAGATGATCTGGAGGCCAATAGGAAGTCTCCAGGAAATGGAGCTATCGATGTATGAGAGACCAAAGTCCTGGATACCCGGCGGTTGTCATTCAGCGCTGTACAGGGTCCCTTGTAGAAACGGCTTACTATCCAATAAGCAGTAACCGTTCCGATGGCGATCATACTCGCCTCAATACAGATATGCAGCCCTCTGCTCTTCGGTTCGGAACATTCCGCTTGCCAGCTTGGTACGGTCGCGGTGTTTAACCCGTTCCCAAAACCTGTTAACGTTCGCCTGGGCTCGGTGGCTCAGACGGGGGAGACAGGGTTACATACCGGTAACTATACGACCAATGACAAATTGGTGTCCGGCCAGGCGCTTCATATGACGGTCAGACTTTCGGGAGAAACCCAACGAGGGAGGTATGGCACGTACTCCTGGTATCGAGGTGATCTGTATCATTGCCCCAATCGTGACGAAGGAAGCCCCTACAGCATGTCATGTGGGCGCTTGTGCTAGAGATCCTGGAACAAACTTACCGATGTACATGTTCCTTCTCCTTCCAACTTTGTTCCCAAATAGTAAGGCGAAGAACGCCCCAAATAAGCATCCAACTTCATAAAT
>Ga0307509_10006051_pt1 | contig 16493 bp, 13 predicted proteins | sample 10_EM_MG_FD_202245 | JGI IMG/M metagenome (GOLD analysis project Ga0307509, IMG submission 202245) | Populus trichocarpa ectomycorrhiza microbial communities from riparian zone in the Pacific Northwest, United States - 10_EM | ecosystem: Host-associated > Plants > Roots > Unclassified | place... | reverse complement strand
CCTACGACAGCGACGGCACGCGCGCGGAGGATTGCGTCACCCTCCGCGACCCCGTCCACGAGTATTCGCTCGCGGGCCGCAGCTGTGCGCGCTGGGCGCTGCCCGACGTCGGGGCCACCGGCTTGTACCGACTCGCCGAAACTCCAGCTCAGCTGATCGCGCTGGTCGATGTCGGCTGGCCCGCACTGTCGGTCGACGAACGCGCGAGTGTGTTCTCTGCGGCCGGGCGCATCGACATCGACACACTTCCCGTTGTCGCGCACCTGGTCGCGACGAACGATCCCGAAGCCCTGCTCGTCGCCGCGCGGATCATCGACGCGTTCCTCGCCGACGTTCCGGATGACGTGCGCCCGGTGCTCGACGCCTGGATCGTGGAGCACTTCGCTGCTGCAGCGCACGCTCTTCACTTCAAGGCGAATCCCGATCAGCGCGCGCTCTTGCGCATCACCGGTGCTGCTCGCGATCCGGCGGTGCTCGCCGAGGCCGTGACCCTCGTCGATCACGAGCAAGAGCTCGATCCGCGAGCTCGCGCACTCGTCGAGGGTCTGGCGATGGTCGGCGATCCGACTGTCGTCGCACGCCTCTTCGATCGTGCGCGTACATCGGGATCCAGCAATACGCTCGCGGTCGCGCTGATGCGCTACGTCCCCACTCACCTCGCGATGTTCGAACAACAACCCGCGCTCCTCGAGGTGTTCCTCCCCGACGAACGCGAGGCGTTGCTGGAAACGTGTGACCCGGCATCGCACACGCGCGCGGTCACGCTCGCGACCAAGGCGCTCGACGCTCGGGAGAAAGCGCGGCTCGATGACCAGTTCGCGTCTTGTACCCGACGGCGAACGGGGAGCGAGGCGGCGCTGCGCGCGTGGATCAAGTCGCTGACGCCGCCCTCCGGATCATCGCAAACACCTTCCCCGGGACGCAGTCGTAGACCATTCGGTGGGACCTGAGCTTCGTCGCCAGCCGAACACCGCGTAGCCAGGACGAGCAGCGCGAGACGCATCGCTTTGATCGTGACGCGAGCCACCGCGGTTTGCACGCTATCGCGCAGGCACCCGGAACATCGCGAATGTCGTCGAGCCGGTGTAGTCCGTCACGTCCCGGCCCGGCGCGAGCTCGACCGCGAAGCCGTAGACCTGGTAATCGCCGGCGCGCAGCCTCTGCAGGCTCCACCCGGCGAGCGGCGTCCACACGGTCCCGCCGAAGTTCGCCTCGACCTGGTGAGCCTCCTCGTAGCCCTGGATGGCGAAGCCGGTCGTCTTCTTACCGGTGCGGAACGCCGGCTCGGCGGGATCGAACGCGACCACGATGCCGTCGTCGTCCTCGATCCGTGCGGTGTCATCGCGGTGCCAGGGATGATCGGTCCAGGCGACCTCGCCATGGACGCGCTGACCGACGCGGAGATCGATGCCGACGCTGGCCGGGCACTCGATCGCGAACGACCGCACCGCGCGATCGTCCTTGGAGCCGGCGACGTGCGCCGCATCGCCGAGCTCGACGAGCCACATCTGGTCATCGGCGGTGTGCCGGCCGATCACGCGCGTGAGTGCGACGATCCGGCCATCGAACAAGATCCGGTTCGGCTGGTCGGGGTCGCGTTCGTCGGCGGCGAGCGACCACACGCGCGGCGCAGACGCGGTCCGTGCGGCCGAGGTCGACGTGAACGGAATCCGATCCGCGCCGTCGCCGAGCGCCAGATCGTGGAACATCCGCGGGCCATCCATGAGGACGACCGCTGCGGCATCGCGCACGACGGCCGGCACCGGCGCAGGCGGTTCGGGCTTCGCTTGCTGGCAGCCACAGACGATCACGACGACGAGCCCGCGCATCACTCCAAGCCTGACGCGGCCGGGCGTTCCGCTCAACGTGAAAGCTTCGCCGCCTGGGCGAGTGCGGCGCGCTGGTGCGCGTTGAGGCCGATCTTCGGCCGGATCGCTTTCATCTGGCGCTCGACGCCCTCGACGGTGCCCTGGCCGCGGCGGACCAGGACCGCGGCGGCGACCGTGGCGGAGCGGCCGTGGCCGAACGCGCAGTGGATGAACGCGGGACCGTCGGCGGCGATCACCTGATCGACCGCCTCGGCGATCTGTTCGGGGCTCGGTGCGCGCGCGTCGAGCGTCGGGATCGTGACGTAGACCCGGCCGTCCTTCACGCCGCGCGCCGCCGGGAGCTCGGCGCACAGATCGACGACGACCTTGATCCCGGGCGGCAGCTCGTCGGCGCGCGGGCGGCGGCCGACCCACACGCCGGGGCCGACCTCGTTCGCGACCGGCTCCTTCGTCAGGTGGCGCACGAACTCGTGCCCGATCCACTGCCAGGCGAACAGCGGCGCCCACAGGACCCAGGAGTACCAGGGGAGCGTGCCGTCGGGACGCTTCATGAACGCACCCGGCGCGCTCGCCAGGTAGACGAGCCACGCCGCGAGCAGCACGGCGGCGAGCCACAACAGGATCCACACGCTCTTCGCGATCGCCACGTACACGAGCAGGCCCGCCAGGACCAGGAACGCGTGGTTGATCACCGGGCAGGTCTAGCGCGCTTCATCGGCCCACCGCAATGGTGCGACTTCCCCGGACGACCGGCATCGAGGGGCATGAAGACGAACTTCTTGATGTGTGTGATCGCGATCGCCGCCGCGTGCGGTGGCAGCCCGACGGAGACCCACGAGCCGGGCGCGAAGGCGCAGCGCGGCGGTGGCCAGAAGGGCGCGGGCGCGAAGGAGGCGGGCCAGCACGTCGGCGGTCACGCGGTGAACGACCGCAGCCACGGCGAGGATCGCGGCGCGACCTACGCGGGGCTGACCTGCGACGAGGCGCTGGAGGGCGTGTCGTGGTGCGACTCGGAGACCGAGCTGGCGTTCTGCGCGGCCGGCGAATGGTGGTTGCTCGACTGCTCGCATCCCGACATCGACGGCGACTTCTGCGCCGAGGCGGGAACGACGACGGACTGCTACGCCGTCACGGAGCTCTGACCCGGCTCGACACGACAAAAGCTCAGCAGCTCGCGCCACCGCGAGAATCGCGCACCCGTGCGAGGAGGTGGCACCTATCGTCGCGCGATGCGGTTGGTCCTCGTAGCGTCGTGCGTCCTCGCGTGTTCGAGCCCGAAGCCGGCGATCGTGATCCACGCGCCGGGCGAACCGGCGATCCAGCAGGCGGCGACCGATGCGGGCGGCGATCTGGGGCACGTCACGGGGATCGCGCCGACGTTCGCGACGAGCATGGATCCGGGATGCGTCGAGGGCGAGCTCCATGTCGTGATCCGGGACGTGACCGACGAGCTCGCGCGGCAGAGCTACGCGATCGACGAGACCCGGTGCGATCACGACGGTCATCTCGTCGTGATCCGCGGTGGGTCGCTGCTCGCAGTGCAATGGGGCGTGTACGACCTGATGGAGCGCCTCGGCGTCCGTTACTTCCACCCCGAGCAGACGCTGTATCCGACGGCGTTGCGGTGGCCCGACGCGCCGATCAAGCTCGTCGAGCAGCCGGCGTTCGCGGATCGATCGTTTCATCTGCACACGACCCATCCGATCGAGCTGTCGGCGCCGCTCGGCGGCAACACGGCGGCGTATCAGAAGGCGTGGATCGACTGGAACGTCAAGCTGCGCCACAGCTCGGTCGATGGCTACGACGAGGGCGCGATCGGGAGCCATGCGTACGACCGCGGGTTTCCGCGCGGTACCGGGCTCAACCTCGTCGAGACTCAGCAGGGTGGCGTACCGGTGATCGATCCGACCGATCCGCGGCCCGAGAGCGAGCAGATGGCAGCGGCGATCGATCGCGTGATGGCGCCGGTCGACGGGATGCCCGAGCCGACGCGGTTCGGGTTCTCGTTCAACCCGAGCGAGTTCACGACCGCGGACGAGCAGACCACGGTCGATCGGTTGACGTTCGTGACCCAGTACGTGCGAGCGCACTGGCCGGGGGCGGAGGTCCGGACGATCAATCACGGCACCGCCGAGCCCGCGGGCCCGGTGTACGGGGTGCGGTTCTTCGATCTGTCCCAGTTCGCGCCGCCGGAGCTCGGCGTCGAGGTCCACACGCTGATGTTCTACGACCTCGATCGGCCGGCGCCGGTCTACGGCAATGCAGACTTTCACGAGCTGCGCGACTGGATCGTCGCCGAGCAGGCGCACCGCCGGATCACGTACTATCCGGAGACGTCGTGGTGGTTGACGTTCGATCTTCCGGTGCCGCTCTACCTCGCGCCGGTCAGCCTCGAGGCACGCGATCACGATCTGCAGCTGCTCGCACCGTACGCGACGGGCGACGACGCGGCGGCAACCGGCGTCGTCGGGCACAAGGCGTTCACGAGCGGCCAGGAGTGGGGCTACTGGTTGATCGACTACTGCACCGCGCGGATGACGTGGCAACTCGACCTCGGCTGGGTCGGCTGTCTCGATCACGTCGCCTCGGCGTTCGCCGGCGGCGACGACCTGCGGGACCTTCTCGTCGAGGTCGGTCGCGCGCAGGTCGATCCGCTGCGCGATCCGGACCTCCTCGCGATGCTCGTCGGCTCCGACGATGGCACCGAGACCGCGGCGGCCGCGGGCATCGTGTTCCATCCGCTGCCGCCCTCGCCCGCCGCGATCCTCGCGTGGGATGATGCGACGGTCGCGCAGTTCCAGGCGCGCTCGCTCGATCCGCTGCCGGTGCTCGCCGCGACGTACGAGGGCTGGGCTACGCGCGCCGATGCGATCGCGGCCGCGCAGGACGACGCTCGCCGTCCCTGGATCGCCGAGATCGCCGACGGCCTGCGGATCACCGGGCTGCGCGCCGCGCACGCGCACGCGATCTACACGACGACGCTCGCGCTGCGCGCCGCGATCCACGCGCACGACTACGCCGCGGTCGCGTCCGCGGGCGATGCGGTCGCCGACGCGACGAGCCTGACCGACAAGGCGCGCGCGATCGTCACGACGCGCGAGGCCGGATATCGCTATCCGCTCGAGCTCTCGATCGCCGGCGACGAGGTCGGCACGCCCGGTGCGATTCCGAATGCGACGATCTATCCGTATCGCTACCTGTCGCGCACCCATCGGCTGTTCTACTGGACCCGCCCCGACGACCAGCTCGCCGCGATGTTCGGGTTCGACGTCGTCGCGCCGAATGCGCGGATGATCCTCGACGCCACGCCGCTCGTCATCTCGGTCACCGCCTCGGGCCTGTCCGACCTTTCGATCGCCTGGGGCGACACGACGACGAGCACCATGCTCGAGCCCCACACCTACGCCGCGCAGGGCCTCTACGCCTGGACGCTCGACGCGCTCCAGACGAGCGGCGCGATCCATCACGTCGATCGCGTCGCCGTGGTCTCGCGGATCCTGATGTTCGCGAAGGGCTCGCTGACGATCACGTCGCCGATGGGCGGCAGCCTGATCGCGGGCCTCCTGCCCGGCCTCGCGATCGGCCTCGGCACCGACGCCGGCGGCGCGTTCGTCGCGCTCGGCCAGCTCGACACCACCTCGCACGAGATCACGAATGGCTCGCTCCAGCGCCGTCCGCTCGGCGCCACCGCCGACCTCGCGATCCGGCTCTCGCACCTCGGCACCGTCACGATCTACGGCGCGACGATCACGACCGCCGACGGCACCGGCCCCACCGATCGCCACCTCGCGCTCGCGGGCGAGCTCTCGACCGACGAGATCGTCCAGCTCGTCGTCACCGCCGGCGGCTTCGATGCCGACGGTGCGCGCGCCGCGGTCGCCGGTGCGCTCGGCTACACCGTCGACACGCTGCCCGCCCGCGTGCCGTTCGCCGCCTCCGCCACCGGCTCCGAATAGGGACGTATGTCCCTTCAGCGGACGGTGTTGGTCTCGAACGCGTGGACGAGCTGCTCGAGCGCCTGGATCTCCTCGCGCAGCTCGTCGCCTTTCTCGGTATCCCCGACGAGGCGCGGCGTCGCGTAGACCTCGACATCCGCAACCGTCGGCACGATGTCGGCGCCGCGCGCGACCGCGGCGGCGGGGCCGTCGAAGTGGGCGTGCTGGGCGAGGTAGATCCGGTTCGCGTCGAGCACGAGCGAGAAGCCCTTGTCGCCGTAGGCGGCCGCGAACGCACCGTCGATCGTGATCGCGCGACCGGACTTCTTGATCGGCGCCTCGCCCGCGTCGAGCTGGACGGGGACGTGGCCGTTGATCAGGTACCCGCGCTCGGGATCGACGCCGAATTCGGCGAGCACGCGCGCGCAGAATTCCGGCGTCTGGATCAGCGCGAAGTACGGGTTCTTGTGCTCTTCCTGGGTCGCCTTGTCGGCGAGGAAGTAGGTCTCGAACGTCGCCATCTTGTCCTTGCCGAAGCAGGGCGAGAGAGGCCCGGTCCACAGGTAGAAGATGAGGTCGAGGTCCGCGGGCGCGCGATCGCGAACGCCGCGCTGGATCACCATGTCGAGCGCGTCGAACAGCGCACGCCCCGCGCGCGCCACGCCGTCGACCTCCAGCGCGAGGAAGTTGCCGGCCTCGTCGACGGGCATGCAGCCGTGGAAGATCGCGCAGCGATCGCGGCGCAACCACATCTGCGCGCGCCTCGCGACGAACGACCACTGCCGCCACAGCACCGGCGACGCGACGAAGCTCGCCACGAGCGCGTCGAGGCAGGTTTGCTCCTCGCGCGTCAGCACGTATGGCGACGCGGGATCGACCGTCGGTAGCTTCGCATCGAGCAGCGGATAGGTCTTCCCGTACAGCGTGACCTCGCTCCCCCGAATCCGGTGGAGCACCGCGCGATGCTCGAGCTGCCACTCGGGGTGCGCGAGGAACAGCGCGCCCTCGAGCTTGAACTGGATGATCGCGATCGCCTTTTGCATCCGCGCGTAGAGGTCCGCGTTCGCGCCCGCATCGCCCTTGACGTGGAACCGGGCGGCCGGATCGTCGCCGTAGACGGTGCGCGCGAGCTCTGCGACCGGCTCGAGCGGGATCCCGAAGCCCTCCTCGAGCTGTTCGATCCGCTGGTAGCGCAGCGACAGGCGCACGACCGTCGCGACCGCGGCGGGTTGCCCGAGCGTCGCGGCGAGCCAGTCGGCATCGTGGTTGCCCCACGTGATCTCGACGTTGGGCTGCTGCTCGAGTAGCTCGATCACCTTGTCGAGCCGCGGCCCGCGATCGCCGAGGTCACCCGCGACGACGAGCTCGCCCACGGCGAGATTGCGGATGATCCGCGCGAGCACGCGCACGAGCTCGAGCTCGCGGCGGTGGCGCACGAACGGTGCGAGGAGCGCGGCGATCACCTGAGGACTGCGCGCGAGCTGCGGCGCGAAGATCAGCTCGCGCAGCACCGGGTCGAGCGGATCGGGAATGATCCGCTCGACGTACTTGATCGTGTAGCGCTTCGCGAGCTCGCGCACGACTGTCACCGCGCGCGTCGCGAACGTCACGAGGTCGCCACCGCGGGCGAGCCACGTCTCGCGCGGGTAGTAGATCACCGTCAACAGCTCGGTCAGCTCCGCCGCCGAGAGCTGCCCTTTGAAGATGTCCTCGAGCAGCGGCCGCAGCGACCCGCTCGCGTTGTTGACCACCTGGCGCAGCTTCACGTACTCGCCGTGGACATCGCTCACGACGTGCGTCGTCATCTTCGGCAGCGCGAGGATCGTCTCGAGGTTCGCGAGCTCGGCGAGCGCGTGATCGATCGTCGGGTACAGGTTCGCGAGGGCCCGGAGGTACGCCGACTCCACAACTGATCGTTACCATCGATGGCCCTGTTACGGGCCCCCGCCGCCGGAGCAGTTGTGGTCTGCTCGAACCATGTCGACGCTGACGAGCTCACCGGCCTGGCAGGCCCTCCTGGCGCACAAGTCGAAGATCCAGCCGATGCGCGAGCTGTTCGAGCGCGACCCCCAGCGGTTCACGCGGATGTCGCGCGAGGCGTGCGGCATCTTCGTCGACTACTCGAAGCACCGCACCACCGACGAGACGCTCCAGCTCCTGTTCGCCCTGGCCAACCAGGCCGACGTCGCCGGCTGGCGCGACAAGATGTTCGCCGGTGAGAAGATCAACGGCACCGAGCATCGCGCCGTGCTCCACACCGCGCTGCGCAACCGATCGAACCGCCCGATCTTGGTCGACGGCAAGGACGTCATGCCCGAGGTCAACGCGGTGCTCGCGAAGATGCGGAGCTTCACCGATCGCGTGCGCAGCGGAGACTGGAAAGGCCACACCGGCAAGCGGATCACCGACGTCGTCAACATCGGCATCGGCGGCTCCGACCTCGGCCCGGTGATGGTGACGGAGGCGCTGCACCCCTACTGGCAGGCCGGCCTCGCCGCGCACTTCGTCTCGAACATCGACTCGACCCACCTCGCCGAGACGATCCGGCACCTCGATCCGGCGACGACCCTGTTCATCGTCGCCTCGAAGACCTTCACCACGCAGGAGACGATCACGAACGCGAAGTCCGCGCGCGCGTGGCTCCTCGCCGCGCTGAAAGACGACACGGCGGTCGCGAAGCACTTCGTCGCGCTGTCGACGAACGCGAAGGAGGTCGCCGCGTTCGGCATCGACACCGCGAACATGTTCGAGTTCTGGGACTGGGTCGGCGGCCGCTATTCGCTCTGGAGCGCGATCGGGCTCTCGATCGCGTGCGTGATCGGCATGGATCACTTCGAGGAGCTCCTCGCCGGTGGCTTCGAGATGGACGAGCACTTCCGCACCGCGCCGCTCGAGCAGAACCTGCCCGTGATCCTCGGCATGCTCGGCATCTGGTACGCGAACTTCTGGGGCGCCGAGACCCACGCGATCCTGCCGTACGATCAGTACCTCCATCGCTTCGCCGCGTACTTCCAGCAAGGCGACATGGAGTCGAATGGCAAGGGCGTCGATCGCAGCGGCGCGCGGATCACCGACTACTCGACCGGCCCGGTGATCTGGGGCGAGCCCGGCACCAACGGCCAGCACGCGTTCTATCAGTTGATCCATCAGGGCACGCGGATCATCCCGTGCGACTTCCTCGCACCGGTCGAGACGTTCAACCCGATCGGCAAGCACCACGAGATCCTGCTCGCGAACTTCTTCGCGCAACCCGAAGCGCTGATGCGGGGCAAGACGCCCGAGGAGCTGCGCGCCGAGAAAGTCCCCGAGGAGCTGGTCCCGCACAAGACGTTTACGGGCAACCGACCGACGACGTCGATCCTCGTCCAGAGGATCACCCCGAAGACGCTCGGGTCGCTGGTCGCGATGTACGAGCACAAGATCTTCACGCAGGGCATCGTGTGGAACATCTATTCGTTCGACCAGTGGGGGGTCGAGCTCGGCAAGCAGCTCGCGTCCAAGATCCTTCCGGAGTTGGAAAGCGACGGTGCGGTGACAACTCACGACGCTTCGACCAACGGATTGATCAACCTGTACAAAGCTCGCCGTCCGAAAGTTTGAGACGCTTGGGGGTGAGGGACGGGACCATGACGGAGGCAGAGCTCGATCTTCTGTGCATCAACACGATCCGGACGCTGAGCATGGACGCGGTCCAGGCCGCGGACTCGGGTCATCCCGGCACTCCGATGGCGCTCGCACCGGTCGCGTACACGTTGTGGAACCACGTGATGCGCTTCGATCCGGCCGATCCGATCTGGCCGAACCGCGATCGCTTTGTCCTGTCGGCCGGGCACGCGTCGATGCTGCTGTACTCGCTGCTCCACCTGACGAAGACCACCTCGGTCAACGCGAAGTACGAGATGGTCGGCACGCCGACGGTCTCGCTCGACGATATCCGGAAGTTCCGCCAGCTCGATAGCAAGTGCCCCGGCCACCCGGAGTACCGCTGGACCTCCGGCGTCGAGACCACGACCGGTCCGCTCGGCCAGGGCTACGCGACGAGCGTCGGCATGGCGATCGCGCGGCGCTGGCTCGCGGCGCACTTCAACAAGCCCGGCTACAACCTGTTCGACTACGACGTCTACGCGATCGGCGGCGACGGCTGCATGATGGAGGGCGTCGCCCACGAGGCCGCGTCGCTCGCAGGACACCTCGGCCTCGCCGAGCTGTGCTGGATCTACGACAACAACCACATCACGATCGAAGGCCGGACCGAGCTCGCGTTCTCCGACGACGTCGCGACCCGATTCATCGGTTACGGCTGGAACGTCACGCGCGTCGGCGACGCGAACGACGTCGACATGCTGAAGCGCGCGTTCCACACGTTCCAGGTCACGCCCGACCGGCCGACGTTGATCATCGTCGACAGCCACATCGGCTACGGCTCGCGCAAGCAAGACACCCACACCGTCCACGGCTCGCCGCTCGGCGAGGACGAGATCCGGTACGTCAAGCAGCAGTACGACTGGGATGCCGACGCCAAGTTCCTCGTCCCCGAGGGCGTCTACGATCACTTCGCCCACCTGCTCGGCGATCGGTCGGCCAAGGCCCACGCGCAGTGGACCGAGATGTTCTCGACGTACGCGAAGGAGTTCCCGCAGCTCGCCGAGGAACACCGGCGGATGCAGAAGCGCGAGCTGCCCGACGGCTGGGACAAGGACCTCCCCGTGTTCGCCGCGGATCCGAAGGGTCTCGCCGGCCGCCAATCCAGCCAGCAAGTGCTCAACGCGCTCGCGAAGAACGTCCCGTGGTTGATCGGCGGCTCGGCCGACCTCGCGCCCTCGACGCTGACCCGACTCACGTTCGACGGCGCCGGCGACTTCGAGCGGGCCACGCCGGCGGGCCGCAACTTCCACTTCGGCATCCGCGAGCACGCGATGGCCGCGGCGCTCAACGGCATGGCGCTGTCGAAGGTCCGAGCGTACGGCTCGGGCTTCTTCGTGTTCAGCGACTACGCGCGACCGTCGATCCGCCTCAGTGCGATCATGGAGATTCCGGTCATCCACATCTTCACGCACGACTCGATCGGCGTCGGCGAGGATGGCCCGACCCACCAGCCGATCGAGCAACTCGCGTCGCTGCGTGCCATCCCCGGCATGGTCGTGTTCCGGCCCGGCGACGCGAACGAGATCGTCGAGGCGTGGAAGTGGATCGCCCAGTCGCGCCACCACCCCGTCGTGCTCGTGCTGTCGCGCCAGGCGATGCCGACGCTCGATCGGACGAAGTACGCGCCGGCGACCGGCCTCCACAAGGGCGCGTACGTCGTCGCGGACTCCGACCCGCCCGAGGTGATCCTGATCGGCACCGGCACCGAGGTCGGTCTGTGCGTCAGCGCGCACGAGAAGCTCGTCGCGGCGGGCGTGAAGTCGCGCGTCGTGTCGATGCCGTCGTGGGAGCTGTTCGAGGAGCAGGACGCCGCGTATCGCGAGTCGGTGCTGCCGGCGGCGATCGATGCGCGCGTCGTCGTCGAGCAGGCGTCGAACTTCGGCTGGGAGCGCTACGTCGGCCGGACCGGCGCGATGATCACGATGCGGACGTTCGGCGCGTCGGCGCCGCTCAAGGAACTGCAAACCAAGTTCGGCTTCGCACCCGACAACATCGTCGCGGCGGCGAAGGCACAGCTCGCAAGGAGATCGTGATGCAACTCGGAATGATCGGACTCGGCCGGATGGGCGCGAACATGGCGCGCCGGCTCATGCGAAATGGCCACAGCGTGGTCGCCTACGACCGCAGCGCGGACGCGGTGAAGCAGCTCGCCGGTGAGGGCGCGACCGGAGCGGACTCGCTCGACGCGATGATCAAGGCGATGCCGAAACCGCGCCACATCTGGATCATGGTGCCGGCCGGCGGCCCGACCGAGTCGACGGTGGAAGAGCTCGGCACCAAGCTCGAGGCCGGCGACACGATCATCGACGGTGGCAACTCGTACTTCAAGGACGACATCCGCCGCGCGAAGATGCTGGCGGCGAAGAAGATCTTCTACGTCGACGCCGGCACCTCGGGCGGCGTCTACGGCCTCGAGCGTGGCTACTGCATGATGGTCGGTGGCGACAAGGAGGTCGTCACGCGCCTCGATCCGATCTTCAAGACGCTCGCGCCCGGCAAGGGCATCGTCGAGGTGACCCCCGGGCGCACGGGCGGCACGGCGGAAGAAGGCTATCTCCACTGCGGCCCGGTCGGCTCGGGCCACTTCGTCAAGATGGTCCACAACGGCATCGAGTACGGGATCATGCAGGCGCTCGCCGAGGGCTTCGACATCATCCAGGGTGCGAACAACCCGACGGTCGCCGAGGACCATCGCATGAACATCCCGGTCGCCGACGTCGCCGAGGTCTGGCGCCGCGGCAGCGTGCTGTCGTCGTGGCTCGTCGATCTCACGGCCAAAGCGCTGGTCGACGATCCGAAGCTCGACAAGTTCGAGGGCAGCGTGCAGGACTCCGGCGAAGGTCGGTGGACGGTGCAGGCGGCGATCGAGGAGGCGGTCCCGGCCGACGTGATCGCGGCGTCGCTGTTCGTGCGGTTCCGCTCCCGCCAGACCCACACGTTCGCCGAGAAGCTCCTCTCCGCCATGCGCTTCCAGTTCGGCGGTCACGTCGAAGCCAAGAAATGAAGCTGCAGCAGTTCCCCGATCTCGACGCGCTGTCGACGGCGGCGGCCGACGAATTCGTCGCGCTGGTCACCGCCGCGAAGGACACGTTCCACGTCGCGCTCTCGGGCGGATCCACGCCGAAGAAGCTGTTCGACGTGCTCGCGCAGCGCGGCCGCGACGCCGTGCCCTGGGATCGCGTCGAGCTGTGGTGGGGCGACGAGCGCACCGTGCCTCCCGATCATCCCGACTCGAACTACGGGATGGCGAAGCAGCACCTGATCGATCCATTGAAGCTCGATCCCGCAAAGATCCACCGCCTCGAGGGCGAGCGCCCACCGCTCCAGGCCGCGGCGGACTACGAGCGCGCGCTGGTCCACGCGCTCGGCGCGCCGCCGATCTTCGATCTCGTCTGGCTCGGGATGGGACCCGACGGTCACACCGCGTCGCTGTTCCCGCGCTCGCCCGGCGTCCGCGATCGCACGAGCTACGTGATCGCGAACCCGTGCGACTCGCCGCTGACCAAGGGACCGACCACGCGCCTCACGATCACGCTGCCGGTGATCGATACCGCGCGCCACGTCCGGTTTCTCGTCGGCGGCGCCGACAAGGCCGACACGCTCGCGCAGGTCCAGAAGGGTCCGAGCGAGCTCTATCCGTCGTCGCTGGTCGCCGCGGCCGACACCGTGTGGTTCGTCGACCGCGCCGCTGGAGCCAAGCTGCGATGATCCTGGCCGGCGACATCGGAGGGACCAAGACCACGCTCGCGCTGTGCGACGACGACGGCACCGTCGTCCACGAGGCGACCGAGAAGAGCGCCGACTGGTCCTCGCTCGAACAGATCGTCGAGAAGTTCGCCCCCGGCGCGGTCCGCGCGGCCTGCTTCGGCGTCGCCGGCCCGGTCGTCGACGGCGTCGCGAAGATCACGAACCTGCCGTGGACGATCGCCACCAGCTCGCTCGCCGCGAAGCTCCACGCGCGGGTCTCGCTGATCAACGACCTCCAGGCGACCGCGCTCGGGATGCTCGTGCTGCCCGCGAGCGCGTTCGCGAAGCTCCAGACCGGCACGCGCGTCGAGCGCGGCACGATCGCCGTGATCGCTCCGGGCACCGGCCTTGGCGAGGCGATGCTGTGGCACGACGGCGCGCGCTACCACGCCCTACCCTCCGAGGGCGGCCACGCCGACTTCGCGCCCGGGACCGAGGACGAGATCCTGCTGCTGCGTTATCTGCGCGGCCTCTACGGCGAGCACGTCAGCTACGAGCGCGTGCTCTCCGGCCACGGCATCGCCGACCTCTACGCGTTCTGGCGCGAGCGCAGCGGCGAATCCGTGATCGGCGCCGATCCGGCGGACGTCACCGACGCGGCGCTGCGCCACGCCGATCCCTGTGCGGTCCGCGCGCTGACGATGTTCGTCGAGCTCCTCGGCGCCGAGGCCGGCAACCTCGCGCTCCGCGGGATGGCGACTGGCGGGATCGTGATCGGCGGTGGCATCCCACCGAAGATCCTGCCGGCGTTGAAGGCCGACTCGTTCCTCGCCCGGCTCACCGCCAAGGGCCGCTTCACCGAGTGGACCCGCGCGCTCTCGGTGCGCGTCGCACTCGAACCGCGTGCGGCATTGCTCGGTGCCGCGCATCAGGCAACCCTCCTCTAGGACATCATGGCCGACCAACCCAAGCGCAAACCTCCCAGCTCCACGGTCACCGGCGAGATCCTCGGCACCGTCTCGACCAAGCGGCGCAAACCCGATCCCACCGCGATCGTGATCTTCGGAGCGACCGGCGATCTCAGTGGTCGCAAGCTCGCGCCCGCGCTGATGAACCTGATGATCGATCAGTCGCTCACCGATCCGACCCTGATCATCGGCGTGTCGCGGTCGCCGATGAGCCCGCAAGATTTCGGCGAGAGGCTGAAGCCGCGCGTCGCCGAGTTCTCGCGCCAGAAGGTCGAGCCCGCCGCGTGGGACAAGTTCGCCGGGATGCTCGACTATGTCGGCGGCGAGTTCGGCGACGACGCGGTCTACGAGAAGCTCAAGGACCGGCTCGACGCGGCGAAGGCGAAGGGGACCAAGGGCAACCGGGTGTTCTACCTGTCGACCCCGCCGGCTCAGTTCGCCGGCATCCTCGAGAAGCTCGAGAAGCACAAGCTGATCGAGAAGAGGCTCCAGGGCCCGGGCGTCCCCGGCTGCCGGGTGATCGTCGAGAAGCCGTTCGGCCACGACCTCAAGTCCGCGCGCGCGCTCAACGAGATGATCGGCAACTACCTCGACGAGTCGCAGATCTATCGGATCGATCACTACCTCGGCAAAGAGACCGTCCAGAACATCCTCGTTCTCCGGTTCGGCAACTCGATCTTCGAACCGCTGTGGAACCGCAACCACGTCGATCACGTCGAGATCACCGCGGCCGAGACGATCGGCATCGAGGGGCGCGGCGCGTTCTACGAGCAGACCGGCGCCGTCCGCGACATCATCCAGAACCACCTGCTCCAGGTCATGTCGCTCGTCACGATGGAGGTCCCCTCCTCGTTCTCCGCCGACGATATCCGCGACGAGAAATCGCAGGTTTTGCGCTCGGTCCAGAACCTGACGCTCAACGACGTCGCGAACGCGTCGGTCCGCGGCCAGTACCGCGGCTACCGGGACGAGCCCGGCGTCGCGCCCGACTCGCAGGTCCCGACCTACGCGGCGCTGCGCCTGTTCATCGACAGCTGGCGCTGGCAGGGCGTGCCGTTCTTCTTGCGCGCCGGCAAGAAGCTCGCGGAGCGCGTCACCGAGGTCAACGTCCACTTCAAGTCCGTTCCGCTCGTCCTGTTCAAGGAAGAGGCCGCCGGCTCGGTCCTCCAGCCCGCGGTGCTCTCGCTCCGCATCCAGCCGCACGAGGGCATCTCGCTCCGCTTCGTCGCGAAGGTCCCCGGCGAGAACATCAACGTCGGCAACGTCGTCATGAACATGACGTACGCCGACGCGTTCAATCGCCCGATCGCCGAGGCCTACGAGCGCCTCCTCCTGGACTGCATGCGCGGCGATGCGACGCTGTTCAACCGGCGCGACTCCGTCGATCGCGCGTGGGAGCTGATCCAGCCCCTGCTCCAGGTCTGGGAGGCCACCCCCGGCGTCCACTTCTATGAAGACGGCACCCAGGGCCCGTCCGCCTCCGACGAGATGATGGGCCGCTACGGCTACAGCTGGCGCGAGCTCACGCCGCCGCACTGACCACCGTGGTAGACGCCTGCCTCCTCCCGGCAGCACGGGTGGCTCGCGTAACCCGCGGCAGACGTTCGATTCCCCCGGGGCACGGTCGGTGCACTACCGCCCGCCATGCTCGACACCATCACGCCGCCTGAGCTCGTCCATGTCATCGGTGGGGCGAACCAGCCGCCGGCCAACCCCAATCAGCACCGGGTCGCGTCGGGCCCCAACAACAGCAACCGCGACATCAACAAGACGATGACCGCCGCGGCCACGTCGTTGAAGAGTGCGATCGAGTCGCTCGCTGCAGACACCCAGAAGAAGCAAGCCGACGCCGGCAACATGCAGCAGATGATGCAGGTGATGGGGCAGATGGGCGCGAAGAAGTAACCGGTCGACTCGGCGTTCGCGCCGGCATCGATCGTGCGCTGCTATCGTGTCGCGATGGACGCGAAGGCTTTCTCGCCGGCATCAAAGCGATGGTGCAGGGCGCTGGGACAAGCTGATCAGCTGCGCGCATAGAGGTTGGCGACGTCGAGGACCATCAGGTTGGGGAACCGCTCGAACGCGACCTGGGGAACGGGCTCGCGCAATCGGGCCGAGAACCGCTCCATCATGCTCCAGATCGAACGCCTGATGCCACCACCGCTCGACGTGAGGCAACGCCATCCAGCGCTCGACCAGCGGCAGATCGGAACGGTGAAGCGGGCGTAGCGACAACTCGGTCGGATCAGCGCCCTCCATCGCTATTCCGGCCCAGGTCCTGGCACGTCGAACGCGCTGATCACACCGAGCTTGCGCCAACCGACGTTCAGCAGCCACGTCGAGGGTTCCCACACCAACGGCGTGACGTACGTCGGTGGCTGCACGAATCGCCCACCCCGCGCCTCCTGCTCCTTCCATCCCTCGAACGT
>Ga0307509_10006050_pt1 | contig 16494 bp, 13 predicted proteins | sample 10_EM_MG_FD_202245 | JGI IMG/M metagenome (GOLD analysis project Ga0307509, IMG submission 202245) | Populus trichocarpa ectomycorrhiza microbial communities from riparian zone in the Pacific Northwest, United States - 10_EM | ecosystem: Host-associated > Plants > Roots > Unclassified | place... | reverse complement strand
CGGGAGAATCATACATGATCTTGATACTGTATATAGAAGATATAGAAGCGACTTTAAACCCACATCATGAGTTCGCCAGACCAGTGAGGCGTGATACGTGATACGTGAGATGTGAGATGTGAAAAAACAAGTGCTGCTGCCCCAGACGCCAGCAGACCGTCGTCTGAGGAAGCAGCGAATTAATTCAGGTTGAGAGTACGCGAGCGGGGATGAGGGGCGGGATACGTCAGGACGCAGAGAAGAAGCGAAGGGGAGCGAGGACGATCAGGAGGAAGAGGCGACGAGAGGGAGAATCTGGGGTAGTCTGGACATCGGGGGAACGCGACGTTGCGTCAGGATGTAAGAAACCTTGCGACGTTGCGTCAGGACGTAAGGAACGTTCCGACGCAAGTCAGGACGCACAGGACGCATGGGACGCAGAATATCCGGCGCTTGCGTCAGGACGCAAAGCCGGCGGATCAGACGCAAGATCCGTTTTTGCTGATGTCTCACCTTGCCTAGCCGAATCATAAGCTCAACAGAGAAGTTGCTAGTTGATCGCGATCCTTTAACTGCCATCTTCAAAGTAACGGGATTCTTCCTAGCTGTGTAGGGGATGTTGTGTGTTGTAACGAATTTGTTGGATATCAGGGTACCGCCAATGGTACCTGTATCTGTGAGGGCTCTGGCGGGCTTGCCATTGATGTTGATAGTGAATTCGAGTGCTTGGAATAGCCTAGCCTTAGGCGTGCCTACTGTAGTTTTGCAGGTCCTGACAGAGCCGCTACCGTCTAGCTCCTCTGTGCTGTCTGTATTGGGCTCATATTCGCCTTCGCTGCTGTCCGGGCTTTCCTCAGAGAGGCGAACATGGTTGGTCTTAACTTCTTTCTTGGGGCATTCATTTGCCATGTGTCCGCTTTCGCCACAGTAGAAACAGGCTCGTTCTGCCTTGCGGCGGTCCATCTCAGCCTTACTTGGCTTGTTGGACTTGGTATAGGTCCTCTTCTTGGCTGCGGCCTTTCCTTTGCCTGTGTTCCTGGGCGTTGATGTGGTAGAGGGCTTCCGGTAGGTACTCTCTTTCTTTGGTGTATGGGTTTTGCTGCTAGAAGCCTGGCTTCTATCGCTGCTTTTGTAGCCACCAGTTCTATACATGGTAGGGTCATAGCGTTCTGCTACAGCCACCATCTGGTCCCAGGTATCATCTGATCTGAGCTGGGGCTCAACATTACGGCGTAGTCTAGAGTCCATAGCATCGAGAAATCTTTGCTTTTGTGCATAGTCTGAGATAGATCCTGCTGGAAGGGATCCTTTGAGGTCCGCTAGCTCTCCAGCTATCTTCGTTATGCGTGCTGGCTGTCCTCCAGCTGTCTGGCGGGTATTCTGCCATTTGTGGTATGTGTCATCGGTATTTGTAGAGGCTTCAAATAGCTGCTGAAGGCGTTGAGTTAACTGTGCCAGAGTTAGGTCCTCCACTTCTCTGTCTAGTGTCTGATATGCGTTGTTGGCCTTGCCATCTGTGAAGGCGCCATAGTAGTCCGCCACTCCAGGGGAGTCATCGTTCAGTCCTGATCTTGCCAGATGCTTTTTGACTGCTCTAAGCGATCGCTTGAGTTTGTCTGGCTTCAGGGCTTCTCCTTTCCTGCTAAACATAGATGGTTTGGGGATCTTGGGAGGGGGCAACCTGGCCGGGCCTGGGTCCGCCATGGTTCCTGTAAGTGGGTCTGGGTCTGGAGGTGGTGGATCTGGTCGTTCAGGGGGCTGTCTGCTGCCTCTGGATCTTGAGAGACTTTCTGGTGTATCTGGGATGAATGTGCCGGGTAGCGATTGCTCCCTATGTTCTCTGGAGGGTGCTCAAGTAGGCGTCTGACTTCCGAAGACTCCTAGAATGCTAGGTGCTCGCCACCTGCTTGTGGAGGGGGGTTCTGGTGGGCGCTTAGTTTCCCATGTTTGCTATGCTGCCGCTCTTGCTACTACTCTTTCCTCAAGCCGCCAGGCTTCTCTTTGAATGAGTTCCTCAGCTGTGACGTCGTGGTCTTCGTCTGAATCTGTATCTAGATCTCCGGGGAGGAGGTGACTGGTTCTTGCTGGTATATCTGCTGAGCCTGGCGTGGGCCCAGGGGTTGGTTCCTGTGTGGTTGGTACTGGAGTATCGTCTGTGGGTTCTGTTGAAGGACGATTGTAGGCCCTACCGGACCTGGTAACGCCTCTGCTCCTGCGTTCTGCCATTGTGAATGTAGCACCTGAGCCGGGAGTTCCTTTCCCTGCCGCTCCTGCTTCTAACTAGTTATCAAGATACTGGGAGCGTGATCAATTCTGCCAGGCTGTTCCCAATCCTGAGAACCAAGGGGTTTCACCTGCTGTAGGCAAAAAAATGTAACAGGTTTGTTCCTGTCTAACGAAAATACAATGGAACCGGCGATAGACCTGCTAGCGCTGGTGCTAAGGGAGGCTTCAGAAGACCGGAGGTAAGAGATAATAGTTGAAGGACAGGTTGGGCTTGGGGACTCAGGGAGTGCTGTTCAACCAAGTGAATTCTTAGACTGAAGGTCTCTCGAAGTCTGCTGTCTCCTGCTAGCCAGGAGACTGGTTTAAATACAAAACCCAAGAGCGATAGCCTTCCTGCAATCACGATCATTACCAGTAGCTGAGCACATACCGGAATCCTGTAATCCTTCAAGACCAAAGAAATAAACAAACAAACAGTGCTCAGCCTTCGCCAGTGCTACATGACCATTCCATACCCGGAATCCTAAATATAAACTTCCAACAAAGCAAAGTAATTTTAGCAATACGGTAGCATAGCCTATATGACTCAGAGACAGTGGCCGAGCTGAAATCAAATCAAATAAACCAAATATAAATGAACTAAACATAGGAGATCCTGCACTGCCTGCTCCTGGGTACCGTTACCGGAACATGTACACATGTTAGAGAAGTTGATTGTCCATCAAATTCGCCGGCATCGCCTGTATTTCCTTCACCAAGATGAGGCCCGCAGCCCGAATGTAGAGGCCCGCTCGACCGTGTGGTGAAGCGACACAGAAGCTCGTCAACTGGGTCTGCGCTGGTACCGCCGCTGGGACCTTCTGTATCTCAGGATGCTCCGGCCCGGAGTACCCGCCAGCTAGTGATTAGCGAGCGCAGTCATTCACTCCGAATACGTGGGGCCCAGGTATCCCCTACAGGTTCCCCTGTTGGAGCCCTGTGGCTTTGGCGAGGCCAGCTACATTCAATACAGCGAGGCCAAGGGAGCCTATCTCATATCGTACCAGGTTTAGGATACGACTAGGTAGCCTGAGGCGCAACTCCAGGGCTAATAACCCACAGTCAAGTAAGTAATTTTAAACTTTGCCTAATTGAGTTAGAGATGCGCTTACTAATATTCAGTGTTGTTTAGCTCGGACATGCCTCTCGATGCCTATCGCTGGACGCGACGGTACTTCTGACTACAGATTGACAGAGGAGGATATGGAACGAGATTTGGACATGAGGGTTCGGAAGGATGAGCTTGACGAAAAGGGTAGACTTTTGATTGACTGGGTGAAGCCTGTTGAGTGGCTTTTGCCAAATGTGGAGGTCTAGGAAGAGTGGGAGGAGGATGAAGAGGATGAAGATGTCCATTTTATCGACCTATAAGAGTCAGCTGATGAGGGTGGCAATGGCTTAGAGGATTCCGATGAGGTTTAAGGTGAAGAGGAGATTCACAAGGACGATGATAAGGATGTGGAGCGCGAGCAGGAGGACGTGGCGGGCTGGGCGGAGGATGATGATGATGTCGATATGACGGACGAAGGGGAAACCTCGGGCTCAGGTTTGTGAAGTAGGATGCGACACTTAGGTCGCCCTAACTCTGCATCTTCCTCTTGTGGTCTGTACGGCGATGCCTCAGAACACTGTTTCCGTGTGAGCACTCAAGAGATTGGAGAGCGGCTGCTTGGGCAGGCTATTACACCCAAGGATTTCTTCACATGCCCGGAAAATCAATGGGACAGCATCAAAAATATTGTTACCAAATGAAAACGCTTTCTTGCCGGAAATGCCCGTCTTATCATTCATCTTAAGGCAGCCGCTAGGGAAGACGCAGAAGAACAAGGAATTGACATTCAGGAGATGGAGAGAATTGACCGCGAGATGGATAGGCAGGCCCTCCTCAATATGGCTAGCCAGCACTTCCCTCACCACGTGAAGCCGGAGCTGGAGGATTAACGATTTCTACTTCCATCTATTTTCTTTTCTTGTTAACTCCTAGTTCCTTTCCTGACCCCTCAAGCCGGTTCTGCCTTCCTTACTCTCCGTAATACGGTTCGCCTGACCTTGCCTTACCTGCACTCTAACTTCTGTATTTATCCACCACAATATCTCCCGTTTGGTTTCATCCTTAGCCCGTATTCTTTCTCCCATATCATAACTCCGGGGGCTGTTTTCCTTGTGTTAGATTCTTACGCCCCTCACTACTACCTCTTTTCTTGTTCCCTTCTCACTCTGAATTTCCATAGACCGACGCTCCTTTAGGGTTTAATTTCTGTTGTTATCATACCCGGTGCCTATACGGATTCCGCTCTTTTCTTTTATGTCATAATTGAGAGAGTGACCTTACTCTTTGTAGTATAATGTAATACGATAGCAGTTTAGAAGTTAGAAACAATCTCACATGATGATAAGCTTGAGCACATATTGAGATTGTCTATTTAGTACTTTGCTTCTGGTTTCTTCGGCAAAATCCATACGGCCAAAGACATATACCCAAAACCACGTACCCAAAGTGATGCGCCCAAAGACATGCGCTCTAAAGCCATATACTCAAAACAGACGCCCAAAACATAGGCCCAAAACACAGGCCCATAGCATACGCCCAAAGCTTATGCCCAAAGCACACTCTCAAAGCATAGGCTCCAAACACACGCTCAAAGCATAGGCCCAAAACACACGCCCAAAGCATAGGCCCAAAACACACGCCCAAAGCATACACCCAAAGAATACGCCCAAAACACACTCTCAAAGCATACGCCCAGAGCATACGCCCAAAATACCCGCCCAAAGCAGTTGATGTAAACACACTCTTTGCGAATGTTTAATTATAATTTAGGTTCAAATATGTAAGGGAATAGCCACGCATATTCCTCTAGAGAAGTTAAGATCTGCATGTTTCAGGATAGGCTTCTATCTCCGAATCAGAATCAGAATCCACAATGGTATAATGAACAAGACCGATGACAACTCTGCTACTTGTACTGCCACTACGCATCATTTCTATTGAATGCACAGTTGCATGGATAAAGATTCCTGCTCCTAGAGCATCAAGGATCCCGTTGTACTCTGTATCGTCACCCTCCAAGAACCCCACCACCATCTCCTTCCGCTGTAACTCCACATTCTCAGACGTGTCTTCATGTACCTTGATTCCCAACCAATACATCTGGCCCAAGACGGGGGCGTCCATCCCAGTCTTTGGATAATCCATCATGTCTACCACATCATAGTGTAAGCCAGGTTCCTGGCATTGATATTGAATATTTGACTGACAGAAAGAGCGTATGACTTTATGACCCCAGGAAAGCGAGTAGAGATGAGGATGTAAAAACAAGGTTGGTTCCAGGTCGCCATAGTTGTCTAGAGAGCTCTGAGGAAAGCCCTTCGGTTCAAAAAAGCTATGGTCGACAGGAGCATTGGCCATTGCGCGAAGCCGTGGAAGTGGAATGATACTGGGCTCGGTATTACCCGGTGCGGTCGATGCGATTACAATATGTTTCCTGATCGTGCTCATGATACTAATGAAGGATAGACATGTAGAGATGTAGAAAAATCGTGCTGTTATAGTAAGACCAAAAGGGTTTGAAGAAGGAAAAAACCATAAAATGATTTTATCAAAACCAGCTACTTATACATTAAGTCAACTCGAGCAAGGCTTGATAGAATATAATTAAAGAGTGTATAAATTATGGAAATTGAGAAGTTAGAATGAAGTTATTGTTAACTGTCTGAGTCTGGAACTAAGCCCCACGTTATTTTGCCTTTTACCACACGCCTGCAAGAGTCACACGGCTGAAATATTTCTAAGCTCGAGACCTGACCCTTAATCTCATACCCTAACCCAAGCGCCTGTATGATAGCGCGGGATTCGCATGTTCTACATTCCAACATTCCCGCGATTCATCCACCTCGTTCCAATTTGACTGCCTTCTCCACACCATTTGCCCACTCATATCCACACATCTCCAATTGGTACGGTTATCCTATCCGTGGTGACCGGCTATTGGCCCAGGTTTGTCTATCGCTCACTATCAGCCTTCATAGTTCTCGTTGGCTGCACACTTGCTGCAGGTAGGATCCAGTAACAACTTACAGGAAAAAAGTCTGCCTTCATTCTGCCGAAGGAAATGGGAAAATGGTCGATTATTTCATTAGGGCCAAATATTCATGTATAAAACTCATCTATTGGAGCTTCCGCGATTGGGGCCGTTGTCATCTCCTTAGGTGTAAAATAGGAAAGGCGGCAAAGGTAGAAGGCAGTAGCAACAAGATGGTTATGGTATGATATTCTTGTGAGTATCATAGTGGAGGATAATTACATAGCATAATTACCAACCTATATATAAGGGTTATAATCGGGAATCACCTTTAATCACTCAAAAAGGCACTGAGTGCCTTTGTCACTGCATGGTATTCAAGTATTAGGTCCTCACCTTGTGTTTGCTTTCAATAGTTGCAACTGCTTCGACAGACCCCGTACTTTCAGGTTTGATTTAAGATTTGATTGCCATGTATGTAACAGGTTTATTCCTGTCTAACGAAAATACCGTAGGACTGGCGATAGACCTGCTAGCACTGGTACTAAGGGAGGTTTCAAGGGACCAGAGGTAAGAGATAATAGTTGACGGACAAATTGGGCTTAGGGACTCAGGGATTGCCGTTCAACCAAGTGTATTCTTAGACTGAAGGTCTGTCGAAGTCTGCTGTCTCCTGCTAGCCAGGAGACTGGTTTAAATACAAAACCCAGAGAGATAGCCTTCCTGCAATCACGATCATTACCCGTAGATGCGCACATACCGTAATCCTGTAATCCTGCAAGAACAAACAAACAAACAATGCTCAGCCTTGGCCAGTGTTACATGACCATTCCATACCCGGAATCCTAAATATAAACTTCCAACAAGGCAAAATAAACATAGCAATACGATAGCATAGCCTATCTGACTCAGAGACAGTGGCAGAGCTGAAATCAAATCAAATATAAATCAACTAAACATAGGAGATTATGCAGTACCCGCTCCTGTGTACTGTTAGCGGAACATGTACACATGTTACAATTTGTAACGTAAATCCATCGGACCAGTAGTTGTTTAAACATATCTGAATTGAACTGCAGCCCAGGAGCAACTGTTCTTCTAAAGGCTGCTACTATTCTAGACTCACCCGCTGTGCTGCTAACACGATAACCACCATCAGGGTATTCCTTGGTTACCCCATGTGAGCTGGCGAGATGTAGATTCATGTTCTTGGTTGAAGAATTGGTATAAACAGGAGCCCGACCTCGAGGACCTGGTATTGTCATTAGCCTAATCGGGCAAGCCATAGTTGATACCATTTTAAATAGTTAATATAGCATAGATTGCAGAACTTACACCTAGCACACCGCCATTACCACTTTCCATTGTCAAAAACCTCTATACCATTGCTCGGCAACCAGCAATGACCTTTTCTTGCCTTCCGCTTGGGAAGAAAGACACTGGGGACATCGAGATTCATGCGGGATATGTTGGTCCGCATAACGACAGAGCAACCAGACTCATCCCTCCCAACATCCTCTGAAATTGAATGTGAATCTAGGGGGGCAGTTAGGAGACCAGAGGGGGAAGAACTTTGGGTCTCGCTTGGAGCAGACTGGTCTTTCTCCTCCTCCATATCTAGCTGAAAGTTATTACAAAAATAGGGTGGCAACACTTGTGATACGGAATCGTCAGGCCCAAGTGATCCCTGACTTCCGTAAGAAATATGGGATACGGCTTCCGACATGGTTGTAATAGTAAAGATGTATTCAGATATAAAGTTCCAAAGCAACTTGGATTGTGTTCATAATTCGTGGACCCCAAGCTCTATTTATTCTTTTAGTAAATACGGGGTAACACAATGGGTCCAACTTACTAACATTCTAGGCATACTATTAATGTACGGTCTGCCGAAGCACGGAGAGAATTTTCTGTGCTCTGGTTCGTGATTTCGATATGGGAGTGCTGCTAACCCAGTAAATATTGCAAGATATGGCTGACATGGTGTGGGTGAATAAAGTCATAGCGCAAGGCTGATTATTGGCGTGCCCTGCAGATGACGGCTGGGCCCTGCGGGTGAAGCCGGGGCCCTGCAGTTGAGGCCAGGGCCCTGCACTTGACGATAGGGCCCTGCCGTTGACGGTCGGGCCCTGCAGTTGACGCCAGGGCCCTGCAGATGACGCCAGGGCCCTGCAGATCACCACCGGGCCCTACCGGAAGATCCCATTTGGATTAAACCTCTGGGGCCCGGCCGTCAACCCCTAGGACGGCCGTCTTGATGAATGATGGACGGCGTAATCCGCCGTCCTGAATTCAGCCGCCCGGGACGCCCGGGACTACAAGCCCCGCAGGGCCCTATAGGGCGCCCTGGACGGTTGGGAACATTGGTTTTCCTCGGTTATCTACAAACTTGATGCCCAATTGCTCTTTGCCAAGATCACAAGGCCTATTGTTCCGCTACTAGGTAGTCACCTTTTAGCTTTGGCGACTGCTAACTGACATGATCTCACTCGGATACCAAATTTTGCATCAATCCTTCGCAATAGCCAACACACAGCCCTGACCCCATATTTTGGCGAATACTTCTACTCCTGAACAGTGTCGAGGGACTCCGATAAGAAGAGGGTAGAATTATATCCGTTTGAAGGTCAAATCCAGATGCATAAGCCGCCCCTTGGTGCCCACCCATCTTACCGCGCAAGTTGCTTAAAAGATGAACCAGAACGGAACACAGAAATTACCCGACCCGACGCAAGCCGTTTCCAACGAGTGCCGAAGACATGGTGGCTACCTACTACCCCAGGTATGAAGGAAAGCAAATACTGTAAGCGTGCACTACTGTAAAAACTCAAATACCGGTAAAAGAAAAATATGCTAGGACGTTGAAGTTGCCTCTCCTGGTAAGACGCCGAGCATATCCCGTTTGCCTTATCTCAGTGGAGCCCTCAGGTTGCGGCGTTTCCCTCCTCGGCGGTCTCAGAAGCGAAGCCTAACGTCCTCGAATATAGTATTTTTCTTCCATTAGGGCTCGTACGGTACTCGGCGACTGATCCTTATGCATATTTTGTCATGATGCCTCACTTGCCTGCTTTCCTAAGTCCGGATTCTGCACATGCTGGCGAATAATAGGGTATGATATTAGTTTCACTTACTCCAAAAATCTTCAACTTCATCGTCAATAGACTTTCCAGATTTCGTCTTGTTTTCCGAAATCAAACCGCAGGGACCAAGCCCGACTGATTCTCTACCTCTTCACGGTTTCTGTTTTTTTTAAAAAATGATGTGTTCTGAGTCTTTCACCCACTCTCCGGGTTAGGACGTGAAGCGTTGACAGAGAGGAGTGCTCGGGGATGCAATAGAGTATATCACAGACTAACTTATAACTTTCTTCTTGACCTGCCCTTCTGCAATGATGGGCAGAGGGGAGTCTTTAAATACACGATCAATCTTCAGCCTTCCACGCATCTGCTCAATACTATCACGCTATTTCCATAAGTTCTCACGCAATGGCCACTACCCCGCTTTCCCCTCTGTTCTACCCCGCTTGGTGAATCATCAACCCCTGTTCTCGCAACATTCACCGTGTGTCCAGCCACGGGGAATTCTCCGATCCCCCTTCTAGCACCTTCTACGCCGGAGGGGTTGTGGGCGTTTGAATCCCGAGAGCGCCGGGGATTCACAAGATATTTGAGGTGGTTGTTCTAAGAGATTTGCGCCCTGAGTTACCAGTTCTGTATAACAATAAACGACATCGAGGGCTATACTGCGGAACACCCCTATTTACAGAAACGATGAAGGAAAATAACAACGGAATCCCATTTAGCTCTGAACTACGTGCCCACCGCAGACACCAGGTTTCTGGGCGGAATAGTGCATTAAATTCTAACGTCCATCAGGAGAAACTTGGTTTGAGAAAATGAAGGTTGTAGGGGCTGTCTACAAGGGATTAATGCCGGATGTAAAGAAATGATTTAGATTGTTCGAGGAGCGAAGCGAAAAATAAGGAGCAGGTCAAGGTAAGATCTAGAATAATTAAATCATACGCTATGTAGTCTACAAGAGTCTGCTCTTCAAGACAAATAATAGAGAAAAACACATCAGACAATACGGGAGGAGGCAACTCCAACGTCCTAGCATACTGTAGAAATCCGTGTTACTCACTATCCCCGCCTGGCCTCTAATCTCCATCAATCCCTACCTTAGCTCTCTAATTTATCCCTTAGCCTGTCTGCTTGCCCAAGAGAACCAGTGGAACAGGTTTAAGTTTGGAAACTCCTTGTAATTTATGTTTTAGTTCGGGAAGGGTACTTCCCACATCCCGTTATTTTCCTTGGGAGAGAGATTTGTTACTCCACTAACCGGTTTTCTTGGCAGCAACACTCGACGGACTGTGGGATAGGTTTAGTTTTGACGGGTTAACAGAATTGCAAAAATACCAGTTAGTAAGACCTAACACACCCAGCACATTCGAGATTGACAATCCGAGGAAAACACTGATCCTTCCTACGTGGTTTTGTCTAGGGACAGAGATTATGGCGGAGATCGTGGATATCACGAGCTTTTACAGTATGGTTGGATTATGAATTCCCACGGTATCAAAAGCGCAGATTACTAAGACAAAAACTTATAGTAACGACAATGCCAGATGGAAAGGCGGGGAGATCATGAGAGGGGGCTACAAAAGGGAAAACATGCATTAACCACCACACCTCTACTCCCCTGTCCTCGGGAAAGCTGATAATGAAAAACATCTGCTCCAGAGCCTCTAAGATTCTCCTTCAAATACATCGTGGGTAAGGGACGACGGAAAAAAAAGCGTGATATCAAAGGCGAATTATAAGAAAAAAGAAAAGAAAAGGGACTAGATAGTTATAGGAGAGGGTTCGGAATATTGACCGGAAAGCTCTGACCCAGGGGCCCCTTGCCGGCGGGGGGGTTGCTCTTCGTTAGGTGGTGCAGGAGTACCATTCGCCTGCGAAGTAGTCCTCCCAACAAGATCACCTGATTGATCTTTGCCCTTCTTAATGATCGCTCGCAATCCCTCCGTCTCATGGAATGTCCCTGGGGCTTGCGCGTGGGCAAAAAGGTAGGTGCCCTCAGAAAAAAAAAATTTGTACGGTTTCGTATACCAGAGGTAATACTGTAGAATGGAACAGTGCAAGCAGAGAAGAAAACAGGAGCGCGGGGAGGGAAACTAACACCGAAAACCGTAGAGTCGCCACCTATTGTGTGGAAACCAGGAAGCGGCCCACTCCCTTCTGGGGTTGATCATTCCCTTGCCAAGCTCATTGTCAATGTTTTGCTCAAGGCCGACCATCAGCATGTTGCGGAAAGTGTGTGCTGACGAAATTCCGGTAGCGGTAAACAGCTGCTTCATATCTGTTGAAATCTTTGAGGTTTCCGCATCGAACCGCCCACCAACAAACGTGGAGCTTACCAGCGACGATCCAACAGAAGCGATCACATCAATGATACGCGAAACTGAAAAATCCACTTGCAGCTGACTGACCCATCCCTAAGGGAAACTAATATTGGCCTTATCGGTTAGCTCCTAAATATCCTTGAACAGTGTTCCATTGGGACCACACCTCCATCTGCTTACATGACAGAGCGGGCCTGCTTCCCATGACGCGGTTTCCGGGCTGGTCTTTCATCCGGGCATCTGTGTCATTGTCGCGCGGGGTGAATGTCTCCGTCTTATACCATAACTTAGATCTGTCCCTGAGCAGCGACTTGCTCGGTGGCTAGAGTGCACAATAATTCATTACCGGTGTTCGGCAGCCTGATGGATCAAGAAATACGCTTTCGTGTAAGGGAAGGAAAGGGTTATTGCGTAGGGAGCAGTTTTTCGCTCTCCATCATAGGCAACACCAACTGTTTTGTTTGCCAGGCCACAAGGACGATACACATCAAGATCCGCTTCCCGTAGATTTTCGAGAATTAGCTGCTGTCAACATCGTACCACCCGCTCACCTCCTGCTTCAGACCATATCATTTCTGGAGACCCATGTCGTGGGCCGTCACCGTAGTTAAAATACCGTGAGGAATCTCGACTCTCAAGATGGGAGTCGAACAGGAACGCTTCCTAATAGTGTGTTGATTGCCTGCCGCCTTAGTACTTCCCAGAGATCTCAGGGTAGCTGGCGCTCGCTGGGCCTGCAGGCGCATAATATCCGCCGAATCCGTCCCCAGGAACTTTGGCATTATACGTCGACTCCGGCGCCGGTGAAGGCACTCGTGTGGTCTCGAATTGGATTCGCAAACTCCACTTAATTCATGCCGATGAGATACTCTTTGAGGGTGGCGTCATCAATAGATGTAACGGGTATGTGCGCCGCTCGTAACCGGTAGGACAGATGTGGACTGACATTGTTAAAAAGATTCTTTACCCTTCCATAGGCGCTTGAAACCGTCTTTGCCAATACTAGTGGCCGCTCATGGTCTATAGCATTGTAGAATGCGGATCTGTTGACACGGCTATCGTCGAAACATATGGTGACAATCTTCGCTCTGCAGGACTTTGTGCTGGACCCGGCAGATCTACCGGGGTCGGCCGATCTAAACAGGCTCATCAACGACGGCCTTTCGTACATGCCCGATATGAGGGATAGTCTTTGCTTAACCACGAGAAGTGGCGGCTCATTGCGTATCACTCGGCAGGGCAGCAACGTACTCGTCAACGGCGTCCGGATCTCGAGGCTCGATGTCATCTATCTCCAAGAATGGCGCTATCCAAAATCTGGAGGAGGTATGCTATAAATTTTTTCTGCTCTTGCACTTCTTTGTACTAAATAGCATTTAGATTCCGCCGGTAGAGAAATGGACGCTCTCTGACTCAAGCGCGGGGGGGCAGAGTGTTAAAAACGTCCGCCCGGTCCGCCCCGGTTGTCTCCATGATGGCCGTTTTTGGTTTATCAGTTTCTAGTCTTGTGGCGTATTTTTGGCTGTGAGGCTGTCGACTGGACAGACGTGGATGATAGTGTTGTTTGTGAACCTCCCGTAACGGTTGCCGATGCAAATCTCGCAAGGCATCGGCCATGGAAGCTCCTCTTCGCCAGAGCCGAGGCGGAAGTGGGTGGAATAATAGGTAATAAGGTGGGAGCTGAACTGTTAGATTAATTTTTGTCTAAAATCTAAGATAATGAGTGACGCGCAACCCAGATTGCATTGATGTGCTTCCGGCGCCCTAAATGAAGTAAGGGGATACTACTGTACTCATTGTTTCCGTACGGGAGGGGGAGCCGAAATCATCTGATTGGATAAAAGGGATCTCCTGTGAGGCGGAAGGAAAAATATGGGAAGGCCATTGCTCCCGAGGTAGGCACGTTTAAAATTTCCACCCCGACACTCGCAGTGGTTTCGCAGCAAAATTCCTAGTGCCCGCTCTTGTGTAACCAGTGTTGCCACAAGGTGGCCCGCCTGCATCCTGCGCAACGGACGACAGCTGCTTCCCACTCTACTCGAGTACTCGAGTACTGCCAAGATGAGGCTCGTATAAGGCGGTGTTCCATCCTTTTTCACCGATTGGATGCTTGCTTCAGCCACAAACCTTATTTCGACGTCCTTGTGCCACTGTTTTCCCTAACCGTGCCAAGGTTCCTGCCGATTATGTAGTTGCGCGCAGTAGTTCTGTCGAACGGCCATCCATAGCAGTCTGCCCACGGTACCACCCCTGGTAAGCCGCTCTGACACCACCCTTTGTTTTTTCATCTTCATCTTCATTTTTTCATTTTAACCTTACTCTATTTGAGCATTGTCCCCCACAAAAGTAGCCGCGCACGAGGCAACCCCAAAAACTTCGGCCATGCCAACCGCACCCGCCTACCAACCCCGCTACTCGTAACATTCAGCCAAAAAACAGCAAAAACATTCAAAATGTAAATACACAGTAAATTACATAGTAGAAACCGATCTAGAGAAATTTCTTTAGGTGGTGTTAGAAGCGCGCAGTTCACTTCCCCAAATCCCAACTAATCCTCCGGGCCGATCACCCACGCCTGTGATAGGGTACTTGTATGGTACTTGTATTTTCATCGCGGATTCGGAATCTGGCTTGTTTTTGGTTGTCATGATTGGTGTCTCTACTGGTGCAGGGATGAAAAATCGATGAAAACGATCAGGTTGCGAAACATCTTAAACCTGGGCTGTTGCACAAGTCGTTGCATATCCATTCAGAACTCGCCTTAGTGAACTGTGCAGCAAAAAATAGATAGGTTTAGACGACGGTGTAGTGGAGTGCCGGTATTTTCTTCCTTAAACCATCCAGCTTTCTAATACAAGTATCTCGCAAGCCCATTTTGTTGCTGATCGTTTTTTCCGATTCCCCTCCCCCCATCCATGCGCTAGTACCAATTTTAACTCACTTTGAGACACTTTGTAGGGACCAGATTCCGAATAGGCGATGAGAATACAAGTATATATATCCACCATGCCCACGCCTTGACGGAACGGGGAAGCCTGCGGTAGCTGTCAGGGGTGGAGGTTCATTCTTGGGTAACGGTGGGTTAATTTGCCAAGACTATCTTTACTTTACAGGTTAAGGTACTAGAAAATATTAATTAATTGTCCTCAATATGGAAGTTAACTGTAATTAACCTATTGTAGACATTGATCTTTTTTCCACGAAATTTTTATTAAACATTTTAGGCGCTTGTGTCTCCATGAGGACTTGAGATAATTATATTTTCTCTCTATTAGTGCATAGAGAATCACGCAATCTATCACCTAATAAAGCCATAATTCTCATTACACTGGTGGTTGAAAATGCTTTGGTGGTTGAAGACGGATAATTCCTTGGCAACGCAGTTGCCTTTTTTTTTCTGTTACCACTGGGTTACCCGGTCTCGCCTCTCCCGGGTGTCTCGCTGCTATCTGGGGTATGGTTGATACGTTAGATCTGCCACAGCCCTATGATTACGCCATCTCTGCCCTCCTCCGGGCCGACCTCGCGCAAGCGCTGTCAACAGCGGTCCTCTACGCTTTTACGCGCGAAGTCTCCCCTTTAAATAAAAATTACCACTGGTAGCGGCGCCCCTGCACGCCATCTCACCCGCTGGGCTGTTCCTTTCATCTCCGTTCAACGAGTTGTTGTTTGCACTCCTGACCTCCTCGGGATTGTACCGCTACGTGCATGGCTTCGCAGTTGTCGCCGACACATGCGTGTTCTTAGCCACCATGGTGTGAAGTAATGGGCGGTTGAACGGTGCCGTGTTTCCGCTGGATTTTTGGAGGGTTGGTTGGAGGTTGATGGCTGGGGAGGTGGGAGGGGTGAGTGCGAGGTGGGGGGGGGGGGGGGCGGGGAGGTAGGTTGTGTTGGGGATTGGCGTTTCCGCAGCGGGTTGCTTACGGGAGGTACTGTCTTACTGATGCGGGTGCAGGGGAGGTTAAGAGTTGGTATGACAACACTGTTCCTGGCATTTACCTCTTTGTTCAAGAGCGGTATTGGTTTGTTTTCCAGTCTTCCTCCTCCCACTATCTGGCCCGAGATTAACTAAGCCAGGAACGTGGGCATCTTCCGATATTGGACAATGTCCAACATCCCGCTAGTCCTCTTTGCGACGCCGGCGCTGATCGTTCTCATCTGCTCCGGTATATGGACTATCTACGCTGGTGCTGCACCCATCGTTGGGAAATCGGCTATCCCCCAGGTGCTGCTAGCTGCCATGGCGCTCTTGGCATACCACGTACAGATTATCACACGGTTGAGTAGCGAGAGCGTGGTCTAGTACTGGTGGGTTGCGTGCGTGATTTGCCCTGGCGGCGATACCCGTGCTAAGTGGATTGTGCGGTGGATGATTTGTTACGCTCTTCGGGGGTTTTTTTCGCGGCTTTCTTACCACCGGGGTAGTAGTGCTCCCCTCTTGCTTGTGTGGGATTTGGGTTTGTAAAATTGGGTTTTCGTAGAGGGTAGGAGAGAGGCGGTTGAGTGGGGACTTGAGCCTCTCCGTAATAGTTCCAATGAGAGAATATACAATTCTGTTCTTTTCTAACTTTTTAAATATCAAAATCCGCAAGCCGGGACGCTGTACAATTAATTATCCATCCGTTCATCCGTCCATCCGTTATCTATCTGCCTCCTCCGACCGCCGCTGCTACCGGCACGCTTGCACTTACCTAGCCTCATTAGTGTTGTGCACGAGCCAAGCGGACTCGAGCCAGACTCGAGCCGAGCCTGGCTCGAGCCCTTCGAGCCCGGGGGTGCCACGAGCCGAGCCGGCTCGAGCCCAGGTCTGACTAGACTCGAGCCGGC
>Ga0307509_10006049_pt1 | contig 16494 bp, 12 predicted proteins | sample 10_EM_MG_FD_202245 | JGI IMG/M metagenome (GOLD analysis project Ga0307509, IMG submission 202245) | Populus trichocarpa ectomycorrhiza microbial communities from riparian zone in the Pacific Northwest, United States - 10_EM | ecosystem: Host-associated > Plants > Roots > Unclassified | place... | reverse complement strand
CACTTGGTTGAACGGCAATCCCTGAGTTCTATTTGTCCTTCAACTATTATCTCTTACCTCCGGTCCCTTGAAGCCTCCCTTAGCACCAGCGCTAGCAGGTCTACCGCCGGTCCTATTGTATTTTCGATAAGACAGGAATAAACCTGTTACACCTTGTTCTTGATCAACCAGCGCAATGCTCAAATACAGATTCAAGCCTTTACTGGCCTGACTTTCTACGGTTCCTGGTCCTAGAAGAGACTACTCCCTGGGAACACTGCATCAGCAAAAAGCTATCCTGCGTCAGATGTGGTGGTGTTGGGTCCTAACTCTCATAGTGTGGACTCTGCGTCCTGTGCGTCCTGTGCGTCCTGTAGTCAGGTGCCACATCTGGTTGGGTCTGGTGCGTCTGGACACCCTTCTCAGTACTGGGTTCCGTCCGGACACATGCAACTAAGCAACCCTTCGTCCCATGCATCCAGACTTCAACCTCAACACCATCGCACATCAGGATTTACCACTACCCCTGAGCACCCTCCCCGCCTTCAAGTTCTCCGAGTCTGAGGCCCAGCCCTAGGGTAAGGCAGGGGTATTTCTTGGCACAGAAAATACAGTTAGTGCTGGCGCCAGGTGAGAAAGCCATAGTACCCTTAATCTTAAATTTACACTAAAGACCCCAGGGCAGACTCGGAGTCACACTGGCACTCAGAGTTCAATTTTCAGAAAATGATCTTTGAATGAGCGAAAATGCCAGCTCACACCAGTCTGAAAGCGAGTGATAGCCATAACACTCTCTAGGGCCTGGTGGTTTCTCGGCACTTATCCTCAAACTGGACGCGACGCGACACATTCTTTTCTTCACAGCACTCCGTATCAACATCCACACTCCGGCGCCACAGCTGCAAAACTCCACCACAGCCCTACAATTGATCCTGAATCTGATACATGGACGTTCCTGGGCTCGATGCCAGCTATCCAGCAGTATAAAATTCCTCCCCAGAGGGCTATTATTCATGAAGTTACAGGCTTGAATGGGGAGGGATACTGGCGATCCCAGAACTCGATGGCAGATGCCTCCACAACCGCTTCTCCGATCCTGGATCTGATTGCGGGAGATTGTAGGGCTGGACGCCAGCTACGCAGCGGTATAAAGGACATCTCTGTCGCATCAGAACTCATGAAATCGCTGACCCTTGTGGGGGTTGTCTTTATAGGTACCCTGGCGCTCCCAGAGCTCGATGTCAGATTCCTCCACGCCCACTGGGCCAATCCTGGATCTGATTGCGGGAGATTGTTGGGCTGGAGGTCAGCTACGCAGTGGTATAAAGGACGTCTCTGTCGCATCAAAGCTTATGAAATCGCTGACCCTTGTGAGGGTGGCTCCGGTGGGGGAGGCTGGGCTCACGCTTTGCATGTTTATTAGCACAATAGAAGCCTTCTTGTAGTAAATTTAATAGTTTGACAAAATGAAATCTATTGTGACCCAGGTGACCAAGGTCAGAATGAAGTAAAGGGGGGACTCTTCGGTTATCTCAGGAACATGTGGTCTGGCGTCAGATGGCGTCCTGAGTATTTGGTGCTGCGTCCGGTTTGTTCTGAGGGTTAGGTGCTGCGTCTGGTACGTCCTGAGGATTAGGTGCTGCGTCAGGTTGCATCAGGTGTGTTGGGTGGGTGGGTGGTTGCGTCCTGATTCGCGATTTGCGTTCCAGCGTCAGCTGCGTCAGACGCACAGAACGCACAGAACGCAGGGTAATATTTTTGCTGATGTGGTATGGATTGTATTCAAAGGAACACTATTGACAAAAGCCCCTTATGCGTGATTGTTATATCACACATGGGTGGAATAAGCAGGCTAAAACACCTATCTGGCTTCCTCAAGAGGTGCGCAATACTGGAACACTTCGCTCCGTTTTGGAAAAATGGTTTCCACTCGCTAAGGACAAGGTTACTATCATCTTTGAGTATATTAATAAAGATCAAACACAATTGGGTGCGGGAGTATCAGAGAAGTTGCAGAATCTTAGTTTTGAATTATCAGATCATGAACTCTCAGAACCAGTAACATCTGATCCTAATTCGCCTCCAAGTCTACCTGTACACCAATCGTTCTCCTATGAGCTCCACTTCTCTCCACCCCCTGTTGTTACAGGTCCAAACGTTGCCGATAATAATACACCTTATGCTCTTTCTGAATCAATTCTAATATCCAGTTTTGACGCTGAATTTCCTTCTATTCAGCAGCTGATAGCTGTTACACCAACCACCAAGTCAGATGCTATTCAAACTTTGTCCTCTATTACCCTTGGCCCCCCGGCCAACGATCTCCCTTCTTCTCCACCTTCCACCATACCTGACTCTCCTGAAATCCCTTCTGCTACCCAATGCAGCGCACACAACCTTCCTTCTATCACGCCAATTCCTTCCTGCACAACAGCTAAGGTTCTTCATCCATGTATTCCGTTTATTCATAGTTCCTATTGATTCAATTTAAATACTAATAATATATACAGCGTAATCGGTTCCAAGTCACAAGTTCCTCCCCTCCACCACATGTTGCTGCTCCAGCGCCATCTGACAGCACCGCTCGCCGTGTGCTACCTCCACGAGAAGGTAGAGAGCAGGCCCCCAAACGGGTACGCTCTGGATGTGAATTAAATGAGCGATGAATCTTTTCTTAACTGTTTACTTGTAGAAGTTATACTCACTTGATATCTAAGTTCCTTTTACCTTTGTCTTGTCCTTTTTCTCTCATTATTTTATGCTTTTCAACTCCGGTCAATTAGTTCTTTTTTTTCTTCCCTAAACGTCTTCTAGTGTGCTATTTATCTTCCCGCAATGATACCTATGATGGCAATATAAATTATTACTTACAAAACTCTGGTGGTTAAGAGATCTTTTTTTCTTTCTGTTTTTTGATTTTTGATTTTCAGGATTTGTGTGTTGTGGCGGTTTTGGTCGCTATAGTCCGCCGTACTTACCTAATGCTTATGAAATTCGAAAATGAAACATAAACTAAGACACCTATAGGGCCCGGCCGTCCGTCCCGGGCATCGGTCAGGACGGACTGCAACTGGGCGTCCGTCCCGTCCGAAGGTCTCAAACTTGGCGTCCGTTCCGTCCTAGGCTAAAGACTGACGGACTGGGCGCTTTGGAACACTGAATTATATATTGTGATAAAATAGCATATCCTATTGCTTGGCGGGCTTGGTCGGACCAGTCCTGGTCGAGTCGGTTTCCATAATCCTGACTGTCCAGTCGGTCTAATTTCGACCATTAGACTAGACTTTACTTTCGACCTGACTAGCTAGTCCAGTCCGGTCTTCCACCGACCATTCGGAACCCCGCCTGCTGAACACCATTCACACTTGCCTCTGGGAATGAACATGAGGGAGTTGTGAAAATACTACTCGGGCAGCAGGATGTCGACCCCGAGGGGCGAGGCGATTTCGACGATACACCACTAATAGCTACCGCTTCGAGTGGACATGAGGCAATAGTGGAAATACTGCTTGGGTTAGAAGAGGTCAATCCCGACAAGCAAGGTGATTATTGCCGAACACCTCTCTCGTCCGCCGCTGAGAATGCACACGAGGGAGTGGTGAAAATAATACTAGGGCGGGTAGAGGTTGACCCCAACAGGCTTAGATTTTTGGAGCCGAACACCGCTCTCGTAGGCCGCTGAGAATAGAAGTGAGGGAGCTGTGAAAATTCTACTAAGGCGGGAAGAGGTCAACCCCAACGTGCCAGATGAGCACGGCCGAACACCGTTCTCGTATGCCGCTAGTAGTGGAAGTGAGAGAGTTGTCAAAACGCTACTAGAGTGGGAAGAGGTCAACCCCGACCAGCCAGATATTAACGGCCGAACGCCGCTCTCGTTTGCCGCCAACCGCGGACATGAGCGAGTGGTGAACATACTACTCGGGCGGGAAGAGGTCAACCGCGGCAATGGCGTCCGGACACGCCTCTCGCTCCCTCGTCAGCATCCCCCTGACTGCCTGCCTAGCACAACTGCTACGGGATCGCGAGCTGTCAACCTCCAACCCAATTTGAGGCCTATGGAGGCACCGCCTCGTGGAAATCACCACCTTCTCTTCCCAGAGCGTGCTACTCATAGGAGTTGTCCATAGACATCCTCCTTTTAGACGAAGGAAATTCCATGAGATGGGAATGTACCGTACATACATGTCACCATACCCATCTGACACTCCTTAGAGATTTGCTCTTATGGCTCAGTTAGGATTTGTGAGTTTCCGCTTACGCAGTTCAGTAGAGGTTGGTCTAGGAGTCGGAGTGCGTCTGTTGTGAGAAGGGCCTGTTTATAGCCTGCAGTTTTCATTATGTCCTGCATGGTTTTTCTTTCTCGTGTAGCTTTTTCCCCCTCCCTTCTCCCCCTCTCCCAACTGAATGACAAATAAACTGTATATAGCGTGTCGTTAGATAAAGTTAGAGGAAAAGCGGTGTACGATAGCATGAGTATTCTTGAGGCGATTGTGAACAGCTACATAAATACCCCACCTACACTAGGAGATTAGTTGCCATAAATAATATGGCTTAATTAATACCGCATGATAGCACAATATCATACTTGGCGGATAACTTTACCCACTAACCACTCCCGCCACAGGCGTAAGTAGAGTGGAGGGGGGCCTGCCGGTTGCAGGCTAGCTCCTCATGTCATTCATCAGCCTCTCATGTCTCGCGACCAATCTGATAATATGAAACATTTAATACTGTACCGTGTTGTACTGTACCAGCAGAGAATCTAGATAATTTATCCTGTAGCACAAAGTATTCAGAGACTACAAAACTCTTTCGGCAGAAGCCGAGTTAACTCCGTTGAATGTCCAACACCTCAGTTAGCACGCTTTTCATGACCGGCGGGAAAGAACCTCTCTGGACGACTTGCCGAAAAGCTACAAACTGGAGATAGAACTCTTCCTGAATCACTACAAGAGGCGACGGAGGGAAGCAAGAGGGAGTCTTCCAACTCCCAGAGTAGGGATACCCTCATTCGGTTTGAAAAAATAGGGACCAAAGAACCCACAGCGTCGTACGGTTTTGCCTACTCGTGAACTGGAGCGTGAGGTGGGGAAGGGGAGTGGGATGAACAGCCATCTTTTATTAATTTTTTATTTTTATTTTTGGTTCTTTTTTTTGTTTTTTGTAGATGCTATGGCCGTGTTCGCCAGACTGGTCTCTGCCGAAACACCCGGAGCACTGTGCTCAAGTGCCGGTATGATACGAACACCACTTGTGTAATGCCGCCTGGGATGGACATGAGCAGGGTTCCGAATGGTCGGCGGAAGACTGGACTGGACTAGCTAGTCAGGTCGAAAGTCAAGTCTAGTCCAATGGTCGAAATCAGACCGACTGGACAGTCAGGATTATGGAAACCGACTTGACCAAGACTGGTCTGACCAGGCCTGCCAAGCAATAAAATATGCTATTTTTATCACTATATATTACGTTCAAGTAAAGCTTTTAATTAAACTTATTGTTTTCCATGAATTATATGGTGGAGATAGTGCCTCGCTTAGATTAGGGGTGGTGAAAATCGGTTCTTGAGTATTGAACCATTTTGGGTTCACTAAGTGAGTGATATTACATGACCGCATGCCACAATACCAGTATTGGATGCGACTTATCCATCAGGTAATCGTATTTCCACCGCATATTATCGTCTCCAGGATATTATATCAGCTTCTATTGAGGGGCTGTTGATTCATTGTGTGACAAGCGACTTTAAGATCCTAGTATAGCTATACTTCTGTTCTTAGCGAGTGTTGAGCTCGGTGACATTCAGACTTATGCGATCCCCCATAAAGACTGGTCTGGGACCAGTTCAAACCGGACCGGACCACCCAAGTTGGTCGGGTCCAGTCATCGCCATCACCAGGACTGGCCAGCCCGGTCCCGCCTCCAAGACTTGACCGGTCGGACTATTCGGAACCCTGGACATGAGTGGTGAAAATACTACTAGGGCTGAAAGCGGCCAACCTCAACAAGCCAGGGAATATCGGGCAAACACCACTCTTGTTTGCCGCTTGGGGTTGGCAGGAGGGTGTGGTGAAAATACTTACTCGGGAGGGAAAGATGTTGACCCCGACCCGCTAGGTTATATAACGACCAAACACCGCTCTCGCCTGCTGCTATGAGTAGAATGGCCTGGGTCTGGATCAACCGCTAAGCTAAAGCCAACCGGAAACGTACTTAAAGCCAAGCTAACCTCTAACTTGAAATCCGATAAATAGGGACATAGGGCAGCTTCATGTAACTCCCAATTTTCCATACTAGGATCTGACTCTGTTGCAGCAAATTTTGTTACTGCCTATTGTTCCACCTCTCCCGCATGAGTCATAAGATGGAACCCATGCACTAAGCTCTCCTCTTGAGAAATGAGGAGTTAAAAATATATACATACCGGTAGTTGAGTAATACCGGTATGGGAAAACAGGAATAATAAAAACGCATGAAGCAGATGTCTAGTAGGGTAGGAAAAAAATGTGGGGATTGAAGACCGGTAGGAGATTGCAAGAAAGACACGAAGAGGACCTTTCCCGACTGACATCCATGGGTGATTACAGTAGTATACCCAAACAATCAATTTCTTAGGTCGATTATAATAATAATAATAATAATGGTCATACTGTTCATATTGCAGTCGTAGTTTACATAAGCCTCCTTCGGCGTTCTTTTCTACAGAGCCACCACCCAACCCATGCCTTGAAACACACTGGGAACCATTTTCCAAGAATTCCATACAGTACACACTCTACAAGTACCATATCATACCTGCCTCTGAGGTACGAATACCCCACACACAAAAAATCAGCGTCCAGATAAACGCCCCAAGACGCAAAAGAGCTGATACCTGGCCACACTACAGGGAACGAAGTAAGAAGGGCCTGTTTTTTTTGTTTTTTTTGGTATGCCAGGATTTGGACTCAAAGTCCGGATCGTGCCTTAAATCTCCACTTTAGGTCCAGTCACTTTTGGTATGTCAGGGTTATACTAACATTCCTTTTTTAGGATTTAGATCAGGATTCCGGATCAGGATTTTCTCCGAAAATCCAGTCACCGAGAACAAAGTATAAAAAGTATTATCTCTAACCATTTTAATATTTCTTGCCTTTGATCTTGAATTTATTTGCTTTACATCAGAATCTAATACCCAAGTTGATACCATTTCATTGAAGTCCAAATCTAAATCCTGTCGTGTTTCGTTCTCCTGACTGATTTCCAAAGTCTCGGCTTCAAAGTTTCCGGACCCTATTTTTCAAGTCCAATATTTTAGTTTACTAGTCACTGCGTATCAAGCAGGCCCTAAACGACCCCTTTACTTTAGCCCAAGGCCATCGCACATGGGTGAACCTCTTTCATTATTTTCCTGAAAACAAATAGCTTAAGAGGGTTGGGTAATTATAGCTGAAAAAATCCACGTTGGTGTGTTTTGCCGTACTCTCTTTGTTGGAAGCGGAGGCAATGATTGGTAAGGAGGGTTTTTACGCAGTAGAGTGGAACGCCACAAGTGAATGCACAGAAGTTTTATCAAGCGGTGATGGAGATCATGATTGATTGTATAAAGTCATGAAAGGAGAGGAAAGACTTGACTCGAGAGAAGAAAAGAACTTGAGTGCGTAAGGGAAGAAAAGGAGGAAAGATCGCTGCTAGGAAAGGACAAGGAAGGAACACGGCTTGCCCATCCCTCCACCAGTCCATACGCGTACCACTATAATTACTAACGTCATATACCTGTATGGTATCCCTCTTCTTTTATTTGCGGGATTGCTGTGCGGGAATATGCCGAAGGGGTCCAGATTTAGGGCCCAGAATACCGGTATACTTTTGGGCGGGGATCTCTCCGCCGCGGAAGGCACAACCGCGGCTTAGCGTTAGCCTCTAGTGGAAACTCTAAAAAATAGGCTATGATGGTCTGGAGTAACTTGGGTCCTTATTCTTTCAACATCGCCAGCGGTGTCCTATATATACACAAAGTTGACTACAGAAAACATTCCTTCAACTTCGTCCAAGTTCTCCACACTCATTCCATCGCCGTCTCCTTCTTTCCACACTCAAACTTCCCCCAAAACAATATGTCCCTTAATCTCTTACCTCCCTTTCGTTTACTGACAGAGTTCCTCCATTCCCAAACGTTCCTGCTACCTATTCCTGTTTTGCTAACCTCGTTGTGTGACACATGTACGTTCCATCTCTTAGTTCCAAACCTTTAGTACCTCTAGCTCAAGTTCCTGCATCATCTCAAAACATCTCCGCTGCACCTAACCTTTTGTCCAAACACACCACCGCTTCAACTCTTATGTTCTCCCACATTCTCCAAACAAACTTCTCCTGCGCCAAACGTCCCTTGTTGTAGTTCATGTCGTAGATATGGATCCTTCGTGAAAACTCTTACAGAAACCCCACCGGAATCGATGCCAGAACCCGCCAAAACCGACGGCAGATCCACCGCCACATTGTCCAATCAAAGTATTATTTCTGATGGCGTGTACGCTTCGGAAAACGCGACATAAGAACTCCCTATTTTGGTAGCTCTCACATTTAGAAGATGTTATTTGTGCCGCCTTTTCGCCTCTATTTGCCTCGCACAGAATGCATAGCTATGCTACACACTTATAAGCCTTTAATGACAGCAAGTGCTATGGATAAACATAACACTTGCTGAACCATTTCAATACATACGCGGCTATGTATGCAATAATTGAGATGCCTTACCCAGGTAGTAAACGTACCAAGGTAGTAAAGACTCTACTCTACAGGGTAGAGAGGTGCTGTGCATCTGGAGAACATGATGGGCGTCCTCCGACCGTCCGTTCCTCTGACTCGTTAGCATAGGGTCCTTGGCGGGCCTACCGTAGCAGCGCTGTGAGTGTTTATCGTATTTTGAACGACTCATGAACGAAGCTATTTTAATAAACACAAGTCTGCATTGTTCTCAAGCCATCCACTGCGTACGCCAATCTATTGTGTATATCTGCGTATCTGCACCGTACATCCGGCCCTGAAGACCATGCCGAAGCCAAGGTGGACAGCCTGCATCAATATGGATACAGAGCATACCGGGATCGACACTGGGGACAGGGCACCACGTAACAGCGGTATTCGGAGCTGGGTACACCTTTATATGGCACAACCAGGTAGTATGGAAAGACTCAGACTCTACGCATTGTAATTTCATTGGGATACAGTATATTGCCTACTATCTCGGTGCTTGGGTGGACGAGGTGGCATAAGAGGAAACTGGGTTGCTATTACGATACGTCCCACAACTCCTCGTCCCGACTTAGTACCTCTTATGATTGCGGTTTCCAGTGCGGTGGAGATTGCGAGGCGAAGTTGACATGGACTCTTGGTCACCACCTTGAAGTTGGTGGGTGAGAGAGAGGAGAGAGACAACGTCACAAAGCGCGACTCTGCACCGGAGTAACAAGTGCCCACGTCGAGCTTTACCTTTGGTATCAAACTGTCACTGAATCACACACAAGGTAGAATAGGCATGAACACTGTTCATTGCAGAGGACAATATATAAAGACGTACCATCACCCCTCCCCGCTGCACGTTTTTTCGGTAACCCCCACTCGTTTGGTTACAAGTTGTAGTTTAAATGAAAGGTATGACAACAAGATACGCTGCGAATGTCCAAGAAGCAGAAACAATTGATCCCGTACAAAGGCCGACCAACAAGGGGCCGAGTCGGCGAGTCCGAGTGGTCTACTTAGACAGCAATTCACCGCGTCGGCATCAACAATGAGCAAAGAGATAGATGAGGGAGAACGAGTGTGATGGATAATACGAGACGAGGCGAGGCGAGAAAAAGAAAGTGGAATACATTAGGAAAAAGTTTGTTAAGGAGCCTGTTACGCACCAAGTCTAGCTCACGGCCTACCTATATACCGCGGAGAGACTACGTCCGTCAGGTATAGTGCCAGTCAACCAAAACCAGCCCAGGTGGCCAACCTGATCCAAAGTTCCTAAAATGCGTAATAGGTTGTTCTTGAGAAGGTAAACTAGAATTCTCTCTGGTAGAATTACTTAAATAGCAAATTAGAACCAGTCTATGGTTTTCGCTTTCATCTAAGATTATGCTGAAAGTTGTGTTGCGGTTTGAGTCAGAATTGAAGTTGTTGCACAACCTTATCAAATAGTCCACCGTAAAAACTCTTGGGATTGGCTATCTCCAACAGCCCCGTAATCTCCGGATTCTGAGTCGAAGACTCCTAAGAAGGATTAATGTTTGCCCAACACGGTATAAGATCGGCCCTCCAGACGTATTGGATCTCGTTAACTGGTATTCGCAATTCTGTTAATTGGTCAAACTAAACCTATCGTGGGCTGACGGGCTGATTTCCGCTGATAATCTGATAGCCAATCAAGAGTTTTCAGGGTATTGCACAGTGTTCCAAATGACCCCTCTGAGCGCGCCAATAAAATGAACATAAAATAAAAATCACTAAAGGTCCTGAAAGGCGTTTCTTCACAAAACTACCAGAGGAATTATTTTTTAAAAGTTTTTTGTTGAATGTTAGTAATTCAGTATGTGCAAATTTTCTAAGAAACTAGATGGTGGCCCAGTTTCCTACACCAAATGGACAAAAGGAAAGGAAAAAAAGAATTGCACGAACCTAGCCGACAACCTCGTAGAGGAAGCAGCCGGGGAAAGCCTTCTTGACCTGCTCCTCGAGCCACCAGTACGGGGTCCCGTAGGTTATGTCGGTCTCGTCGGTCGAGCCGCCGCCGCCGGTGAGCAAGGCGACGATGCGACCGGACCTGTCGAGGATGATGGAGCCCGAATCCCCCCGGGCGGAGAAGGGGCCGCGCTGCTTGTTGTAGGGCAGGACGGCGGTCTCGACAGACGTGCTCTCGATGCTGTAGTCGTTATAGACGCGAGTGAACGAGTCCAGCCCGTTGGCGCGGCCGATGGTGGTGCCCGTGGTCAGGCCGTTCTTCACCACCAATAGTGCCTTCTCGCCATCCGCGTCGTGGTGCTGGGGATGGCGCATCTCGTGATCCTTGACGACGCCAAAGGCCTGGAGGAGCCCATCGGCCGGGTACTTGTAGTCCGCCTGGTCCTCGGGCTGCGGGAACAAGAGCTCGCCGAAGTCGGACGGCGAGAGTTTGCCACCTGCAAGATCACACTAGTCAGCCAAAAAAAACGGAAACGGAAACAGCGGGTGGGGAAGAAACGTACCGACGTAGACCTTGTTTCCCTGAAAGGTGGCCCAGTCTATCTTCTCCTTGTAGAGTTGGACAAAGGCCCAGTCACGCGTAAACCCGTGGGGTCCGTCGGAGATCACGATGGGTTCCGCGTGGAGGACGCAGCCGATGACGCGCTGGTCCGGGTTCGTCCTGAGCTTGGTAACCTCGTCGTGGAGCTTGTTCAAGGAGTCGATCATCTTGGTCGCCTTCTTCACCTCGCCCTGGATCTCCAGGCGCCTCTCGGTGTCAGCCACGTTCTCGCCGTCGACGGGTTCGCGCAGCCTCTCAACCACGTCCTTCCACACGGCGACGGAGCGAGCCAGGGTGCCGATTCTGGCCATCATGGCGTTTGTCGCGTTCCGGTAGCCCATGCTGCCCAGCGCGACGATCTCCTCGCGGGGCTGGCTGGTGCCCTTGCGCGACATGCCCGTGTTGGCAAACGGGGGAGGCGGGCGAGCAACGTGGGCAGCGGTGAGGAGGGCGACGCGGTCGTCGTCACGGCCGAGGCGGAAATAGAGCGCGCCGGTGCCCTCATAGTGGGGCGTCCTGAGCGGGGCGATGGAGAGGCCGAGCGTGGGCGTGAAGGCCTTGCGGAACTCGTGGATGGGGTCTCGGAGGGGGTTGAAGGAGAGGAGCTTCGGGCCACCCACAGAGCGCGTCACCTCCGACTCGCGGAAAGCGACCTCAATCTTGGGGAAGCCGGCTTGGCGGAGGATGTCCTTGACGGCGTCAGCGGCAGTCACTGCAGCCTCGAAGGCAAGCGTCTCGTGCTTCACGCCGATCCACATCAGGAGCGGGCAAAACGGCGTCCCCTCCCCAGCGTCGGCGAAGGCGACGGGATCGATCGAGGTCCACTTGACGCCGAGGGCATCCAGGGCCTGGTAGATGTCGGTACCGATCTTGAGCCAGTCGCCTGCGATGGGGTGGCCGTAGACAGGGCGCGCCTCGCGGATGTAGCGCTGCGCTTGGGGACCCTTGGGTACCGGCCAGGCAGGACCCGACTTGTAGATGCAGGGAGCCCCGCTGGGCGTGCCGAAGAAGTCTTTGTATGCGGCGGGGTAACGGTTGGTGAGACGGGACGAGCGAGCGACGACGCCGCCCCCGTTGATGTTGGGCTCGTCGAGCTGGTCGGGCGTGAAGCCCGTAGGTGAGACGAGGGTCGAGGCTGACGAGATGGGCAACTGGTTACCGGATCGCCCGGAGGTTCTCAGGCACGACTCGAAGAACTCATCGCTGAGGTTGAAGATATTAAGAGGCACTGGAAAGGAACGGTCAGTAACGGGGAGATATAAAAAAAAAGAAGAAAAGGGCATACTTGTGAACGTTTGTGGTGACAAGGTGGAGAGCGGGGACGGTATCGCTGGTGGGCGACGAGGGGGCTAGAGGGGGGGGCGTCGGGGTAGGTATGCGACGAGGTGGCCAAGGCACGCACTTGCAAACAGAGAGAGAAACGCCCCGAGGCAGAGTTGATGGAGGGTCGTTCTGTGGGGAGGAAAGGGAGGGAGGGAGGAAAGGGGTGGTTAGAAAACAGGTCGCAACAGTGGAAAAAAGAAAATTCCCGTCACAAAGAAAGTTCAACCCAGCAGGTTGTTCGACTAGCTAAGTATAGGTCCAATTTTCCCTCTTCAAACCATACGATCCTCGTTGCCACTTCTTCGTCGCTATTGTCCTCTCTTCCGTGGGAGGTCGTAGCGAAAGAAGAAAGGAAAGCGTCAGAGAAGACAAAACCTAAGGGGCTGTTTGGCAGGCCATTGTTTGAAAAATTCTTGATTTCAAAACGTGTTTTGGGCCAAATCATGTGTTATAACAACGATTGAGTTTGGCAGGGCATTGTTTGTACACACAACAAATCGTTGTTTCAACACATGTGTTGAAACAATCTGGAAATTGTCTACTAAGATTACTAAAATTTTAATTCCACAATTAATACATAATATTATTTGAATTTATATACTAGATATTAAGAAGACATAAATATTTTTACATCAACTATTAAATGAAAAGTAATATAATAATATAACTTGTCTATCTCATTCTTCAATGTCGATAGTGCACTCCTACCTTCAATGGCAATGGCCGCAACTTGCAATATATTGCTAATTTTGTCCTAATCATAATCTGCAGACATACTGGGATTGTAGTTTGCTGAAATTCGTTTCTGTTCTCGTACTGATAATTGTGGTTGAGAATTGTGTTTACACTGGCAGATTTTCCTGAGTTATAATATTAATTATTCATTTATTTCATTTATGTACAGGTTGCTTGTCTTGGGAAGTAATAGGAATTATAAATTAATTGGACTAAACACAGTTAACAAAACATTGATTTGAAAACGCGTTTAGAAACGACGGTTGTGTTTGGCACACTCATGTGTTCAAATAATGGTTATTGGTTGTTTGTACACGTGTTTACAAAACATGTTTTGAAATCAACAATTTTTCAAACAATGGCCTGCCAAACAGCCCCTAACTTACATAGAAGCCCCTGTCTGCCAAGCCTAGGCAACCGCTACCCCTGCAGAACGGCAAAACCTTTCAAAGCCAAGATCGTGACTAACTCTCTATTTAGCAACAGTTAATCGCAGATAAGGTAGAAAACAGTAAGTTAAGAAAGTCGATTTTAAACCGTAACAGTATGTTTACGGTCACGATAAACCTGTTCATGTAAGGGAAAAATAATCAACCGGTTTCAAGTTGAATGACCGCTACCAAAAAGAAAGTTTCTTTTTGATTTTAAGATTATAGAAATGCAGCTAAACACCTGCTGCATTGATCTACAATTTTAATTTCTGAAAATGTGAACTGGAAGACCTTCATCTTTGGGTTTAAAGTTGGGTCATTTTGTATGGGGGCCTCCAGTAATGGCGACCTGCAAAATGTAGGCCAAAATGGGCCAAGTTACTCATATTTCGGAGGTGAGACATTGAACTAGTCCCAAAAAAGGCAAATTCTATTGCATTTTTTGGGTATAATTTGCGCATTTCGGTCATTAAAGATGTGTTTTGTGAATTTCCCGACTCTTACACATGGAAAAACACCAACAATCGGTCATAAAACCGTGAAAACACCAGCAGGGACCCGAAGAACCTGCTTAGTAATCAAGTTGAACAATGGCCACATGTAATGTACAGGTTTATCATGACCGGAACCATAGTCTATCCGCCAGCCTGTGCTTCGGACATCCTATCACACCGGCAACTAAGAACTTTTGGTTGCCCTCGTTCTGGGATCACAACCAACGGCGAGTGCCATACCGCAATCGTGCCAAGGTTCCTGCCACTTTGCAGAAGGCTAAGCCACCTTCCAAGTGGCGAAAACCTTGGCACGGCTACTTGGAGGTGGTTGTTGGCTAAGAATAGAGGGATCCAGCAGTCAGACAGAATCCCTGAAAGATATGCCAAGTGTAGACCGGAGAGCCAGGGTGCAGCCGCAAGGCAATTATGAGTTCCAGCAGCTAAGACAAAAGTCAAGAAAAAGTAGTGCAAAAGTAGTTAGCTTGTAGACATGCCAGATAAAGGAATTGAGAACCTCATATTATGATAATCCTGCTTCTTATTGCTTATCCTGTGATTGTTTTTCAAGAAATATTTTAAACAAATTGCATCATGTGATCCAAATTAATCCCAAATGAATCCTCTTCTCAGACTCCTCAATCTACAGTCTCTCAAACTGAGCCTCTGCAGGTACCAGAGGAACCGAGAGGGAATCCAGTGGCCAGAGTGTCCGATTCAGAGGGAGAGAATCGCTACCACAATTTTCATCGAGCGTGGGTTGCAAGAACCTCTGGGTCTCAAGCCGTTAGCCTTCTGCCGCAACAGTTTTTTCAGGATACTACATATCCATCTTATTTGTACAATATTGGAATAACTGTTCACGGTATGTACATAAAGAAAAAAATAATCAAATTTTAATATAAAAAATATAAAATAGGAGATAAATGAAATTACCCTATACAGAGTAGCTGACAAGTAATATATACAAACAATATAGATACAGAAAATAATAATCTACTGCGTGAGCAAAATATAGCAAATCACACCGGTATGCCAGATGCAGAACGATCGAATATTGAAATTTAAGATCAACCGCTGGCAATGTCACCAACGTGGGAGAATAATCCTATCACCAATTCAAGTCAGCCTCCGATAGTTAGCAACCCGCTCCCATTCATACAGTCAACACGTACTCCACAAGTCACCCAGCGCCCAATTCCTGTAACACCCAAAAATCGCCTAAGTGATGAGCAGAAATTAGTGGTTGTTCATCACTGTATAGCTGGAGTGGAAGATTACAAAATGATGGGGAAAACAGAATTTTTTGGTATACAAAGAGAGATTATTAAGCATACCGAAGGATTTGATTGTAGTGTTGAAGCTGTAATGGAGGATATATTAATTAGAGCGAAAGTATGTTAGTCAATTCTTGAAAAAATAAATAAATAAACAAAGAAACAAAAATAAGAAAAATACAAAAACGAAGAAAATATATAAAAAATTAATAACGAATTGAGGAATTATTACTTACCAAAGATAATAGGTTCACCAAAATGCTGTAGCGAGTCAAGATCCGGGATTGCCATTGGCGCAACTGATCTCAATCAAGTAGCTGTGTCACAAATTCTGACTTAGCCAATTTGTTTTCACATGACTAATCAGTTATTAGTCATCCCCTGTTTATGTTTTACGCTATGACGTCGCTTGACTCATAGTTCTCACATGACTATGCACTTGCGAGTCGTTGTTATGTTATGATTGGTTGATGGTTTCATGACTCACGATTGTGACGTTTTATGATGTAATGACTTTCGCACATGACTCACATTATGAGTCATGGGTTTCACGCATGTGACTCACTCGAGCACATGATTTGGTTTATGAGTTTTGATTAGTTAACGGAATGTTGCGCGATGACTCATGTGAGTCATCGATGGGTTTCGCGCTATGACTCACTATGAGTCATAGAGATTTATGTAGCGCGAGGTGATGAGTCACCAGGGTTAGGGTTGTGAGAAGATGCCTATATAAGGAACTTGGGATCGCCCAAGGAGATAGGATCTTCACGCAACCATCTAAGTAATACAACACTTGGAAACTGGAGCACGGGCCAAGCCCTTTGACAGTGACCTTCCCGTGGTGCAAGATATACAAACCTATTACTCTACTTCTTACGCAAACCCCTACAGCTCAGACGCAAGCACCTATTCCTCTAGCGATTGGACTTTGCACCTTCCGGTCTTATAACGATGAGACTTCCTCGAACGGGACTATGAAGACAGTCAACGATCACAATATGCACTACGAT
>Ga0307509_10006047_pt1 | contig 16503 bp, 15 predicted proteins | sample 10_EM_MG_FD_202245 | JGI IMG/M metagenome (GOLD analysis project Ga0307509, IMG submission 202245) | Populus trichocarpa ectomycorrhiza microbial communities from riparian zone in the Pacific Northwest, United States - 10_EM | ecosystem: Host-associated > Plants > Roots > Unclassified | place... | reverse complement strand
AAATACGAGATTATAAGTTAATCTCGGAAAGAAGATTACTCTCGCGATCAGAGACAAGCAGAGGACTATAAGATAATTCTATAAGAATCGGTTAAGTATAGTTGTTACCCGTTGCACAATAACTCCGCATGCTAGAATTGTTACACGAACATGCTATTGAACTTGAGCATGTTTTGCTAACACCCCCGTCTGGCCCCAGCGTTGGGACGGCATGTCATAGGCAGACGGCTGCTTAGTTGCTCATTTGCTAGTAAAAAGAGGTCATTGGAGCGGCTGCCGTAACACCGTTTATGTCATCGCCATCCGTCCAACTGAATGTCTTCTGCAGGATATATAAGGGGAGTATGGGTAACCGCCATAATGGGGGTTACCCATAAATACTCTCTCCGGTACCTAGGAGTCTATCTTAGCCTACGGGTAGTAGGGTAGTCTTCCTAGTAGTACTTATGTCGTCCAAGGAGGCCAGGGAGCTTTTGGGACAAATACCTCAGTAACCAGCTGGGACCTTCTCCCCTTGATTGGTAGCATTACTATGGGTTGTCAATGAACTCTAGAGGTATGAGTCTTATTACGGTAGAGCATGTCCAGAGAGGCTGGCTATGGGTAGTGCCCACTAAGCCAGCCATCGGCTACATCTCACCTGAGGAGCTTGCATGTGAAATTATCGCGTTGCATAGTCATGTAGATTAAATGATACACTGGATAGCTTGTATAGACGAAACTACCACTGGGCCAGTGAGTCCACCACCAAGGGATTGACTCCGGTTGCTAGCATCACGGTTAGCCACTGGCGTGCCTTCGATAGGAAGAGTTTTTCCACCTGCGGTTGTATTGGAGATGCATCGCAGAAACCTATATCCTATTGATGGAGTTAAGTGTACCCGAGTTGGTCCGACACTCCAGGCAGGATAATTCCTGATGGAGAGTAGACCTCGGACAAGCCCTGAGCAGGATAGGGTGCTCGCACAAGGTCGGAGTAGTGGTGAATGTCAAATGCTTAAATCTGATATCTACTTCAGTTTAAGTGTTTCACATTCTACTTCGATAATCAACTTTCCTCGAGAGAACTTATTGAGTGAAGCTTTTCAGCTTAACCATATTAAGTTTTACGGTTTAATTCTTCTGAATTATTCATCTCATCTTTATCTTCTACTTTGCGTGTTTGGTGCGGTCACAACCTTAGAGTTCACCTCTCAATAGGGTGACCCCATTACAGTAAGCCTGTGGCAGTCTGTTGACGCTTATTGTTGTATAAGGAAGGCATTCCACTAAGAGCATCGTATTTCGCTAGGTTTCCGATTATCAACTTGGTGTTTAGAACTCTCATTTTCCCAACGGAAATCTCTAATCAACATTCCTTCTGGCTTTCGGATCTCGACCATTTCATACCACTGTGAATTTTGGTCAGTTTTGCCATATCGATACATGGTATCCCATCTGTGGTGACAAAGTGATCACTGACAATGTTGGCTTCAATCATGCCAGTATCGAAAAGAATCTTGGCTTCTTTTCCAGTTAGGTGTATTATTCCTGCTAGAGAGCAGTGAGGGTTGATGTTTGCTGGTCTGGTAGCCTGAGCTATGTCATAGGATTCGATTTCAGTCGCGTGAATGTAGACTTCATCCATTGAGTTGAGCTCATATTCGACCTTATTTAATCTTGCTTCCTTCTTGATCGCCTTTCCTTTGCCTTTCTTGTCATCCTTCTTATGTAATGGGGCACCCTATAGAGAGGTGAACTCTGAGGTTGCGACCTTACCAAAATTGAAAGTGGAAGATAAAGATAGAGTAAATAATTCACGAAGAATCAAAACCGTTAAGCTTAATATCATTAAGCTGAAAGCTTCACTCAAATAAGTTCTCTCGAGGAAAGTTGGTTATCGAAGTAGAATGCCAAATGCTGAAACTTAAGTACATATCAGATTTAAGCCTTTGACATTCACCACCACTCCGACCTTCCACGAGCACACTGTCCTGCTCAGGGTTCGTCTGAGGTCTACCCTCCATCTGGAATTATCCTGGCGGAAGTGTCAGACCAACCCGGGTACACTTAACTCCGTCAATAGGATATGAGTTTCTGCAATCCATCTCCATTACAAACCTAGGTGGAAAAACTTTTCCTATGGAAGTCATACAAGTGGCTAACCGTTATGAGAACCACCGAAGCCATTACCTAGGTGGTGGACTCACTGGCCTAGTGGTAGTTTCGTCTATACAAGCTATACAATCCATCATTTAATCTACGCGACTATCCAATGTCATAATAAGACATGCAAGCTCCCCTGATAAGATGTAGCTGATGGTTGGCTAAGTGGGTGCTACCCATAGCCAGCCTCTCGGGACATGCTCTACCGTGATAAGACTCATACCTCTAGAGTCCATTGACAATCCAGAGTAATGCTACAAATCAAGGGAAGAAGGTCCCGGCTGGTTACTGAGGTATTTGTCCCAAGGGCACCCTGGCCTGCTTGGACTATCCAAGTACCACTAGGAAGACTGCCCTACGACCCGTAGGCTAAGATAGACTCCTAGGTGCCGGACAGACCATATATGGGCGACCCCCATTTTGGCGGTTACCCATACTCCACTTATATATCCTGCGAACGACATTCAGTCGGACGGACGGTGATGACCTATACGGTGTTACGGCAGCCACTAGACTGACCTCTTTACTTGAAAATGAGCAACTATGCAGCCATCTGCCTATGACGCGTGGTCTCAACGCTGGGGCCAGAAGGGGGTGTTAGCTGAACCTGCTCAAGTTGAATAGCATGTTCAGACCACCATTACTCAGTGGTGGGGCTTTCCAGCGCAGATATGTGTGCGCCCATGTGTTAGGCTTACCGGAAGGCTCAGCATTCCATTAATTGAATAAAGACCTATAGTGACCTTACCTTAGGATTCTGAGTTCAAAAAGGGACAAGCCAACACCCCCCTCTCGTAGCATCTGTGGAAGTGACAAAGGCATTGTTGCCGAAGGTCACGTATTTGATTCTCATCACCGGCAAAGTTATTACGCAATACTTTTACCTTGGCGCGTACCAAGATAAGACGGTAAAATTCCATCCGACAGTGCGGCCTAACCCACCGCCCAATCGAGACACCCTTTAAGAATGTCAGAGAGAAGACCTTTGGCGAGCTTATGAAAATGGTTCGCGGCAAATTAGTCGACGTCGCATCAAGTTACTGACCACTAAAGACAAGAGTTGCGAATGTGGTCATCAAGTAACGGGACGATCTACAGACAATGGTTAAGCAACACATTCTATACCCCACGCTCTCGCGATGAATGTCGCAGAAGTGAATGGTGTTGTTGGATGATGTAGTTTGAGAAATCAAGCATACCTACACTCATATACATTAATAGTATTCTGGGATACTGACGGAACCATACGATAACGATATGACTATGGAGAGATAATGGCTATTGGTGCGATTATTGGGACAAGTCTATCTTATGCCTCACAGCTGTCGAATGCAGAATGATTCTGCAATGCTAAGAGGTTGGATAACAAAGCTGGCCCCTTGGTTGGTTCGATCATGGAGACTATTCTGCGTATGCAATGGTAAACAAGACTCCAGGCTGACGAAGAAGGTTCGTGACCAATGGACTGATGTATGGGAGCACTGTCAGGAAAACTCATGGTATTGCGATTCAGAAGTCAAAGTGAGATAACAGAATTGTCAGTGTCAAATGATGTTCACACTTTCAGGAAAAGCTGGATTTTGTTAGCAAGTAGTTAGCTAGTATGATAGTAGCCTAATTGGTTTACTTTAGGACTGAATACTTAAGGTCCTGGGTTCAACTCTCATGCGGATCATAGTTATTGTATACATGATAGAAGGATGCAGAGATCTCTGAACATAAGATCCTTCCGAGGGATACTTATATAGTCCAGAATGGAGAAGTGATCTGGTCATAAACAAGTTTTACGCTAGAAAAATCTTTTATCACTCAACCTACTTTATATCATTGAGTCTTCCTAGACAATCTCCGTCTACGATAAAGATTATTGGCCTGAGTTATCTCGCAAGCTTCGAGATAGGCTCCCGCCTAACAGTATATTGATAGTTCTCCTTGTTACCAAGGCTCAATACATCACAACTCTGCTCGGCGAAAAAAGTGAAGCGTTCATTTTCGAACCCTTATATCTCGCCGATTCTGTCTTCAAACATCGATTCTACCAGTTTGAAGAACTTTTAGGAGATTCACCTGATATTCTCCAAATACTTTACCTTTTTCCGCAAGGCAATACTGTTGCCATTGCCCCTACCACTGCTCAGAGAATAGAGACCTACCTCCAGCAAGAACGAGGCCTGGTTCAGGAACCAGACGAGGAGTGGAACACTCCATATCCCACGAGGGATATAAAAACCTACGAATTTCCAGACAACTACTGGAATACACCCTACCCTATGTCCAAAAGGGACTACCAGATTCCGCTTATCTGGCTTAACCCCAAGTCAATTCGATAAGCATCAACAGATACCCTCCAAGCTTGTGCAAAAAAGCACAAAGAAGTTCCCTGGTGTATCGGCGACCAGACACATCACGATCACCAATCATGACAGAAGAATCTCATGATTCAGAAATGACGGGCGGAGACGAAACCATCATCCAGAGCACTAGTCGGACACCAGTTCCGATTGAGACGGCCTTGGTTGGAAGCACAACGATAGGACGATTCATCTGAGCATGCTCAAGAACGCCTGCCCCTACCTTTGTATCAAGGGAAGAGTTAAACCAATTCGCTGGCCATCTTGGAGGCGTTATGGGAAGGTTTAACCAACGAATAGCCAAAGCCCAGAACACCATGTACCTAGATATAGGACGGCTGTCCTCCCTAGGACAACAACACGCTAGAGAGCTAGGAAAGCTCCAGCGCCGCCCAGAACAAGATGAGTCCATACTGGTCAAAGAATTGGACATGTTCGAGCGAGCCATTAGAATATTGGACCAAGAGGCCAAAGATATTTAGGCGGAAATGGTGGCAAGGGTCTAGGCAGAAGTGCGAGCCCAACAAGCCCGTCAGGACGAACAAGCGGTACAGAGTGAGCTCAATGATCAGCAACTACGAGACCGTATACTCGAAGTTGAGGAGGCCTGAGCAAACAACCATGCCAACTATAGAGCAGAACTGAGCCGACATAAAGAGGAACATAAGGAATCCTCAAGAGACCAACAGAGTTGGCATGAAGCGGAAATGGCCAAGCTTCGTGATATCATGATGGAGCTAAAAGCTCAAGTAGGAGCCATATCGGCTCAAAGGTCAGTAGCCCCGACAGTAGTTACCGACAATAGGGCAGAAACCGTACAGAATACCAACGGAGTTCCAAAGAAACAGTCAAATCCAACTCCTGAACAAGGAGGAGGCAATGGAGGAAGCCAGACACCACCAATGAGTATGCATGGGGCAGGAGACCCGGACCCAGATGATGGTGATGACGATGACGACGACAGGGGGCGGGATCTGAAAGGAGGCCCAAGTTGCGGAGAGAAAGGAAAAGGTCGAGCGGGGCCAGATCCCGAAAATGGAGTAGACAAGGAAGAGGTTGTAGATGTCATGGCAAGAGCAATCGCTCGAGAACGATGGCTGAACTCGAAAAGGCCTACCGACGCTCCATGGGTATTCAAAAACAAGCCTCACCAGGATATTCGAATCTGGTTAATGGCAGTTCAAGACTACTTCGAACGAAATGGCCACCTATAGACCAAGGAAGTAGATCGAATCAAGTACGCCATGGGATGGATGGAAGGAGACAATGTAGCTCCCTTCATGGATTCCTACAGGAAAAAGATGTCGGGGGCATTGGGATATAAAAGGAGCCCGGGTGAGAATGGTGGTTCATGTTTGAACAAAGAGTAAACGAACAATTTGCACCTACTCATGAGGTGGAAAGAACCCACAAGTTGATGAAACTTGAAAAGTATAACAGGGACATACAACAATTCCTTTTGCGAATGGAGAACCACAATATTAAAGTTGGGCTCCAAGGGGTAGCATGGAGAGACATGCTTAAAAATCAGATGCCGGAGGCCGGGTTACTAAGACTATCGTTGGAAACCTATCCAAAGGATGAGTTATGGTTAGACCGGTTTAGGAATGCCATGATTCAATACGAGAATCACGAGGAAGAAAAATGCCTAAGACACGGAATGGGCGAATCAGCGGGCATATCGATAAGTCGAAAGACAGAAACCCGAGCTCCGATGAAGAGCAATACGAGACCCCCCAAAAGGTATACGACGGAAAAAGAGGCCGCCTATATGGGAAAGCCTAAAGTACCCTGTAACCGGTACAGGTTACCAGTTTAGGTATGGATTTGTTTTATGTATTGTTTCAGGATACAAGCTCAGGAGACTTGTATGCCTTGTTATTTGATACTTGTATTATTTCAGGATGCGAACTCCGGAAGTTCGTAAGCCTTGTTTATTGTTTGATTGCTTATGGGTTAGGTATCGTTTGATGCCTTAGGATTTGGATATGATTGATGCGAGATGGATTATCGCAAGTGTATTTAAAGACCTGTATCTCTCCAGACTTAGAGAGATCAGACTTCGACAGACAGAGTTTTCAATATACTTGGTTGAACAGTTATCTTCTATTCAGTTTGATTCAAGAATCTTTGAGCTTCGCACTGGCCTAAAGCACTTGGCCTTCTCTTAGTAGAATCGATAAAGTAATAGAGTCTATTTAATTACTTCTTGGCGTCTCTGGTACTTGATCTTGTTTATACCACCGGTTTGGTTAGAGTCAATACCGATATCCCTTTGCAAGACCGCTACCCCCAGGGAGTGGTTACATACCCCGTAAGAAAGAGTGGTCGAAAGAAAAGAGAGCTAACAACAAAAAGGAAATAGTACATACGGACTGTTAGGCAGGAGCCTATCTCAAGCTTGCGAGATAACTCAGGCCGATAATCTTTATCTGTTAGGCGGGAGCCTTTCTCAAGACTTGCGAGATAACTCAGGCCGATAATCTTTATCGTAGACGGAGATTGTCTAGGAAGGCTCAATGATTTAAAGTAGGTAAAGTGATAAAAGATTTTTCTAGCGTAAAACTTATTATATTGATAAGATCTCTTCTCCGTTGCTTGATGATGTTCAAATAGCTCGGGAGGCACCTCGATATTTATATGCCGCGTCTGGGTGGTCGCGGGCTATTCTAGTTCTCATACTAACTAAGTACCTGCTAACGAACTCCAGCTCCTTTCTAAAAGTGCGAACACCATTTGACCCTGACAATTCTGTCACCTCACTTCGACTTCCGAATCGCAACACCATGAGTTTTCCTGACAGTGCTCCCACACATCAGTCCATTGGTTATGATCCATCTTCATCGGCATGGAGTCTTGCCTACCATTGCATACGCAGGATGGTCTCCATGATCGAACCAACAAAGGGGCCAGCTTTGTTATCGAACCTCTCAACATTGCAGATATATACTGCACTCGACAGCTGCCAGGCATAAGATAGACTTGTCCCAATAATCGCACCAATGGCCATTATCCCTCCATAGTCATATTGTTATCGTATGGTTCCGTCAGTATCCAAGGATACTATTGACGTATGTGAGTGTGGGTATGCTTGATTGCTCAAAGTACCTCATCCAACAACACCATTCACTTCTGCGACTTTTCATCGCAAGAGCGTGGAGTATAGAATGTGTTGCTCAACCATTGTCGGTAAAAACGTCCCGTTACTTAGTAACCACTTTCGCGACTCTCATCTTTAGTGCTCAGTGACTTTATGCGACGTCGACCGATTTGGCTCGAACCACCTGCATAAGCTCGCCAAAGGTCTTCCCTCATATATCCTGCGAACGGGATCCGGTCGGACGGACGGCCGCGACGTATACGGGGTTACGAGGAGGGCTCCAATGACCATGTCTTTGGTGAGAGGACGCAACTACGACGACGTCTGCCGGTGTAGCGCCGTCCCAACGCTGGTGCAGGAGGGGGGTGTTGGCTTGTCTTTTTGAACTCAGAATTCTAAGGTAGGGTAACTATAGGTCTTTATTCACTAAGGGAAGGCTAGGCCTTCCGGTATGCCTAACATTATCGTAGACCGAGATTGTCTAGGAAGAGTCATTAATTCGAATGTAGGTAAGTAATAAAAGATTTTTCTAGCGTAAAACCTATGATAAGATGACTTCTCCGTTCTGTGCTACATAAGCATCCCTCAGAAGGATCTTAAGTTCAAAGCTCCATGCATCCTTTTGTCATGTATAAAATAACTATGATCCGGATGAGAGTTGAACCGAGAACCTTAAGAATTCAGTCCTAAAGTAAACCAATTAGGCTACTATCATACTAACTAAGTACCTGCTAACAAAATCCCGCTCTTTTATAAAAGTGCAAACACTATTTGACACCGACAATTCTGTTTTCTCACTTTGACTACTGAATCGCAACACCAGGAGTTTTTCCTGACTGTGCTCCCACACATCAGTCCATTGGTCACGATCCATCTTCGTCGGCATGGGGTATTGCTTACCATTGCTGTAACGACCCTACCATAGGTAGCTACAATAACTACCACCTTAGCTCAAATGGTATACCAAGTGGTAACCAGAGTAGGCATGTTCCCATATACTTAGTATATAAACAGCCGGTTAACCTAGAACACGGTCTGGTGCGTAGAGAGTAGCCTTGAGTACTTTAGGAGTTAGGGTAACCTTTGGGAAGTAAGTTCACATAAAGTAAAGGAATTTATGGGAACGTGACATGGCACTCCGAGAGGACTTTTGTAGTCGACTGGAGGACTGTTGAAGCGGTTAATTGCATATGAGGACAAAGTTACCCTACCTTGGGAATTTGGCCATTATGCCCATGAACCCCAGTTACCCTACTGGAAGGGCCAAGTTACCCTACCTTCACCAGCAAAGTCATCCTAGAACTTAGAGGTCAATTGCCTCACATTCAATGGGCTCTTACATGTTCATGGGCGCAGACGGATCTACGGGGGGAGGCCCCACGCTTGAGTAAGGGTGGTCCGAATATGCTGTTGAACTTGGGCGGGTTTGGCTGACACCCCGCTCTGGCCCTAGCGTTAGGAGAGCGCGTCATAGGCTGACGGCTGCTTAGTTGCTCATTTGCTACTAAAAAAAGGTCATTGGAGTGACTGCAGTAACAGCGTATATGTCGTGGCCGTCCGTCCGACTGAATGCCGTTCGCAGGATATATAAGGGGAGTATGGGTAACCGCCAAAATGGAGGTCACCCATATATGGTCTCTTGGGCATATAGGAGTCTATTCTAACCTACGGGTAGTAGTGTAGTCTTCCTAGTGGTACTCAGGTAGTCTCAGAAGGCCAGTGTGCTTTCGAGACAAATACCTCAGTAACTAGCCCGGACCTTCTGCCCTTGATTTGTAGCATTACTATGAGTTGTTATTGGACTCTAGAGGTATGACTCTTATCACGGTAGAGTATGTCCTGAGAGGCTGGCTATGGGTAGCGCCCACTTAGCCAACCATCGGCTACATTTCACTGGGGGAGTTTGCATGTTGTAATGGGGGCACCCTATAAAGAGGCGAACTCTAAGGTTGCGACCGCACCAAACACTCAAAGTAGAAGATAAAGATGAGGTAAATAATTCAGAAGAATCAAACGGTAAAACTTAATATAGTTAAGCGCGAAGCTTTACTAAATTTAGTTCTCTCGAGCAAAAGTTGGTTGTCGAAGTCAAATGCCAAACGCTTAAACTTAAGTAGATATCAGATTTAAGCCTTTAACATTCAGCATTATTTCGACCTTGCGCGAGCACCCTGTCCTGTTCAGGGTTTGTCCGAGATCTACCCTCCATTAGGAATTATCCTACAGCAAGTGTCGGATCAACTCGGGTACGCTTAGCTCTGTCAATAGCATAAGAGTTTCTGCAATGAATCTCTAATACAACCGCAGGAGGAAAAACTCTTCCTATCGAAGGCACGCCAGTGCCTAACTGTGATGCCAACAACCGGAGCCAATACCTAGATGGTGGACTCACTGGCCCAGTGGTAAATTCGACTATACAAGCTATGCAGTCCATCATTTAATCTACACGACTATCCAATGTGATAAATTGACATGCAAGCTCCCCCGGTGAGATGTAGCCGATGTTTGGTTAAGTGGGCGCTACCCATAGCCAGCCTCTCGGGACATACTCTACCATGATAAGACTCATACCTCTAGAGTCCAATGACAACCCATATTAATGCTACAAATCAAGAGGAGAAGGTCCCGGCTGGTCACTGAGGTATTTGTCCCGAAAGCATCCTGGCCTTCTTGGACTACCTGAGTACAACTAGGAAGACTACCCTACTACCAGTGGGCTTAGATAGACTCCTAGGCACCGGAGAGACCATATATGGGCGACCCCCATTTTGGCCATTACCCCTACTCCCCTTATATATACTGCGAACGACATTCAGTCGGACGGAGGGCGACGACGTATACAGTGGTACGGCAGCCGCTCCAATGACCTCTTTTAACTAGCAAACGAGCAACTATGCAGCCGTCTGCCTATGACGCGCCGTCCCAATACTGGGGCCAGAGGGGGGTGTTAGCTAAACCCACCCAAGTTCAATAGCATGTTCGGACCACTCTTACGCAAGCGTGGGGCCTCCCGCGCAGATGCTTGTGTGCCCATGAACATCTAAGAGCCCGGAGAATGTGAGGCAATCGACCTCTAAGTTCTAGGATGACTTTACCGGTGAAGGTAGGGTAACTTGGACTCCACCGTAGGGCAACTGGGGTCCATGGGCATAATGGCCAAATTCCCAAGGTAGGGTAACGTTGTCCCTTTATGCCTTTAACCGCTTCGGCTGTCCTCCAGTCGACTACCAAAGTCGTCTCAGAGTGTTGCGTAACGTTCCCATAAATTCCTTGACTGTATACCAACTTACTTCCAAAAGCTTACCCTGCCTAATAAAGTACCCAAGGCTACTCACTATCCTCTAGGCAGTGTCCTAGGTTATCCGGCTGTTTATGTACTAAGTATATGAGACCATACCACCTCTGGTTACCACTTGGTATACCATTTGGGCTAAGGTGGTAGTAATTGTAGCTACCTATCGTAGGGTCGTTACACTACTCCCCTCTTCTCTTGCTCTGTCCTCAGACCGTCAACGTCGTCTCTTTGTCCCACTGTTTGTATTGTCTATAACCCTATGTCTTTAGGTTTGGACAGATACCTCTCATGCAGCTGTTGCAATGCTTGAATTGCGGTATCTTCTAACATCTTGAACGGTTCCCAAGAATTCTCTTCCGGACGGTACCCTTCCCAAGCAACCGTATATTGCACAAAGCGGTGTGGAAATTTTGACTTGGGATTCCCATACCATCGGCTATCAACCACTTCCGCTACAAGATAGCTAGGCTCATTATCCACTATGTCAGGTGTTGGAATTATCTTTTGAGGCCTACCCACTGGATGCTCACGATATAGTTCCAACAGACTAACATGGAATACAGGATGGATGTCCCATCTTTCCGGCAGCTCAATCTCGTAGGCCCTAGATCCCACTTTGCGTTTGACAATAAAGGGTCCAAACATTTTATGGTCTAGTTTTTCCATAGGTCTTTTTGTACGGAGGTTCTTGCGGTTTAGCACAACCCTATCCACTTTCTTAGCTCTGCCTTGTCTGACATCTTCTAATGTGACATATTCCGGAGCTGGCTCTCTCTTCTGATCATAGCATTTCCGTTGTCTTTCCTCTGCCTGCTGTATTGTCTCTTGGATCTCTTACCATGTGGCTTTCCAATCTTTCACAACAAGCTCGCTGTCTGGGTGTATTCCTTTATTATCCGACACTATCCCCGACCACTGAGTATGTGGGGAGAACTCATAATTTATTTCAAAGGCACTTGAGTTTGTGGATTCCGACATTGAAGTATTATACGCATGCTCCGCAAAGGGCAACAGCGATACCCAATCGTCTTGCTGATATGAACAATAACTTGTTAGATATTGTTCTAGTGTCTGATTTACCCTTTCAGTTTGCCTATCGCTTTCTCGGTGGAATGCAGTAGAGAGGTTTAGCTTTACTTGCAATAGTTGCATCAGGCTTGTCCAAAATTTAGACGTGAATCTGGTATCTCGGTCAGAGACAATTGGTTCAGGAAGCCCATGGAGGCGCCAGATTTCCTTCACGAACGTCAAGGCCAGTTCCTTTATATGCTCCTCTGTCCGTAACGGTATGAAATGTGCCATTTTGGAGAACCTGTCTACAATGACCCATATCTTTGTATACCCGTCGGACTTTGGTAGCCCCACAATGAAGTCCATGGATATTGCTGTCCAAGGCATCATAGGAACTTCTAAGGGTTCTAGGAGTCAGTACTTCTTATGTCGAATGACTTTATTACGTTGACATACATGGCAAGAGCGAACGTACTCGGTAATGTTTTCGTCCATTTTCGGCCAATAGAAGTTAGCCCTCACCCTACCAATTGTCTTGTATGTTCCGCAGTGTCCAGCAATCTTAGAATCATGTTCTGCCTCCATGATTGCTCGCCTTGGACCTTCATCCTTTGGAATATACCACTGATTCTTATATAGGAGCAAATCCTTTTCGATACTAAAATTTGCATCAAAATTACTATCGCTTTTGAGGAGTGCCTTTAGCGTTGCTAAATAGCTTTGATCAGTATCGGCTGCCTTGATAAGAGCCTCATGAAATGTTGTCTGCAACCGAAAACCTTGGCAAGTCTGCAACACGTGTGGTCGCAAGATGACAGGCTCCTCTCCAATATACTGTCCTGGGCGAAAAAATGTAAAAGGTTTGGAATTACTCCCCCCTTCAGGGCGGTAGTCCCTACGCCGCGACAAAGCATCAGCCTTTTCATTTAACCGTGCTTCGCTATAAATAACTTTAAAATTGAACAGTTGTAGAAACTCTGCCCAGCGATGTTGTCTGCGGTTCAGAGTCTTTGTAGTCTTAAAGTACTCTAAATTCTTATCATCAGTGTTTACCAATATCTGATCATCAACCGACATCAACATATATGCCCATTCTTTAAAGGCTGCCACTATTGCGGCCATTTCCTTATCATGGATGTCATAATTTATCTCTGCTGGCGAGAACTTTCTACTATGAAATGCAACAGGGTGCCATTTCTCATCTTCACAAAGTTGAGATAATACGGCCCCTAATGCAAAGTCACTAGCGTCGGTTTCCAACTTAGTTGGACGAGTGTCATCAAAGTTTGTCAGAATTGGACCTGTGGTAAACATATCCTTCAATGTGTCAAAAGCATCCTTACACGAGGGAGTCCACCTCCATTTGATACCTTTCTTTGTCAAGTCCGTTAATGGTTTGGCTATCTTGCCAAAACCTTTTATGAACCGACGATAGAAATTAGCAAAGCCCATAAAACTTTGCACATCGACGACCTTCTCGGGCATTGACCATGCCCGGATCTCTTCAACTTTTGTACTTGTCATAGAGATTCCTCTATCAGATATTTTATACCCTAGGAACTCTACTTCCCGTTGATGGAAGCTTGACTTCTTAATGCTAACGCAAAGGCGTGCCTTCCGCAGCCTTTCCATGACCCGACTTACCAGGGCAACATCTTCTTCAACCCCTTCTGTATAGATCAGAATGTCATCCATATAGGCGATGACTCTGACATCTAACATGTCTCAGAATACATCATTGATCATACTTTGAAACATTGATGGTGCGTTGCATAACCCAAGAGCATCACGGTGTATTCATAAAGACAGTACCTGCTTTTAAAAGCGGTCTTCCATTCTTCACCTTCCGCCATGCGGATAAGGTAATAGCCATTCTTCAGATCCAATTTAGTGAAGATAGTGGCTTTACTGAGCCTGCTCCTAAGCTCGCTCATCAAGGGCAACGGATGCTTATTAATAATAGTGATCTTGTTCAACTCTCGGTAATTAACTCATAACCGAAGCGCTCCATCAGGTTTCGGCACAAATATGATAGGAGCGCCTATTGGCGAAGAAGATCTTCTGATCTTTCCATGATCCTCCATTTCCTTAATATAATCCCAAAGTGCGTCCAATTCCTTCTTAGACAAGGGATAGTTAGGCCCATCTGGTAATTTGGCCTCAGGAATCAAGTCGATACAGTGATCATAGTTACTATGCTCAGGTAAAGCATTGATTTTGTCCTGACTGAATATATCTGCATAGTCTCTATATTCAGGGAGAATCTTAATCTTGATGTCGTCGCCGTCTTCATCAGTATAAAGGGCCATGCCCATGACAAATATATTGTCTGGGTCTTCGGCTAAGAGTTCTTCTTCTGTAATGAACTCTAAGCACCGTTCTTTTCGTAAGCAGTGGGCCTTGCAATATTCTGAGCGCCACGTAAGACTGCCCTTTTCCCAGTTAATATCTGGGTTGTGGTCTTTTAACCACAACATAGGCAGGTAACCAGCCACCTTGGCTGCTGGCATATCTGCGATTTCAAATCGCATTTTATTCATGTGGTCTCCTATGTACATGTCTACCGTAGTACTATAGTGGAGACCAGAGCCGGGAATAGGATTTCCACTAGCATTTCAAATTGCTGTCGGATCATTCCGACGTACACAAGGTACTTGGGCATTCTTAACCCTATCGCTGCTTAACACAGCCCTAGTAGCGCCACTGTCTAACAATAAGAGGGCTTCACCACTTAGCCTCTCTTGCTTGTGACTCCATTCTAATCTCACTCTCACGTGAATGGATCTTGTATGTGGCGGTGGGCCTGGAAGCCTCAACCGCTTGTCGGGTCTCTTGTCCCTAAACATTTCGGTTAGTATTTTCAGAAGAATCTGGTATGGTTTTACAATAACTAATCAATGTCTCTTGCCTTTCGACACAAGAGCGGCCACAACGGGTCGTGAATAGCTTTTATTACTTGATAAATTTTGCGGGGTTTCAATAGCTTGGCTGTTTACTATCACGCCAGCATGATTTCGGGTATTGAACCCTCCTCAGGTAAACTTGCAAAATAACATTCAATTGCTAAGTCAAGTCCAGCCTGACGAAATCAACACAAAACCCAACCAAATTCAATCCAAAATTTCAACAGTATGAGATAAGCAATAAGATTTTCGCAAAATCACATAGGAAACAAAACAAAAGTATAAAACAAAGTACCGCAACTATTCCCCATGTAACAAAAGAAACCCAACCGATCTCGCTATCCCTGTAACGGGGGCACCCTATAGAGAGGTGAACTCTAAGGTTGCGACAGCACCAAACATTCAAAGTAGAAGATAAATATGAGGCAAAATAATTCACAATAATCAAACGGTAAAACTTAATGTAGTTAAGCTCGAAGCTTCACTCAATTTAGTTCTCTCGAGGAAAAGTTGGTTATCGAAGTAGAATGCCAAATGCTTAAACTTGAGTAGATATCAGATTTAAGCCTTTGACATTCACCACTACTCCGACCTTGTGCGAGCACCCTGTCCTGCTCAGGGTTTGTCCGAGGTCTACCCTGCATAAGGAATTATCCTGCTGGAAGTGTCGGACCAACTCGGGTACACTTAACTCCATCAATAGGGTAAGAGTTTCTGCAATGCATCTCCAATACAACCGCAGGAGGAAAAACTCTTCCTATCGAAGGCACGCCAGTGGCTAACTGTGATGCCAACAACCGGAGTCAATACCTAGGTGGTGGACTCACTGGCCCAGTGGTAGATTCGTCTATACACGCTATGCAGTCCATCATTTAATCTACGCGACTATCCAACGTGATAAATTGACATGCAAGCTCCGCCCGTGAGATGTAGCCGATGGTTGGCTAAGTGGGCGCTACCCATAGCCAGCCTCTCAGGACATACTCTACCGTGATAATACTCATACCTCTAGAGTCCATTGACAACCCATAGTAATGCTACAAATCAAGGGGAGAAGATCCAGGCTGGTTACGGAGGTATTTGTCTCGAAAGCACCCTGGCCTTCTGAGACTACCTGAGTCCCACTAGGAAGACTACCCTACTACCCGTAGGTTAGAATAGACTCCTAGGTGCCCGAGAAACCATATATGGGTGACCTCCATCTTGGCAGTTACCCATACTCCCCTTATATATCCTGCGAACGACATTCAGTCGGACGGACAGCGATGACGTATATGGTGTTACGGCAGCCGCTCCAATGACCTGTTTTTACTAGCAAACGAGCAACTATGCAGCCGTCTGCCTATGACGCGCCGTCCCAATGCTGGGGCTAGAGGGGGGTGTTAGCAAAACCCGCCCAAGTTCAAGAGCATGTTGGGACCACTCTTACGCAAGCGTGGGGCCTCCCCGCGCAGATGCGTGTGCGCCCTTGAACATCTGAGAGCCCATATGTAACCTACTCCTAAGTATCTCGAGAATCCCAAGTGGAACTCTGGAGATACTAATAGGATAGGAAGGAAAGTCTCGGTGGAATATCTTCAAGAGATATAAGATAGATGAGGGACAAATAGAGTGACCGTTCAACTTGTAGTATATTAAAGAAGAGCGTTCCTGTGAGGCTTAAGAGACTGAATCCTTATGGGATAACAGGCTCTTTAA